>Ga0105240_10008841_pt1 | contig 14344 bp, 6 predicted proteins | sample KBSC54metaG_FD_80426 | JGI IMG/M metagenome (GOLD analysis project Ga0105240, IMG submission 80426) | Corn rhizosphere microbial communities from Kellogg Biological Station, Michigan, USA - KBS C5-4 metaG | ecosystem: Host-associated > Plants > Roots > Rhizosphere > Soil | place: Michigan, USA... | reverse complement strand
GTAGGTGACCTCGTTGACACTGTGTTGAGGCGCGCTGAGATACGCGAGCGCCAGCGTGTGACGGGTGGCGTCGAGAATTTCCTTGTAGGTCGTGCCGCTGTCGGCAAGCTTGCGCTGCAGGGTACGCGCGCTCATGTGCAGCTTTTCAGCGATTTCTTCCTGCGAGGGCTCGCGGCCCTCCAGGCGTTGGATCAGAACTTCGCGAACGCGACGCTGAATATCGTCCCGATCGATCGCTTTCAGATGTTGGAGCGCGATGACATCGTTATAACGCGCGAGCTCGGGGTTGGCGCCATCGAGCCGGCGCTCGATGCTCTGCGCATCGAACACCATGAGGTTCTGTGGAGCGCTGAATCGCAGCGGCGCGCGCAACAAGCGCTCGAACTCCTCGACCTTCTGCGGCCGCGGACGACGCAGCTCGACCAACCGCGGCGAGAGATCCCGTCCCGCGAGCGATCGGCACATGCGCAAATGAGCCGATACCAGGGCATCCATGGACTCGTAGGGCAACACCGCGACCGCGGTAATGATAAAGCGGTATTCAGAGCCGCATTTCACCAGGTCGTAGGTCACCGCATCGCTGCCGACCTGGCCCAGGCGACGGACCCGCTCGAACGCCTCTTTCAATGTTGAGCTCGCCGCTAACGCGTAGCTCAACGCGTGGAACGTGGTGTGCTTGATGTGACTGGCGACTTTCAAACCGAATGCCGGATCGCCTGTTGCGGCCACCGCCAACTCCCAGAGCCGGCCGTTGTTGACCAACGGACAACGGGCCGTTGGACCTTCCAGATCCTCGGGGGCGAAACCCGCCTGGGCCAGAATGGCCGCGCCATTACACCCGGCCGCGTCCAGCGCGCGGCCAATGGCCTTGATCCAGGTCGCGAGTATGTAACCTCGCCCCACTGTGGTATGCGTCCCCACTGGTGCAACCCCCTCAGGCGCCATAAGACACAGCCAACACTATGAAAGCTTAGCACCAGCGATGGCGGCGCCGGTCAACAGATTGTCGCCCCAGGCGAGGCTATCCCGATCGGCCTTCCCTTACCCTCGTCGAGCTTGTGGTGACAGCGCGACGAAAAACCACGGAGCGCCACCACCGCGGGCGTGGGAACGGGATTCCACGTGGAAAAAACGCCACAGCGCGTTTGGGGGATGGCAAATGGCTAATCCAAGGACAAGCCTGCGACATATCATCGCCTGGACGATCTTCCTGTCCGGCTCAGTCGCCGCAAATACAAGCCGGGCAGCGGATGAGAGCACGGCAGCGCCAGCCGCGCTGGATGAGGTCATTGTCACCGCCGAGAAGCGCTCGGAAAACATCCAGGACGTGCCGATTTCCATCATCGCACTGTCCTCCCAACAGATGCGGGACTCCGGGGTCACGGACATCAAGAACCTGACCGTGTTGACTCCGGGTCTCACGGTCACCTCCACGACCGACGAGAACTCCACGACCGCGCGCATCCGTGGCATCGGGACTGTGGGTGACAACCCGGGACTCGAATCCTCGGTGGGCATTGTGATCGATGGGGTGTACCGTCCCCGCAATGGTGTGGGCTTCGGCAACCTGGGTGAAATCGAGCAGATCGAGGTTCTGGAAGGTCCCCAGGGCGAGCTGTTCGGCAAGAACAACGATGCCGGCGTCATCAGTATCACCACCCAGCGCCCGTCCATGACCTTCGGCGCCTCCGCGGAGGCCACGTACGGAAACTTCAACGACCGCGAGATCTCCGCCTCCGTGACCGGTCCGTTGAGCTCGATCTCCGCCGGACGGCTGTATGCCGGTTACCAGAACGCCGAAGGTTGGCTGCATGTCGACACCGGCCTTGGTCCCAACACCGACGACCGCAGCAACAATCGCAACGCCTACACCTTTCGCGGCCAGTATCTCCTCACGCCCTCCACCGACATCAGCTTCCTGTTGATCGGGGACTACTCCAAGCGCAACGAGTCCTGCTGTGACGCCGTTGCCACCTGGCTCGGCCCTTTCGCACCCATCACCAACGCACTGGCCGGCGTGCCCGCCCTGGGAGGCCAGCGCGGCGCGATCGGTATCGCCCAAGGGACGGGGTATCTCGCCTATTCAAACTACCCCTGGACACAGAGGGTGCGGGACATGGGGATTTCGGGTCAACTGGACTGGACCTTTGACGCCGCCACCCTCACCTCCATCACCGCGTGGCGTGACAACACCATCATCGCCGGAAACGACACCGACTACACCGCGGTAGACATCCTGTACGAGCCGGCCACGAACGGTAACCAGACCGACTTCAAGCAATTCAGCGAGGAGCTGCGCCTCGCCGGAAAGGCAGGCAGTCTGCACTGGCTGGTGGGCGGCTTCTTCGCCAGCGAGTTGCTCACGTCGACCCAGACCTTGTGGGCCGGAAAGGACTTCGACCTGTATCTGGGCGGGCTCTCGTCAGCCTCGGTGGGCACTCCCAACTTCCTGTTGATTCCGCAGCTCACCGGAAAACTTCCCGGGGAAACCTTCATACCGGGTATCTCGGGTTACTCCGACGACTTCCATCAAACGTCCAGGAGCTACGCGCTCTTCTCGGACGAGACTTATGCCGTCAACGATGCGCTGAGCGTTACGGCGGGACTCCGCTATACCCATGAAAAAAAGACCCTGAGCTCCAACTACCACGACACCGACGGCGGTGCGGGCTGCGGCTCACTGCTGACCTCCCCAGGTGTTGCAGCCATGAATCCGGCCAGCCCGGAAGCCCAGTTCCTGCTCGGCTATGGCTGCTCGGTGGTGTTCAATCCGTTCTTCACGAAGCTCACCGATGCCCAATCCCTGACCGAGGACAATGTGTCAGGGACCGTCAAGTTGTCCTATCGGTTCAACGAAGACGTCATGACCTACATCTCCTTCGCGAACGGCTACAAGGCCGGCGGGTTCAACCTGGGCCGCGTTACCAATCCGGCCGCCGCCAATCCACTCGCCCCCGTGCTCGACACCTCTTTCCCCAAGGAGACGGTGGACTCCTACGAGCTCGGCGTCAAAAGCACGCTGTTCGACCAGACCCTGCGCCTGGATGCGGCTCTCTACGATCAGCGGTACCGCAACTTCCAGTTGAATACCTACACCGGAATCCTGTTCGTGGTGAGCTCGATCAAGGCGGTGGATTCCAAGGGCCTCGAAACCAATGCCGCCTGGGTCACTCCGCTGCCGGGGCTGACCCTCAACGGCGGGATCACCTACGCGTTCACCAACATCACCGACTTCGGTAATGCGCGGTCCTTGTTCGATCCCGGCCGACTCAATGACCGATTATCGTTCGCTCCATTGTGGTCGGGCGCGGCATCGGCGACCTATGAAGTACCGCTGTCCGGCTCCCTGGCGTTGCGGACCACGCTCAGTGAGAAGTACAACTCCTCGTACAACACCGGATCGAATCTCGATCCGCGCAAGCTCCAGGGCGCCTATGGCCTGATGAATGCGCGGATCGGCCTGGGCGCGCCGGACAACCGTTGGGCGGTGGAGCTGTGGTCGGCGAACCTCACCAATAAATACTATTACCAGGTCGCCTTCGATGCACCGTTTCAGTACAACCAGATCGATGCCTTCCTGGGGGCTCCACGCACGTTCGGGCTCACCGCACGCGTGAAGTTCTGATGTCTGCTGATAGAGACATAACCATTCATCCCCCTGGTCGCCTCGTGCCATAACTTTCCGCACTAAGACAAGGGTCTCGGTCGGGCCGGGGCACGCCTCCATCGCACTTGTATGACAACACCCACAACTTTTGTTGTGGGCTTCAGAGCAGTTATGACCTGCAGGTTCTGCCCACGGTAATAGGTTATGGACGCCGCAAATCCAACACGAAAAATTACCTTTGTCGCGGGATTACAACGCTGTAGAACCTCGCCACGTGATGCGCGTCTCAGTTATATTGAGGGGCACTAAATATGCTGTGACTCAGTTAGAAGACGGGGCAAGAAAGCCACGGTGCAAGGGAGTCGCCCCCTTGGCCGCATCGTGGGCCGCTCATTTCCCTAACTGAGGCAGCTTGAAGCCGGCGTGTGGACCGGCAGCACATACGTGCACTTGCATTTTGTCGCCGGCAACGCGGCAGACGATGGTCTCCAGCCTTTCCAGACGTTAATGACCCGTCGCCTGCGCGTATTGCCTTTTGTCATGTCGTTCAGATCTTTCCTAAGGATTCAGGAGGAGTCGCCCGTGAATGTTTCCCGTACTGTCAAGCGCATATTGATGCCCGTGACCGCCGTGTCGTTGGGGTACATGGTGGCCGCGCCGGCACTGGCCGACGATGCCCAGCAGCCCGCCCTGCTCGAAGAGATAGTCGTTACCGCGCAGAAGCGCTCCGAGAACCTCGCCGAGGTTCCGGTCGCCGTCTCGGTGGTCAACGCCGAGCAACTTCAAACGGCCAACATCACCAACGCGGAGAGCCTGGACCAGTTGGTCCCCACGCTGACGTTCAAAAAAGGCACCACCAACGTCAACTCGACACTCAGTGTACGCGGTGTCGGCACGCAGTCCTTCGCCTCCGGCGCTGAGCCCAGCGTCGCGACCGTCGTCGACGGCGTGGTGATGGGCCGCGCCGGCATGGCCTTCACCGAATTCAGTGACATCAACCAGGTCGAAGTTCTGCAGGGTCCGCAGGGCACCGTGTTCGGCAAGAACGCGTCCGCCGGCGTCATCAACATGACGACCCGCGATCCAGGCCAGGAGCTGTCGGTGGAGGGTAGCGCCGCTTATTTCCAGGGCGGTGAATACCATGTCGACGCCCGCGTCGCCGGCCCGCTCACCGACAGTCTCGCCGGCTCGGTGGCTATCCTGTATCGCGATTACCCAGGCAACATCCGCAACGTCTTCGACAACCGGATGGTCAATGGCGACCGCGTCCATGGCATCCATGGCAAGCTGATTTACAACATTACCGACGGGTTGAAACTGACCCTGAACGGCGATTACGTCAACTCGGTCGACGATTGCTGCGCCGACGTAATCGGCACGGTCCTGCCGACGACGTATTACACGAACGTGTTCCTGCCATCGTTGCATGGCGTGGCCCCCGGCCCGACGAACATGTCGATCTACAACGACTTCAGCCCACAGACCAACGATACCAATGCCGGTACCTCCGCGCAGCTCGACTGGTCTGCCGGCGAATACACCATCACTTCCATAACGGCCTTCCGCCGTTGGTACAACTTCCAGGGACGTGACGGCGACTTCCATGGCAGCGACGACAACTATCTCGATACCGCCAAGAACAATCCCGGCAACTTTCCGGACATCATGGAGCACGACCGGGGCGGCCTGACCTTCAAGCAGTACAGCGAGGAGTTGCGCCTGGCATCGCCGACCAACCAGTTGTTCGAGTACGTCGCGGGCGTCTTCCTCTGGCACACGGACGAGAAAGACTACTTCTCCCGCACCGACAGCCTCTGTACCGCCAGCACCGCGGCAGTCGATGCCACGGGCTTCACCCCGTGCCTGCCCGGCTCCAGCACGATCACCAACACCGCGGGTGTTGCCACCTGGGATACGAAATTCGACAACGAAGCGGTGTTCGGCCAGGGCACCATCAACATCACGGACACCTTCCGGCTCATCACCGGCGCGCGCTACACGCATGACAAGGTTTCCTACTCCTTGAACCGCTTCGACACCAACGGAACCGGCCCCGGTGTCGGCGGCCCGTTCACGGGCAGCGGCTCCACCAACGACAACGGCTGGTCGGCCAAGGGCGGTGTGCAGTACGACTTCACCAAGGACATCATGGGTTACGCGACCTGGTCGCGCGGCTACAAGGGTCCTGCGTTCAACGTGTTCTTCAACATGGCCGCGGCCAACACCGCACCCATCGCGCCGGAGACCTCGAACGCGTATGAAATCGGCTTGAAGTCGTCGCTGTTCGATGAGCAGTTGCGCTTGAACTTCGCCGCCTTCGTGGAGACCTTCGACAACTTCCAGGCGAACAGCTTCCAGTTGATCAACGGCTCGGTGACCACGACCTTGACGAACGCCGGCAAGGTTCGCTCGTCAGGCGCCACCGCGGACTTCGAATGGCGCCCGATCAAGGACTTCAGCGTCTACGGCGGCTACGCGTATGACAAGGCGAATATCGTGGCGTATCAATGCAATGCCGCGATCCTGAGCGCCGCGCAGTTCGCGACCTGCGTCGGACACGACGGCAAGATGCTGCCGTTCGCGCCGCGCAACAAGGCCAACATCACGCCGAGCTACCTGTTGCCCTTGGGGGATAGCGTGCCGTTCCAGACTCGTGTGAACCTCTCCTACGTCTACACCAGCCTGACGAACTTCGATATCGACCAGACGCCGATGGCGCGCCAGCCGGCCTATGGCCTGTTGAACGGCAGCATCGTGTTCAGCGATTCGAAGGACAAGTACTCGCTGAGCCTCCTGGGTGAGAACCTGACCAACAAGTTCTACACCACCTTCATCACGCCGGTCGGAAACGGTGTGGCAGCAGGCTCGTTCCAGCGTATGCAGGTTCCGCGCGATGCGACCCGCTACTGGGGAATCAGCTTCTCGGCGAAGCTCTAAGCCCTCACGGTACCGGCGGACGTCGCCAGACGTCCGCCGGGGCTCGTCGCGAATCACGCGTGCGTACCATAGTAAATGATCCGCTGAATCGCCCATAACAGGCCCACCGCCGCAATGGCGAGTGAGCACGGGACGGCGATCCTCGGCCGGAACCAGGGCTTGTTGCGCAACCCACCCACCGCCAGAAACGCCAGGCCAATCACACAAAGCTGGCCAAAATCGACTCCGAAGTTGAACCCCAGCAGAGCCACCACGAAGTCCCGTTTCGGAAAAGGAATGTCGCTCAGGCTGCTGGCAAAGCCCAGGCCGTGAAGCAGGCCAAAACCAAACACGATCGCCAGGCGGCCGATTCCCAGCGTGGATTTCACCACGTTCTCCACCGCGATATAGGCGATCGACGCCGCAATGGCCGGCTCGACGAGCTGACTCGGCAGCCGGAATATTCCGTAGGTGGAAAGAAACAATGTGGTCGCATGAGCGACCGTGAACACCGTGGTCTGGGATAACAGCTTGCGCCAGGTAATACCGAGAAAGAACAAACCGAGCACGAACAGAATATGATCGGTCCCTTCGGGTACGATGTGACGAAACCCCAGCCGCAGGTAGAGGACGAGTTGGCTTGTCTTGCCCAACTCATCCACCCACACGAACGGCTCACTCTCGTGCACCCCCTCCTCCAGCCATCGGGTCACCGACGAGTGCCGGGCAGGAATCTGTACGGTGTACGCCACGGGGTAATCCACCTGGGCCCCCAGGGGCACCACGAGCCGTAACGGCTCGCCGCTCGCAGGCAGCGCTGCCACAAAGTCGAACCTGGACAGCTTGCTCATGGACGCATCGAGGTAATCGGCTTTCTGCGCCTTGGCCGCGGTAAAGCCGCGGAATTCCAGGCGCAGGCGCTGCTGCCCGACAAACAGTTGGAGATTGTCAGTCACCTGCGGAGCCAGGACCTTTACGTCCTCCTGCTGGCGCTGCAGCGGCGCCGTAGCCAGCTCGTAATAACGGTCCGGCGTACCGAGCAATAGAGTCAGGTCGACATCAATCTTGACATCGAGCGTCCCTGGCTTCGTGAACGACACCAGGACCTGCGTCATCATCACGGTGTGGGCCCCCGCGACGGGAGCCATCAACACCATGAACAGAGCGAGACAGGCCGACCTGCAGAGGCTCACCAGACAATCGGCATGATTTTACCCGTCTGCAACAACACCAACCCCGATGGGTTGCCCGGATACGGAACCACCAGGCGCCACGTGTAGGGACTGCAGGTAATCATGGCGAAAATCACCCGTCGCGGAAAACCGGGGTTGCCGATCCACTCGAGCGCATCCGACCTGGCGTAGAGATCCTCCATGCTGGCGGCAGCGTCGGCGATCGGCCGGCTGGTCATCAAGCCGCCGATCTCCAGGCGCATCTCGGCCGTCACTTTGCCGCGATCCACCAGCACGATTCCGCCATGAATTTCAGCGATCCGGTTGACGGCCAGTGCCATCGCGGCATCGCTGCTGCCCACGACCGTGATGTTATGCAGGTCGTGTGATACCGAAGTTGCAATCGCGGAATCCGGCGTCTTGGGTCCCAGGCCGGTCCAGAACATTTTCCCGAGCTGCGCTTTGCCGGTGTAACGATCGACAATCGCCACTTTGACAATGTCGCGCTCGATATCGCGTTGCACGACGCCGTTGACAACCGGGAGGGACGCGGTCTTCTGTTCAGGGTCGGTGTAATTCGGTGCCTGGATGGCCGCGGTCACCGTCGTTTTGCCTGGGGGCGCCAGAATTTCAAAGTCCTTCGCCGTCAACTTGCGTCCGATGTTGATGGTATTGGTCGCCCAGGACGGCCACGCGATCTTCGGTACCGGCAGCAGGTACTTTCCATCCTTTGCCGCCAACTGCCCGTTCGCGAACACGTATTTGATGGTGACATCGTTGACCGAGCTCAGCAGCACGACATCGGCATACCGACCCGGAGCGATCGAGCCCACGATCGACTCCATGTGCGCGTGTTTGGCGGGATTGAGACTGGCCATGGCATAGGCCGCCTCGGGAGGCGCTCCCATCTTGATGGCCAGGCGCACGTGGAAGTCCATGGTGCCTTGTTTGAGCGTGTCAGCGACATTGCGATCATCCGTGACCAGGGAGATGTTGGACCAGTCCTTGAGCCCGTGCTTGACGAACAGCGGCACCGCGCGCTCGATGTTCTCGTCACGAAGCTGCAGAAACAGGCCGTGTTGGAGCTTGTCCCAGGCCTCCTGCGCGAGGCGTGTCTCATGATCGCTGGTGAGACCGGTCGCGGCGAAGGCATTGATGCGCTCGAGATCCCACAACCCCGCGCCGTGCCCGTCAATGACACCTCGCGTGTCGCGCGTGGCCTGGATGTCCTCCCAGATACGTTGATAGCCGGGATGAGTGGGCTCCGATACCGCCGGCCAATCCATCACCTCGTCCAGACCTTGTACTTCCAGGCTCCCTTGGATGTTCTCGGCAATCTCTTTGTAGGCATAATTGCCGCCGCCCACCTCGAATGCCGACGGCGGCGTCGCCGAGCCCAATGCCGGGAAGATCTTCAGCGGACTGCCCTGCTTCTCCGGGGCAAGCCAGAACTCCACGTTGTGAACACCGCTCACATTGGAGAATTCGTGCGAGCCCTCCGTCGTCCAGGTGTTACCCAAAGGAACCACCAACGCGGCTTCCCACTCCGGAGATAACAGCGTGCTCTCGATGTGCTTATGGGATTCCCCGAATCCGGGCACGGCCCATAATCCCTTGGCATCGAAGATATTGGAGCACTGACCCTTCCACTCGCCGCTGGGTCCCACCCAGGCAATCCGCTTGCCGCGCACCACAATGTCCTGGTTCGGCTCCCACAACAGAGTGAAGATGTTGAGCACCGTGGCGCCACGGATGATCAGGTCGGCGGGTTTCCTACCCAGGGCCACCTGGACCAGCTCCTGCCGGATCCGGGTTTCTTCGTTGAAGGTGATCGGGTGCGCGACTCGCGTTGCCGTGGGCACTTCGCCATCGGACGCCGCCAGGGCCGGTACACAACAGGCGGCCAGGAGTGCGTAAAGGAATTTCTTCACGGAGCTTCCCCACTCAGAATCGATAGCTGGCACTGATCTGGAAGTGAAACGGCAGGGAGGCGGTAATGAGATCATTACCCTCGGCGGCCCCTTCGGCGACCCAGTTCTTCTGGTTGGTGATGTTATAGAAGTTGGCCCGCAGTGCCCAATGTGCGGCCTCGTAGAAAATGCCCGCATCGAGCGTGTACTCGGTCGGGATGGTCACGTTACCCAGGTAGGAGGTATTGACCGGACCAGTGACCACGACGCCGGCACTGACGCCGATACCGAAGTCCGAACGGTACTTGGCGAACGCGCTGAACAGCTCCGGCGGCACGCCCGGGAGACGATATCGGCCCAGGGGCAGCGAGTTGAAATTCGGGCTGCCGACACCGGTTCCATACGGTGCCGCGAAGGCGTCATAGACATTCTCCGTAAACGCCAGTCCTCCAGACAGATCCGGCAACCAGGCATCCAGATAACTGTAGGCGGCGGTCGCGGAGAAGTTCTTGTTGGGCTGATAGTTGGCCTCGAACTCCGCGCCCAGCGCCTCGATCTTGCTGGTATTGCCGAACTGGTCGGTCTGCGCCCGTTTCTGGAAAAAGGCGGCGCTGGTGAGATAGAGAGTGTTGTCGTAGAACGCCATCTTCGAGCCGGTTTCATACAGCCAGTTCTTGATGTGGAAATCGCTCGAGAGCAGCCGGTCGCCAGTAAATCCGTCGAAGCCGCCCCCATTGCTCGTGACGGGCGACTCGTTGAAGTCCACGGTGAGATAGAACGTGTTCCAGGATGCGGCCTTGTAGGTGATGCTGGTATCGATCGCCGCCTCGCCCTGGGATGTGGAGGCATGGGCGGGCACGAATCCTGGTGGCGGCAACGGATCGGTCAGATCCTCGTGAATGAAGTCGCCACGGAAGCCGGCCAGCACACTCAACTTGTCGGTGACCTTGTAGATGTCCTGGAAAAACACGCCGAGCTGATGGGAGGTCTGGTCCTGGGTATTCAGGATGGAATTCGGGTAGCCCGCTGCAGCCGCGGCTGCGCCGTAGGAGGCTGCCGGGGTCGCGTACTGGTCCGTGGTCCCCGGCACCAGCACGACGCCGTAAAGCTGGGTGATCGGAAAATTGGCCGGGTTAGTGGTGATGTCGGTCGCGTTCAGGTATTCGTTGAAGAAGTCGCCGTAGGCGAGCACGTGCATGAAGCGGTACGCGACCCCGGTAATGAACTGGTTGTCGCCGTAATTGCCACGCAGCTCGAACCGATTCTCGAAGTTGTACGAGTCCTTGATATTGTTGTAGTAACGCTGCGCATACTCGAGCTGAATCTGCGAATAGTCCTCGAAGTACCCCTTGTAAGCGAGCGTCAGGTGATCATCCAGCGTGTCGGTGACATCGAGCTGTGCCTGGTAGTTGGTGCCTTCGTCATGGTCATGCGGGGCCACGAGCTGCCAACTGCGGTTGATGGGCACCACCCCCGTCACGTCGATGACCGACAGGAAGTTACGCGGATCGGAAGCGCTCCCAAAAGGGCTCACACCAGTGCCCTGGTAGTAAAGACCGTTGTCGATGAGCTGCTGAGTCGGGCGGTTGATGCCGGTATTTTCGGTGTAATGCCCGAGATAGAACTCCGTGTTGAAATCGATTGTCAGTGAAGAGGTCGGGATGTAGCGAATGGCCGCGTAGATGTCGTTCGAATGATTGAATCCATACCGGTAGTAGCTTCCGGAAAAGTTACCCTCGTAACTCACCCGGTAGGCTAACTGGTCGCTGACCGGACCACTCACGTCGAGCTGCGCCTTGCGCGTACCATAGTCACCGTAGGTGAGCGTCGAGCTGATGTGCTCGGTATCGAAATACGGGCGCTTGGTGACGAGGTTGACGTACCCACCCACATTACCAGTAGGGCCATAAACCACGTCGGCGGGCCCCTTGACAATGTCGAACCCCTCGACCGAATTGAAGCTCAGCGGCTGACCGTCCGAGCGCGGTGTGCGCAGCATGCCGTTCTGAAAAATCTCCGCCGACTGCCCGCGCAGGAACGGCACATTCGGGCCGCCGAACTGGTCGTTGGTATAGGCACTGGAGACGATCTTCACGAAGTCAGTGACGTCGACGATCGATTCGTCGCGCATTTGCGCGGTGTTGATTTCGGTCACCGAGCGCGGCGTGTCCAGGACTGACATCTCCAGGCCCAGCACCGAGCTCACTTTACGTTGCAGCGGGCTGACCTGGTCCTCCAGTTTGACCCCACGCACCACTACTTCCTCCAGGGAGTCCGTGGCGCTGGCCGGAGCCGCGGGACCTGCCTCGGCATCGGCTGGAGTTTCGGCTCGCGGCCCGGTGGGAAACAGCAGGCACAGACAAGCAGTGAGGCCCCAGTATTGCTGGCGCGCAAGGCTCATTGTTGACTCCCCAGTATTTGTTGTTGGCGGCAACGTATCAGGGAGAGTCAAAGCAAGGGGTATGCCAGTCACAACTGGCGCAAACCGCGCGGCCAGGCGTGCAAAGGCAGCCTCTACTGCACCCGTTTGGTCGGGTGCAATAGTTGACGCACTCCGTTAGAGCACGGACGCATCCTCCGGATGGCGAGCAGTGCCGACCAACGTCCAGCCGGGCGCGTAGCGAGGTACCCCAAGCCCGATGCCACCCAGGATCAGACCGAACAGTGCGGAAACCCACAGCCCCAGCCGTGAGAAAACGGTCGGTGGCAAAGGTGGAGGCAGAACACCATCAATCACGCCGGCACGATGCCGTGCCACGCTGGCGATGAGCTCGCCATGCGCACCAATGAGCGCCGAGATACCGTTCGGTGTAGCACGGATGATGGGCACACCTTCCTCGATCGCCCGCAGTTGCGCCTGGGCCAGGTGCTGGGGTGGCCCCCATGCTCCGAACCACGCGTCATTGGAAGGGTTGAATAAAAACGACGGCCGATGCGACTCATCCACGACTCGCCCGGGAAAAACGATCTCATAGCAGATCTGCACGCCGACAGTGGCCGGCACTGCGCCGACCGAAAAACCGGGTAGCGGAAACGAGCGCGGACCCGGACCGCGGGCGAAATCAGCCTCACCCGGCACCAGTCGCGACAGACCGATCCGGCCCAGGACGGAGCGCGCCGGCAGGTACTCCCCAAACGGAACCAGGTGGGCCTTGTCATAGCGCCACCGCAAGGCGCCAGTATGATCCAGGGCAAACACACTGTTGTGATAGACGTCATCGCTCGGCGTTTTCCCTACGGTGACGGATTCAGCCCCGAGCAGCAGCAGATCGTGCGGACCCAGCAGCGCCCCCAGATCCGCACGCGCCCGCGGCTCGATCTCCAGAAATCGCAGTGTGGATCCTTCAGGCCACAGCAACACGCGTGGCACCGGGCCGGGCTTTCCGGAAAGGCTGGCATAAAGACGCGCATTACGCTCGTCCTCGGCGTACTTCTCGCCTTGCCCGATATTCGGCTGCACCACCCGGACAGCAACCCCGGAGGTCGCTACGGCCATTCGTGACGGCCCCAGCCCAATAAACCCAACACCCGCCAAGACCGCCAGCGCCACGGTCACCGGCCATCGCCAACGCATGCCCAGCCAGAGCAGGCCGGCTACCAGAATCGCGAGCGAGGACAGGCCGTATGCCCCGATCCAGCTCGCCATCCGGGCAACCGCGGGTACGGGCAACCAGATCACACCCAGGGGGTTCCACGGGAAGCCCGTGAGAACCGTGCCGCGCAACCACTCGCCCAACATCCAGGTCGCGGCCAGCACAAACACCAATCCCAGCCGGTGACCGCGCATGAGTCGCCAGGCGAGGCCACCGGCCAACGCCGGATAGAGCGCCAGGTAGAGCGCCAACAGTATCTCGGCGAGCCAGCCCAGCCAGGTGGGCATGTTGGCCTGGTAGGTGAATGCCGTGGGAATCCAGCACAGGCCTACCCCGAAATGCCCCAGCCCGAACAGCAAACCGCTGCCGCAGGCGCCCCGGAGACTCGTTGCGCGCGCCAGGTATTCCACCAGCAGCATCAACGCCACAAAGGTGAGCGGCCATAGCTCGAGCGGCGCGAGTCCCAATGCGGACAGCGCTCCGGCGAGTAATACACACAGATTGCGGCTCACTTCGGTTCCTCGACCACAGGCGTGGGAGACGCACCATACCACCGCGTTCCTGCATTCATCACCTCCATACAACCGCTCAGCGCGCTACTTGCAGTTTCGACGTGTTGCATTCCAGTCGCAGTCCAGGCCGCGGAACCGACCGACTCCGACGAGGCGCAGAACAACACCTGCAACTCGTATGACACCCTCGGCAGGCAGTTGTACGTGGCCTTCACGGTCACGCTCCAGGGTTGTCATAGACTGCCCATTGGCGTCGATTCTCAATTCGTCTACGATCGAAGCATGGTTGCTGAGCCCCCTGTAGAAATCGGCGCGGCTAGTATCGCGGCGGCCATCGGTGAGCCGGCGCGGGCCCGGATGCTGTATTGCTTGCTGGACGGCCATGCCCGAACCAGCACCGAGCTGGCCATCGTCGCCGAGGTGAGCCCTTCCACCGCCAGCGTGCACCTGGCCCGCCTGAAGGAGCAGCGGTTGGTGAAGGTGCTGCGGCAGGGGAAGCATCGCTACTACAGCCTCGATGGCGAGAGTGTGGCCCGGGCGCTCGAGGCGCTCACGGTACTGGCCGGGGGCTCACGGCAGAAGTTCACCCCGGCGACTCCGACGTACCTGCGCTCCGCACGAACCTGCTACGACC
>Ga0105240_10008839_pt1 | contig 14348 bp, 12 predicted proteins | sample KBSC54metaG_FD_80426 | JGI IMG/M metagenome (GOLD analysis project Ga0105240, IMG submission 80426) | Corn rhizosphere microbial communities from Kellogg Biological Station, Michigan, USA - KBS C5-4 metaG | ecosystem: Host-associated > Plants > Roots > Rhizosphere > Soil | place: Michigan, USA... | reverse complement strand
CGGGAGCGAAGAAGAGGGTTTCATCTTATCACGAGAGAGGTGTTGGAGGCGATGCCTGAGATCAGACAGATACAAAAAGGGATGTGCCAGGTATTTATCCAGCATACGTCTGCCTCGCTGACCATAAATGAGAATGCGGACCCTACGGTGAGAATGGACTTCGAGACCTTTTTTAACAAGACGGTGCGGGAGAATGATCCTGACTACCGGCATAATGATGAAGGCTCCGATGATATGCCTGCGCATTTAAAGGCGGCTCTGCTGGGATGTTCGGTGCTGATGCCTGTTGCAAATGGCGAGCTGGCCCTGGGGATCTGGCAGGGTATATATCTTTGTGAGCACCGGAACAGGGGTGGTGCGAGGCACCTGGTGGTGACGTGTTGGGGGGACTGAGGTCAGCCGGGCTGCGGGCTGTCTGTTAGAATCTCGGACAGGGCACTGCGTGGTGACCGTCAGAAGGCTTTTTGATATAAATGAGCGAGATCTCGACGCCGCCACGACTTTGGGAGGCGGTCTTTAAAGAAGATACGTTGACATCATAGGTAACCCCCAGGCTGAAATTGCCATAATCAAGCCCCACGTAGGGTATGATAGCATCCGTCACATTGCTGAAACGTCCCCAGGCTCCTGCGTAAAAATTGACAGGATAGGATTCATCCTGTGTGGCGCTGATGGCCCATGCGCCGCCAAAGACGAGTTCGTGTGCCCCTGCCTGTGTGTTGTACAGGCCGCTGAGATAGATGGTGCTGGGTGAGCCTGTTACAGGAAAGTAAGCCCCCGCGTGGGCAGTATAGCGAATGGGGATATTGATGGTATCGACGCCGAGGAAGGATTCTTTTGGCTTGTTCAAGTGGTACATGGAGGCGCCGACATAATAGTTATTATTCCCATTGGTAGACCCGTTGTACAATACGCCGAGGTTCATATCGAAATAGTGTACGCTGACATATTGTGAATTGATCTGTTCTGTGGGTGATCTCAGCCAGGTGCCGTCTAACTGCAGTCCATCCTCGAAGGTGAGTTTGGTGCCGTCCAGGGTCCTGTTGCCATAGGTGCCCTGGAAGCCGACCCCGATCTGCTGCAGTCCATCTTCGTCCAGGCTTTTGTGGTAGGCGGTGGAGAAGGCTACAAAATTGCTGTTGAGGACGCCGCTGGCGGTACGGTCGGTCATTGCCATGAGGCCGAGACCCCAGGTGTCGTTGTCAGGCAGCTTGTTGCGCAGGATGGGGGCGTCGAGCGATATAGTGGATGTAACAAATGCATTGTTGATGGAGGGCCATTGGTTGCGATAGTTGCCGGCTACCCGCAGGACGCCATTGAATTTCCCGGTCAGGGCGGGATTGAGGGTCAACGGGGAGGCGAAGAACTGGGAGAATCCCGGATCCTGTGCTTCTACCGCCTGAGTGGTGAGGATAAGCCCTATGGATAAAAGAAGCCATCCCCGGCGGGTGCGGAAGAAGGTATACTGACGGAGCTTTGGGAGAAATGTTTTCATAAAACAGTTAAGGTCTCAATAATTAGACGGTAAAATCTCTGTAACGGTTGGCTTATAACGGGTAGAGTTGGTAAAATAATATAAAAAAGCCGCAAAACCAAGTTTACATCTGTACTTTGGTACCGAAGGCGAGGTCTCCCGCGTCACCGAGGCCCGGAACGATGTAGCCCTTGGCTGTCAATTCGTCATCTATGGCGCCGCACCATATTTTACAGTTGGGTTCGCTGCGCAGGACGTATTCTATCCCTACGGTGCAGGCAATGGCGACCACGACATGAATTTCGGAGGGGTGGCCTTCTTCCCGGAGGAATTGGATGGTTTTTACAAGGGAGGCGCCGGTGGCGAGCATAGGGTCGGAGACGATGACGACGCGGCCTTCCAGTTCGGGGCAGGATACGTAGTCCAGGCTGATCTCGAAGCTGCCGTCCCGCTGGTGTTTGCGATAGGCGGAGATAAAGGCGTTATCGGCCCGGTCAAAATAGTTCAGGATGCCCTGGTGGAGGGGGAGTCCGGCCCGGAGGATAGTGGCGGCTACCGGCTGGTCTTTCAGTACTTTACATATGGCGGTGCCGAGGGGTGTCTGCACTTCCTTTTCTTCGAAGGAGAGACCCTTGCTGATCTCGTAGGCGGCTACCTCCCCTATGCGTTCCAGGTTGCGGCGGAAGCGCATCCTGTCTTTTTGGATATCCTCATCGCGGATCTCGCTGATCCAGTTGCATAACAGAGAATATTCTTCGCTTAAGTTGACGACCATATGAAAAATTGGGTTTTGTCCCGTGGTGGGATTTGGTTGGGCAAACCTACGCTAAAATCGGGAGAATCCGGCCTGGTCGGGGCGATGCTGGGCCTCACGGGCGGGGAGACATGGCCGGCACGGGATGCTGGGGGTGACGAACCCGGATGATCCGGGCAGATGCGAAGGGCGCCTGTGGGCAATTGAAAAGTGGCGCGTATGGGTTGAATAGATCAGGGGTGGTGTTGAATGAAATTGTCCTGGTGGGGTGGTGGGGGTATTTTTAAGAAAAACTGTATATGCGTGATAAAAAGATAATATGGTCAGCACTGTTGGGTATTGTTATGCTGATGGGGGTATCCGGCTCGGCGCAGAACAAGTCTCTCAAGGCGGATACGGCTTTATTGAACTTTTTTGCCGGTAGTTGGAGCGGGGAGGGCGCATTTAGCAATGGGGCGAAGATCGCGGCGGAGGTCTCTTTTAGTCTGTCGTTGGACAGCAGCTGGCTGGTATATGAGCATCGTGACCGGCAGCCCAATAATTGGAAGGCTACTTCTTATTGGGGAGTGGATGGGGTGTCGGGGAGGTTTGTGGCTTATTGTTTTGATAATTTTCAGGGGCATCGGAGTTTTGATAGCAATGGTTTTAGGAGTGGGCGGTTGATCCTTTCGAGTCAGGGGTGGTTGCCGCAAGTAGGGTTGTATTTTGAACATTTTATCTATGAGCGAACGGGGGAGAAAAGCTTTAAGATGAGCTATGAGACGAGCAGGGATGGGATCAGCTGGCAGGTGGGGGATTGGCTGGTGTTTAGGAAGGAGGGGTGAGGATAGGAATTGCCTTACCTTTGCCGCCTTATGGTCTACAAAGTCATTGGTCTTATGAGCGGCAGTTCCCTGGATGGATTGGATATCGTCTATGTCCATTTACAGGAGGGTGCCTCTTCTATAAAAGACAGTCCCCGGAAGTGGGAGTTTTCCATATTACATGCTGCCTGTTACCCCTATTCGAAGGAGTGGCGGGATAAACTGGCTGGTGCGCGGCATCTGCCGGCAGGAGAATATTTGTTGTTGCATACAGCCTACGGGCAATATCTGGGTGAGCAGGTGCAACGCTTCATAGAAGAACATCGGCTTCATTTCCAGGTGCAGTTGATAGCCAGTCATGGCCATACTACTTTCCATTCACCGGAACATAAGATGACGGCGCAACTGGGTGACGGGGCTGCATTGGCAGCCATGACCGGGATCAATGTGGTGAGCGATCTGCGTGCGATGGATGTGGCACTGGGAGGACAGGGTGCGCCGATAGTGCCAGTGGGAGAAAAGCTGTTATTACAGGATTATGCCTTTTTTCTGAACCTGGGTGGTATTGCCAATATCTCGGCGCATGGAGCGGGCCGAGCTGCCGAAGGTGGTCCGAGTGGTGGTTTTGTGGCCTTTGATGTATGTCCGGCAAACAGAGTGCTGAACAGCCTGGCGGCGTTGGTGGGGAAAGAGTATGACGATGATGGCGCCCTGGCCGGGAGCGGGAAGGTGAACGAGGAATTGCTGGGGCGGCTGAACAAGCTGTCTTATTACGATAAATCCTACCCGAAGTCGCTGGCCAATGAGTTTGGGACGGAGACGGTGTTGCCGATGATACAGGAGGCGATGGGTCGGGTTGCGGGGCGTCCGGGCGACGGCAAGGCGTTGACAGTGGAAGATGCGTTGAGGACCTATGTGGAACATATTGCTATCCAAATACGACGTGCGGTGGAAGGTCTGGCGCCGGGGGCGGGCGGTACAACTGTTCCGGGTGGGACATATCCGACGGGGAGCCGGATGCTGGTCACTGGTGGTGGCGCGCGCAATGGGTTCCTGATCGGCAGACTGCGGGAGTTGTTGACGCCGCTGGGCATCGAGGTAGTAGTGCCGGATGGGCAGCTGGTGGATTATAAAGAAGCGCTGGTAATGGCCCTGATCGGAGTGTTGCGCTGGCGGGAGGAGAATAACGTTTTTGCATCTGTCACGGGGGCATCGCGGGATAGCATTGGCGGTGCGGTGTGGATCGGGCAGGAGGTGTAAGTACTCATCTCACCAACAACACTGTACCTCTGGCATGATGTTCGGACGCACCGGCCAGCTGGTAGGTACAGAACCATACAAAACTGCCGGCTTCGGCAGGATGACCATTGACAATTCCATCCCATCCCCTCTTTGGATCGGAAGTCTCAAATACCTTTTGTCCCCAACGATTGAAAATTGAAAAAATGAATTTACTGATCCTTCCATATATCATTGGGTGGCACAGATCATTACGCCCATCCTGATTTGGTGTAAAGGCGGTGGGCATAAAAAATCCATAAGGACATTCCTTCGGGCTGATCAGGATGCTGTCTGTGCCAGTGCAGCCGTAGAGGTCTGTCCCTTCCAGCCAATATGTACCGGGAGTCGTGACTTGGATGGATGCCGTTGATTCACCGGTGCTCCATACATATTGCGCAAAGTCGAGCGTTGGGGCCAGCGTGATATCTTCATAGCTGCAAAGACTTGTGTCCTGAGGCAGGAATGCCGCGGGTGTCGGCACGATGTGGGTGATCGTTATGGTGTCCTGTGTCGTGCAGCCATTGTAGCCTTTGATGCGCACCCAGTATAGTCCCGCCTTGGTGACGATACGTGTCTCTCCCCGCTGGAGATTTTCCCATATATAGTCGGCGTAACCAGGTCCGGCGTCCAATGTGCGGGATGTCCCGGAACAAAGTATGCTGTCCTTATCGAGCTGGCTCACGGGTCTGGGGTCCATGGTGACAAGAATGGTGTCGCCCGTGGTGCCGCAATTGTTGGTGGTATGCAGCCAGTAGTTACCGCCTGTCTGTACGGTGATGGATGGTGTGGTGGCGGCATTGCTCCATACATAGCTTACGTCGGATGGTTGTGGAGCAGATTGCAGCGTAATGCTCGTGCCTTCGCAGAAATGGGTGTCATTGCCGATGTCCGCGACAGGCGGGGACTTGGTGGCAATCTGTATCTCGTCGTGAGTGGTGCCACAGTTGCTCTGCACATCACAGGAATACAGACCCGGAGTGGACACTATGAGGAAGCTGGCTGCACTGCCGTCATTCCATTGGAATTGTGTACCGGGTGGCTGGGTACCTGTGGTGAGCGTCAGAGGCATGTTGTCGGAGATGGTCGTGTCGTTCCCGAGGGACAACTGCGGGGGACCGTGGATGGACAGGGTATAGCCGGAGGATGTGTCTGCGGGCAGCGAGGAGACTATCCGGATCTTATACTGGTCGCTGAGTGGAGGTGTCGGCGGTAAAATGGCGGATATTGTCCCTGATCCTGTGCCTGCCAGCGTGCCTATTTTAGTGGGGACAGCAAAACTGCCATTAGCATCTGACAACTGGGCGGTAAATATATTACCCGGCTGATACAGATTGTTGGCGGTGAAATATACATCGAAACTGGTGATGTTGTTACATATCCCGGTGGGTGTTGGCGGCGTGATATACAGGTTGTGGGTCAGGCGTATGATCCAGCCATCAGCTGTCTGTCCGCAACGATCTACGGTCTTGTTCCCATTTCTGTAGGAATCCGACCAGCCGACTATGAACAGATCGCCGTTAACGATCTTCAAATCTGTAAGGAGTTCGTCGTCGTTGCCACCGTAGTCAATATCCCCTATCTTATTTCCGGCGGCATCATAGACTGTTACCCATAGATCCGCAAGACCACCTACCAGGGGAGATGTTTTACATCCTGTGTTCCCCACGTCACTGTATCCGCCGACATAAATATCGCCATTGGCATCCTGTGTCGACAGAACAAAGACGCCATAGCCCATGCAGGTCTGGACCCATAATTCATTGCCTTGCGGGTTCACCTTTCGGATGAAGTCGCTGCTGGTTGATGTACTGCCGGTGATAAGATAATTTCCATCCTGGAGGGCCAGCAAAGTGCCGCCATAATCATCCAGCCCGGTGCCATAAGTTTTATCCCAGATCATAGATCCATCCGGCCTGACGCATATCAGCCAGATATCGAGACCGCCCAGGGAAGGAGCTGTTTTATTGCCGCTGACAGGGCTGCCTGAAAAGCCGCTTAAGAGGTAGTTGCCGTCGGGCATTGGCAGAATGTCTTGCAATTCGTCATCACTTGTGCCGCCGTAATTCTTTTCCCAGAGCAGGTTGCCGCTGGCGTCAAGCCTGAGTAACAGATAATCGCCGCTGCCATAGTTGTAACCTGCAAATGGCGAGATGGAAATACCGCCCACCAGGAAACCTCCATCAGAAGTAGGGATCACTTTTTGTCCTCTTTCATATTCACCGCCGCCGTAGGTCTTTTCCCAAAGGAGGTTGCCATTGTCATCGACGCGTACTACCCAAATATCGGCGTCTCCAAAGGAGGGAGAGGTTTTTATGCCTGAAGGTCCTGATTGCGTCTCACCGACCATGATATAGCCGCCCGACGGGACTTTTGCCACATAATACAGCTGGTCATCTCCCGCGCCACCGTAAGTCTTCTCCCAGATCTTGTTGCCATTGTCATCAAGGATAAAGAGCGCGAAGTCTTCACCACCATAGAAAATACCGCTTTTTGTACAGGTTGATTGATCGGATGCGGAAGTACCTCCAAAGAGGTATTGGTTGCCTGGCAGGGGTATCATATTGGCAAGGAATTCCTGTCTGTCCCCACCCCATGCATATTGCCAGCGGGAGGTCAGGGATTGCGCTGCGGCCTCCTTTAATACACAAAAAGATAATAACAGGACGAATAATAGGGGTTTCATCTCACGGCGTGGGGATATTGGGGTAAAATACGATATTCCGGCTGTTATTGCAAGACGGTGGTAATTGTATTGGCCGGCGGGTCAGCGTCCAACATGAAGGTCAAAGTCCCAACACCGCCTTCAGCTTTACATATCCTGACTTGCTCACCGGGACGGATGCGCCGGATTGAAGGATGCAGAGATGGCTGTCCTTTTCATACGGATCGATACGGGTGACTTGCTGCACGTTGAGGATGTAGCTGCGATGGGTCCTCACGAACTGGGACGAGTCCAGGACCTGCTCGAAATAATTCATTGTCTTGTTCTTCAGGAAGGCGCCATTGTGGGTATGGATCTTCACATAATCGTCTGATGCTTCCAGATAGTGGATGTCTTCCACGGGGATGATCTTGATCTTTCCACCCGTCTTGACGACGACACGTTGTTGCTGTGAGGGTGAGTGGGCAGCGGTCTCCAGCAATTCGCGGGTCTTATTACCGGAGGAGACGGTTGTGCCTTCTCCGGATGCATCACCGGGCATGGGAGCCAGGCTGGATTCGGGCGATGTGGCGGCGCCTTGCATATTGGGGGCGCCTTGCGCATTAGCGTCGCCCTGTGTCTGGGCAGCGGCCTGCGCGGCTGTATACTGGTCCAGCCATTTGCGGACGGCCTTATCGAAGCGTTGTTTGTTGAATGGCTTTAGCAGATAATCAACGGCGTGATTTTCGAATGCCCGGATAGCGTATTCGTCAAACGCGGTAGTGAAGATAACGGCCGGCGGCTCTTCTACCAGCTCCAGCATTTCAAATCCATTGATCTTCGGCATTTGTATATCCAGAAAGATGAGGTCGGGATGGTGTTGCTGGATGGCCTTGATACCTTCGAAGCCATCGCCACATTCCTGTACTACCGTGATCTCGGGGTAGGATTGAATATATTCCTGCACGATCATTCTCGCCAGCGGTTCGTCGTCAATTATAATTGCTTTTATCATATGTTGGTGTTGTGTGTTGTTTGAGGGATCTTTACGATGGTGGTGAACAGGTGACCATCCACGCGGGTCTCGAAGAGGTCTCCCCGGGCAAATAGCAGGTACAGACGCCGTTGTATGGAGCTGAGCCCAAAGCCGGTGCCCTGTTTGGGACGGGAGGTCTCGGGGTCAAATGGATTCTGTACCGAAATTACTACATAATTATTTTCCGCACGGGCCTCGATGGTGATGGTGACCGTCTCGGTGGTGTCGTATAATCCGAATTTTATGGCATTTTCTACGATGGGTTGCAGGAGCATAGGCGGCAGCTTCATGTTCAGGCTGGCTTCGTCATGATGGATGACGGTGCTGAGGCGATGGCCGAACCTTACTTTTTCTATTTCCAGATAAAGCTGCAGATATTGTAGTTCTTCCGCCAGGAGGACGGACTGCTGCTCTTCCTTTCTTACATTGCCTCGTAGGAAGTCGGACAGTTGTTGGATCATCTTCCGCGCCTGTTCGGGGTGAGAGGTAATAAGGGCGCTGATGGAATTGAGGCTATTGAACAGGAAGTGGGGGGCCAGCTGCTGGCGTAGCTTGAACAATTCAGCCTCCTTTGCCAGCCGTTCCGCGTCGCTGCGGCGTTGTAGCTGTCGCTGCTCTTCTTCTGAAGAATACCATAATACGCTGAGGATGGTCATACAACCGACTTGCAGGAAAATGATGTCGAAACGCACTGCCCAGGACCTGGAAAAGAAATTGGCATAGTTAGGATCGCCGTGAAGACCGTCGAGCAGCGGCACCAGGATACCTTTGCAGGCTATCGTTATCAGGATGGAAAGTCCAAGGCTAAGGAAGAGGATATACCAATAACGCTCTTTTTTTGGAAGATAATATTGTAAATTATTACTGACAAATCCACAGGAGAGGGCGACCAATGTATTGGATACTATACTATCGGCAAGGGCAATCCCAAAACTAAGTCCAAACCCCATGAGAAGGAGGGTCTGCAGGAAGGCCCAAATGAGCCACCAGCTAACGAAGATGAGGAGGAATTTTCCGATGGATAGCGGTGATCTTGCCAAGAGAATTAATTTTTGCGTGGCGCTACAGGAGCTCTAATAACTTGTGCGTACTGCTACCTTGTATATGTGCCGCCTTCCTGTTCGTGAATTCGATATATCTATCCGGATCGTCCGTTTCCTGTATCCGGGAATATACTTCCGCCCCATCCAATAGTCCGCTGAGCTTATATAGCTCGGCTACATTGATGAACTTCCACTGTACCAGCTTTTGCTCATGGTTGTAGAAGCCGTCCTGTTCCCTTTCGCCAATGGTCACTGCCTTGTGGAACGCCTCTTCTTCATCGACGGCGTTAATAAGCCGGAGCTGCTCGTCAAATTGAGGGGTATGATCTCCATCCCCACAGATGATCCTGTAAATGATCTTTGAGAGATACCAGTTCATAGCGCGTTGTGCTTTTGGATTTAAAAATTCCTGAGTTCTATGCCTCCGAAAAAGGAGGTGCCGTCCAGGATCAATACCTTATCTGCATTGGTGACAGCGGGCTGTTGTCTTTTGTCCTCAAAGCCGGCGAACATGGCTGTCACTTCGGAACGGACTTCCCAATGTGGGGGTACGATGATCTTGGTGCCGCCCATCACCTGTGTGACGTCGAGGTGAATGACACCTGTGAAGTCGGCCTGGGTGAGGTCCAGTTCGGTGCCACCCATGATGCTGGTGACATCGCCGCCTCTGAAGTTCTTTGATACGATCTTTTTATGTACACCGCCAAATATGGCTGTCGAGTCTATAAAGTCTTCCGATGAATAACCTTCCTTGGAGGTGGCAAAGGTTTGGGTATATCTGTCCCTCCATCTGTCCCTATGTCTGCCTCTCCACTGGTCGGGTCCAAATTCTTCCTTCCATTCATGACCCCAGCGGGGACGCCGGCGGGGGGCTATCATAATGAGCAGTCCCACGAAAATGAGCACACAAGGCCATATGAATCGGTGGAGGGGGATCCTGGGGTAATTCTCCTGTACCAGGAAGAAACCTCCTACGAGGATGAGGATGAGCCAGGCGCCGCCCCGGAAGCCGTGACGTATGCCTAAGAAAATGCCTATTGCGATCAAGAGTATATGCCAATTAAAAAGCCAGTCCGGGAGGGGGAACCCCATCTGATCCAGCAGGAGCAACCCTCCGATGAGCAGGAGAAACAAGCCTGCACCTACCCTTCTCGCCGTCCTGCCATGAGATTTTTCCTTTTCGTCCGTCATTGTATGTTTTTTTCTCAAAACTAGGGGCTTAGGGCAGCAGTTGCAAGGGGCAATAGGCAATATTCGGCCAACAGGCGGTGAAAGGATGTATTTTGTCGGTGGAAGAACCGGGCCTGCTTTGGCAGGGGCGGGCTGGGTTCGCCTGGCCGGCGCGGCCTGGGTTGGACCTGGCTAGGACGTTCGGGTTCGGCTTGGCCAGGAGACAACAAAAAAGCCGCTCCAAAGGACTAAAAGTCGGAGCGGCTTTTTCCGGTATCATGTCCTGATTGGCTTGCCAAGCCAATCAGGGGCCGCCGGGGTCACGGCGGGTAGTGCGTTCACTGTATTAGGGTCTTTTCTTCTTTTTGTGGGTTACAGTGGTTCACAAAGTACTGGATCGGCGCACAGGCCAGGTTGACTCGGGTACGGTTGGGTTTGGGTTTGCGACAGTTTACGGTTTAGATACACGGACATTGGATAGTTCATGGGTACGTCATTGGACATTGGATTCTCTTCGGACATTGGATTTTGCGGTACGGATATTGGTCAGCTCTCATAGGGTGGAATACGGATATCGGATGTTTTCATAGGTTGGGATCGTCAACGGTCTTAGGCATTGGATTAAAAAGGGCCAGGTAAGTAAGGGGGTTTTGGTTTTAGGGTTTAGGTTTTGGTTTTTAAAGGTCTGTTTTTAGGGTCCGGTTTTTCGGGTTTGGATCTTGGATCTTTGGATTCTGATTTTTCGATAATTTGGATTTAGCAACGGGTCATTCGCGATGACAGAACAAAGATGCGGCGGAGATCGCCGTTTGCCAAGGATTTATGACAGGTATTGAGAATGTTGATCGGTAAACTTACCTGCGATTAGGAACAAACACCTAGCATCGAGGACATGCCGAAGCTATATATCGTAAATCTACGAAACCAGGAACCGCCAGGGGCGGTTCTTCCATTCCCTAGCTCAGAAGGGAGGCTGCTGCGGGATCCAGGAGTATCTCGCAATCCGGGTGGAGCTGTACTACCGACGCAGGTATATCTGTCGTCACAGGGCCCTGGATAGCTTTTCGGACGATCTCCGCCTTGTGTTCGCCTTTTGCTATCAATATCACTCTTCGGGTATGCATGATGTTTCGAATGCCCCTTGTCAGGCCACCCAGGATCGTATCGGCGGGCACTTGTGTCTCCCTTCGAACTCTGGCTTCAAAGTCGGGGTCCATGGGTGACACCCATGTCTCACTTTCAAAAGGCGTTCCGGGCTGATTGATACCTATATGACCATTCATCCCGATGCCAAGCATTTGAAGATCGGCTCCGCCACATTCAGCCAGGCGACGCTCGAACTCCCTGGCTTCGGCCTCGAAGTCATCGGACATCGTAGGTGGCATAATAAAATTCTCTTCGGGGATGCTCAGGGGACCTGCCAGCTGGGTCTTTATCATCGTATAGCAGCTGCCTGCATATTCCCTCGGCAGATTGGTGAGCTCGTCCACGTTGAAGAGGGTCACCTGTGATGAGTCGAACGGATATTCACGATGGATCGCAGATACGATGCGGTGCATTTCGATAGTTGTCTGGCCGGTGGACAACCCGATGACGGACCGGGGATTTGTAAGCATCTGCCCAATGATCCGCCACGCAGCGGTGATATCAAATTCCTTTGTACTGCTGGTGATAGTGATCTTCATTTGATCGTATTGTTTTTATGATTACAGATATATTTTTCAGTAAGACCAATTCCCGCGCTTAAACCTCTGCAAAAAAATGGTCCAATGCCTCTGCGGCGGCGACCTCGTCTTCCCCTTCGATGCATACTTTCAGCACATCGCCCCCTTTGATGCCCAGGGAGAGTATGTTCAAAAGACTGTTGAGCCGGACGGTCTTGCCATCTTTGCAAATGCTGATGACGGATGTAAAATTCTTTGCGAGCCGGACGAGTGTGGTAGCGGGTCTTGCGTGCATGCCTTCAGGCGCTGTGATGATGTACTCTTTTTCAATCATGCGTTGATATCTTGTAAATACTGTGTGATTTCGGAAGGATCATCGAACTCCATCACCTGGCGCAATACCTGTCTGGCCTTGTCCATACTGCTATTGACGATGATGTGCTTGATCGTAGGTATCGATGGGGCATTCATGGAAAATTCTTCCAGCCCCATTCCGGTCAGCAGCAAGGTGGCGAGCGGGTCTGCAGCCATCTCACCGCACAGACTGACGGGGATATTGTTCAGCTGTGCCTGCTGGATGACAAAGTGGATGAGACGCAGCACGGCCGGATGATAGGGATCGCAGAGATGGCTGACCTTATCGTTCATCCTGTCGGCTGCCATCGTATACTGACAAAGATCGTTGGTGCCAATGCTAAAAAAGTCGGCCTCACGCGCCATGAGGTCGGCAATGACGGCTGCGGAGGGTACTTCGATCATGATGCCAAAAGGAATGTCCCTGTCGAAGGAAATGTCTTTCTGTAGCAGCTCATCTTTTGCTGTCGTAAATAGCTCTTTTGCCGCGCGGAGTTCCTGCATACTGCTAACCATGGGTACCAATATCTTCAGCCTCCCAAAGGAGCTGGCCCGTAGAATTGCTTTTAGCTGTGTGAGGAAGATATCCTTTTTATCCAGGCTGATACGGATGGCCCGGTGGCCTAAGAACGGATTTTGCTCTTTGGGCATAGGGAAATAGGGTAATGGCTTGTCCCCGCCGATGTCCAGGGTGCGTATGGTGACAGGTGTGCCTTGGGATGCCCGCGCCAGGTCCCTGTAGGCAAGGAACTGTTCTTCTTCCGTGGGGAAGCTGTTTTTTTCCATAAAAAGGAACTCGGTGCGGAAAAGGCCCACGCCTTCGGCGCCATGTTGGAAGGCATCTTTCATGTCCCCCACACGGGAAATATTTGCAAGCAGTCTGATCCGCCGGCCATCGACGGTGCGAGCGGGGACATCCTTTAGCGATGCCAGTAAGAGGGCGTTCTCTGCCAGGGCGGTCTTCTTTCGCCGGAGTTCCATCAACTGGTTATCGCCGGGGTTTACCCATAGTTGCCCTGTGGCGCCATCGAGCACGAGGATATCGTTGTCTGCGACCTTGTCTAACGACGTACCGCAACCGACGACGGCGGGGATGCCTCTCAATCTTGCCACGATGGCTGCGTGGGATGTGCTGCCGCCTGCCTGAAGGGCAAATCCGGCGATGCGACGAAGGTCCATCATTATAGTGTCGGAGGGACTGAGGTCGTCGGCGACAATTATAAAGGGAAGGTCGGCCGGGACTGAATGTTCGCCGGGTGTGGTCGGGACCGGGCCTCCTCCCGGTGTGACCAAGGCTGGGCCTTCGCCGGGTGTGACCAGGGACGATCCTTCCAGGGAAGAAGCTTGGGGCGGGAGGGCGCCCAGATGCTTCAATAATCGTTGCGCAATGTCCTCGATGTCGGCGGCTCTTGCGCTGAGATAGGGGTCTTCCATGTTCCTGAATGTCTCCACGAGCCTGCCGGTGACTTCCAGCACGGCATCCGATGCATTCTTCTTTCCGACCCTTATCTGTTCGAGTATGTCGCTCTCCAACTGCGGGTCGGTGAGCATTTCGATATGAGCCTCTAAAATATCGGCGGCGGCACCGGGGAGGACCGAACCTATCGGGGGCGTTGATCCCTCCTGGATAGTGATCAGGGTTCTGATATCTTTTACGGAATGATTTACAGCATCCTTATATCTACCCACTTCCTCCCGCACTGCCTCGTCGTCGGACAGCAGGATGCCTGTCGTTGCAGCCTTTTGTCGAACCACCCTCAGGGCCCTCCCTATCGAAATACCAGGCGAAACGCCGATGCCTTTCATGCTTATGAATTAATTGAATAAATGTAACCAGCTGCCCACCAGTCCCAGCGCCAGCAATCCCAATAACAGCCATATAGTCTTGATCCCACGCCTGATCCCAAAATATACCAGGAAGGTCAGTAGCAGGGGGATCATATCCGGAACGATCTGGTCGAGTATGCTCTGTAAGGTGACGGGGGATGCTCCGTTGCTGATCGCGATGGGCGTCCTGATGGACATGAGGGTAGCGGGCATTGCGCCTATCACCATCAACCCCAGTATGGATGCACCTAATGTCAGCTTGTCCATCACATTGTGCTTTGCCAGCTGTTGCAGGAACCGG
>Ga0105240_10008838_pt1 | contig 14349 bp, 10 predicted proteins | sample KBSC54metaG_FD_80426 | JGI IMG/M metagenome (GOLD analysis project Ga0105240, IMG submission 80426) | Corn rhizosphere microbial communities from Kellogg Biological Station, Michigan, USA - KBS C5-4 metaG | ecosystem: Host-associated > Plants > Roots > Rhizosphere > Soil | place: Michigan, USA... | reverse complement strand
TCGTGCGAATGCTTTGGTCCCCATATCGCTTTCGAAGCATCGAATGTCAGGCGGATCGGCTCCGCGTTGAGAGAGATCTTCGTATAGGAGTTGGCCGGCGCGGCAATCGGCGACGGATTGGCCGGGAGCTGACCATTCTCGGTGCCAATCGTCCCAAGCAGCTGCGCTCGTCCGCTGACCGAGAAATAGCGTAGGCTCTCTGGCAGGAAGGCGAGATCCATGTAGTAATTTGTCTCGATTGCCCAGGTTGGCTGATACTGCCTGTTGCCGTCATCGATGCAGCTCACGCCCGGCACTGGAGGGGCGAAGCCACCGCCGCATTGCAGGAAGCCCATGTGGGCGACGTAGATCCAGGTCGCCAGCGGAGCGACGTTGATGTAGCCCCGGTAGGGAAGATCGAACTGGAATTGCAGACCGGCCGAAATGGCTTGGGTTGCGGCGGCGCGATAGTAGTCAGAGGTCGCAGCGTCAACCCCGACCTCGAAGGAGACATTGCGGAGCGGGCCGACAGTGAAGGCCTTGGTGTCAAAGATCGCGTTCCAGCCGAACGTCGAGCGAAGTTGCCCGGTGACATATTGTGCGCCGGCGCAGTTTGCGGGCGTCGTAACACCAGTGCCCGGATTGGTGACCACTCCCGCATTCGTGCACGGGCTGGCCGGATCGTTGTGATCTGCTTTGGACAGCGAGACGTTCAGCAGATTCGTGCCGTATTTCCAGATGTCGAAATGCGTGAACGAGTAGACCTGTAACGCAGTCGTGCTGTTGATCGATCCGTTCGCATTCCTCGAGTACACACCCGGATCCGTTGCTTTCGGCTCCCACGAGAAAGTCACGCGGTCATCGATCAGCGAGAAAAACGGCTGATCCGCCGGCACCGGCTTGGCTTTGACTGGCAGATCTTCCGCCGAGGCTGCCATGCCGCATAACGGTACAACCGTCAGTGCCATGAGAATTATCTGAACGTAACGCTTCACTTGCCCCTCCAATGTTCTCTATGCTTCGGTCGAACCGCGACATCCCGGTACAACTCGCTTGAACCGCAGCGCTAAGATCGATCAAGCAGCATAGGCAGTGGAGGAGGGACAAAAAGTCCGCTAATCGGTACTGTCACGTTCCAAGATTGGAACGATGAAGCGCCGATTGAAGCGGCGGACGATTTAGACTTTCTTGTCCGAAGCCAGACAGCATGGCCTCAAGTGTTTGCATGGGGTGACCAATGGGAACAGTCGATGATTTGACGCTGCTTGTAGAAATCATCGAGGCTGGGAGCCTGTCTGCAGCAAGCCGCAAGACGGGTATCCCGAAATCAAGTCTCAGTCGGAGGATCAGCGACCTCGAGGGCCAGCTTGGGGTTTCCCTCGTCCATCGTGGCCCGCGAAATTTTTCGCCGACCGAGATAGGACTTTCGATCTACGAACGGGGCCAGAGGATCAGAGAGGAGTTGGTTGCCATCAAGGCCATTGCCGAGGACCGGACCAACCGCCCTTCCGGCATGTTGCGCATATCCTGCCCGGCCGTTCTCTCCGAAATTCTCGTCACGGATTTCGCGATTCACTTTGCCGAAGCCTATCCGGACGTACGCCTGACTCTGGACAATACAAAGGGAACGTTCGATCCGAAGATTGATCACTATGATATGGCGATCCATCCCGCCCGCGAGGATCTGGCGGATTCTGAATTGATCTGCCAGAAGCTCACGAAGACACCATACCGCCTGGTTGCTGCACCCGAACTGATGAAACGCATCGGCCCATGTTCTCGTCCCGCGGATCTTGAAGGGCATCCTGGCATTGGATGGGGCGCAGATGGCCTGATGTCTCGTTGGCGGATCCTCGGACCGAGCGATGAGACAACGGAGATCAATGTCAGGCTCAAGTTTTCAGCGAACAATCTCAACATCATTCGCCAGGCCGCCATCCGCGGTCTGGGACTGGCGCGGCTGCCAATCCCGCTCTGCGATGCAGACCTGCTGAGCGGAAGGCTCGTTCTGCCTCTTCCCGATTGGTCGCCCCCGCCGGTGACGTTCTACGCGCTGTATCCCTCCCGTCGGTCGCTCACCGTGGCCGGTCGGCTGTTCCTGACTGGCCTGACAAAATTTCTCCAGGACCGGTTGCGCGCTTCCGACGGTCGGCTCCAATCAGGTTTGGAGGCTCCCGCGAAACCCAAGGCGCGACGCGCGCCGAAGGGATACGGCCGCAAACCCGCGAAGGGTTGAAGACGTCCATACCGACCAGCGAGCGCGATCCTTAGGTTAAAAGTCAACCGCCGCCGCGCTCGACATGCTGCAAGTCACGCGATGTAGCGTGACACCGTAATCTGGCGGTCAAAGTGCAGGACCGTCCGATCCGCCGCGTAGGCAGGCCAATTGGGAAGGCCGCGCCCGCCCGGGTCCCCCTTTTCTGCAAACGCGGCAATAGCCCCCCTGAACAGCCGGCTCAAATCATGCATTTCCCGCCGGTCCGCCCCTCTGACCATCGGAGCTGCCTGCCAGATATCGAGATTCCCAAACAGGAATGGAAGGTCGATGCAATGGCCCGCTCCTAACCCCGACAATGGCGACTGCCAATCGAACAGATAGGTGAATGCCCTACGACCAAGGCGTGTCTGCGCCGCTGCGATCTCCAGGCTTGGCTTTGTGAATATCCTGTCACTGAAGAAGTCGCCCAGGATCATGCTCGGTGTCGCAGGCACACGCGTGGACCGCAGACGCGATACGATCGCATCGTCTCCACCATGCGATCTGATCAAATCCCCGAGCGCGTCATCAGAGAGTTCGTCGAGCGAGGGATTCGCGATAAAGAAGGCGCCGTACTCCTCTCTGGTCATGCCGATCATGATGTCGCACCAATTCGCTCTTCCCAATGCAATAGAGGCGCAGGGATCGCGTTGAACGAGGGCGCGATCCAGAACCGGCATGAATGGCGGCGTAATATCGGTCGGGCTCAACGGCGGCCTGCCCTGCAGGACTCGCAGCCCCTCGAAGATTCGATCGAGCGGCATGGCTCGGAGCTTGTCGACATCGTTGGCATCTAGCCCGAGAGCATCGAGGACAGCGTCAGCGATCGGTCGCGCTTGTTCGACAGTGCGCAGCTTGATGCCGACCGGCGCGCTCATCATGATCGCTCGATTGAAGAGCCTGGGTCCTTCTTCAGTGCCGGCAAACGCCGCGATGCTGAAAGCGCCAGCCGATTGTCCGATCACCGTAATCCGTTCCGGATCTCCACCGAATGCGCTGATGGCTTGCGCGATCCATCGGAGTGCCGCGACCTGATCGTGAAGGCCGAGGTTCAACTCCCCGAGGCCGGGGTGCGGAAAAAAGCCGAGGACACCCAGTCGGTAGGTGATGTTAACGACGACAAGGCCATTCTCCTTGGCGAGAATGCTCCCGTCATAGCAAGGCAGCGATCCACCGCCGGTCATGAAGGCGCCGCCATGAATGAACACCAGGACCGGCGCGCGGTCGCCCGCCGCGCGACAGGTCCATATGTCCAGGTGGAGACAGTCCTCGCTCTGCTCTGCCTCGTAGCTCCCCATCACGATGTCAAGCCGGGATGGATTCTGGGGAGGAGTGGGCCCAACTGCGACTGCGTCGCGGACGCCCCGCCATCGCGGAGGCGCCGACGGCATCTCGAAGCGCAGCGGACCGACGGGGGCTTCCGCGTACGGAATTCGCCGGAACGCGGCCACGCCCTCCGATCTCTCGCCACGCAACCGACCAAACGGCGTTTCCAACTCAACGTGCTCCACACCTTTCATTCCAGTCTCCAACATTGCATTCTCCGGTTGGAAGCTAGGCGCCTGGACGAAGCTGAACCAGCATCCGAAAATGGCAATCAACGTTCCAGATTTGAAACGCCTCGTGACGGCCACGCGGGCTTTCTCCGACCGCGGTCATCGGCACGTCGACGATCTCTCACCGTCGCAGGTGCGGAAGCAGCGCGAAGATCGCCAACAGTGCGGGAAGCGTGGCACCGAGCACGATCGTCTTCGGATCAATGCCCATCGAAACCAGCAGGCCGGCGGCCGCGGGCCCAACGACCGATCCGAGGCGGCCGGCGGCAGCCGAGAAGCCGACGCCGTGGGCCTGAAGCGACTCGGGATAGATCGACACGGCGAGGGCGGACTGGCCAACGCTGCATGAGATCAGGCCCGCGCCGGTACCAGCGATCAAAATCCAGACGCCGACCGGCATCATCTCGTGCGCGGCAAGCCCGGCGGCAGAGATCACCCCGGCCGTGACGGCCAGCAAAAGGATACGCGCGATCGAAAACCGGCTGGCGAGGAGCACGACGACGACATTCGCGATCAACCCTCCGACGCTGAAGAAGCTGATACCCAACTGTGCGTACTCGGATGAGAATCCCAGTTTGATGAGCAGAGATGGCAGCCAGAACACCAACGCGTAGCCATCGGCAAAGATAAGAAAAGAGAAGATCCAGAGGCTGACAGTCTTGGCCGCGAGACCCGAGGCAAGCAGATCTCCAACCAATTTGAGACCACCTCGCTCAAACTTCGGCATGGCTCCTCTCCCGGCCGTCGGCCGGGGCAGGCCAAGCCGGAGAACGAGCGAGAGAGCGAGCGGAAGAGCGCCGCCAATATAGAAGATGGAACGCCAGCCGAACTGTGCGGTGAGGGCTGCCCCGAGAACGCCGCCCAGAATGCCACCAGCGGCCAATCCGGTGCCGACGATCACGGCGACCGTCTCCCTAAACCTTGGCGAGCACGCCGTCGTGGCAATGACGATGGCCGACGGCAACGCCGCACCGAGCCCACCTGCAGTGACGAGACGAAACGCAGCAAGCTCTCCCACTGAACCCGCCAGCGACGTCGCCAGCGAGAGAACGCCGAATGCCGTCACGCTGGCAATCAAGACGCGACGTGCCTGCCAGCGACTGACCAGCGGCCCGGACGCCAGATATCCCAGAACAGCTCCTACGCTCGTCAGTACGAACGCAGGCGTGAGCGACGCTGGTGAAACCGAGAAGCTGGCGGCGATCGCAGGAGCCGCGACGCCAATCGAACTCGTATCCAGGCCATCCAGCAAGACTGCGACAAAGCTAAGCATGATCGCCGCGTACGCCGACGTCGACGGAAGGTCGATGCAACGAACATCGACAATGCCGGAATCATCTCGCCCTTCAGCACCTGCAGTCGAATTCGCATCCGCTATCGCCGCCATCCCTGCCTCTCCGCAATTCTCTTTGCGGAGAGTCAAAGAACTTCCGCGGTGCTGTCCAGCTCCAGGAATGGAACTTTCCGTTCCAGATTTGAAACGCAAGGAATTTGAGCTCCCCCCTCGGCGGCGCGCATCGCCAGCTCACCGATCTGAGAGGCAGGCGACGATTTGTGGAAGACAAGCCGCGACGGATACCCTCTCGCGTGAGCCGGCCTCGACCCGCGGATTGACGCCGCCCGTCGCAGGGCGAGATCGCGCCTGAATCATTTTAAGCATAAAATATTTTGCTGACGGATTCCCTGTCGAGACGATTCCGCAAAGACATCCCGCCACGAGCTCCCGTTCGCAGCAGCGCTCGTGAGAATTAGCGTAAATCGGACGCATAGCAGCGTCGCCTCGGACGCGGCCCAACGCAGGCTTGAATTTACTTTTGGCACGAACTATGTTGCGAACATCGATGAGATGCCGCGCCAGCTTTCATCAGGCCAAGCCCGGGAGATTCGATTGGCACTCGCGAAAGAGCCCGCGCCTGTTTCGTCCAAAAATGGGGCGGATCAGGAAACCGAGTACAGGGCTCAAACGCGAGTTTGGCTCCGCCTGCTCGCCTGCACGACACTGATCGAAGGCGAGTTGCGGCGTCGGTTTCGCGAAGAATTCGATTTCACGATGCCACGGTTCGATGTTCTCGCCCAGCTTGATCGCGAACCTAGCGGGCTCGTGTTGGGGGAGCTGCCCAAGCGCCTGATGGTCTCGGCCGGGAACCTGACGCCGATCGTCGACCGCCTGGTCGCGGACGGATACATCACGCGCACACCGTCAAACCTCGATCGCCGCGTGCAGATCGTGTGCATGACGGTCGAAGGCCGCAAGACCTTCAGGCGAATGGCCAAGAGTCACGGCGCGTGGCTCGCCGAGTTGCTGGCGGATTTCCCGGCGGACCGGTTCGACGGCTTGATCGGCGAGCTCGACGAGCTCAAGGGCGCCGTCAGGGACGCTCTGCAAAAACCCTGAACTGACGCGACGGTCAGCGTCTCACCTTTACTCCGGCCGCTTCACGATCCCATGCATCCGGGGTGACGCCGGCGTCGCGCAGCACGCCCTTCTTGATCTTGCCATTCTCCGTCAGCGGCATCTGGCTCAGAATCCGCACATAACGCGGGATTGCGAAATAGGCGATCCGCCCCTCACAATGCCTGACAATGTCGACGGGCTCCAGCGATTGGCCCGGTTCTAGCAGAATCGCAGCGGCAACCTCGTCTTCGCCCAGATCCGACGGCAGCGGATAGATCGCGCAGGCGGCGACCGCCGGATGAGACTGAATGGTCTGCTCAACCTCCCACGAGGACACGTTCTCGCCACGCCTGCGGATGGAATCCTTCATGCGGTCGATAAAGCGATAGCGTCCGTCAGCATCGCGCACGACTCGATCGCCCGAGTGAAACCACAGATTTCGCCAGGCCTCGACTGTCTTCTCCGGCATCCCGAAATAGCCGGTGGCGAACGCAAAGGGTTCACTTGCACGAAGCAGGAGCTCGCCGGACTGTCCGTCGGGAAGCACTGAATCATTTTCGTCGACGATCCGCGCCTCGATCCCGTCGGCGAGATAGCCCATCGTCCCCGGACGATCGGACGGAACCGTACCGGCGAACACGAAGTTCGTCTCGGTCGACCCGTAGCCGTCGACCAGCGGCACACCGAACCGCTCGCGGAACGGAGCGTGGATCTGCGGCGGCACGCCGCCGCCGAGCGCAACGCGAAGACGATGCGTCGAATCGTCTGCGCCCTTCGGCTGCGCCAGCAGCATCGACGCCATCGCGCCGAGCAGATAGCCGACCGTCGCATTGTGCCGCCGCGCGGCAGCCCAGAAGCCGGAAGCCGAGAATTTCGGCTCCAGCACGTAAGTGCATCCATTCAGGAGCGCCTGATAGAACGCATTCAGGGCATTGGTGTGGAATAGCGGGAGCGTCGTGAACAGCACATCGCCTTCGCGGATGCTAAGCGCCCGCGCCGAATAGATGCCCCACCAGAACAGCTGCGCCTGCGGACAGCACACGCCCTTGGCAGGCCCTGTGGTGCCCGACGTATAGAGGATCGCCACGGTGTCGCCGGGACGCACGGCGCGCGACGGGGCTGCGGCTCCAAGGGGCGGCAATGGCACCGCCGAAAGCTTGCCATCGATTGGGTCAGTGGTAGCTCCGATGACCCAGGTCCGAGGCGGCAGCTCGACACCCGCCTCGACACTCTCGATCGCGCTGGCGAACTGAGCCTCGACGATAAGAAGCGCAGGACGCGAGTTGCGGAAGATGTGGGAGAGCTGGAAGCCGCGCAACGCGGTATTGATTGGGACTGCGATTGCCCCAAGCCACGCACAACCGAGATAGACCTGCAAGAACTCCGGACGATTCGCACACATCAGCGCAACCCGATCGCCGGGCTTGATCCCGGCATCGACGAGCGCCTGCGCCGACGCGGCCGCGATCGCTGCGGTCTGTGCAAAGGTCCAGCGCGTCTCTCCGGCGACAAGCAGGATACGATCGCCATAGCGCTCGGCCTGCCGCGTGAGCATGGTGGAAAGAATCCGGTCCGATGGAGGAAATAGCTCGACCGCACGCGCCCAGGCCGGCGTCGTGTTCCCCTCCCCGACCACGACGGCCTTTGCCTGCACGCTGCTCTCGGTCATAAGCGCCTCGCTCAGGGCAACAGCTCGTATTTGCCGTCCTCGATCTGGACCATGATGCGCGAGCGATCATCGACGCCATACCGATCCGCCGGCGTATAGGTGTAGACGCCCTGCGTCCCGACGACTTCCTTGGTCGCAAACAGCGCCTGGCGAAGCGCGGTCCGAAATTCCGGCGAGCCGGGCTTGGCGCCGGTCGCCATCGCGCGCTTGGCGGCATCGGCGAATACCAGCCAGCCGTCAAACGAATAGGACGAGAATGAATCGGTCGGCGCCTCGCCGTTCGCCTTCTCGAAGGCAGCACGGAATTCTAGGGCAACCTTCTGGATTGGGTTGCTGGCGGGAAGCTGCTCCGCCGCGGTCACCGGTCCGGTCGGGCAGATTATGCCGTTGGCGGCCTTGCCGGCCAGACGGAGGAAATCGGCGCTGATCATGCCGTGATTGCCGTAGAGTGGCCCCTTGTAGCCGCGCTCGGACAAGGCGATGACCGGGAGCGCACCGGGCGTTCCCGTTCCACCCAGCATGATCGCATCGGGATGCGCGGCGATGACGCGCAGCACCTGTGCGGTGACCGAAGAGTCCGAACGCGCGTAGCGCTCATTGGCGACCACCTTGACGTCCGCCGACTTGGCGGCCTGCACCAGGGAATCGTAGAACAGGTCACCCAACGCGTCGGAGAAGCCGATGAACGCGACGCTCTTCAATCCCTTCGCCTTCATGTTGTCAACAATACCCTGCAACAGCAGTGGCGTCGGTTGCGGGGTCTGGACCACCCAGGGACCGCCATCGCCTGCCGGCACCGGCGCGATCGGGGACACCGCGATCATCGGAATCTTCATCTCGATGGCCGCAGTCGCCATCGCGAGCGTCTGGGGCGCGCCGGAGGTGCCGATGAGAACGTCGACCTTCTCCTGCTCGACCAGCTTGCGCGCATTGCGCGCCGACGCCGTCGGATCTGAGCCGTCATCAAGCTGGATGACCCGGACCTTCTCGCCGCCGATCTCGCCGAGATAGGCCTGTCCCGCCGCGATCCCCTTCGCGTTCGGAATGCCGATCGACGACACCGGCCCGCTGAGGCCGGTGACGAAGCCGACGAGGATCTCAGCCTGCGCAATGTGTGGGACGGCACGAAGCAATGCGGTGGAGGCCAGCAGGCTCTTGATCAAGTTCATGGCACCTGTCTTTCGAGAGAATTTCTTGTTCTGATTGGCAAGCGCCATGGACTAGGACTCAAGTCGACGAAGCCAGCGCGATGACGCGAAGCGGACTGCCGGAGCCGTTCTGGATCTTCAGCGGCGAAGCCACGATGACCGCGCCTGTGGCGGGAAGCTGATCCAGGTTGCACAGACATTGCAGGCCGTAGCGGCCCGCGCCGTGCAGGAAGTGATGCGCCGGATAAGGCGGCTCGAAATGCCCGGCCTGTCCCGCATCCGTGCCGATGGTCTCGTTACCGAACCCGATGATACCGCGCTCCTCCACCAGCCACTTCATCACGGCCGGGTTCGGGCCCGGCGTGTGCGCGCCGTCGTCCCTGAGATTGGCGTAGTCGCGCCAGCCCTTCTTCGACCAGTCCGTTCTTAGCAGCACCCAATTCCGCTCGGGGATGCGGCCGTGCTTAGCTTCCCAGGCTTCGACAAGGGGGACGGTCAGCAGGAAATCGGGATCCTGCGCCGCCAGCACGGAGCAATCGATGACGCAGGCTGGCGCGATCATGTCCTTGGCCGGCATGGTGTCGACGGCATTGTTCGGCAAATTCTTGCCGGTGAACCAGTGAATCGGCGCGTCGAAATGCGTGCCGGTATGCTCGCCGAACGTGATGTTGTTCCAGTACCAGGCTGGGCCGCGACCGTCGTATCGCGAGATTTCCTGGATGCGAACCGGCGCCGCCTGGCCGAACTCCGGCGGCAGCACGATGACCGGAAAGTCCGGACTGAGCGTAAAGGTCAGATCGACGACGCGCACCGCACCGGAGGAAATCGCACCCGCCAGTTCCAGGAGATTGTTGCTATGCATCGTCACGTCCTTCAGCTCGGTCGAAATCGCGCTTCTTATCTGTCGAGCTCCCGCTCGAGCGCTTTCGGATTGGCCGCGAGACGTTGCCGGATCTCTTCGGCGACGTCTCCGACATAGATCTCCTCGAGCCCGCCCTTCAGCCCCGAAACGATCGCCTGCGCGATCGCACGCGGTGCGACCTTCGGCGGCGGCACGGTCTGGAACCATTCGGTGTCGACGGGCCCGGCGAACAAGTTCATCACCCTGACGCCGCCGGGCCTGAGCTCGGCACGGAGACAGTGCGACAGCGACAAGCAGGCAGCTTGCGAGGCCGAGTAGGCGCCAAAGGCAGGCCAGTTCGCCAGCGCATAGACCGAGAGAATGTTGACCCACGCGGCGCTGTTGTTGATGCCATCGGCGCCGCGCATCCGCATGGCAGGACCGAAGGCCTGCGCGAGATTGATGAAGCCGAGATAGGCCTGGTCGATCTCGTCCCGCGCGACGCTCGTACCCTTGCGGTCGAGCAGTCCGCCCGGCCGCACATATTCCGTCGTGTTGACGAGGATATCGACCTTGCCGCCAATGTCGGCAGCAAGATCGGTGGCCGATTTTTCATCGGCCGCATCGAGGGGCACGATCTCGATTCCGTCCTGACCACGCAGGAGATTCTCGCCGGCAAATGGTCGCCATGGTTCGGCAATGCCGACGAACACCGTTTTTGCGCCCGCCGCCTTCAGAGCAGCGATAGCTTCCTGGCCGATCACGCTACGGCCGTTGGTCACGAGCACGCGTCGGAACTTCGGATCAGCCGTCATTTCCCGCCACTGCTTGTCGTCTGCCATGTTGGGAGTTTCCCCCTCGGGATGGGCAAAGGCCACCGCTTGGCCGCTCTTGTCGAGTTGCAACGACATGCGAACGGCCGCACCCTCCACGCAGTCGGCATGAAGATGCGCGACGATCGTCGGACCGCAATCCATCTTCACGAGGCCGATGCGCCAAGGCGTTCGTTCACGGAAATAGATATCACTCGGCACGCGTGCCGTCGTCTCGGCAAGCAGCGCGCCCCGGCGCGGCGCATCGACGAAAGCAAGGCTGACCGACAGGCAGGACGGGCAGGCTTCGCGTGCCGGATAAGCAAAAGCGCCGCAGGCCTCGCAACGTTGCAGCATGAAGCGGCCTTCTGCGGCCGCCCGCGTGAAGCCGTGCGACGTCCTGCTGCGCGGTCGCGGTGGCGAAGCAGGCAGCCGTGTCCGCAGCAGCGGGTTCTTGCGCCGGGGCGGCTTGATCGGCTCTATCATCGCGAAGGCCCTGCAAAGATCGCGGCGCCCGAGGCGAGACCGCGGTCATAGTTGATCATACCGAACCCCGAGGCCAAGGCGAGGCTCGCATTCCTGACCTGGGTGGGGCCTGCAGTCCCTAGAACCTGCCGCAATCCCTCGACGAGACCCAGATAGGCGCCGGCAGCGCCAGCCTGCCCGACCGAGAGTTGTCCGCCCGAGGTGTTGTGCGGAAAGTCGCCGTCGATGGTGAGATCGTGCTGGCGCACGAACTCGGCGCCCTCGCCCTTCTTGCAGAAGCCGAGATCCTCGAATTGCATCATGGTGATGACGGGGTAGTCGTCATAGGTCTGCACGACGTCGAGATCGTCAGGCTTCACGCCGGCCATCGCGTAGAGTTCGTCCACGTCCATTGCCCAGCCACCACGCACCTGCATCGGATCGTCGGCGAAGGCATTGTGTCGCTCGATCGTCGACAGCAATCGTGCGGCTGCAAGCCCGAGCGAGGCTGCGGTCTCTTCCCGCATCACCAGGAAGGCCTCGGCGCCGGCGCATGGCATCACGCAATCGAACAGATGGATGGGATCCGAGATCGGCCGTGCGGCCAGATATTGCTCTATCGTCAACGGCGCTTTCATCAGCGCATGCGGATTGCGTAGCGCATTGGCGCGCTGGGCGACGGCGATCCTGCCGACATCCTCGCGCGTGACCCCGAACGTCCGCATGTAGTTGCGCGCAATCAGCGCGAAGCTCGCGTTGGCGCCGCCGGCACCATAAGGATAGACAGCATCCTGGTTGAAGCGTGAGAAATTCTCGAGCGTCAGCCGGAAGGAATCGACATGATTGGTATCTCCGGCAACGCAAGCCACGATGTCAGCGTCGCGCGCCTGAACCGCGCGCGCCGCTTTTCGTAATCCAGCGATGGCGCTGGCGCCGCCGAGCGGAATCGTGTCCAGCCACCGCACGCACAGACCGAAATGCTGCGTCAATCCGACCCCACTGTCAGTCCCCATGGTGAAACTGGAGACGCACAGGCCGTCGATGTCGGAGACCTTGATACCGGCCTGCGCAACGAGCGCGCTCAGCGCCCGCCCGATCCACCACTGAGCGCTCTCGATGGAGTAGCGCATATAGGGAATGGTGACGGGAGCCACGATCACCACGCCGTCATACGGTGTGCGCAAGGTGTTGGTCACCGACCGTCCTCGTTCATCAGCCTCAGACCACCGTCAGTTTCACCGCAATATTGCCGCGGGTTGCGTTCGAATAGGGGCAACGCTCGTGCGCGCCGGCGACGACCTCTTCGGCCACTGCCTTTTCGACACCAGGCAGGTTGACCTTCAGCTCGACAGCGAGCGCGTATCCGACCGGCACAGGCCCCATCGCAACCTTCGCGGTCACGGACGGCTCCGCAGAGGGCACCACCCTCTGCGTGCGCGCCACCAGCTTGACCGCGCCGAGAAAGCACGCGGCATAGCCGGCCGCAAAGAGCTGCTCGGGATTGGTACCTTCGCCACCGGGGCCGCCCAGCGATTTCGGCAAGGACAGCGACACTGACAATAAACCGTCGACGCTGGCAGCCTTGCCATCCCGGCCGCCGGTCGCCGTCACTTCGGTCTCGTACAGGATCTTTTCGGGAGTCATCATGGCTTGTTCTCCAGGAACGATTTTGCAGGACTAACGACTGTTGCGGGCGAGCAGTGCGCGAAAATCGGCGCGCGCCTGGGGACTGGCCCGCCTGAAGCTCGGCCCACGGCTGGGCTCGGTGCCATTGAGCTTGCGGAGCTGCACCCACATCTCGGCGCTCTTCAGCGCCACGGCCGCGCAATTGATTACCGGCGCGTGCCCGATCTTCAGGCCGTGCTCCTTCCCGATCAGGAGCCCCGGCAGCACGCCGGCCGGGATCACGACATCTGCGCCGCGCTCGACCAGCGGCAGCGCACAGGCGACGAAATCCTCAATCATGCGGGCCTGCGCGGCCTGGTCACCGGCGAACGCATCGGCGAAATCCTCCGGCTTGCAGCCGAGACCGGTCACGTGAACCACGCGACCGCCAAGGCCGTAACGTTCGGCCTGCTCGTAGTGCCAGACCTCGAAGACAGGATCGAGCGTCACAAGGCCGAGTCGCCGTCCGAGCTGCGAAGCCGCCAGCAACGTCGCCTCGCCGGTTCCGATCACGGGAATGTCGAGCGCCGAGCGCAGTTCGTAGAGCCCAGGATCCTGGAAATGTCCCATCACGAAGGCGTCGAACCCGCCCTCCTCCGCTGCGATGCCGTTGTCGATTGCCTGGACCGCACAACGCAATTCCGCAAGCCGCCCGAATTCCCGGTCCGGCGGGCTGATGCCCTCGACGTGAACCGTCGAGCCCGGGGCAGCGATGTTGTTGAGGTATTCCGACAGCCGCGCCATGTAGGGCGCGTTCACGCTCGCATCAACGAAGCTCTGCCAGAAGATGCGCATCGTCCTTCTCCAGCGGTGGTCCGAGGATCGGTCGTCGGCTGCCGATGAATATATTTCAATCATAAACTAATTCGCGCGTCAAATGCGAGCGGCGGCGACGGCGGCGGGCGCCGCGGGGCCAAGGCGAGAACGGCGTTTTCGCTCAGTCGATCAGCCGAGAAGCGCCGTACACTGACGAAATTGTATGCAACAACATTTTTTTCTGACAGACCCGTGACACGTGTTGACGGCGTCACCAATAATACTTTAGGCTTTAAGTAATTCCTCACCGGTTACGGACTGGTGGCCATGACAATGATGTTGCAGGGCACCGATTTTGAGAGACTCAATCGTGTGGACAGTCGCCGCGCTCGAACAGCCGGCCATAGCGGCAGCATCGCCGGTCGCGCGTTGCGGCCGCACCGACCACCTTTCATCGCTCCGGAAAAGGCCCGCCCGCAATCGCCGACGGGCCCGTCTTTCGCGCGGCAAGCAACATCATGGCTGCTGACCGCCCGGGCGAGCAAACTCTCCTCGGTCGCGCCCGGCATTTGGCGCCGCAGCAATGCTTTCAATCGGTTGGTTGGTCGTTCGGGGCCCCCGCGCGGCAGCTTCACATCATTCCTATCCAGCAGAAACGGAGGAGAACGCCAATGCGCAAGACTCTGAGCCTACTCGCATTTGCCGCCGGCATCGTAGCAGCCCCGGCGGCGCAGGCTGACATCACGATCGGCTTCGTCACCTCGCTGAGCGGCAATGGCTCGTCGATCGGCATCCCCTATGGCCGC
>Ga0105240_10008837_pt1 | contig 14350 bp, 11 predicted proteins | sample KBSC54metaG_FD_80426 | JGI IMG/M metagenome (GOLD analysis project Ga0105240, IMG submission 80426) | Corn rhizosphere microbial communities from Kellogg Biological Station, Michigan, USA - KBS C5-4 metaG | ecosystem: Host-associated > Plants > Roots > Rhizosphere > Soil | place: Michigan, USA... | reverse complement strand
TCCAGTCTGTTTCGGCCGGCGTCCGCGCACGGGCGTGACACGCCGCAATCTCCGCCTGCAGTTGATAAGGCCCGCGGGGCCCGCGCGTCGATGTCAGCGCATTCGCTCGTTCGAGCGCAGCCAGCCCGCGCCTGATTAGCAATTGATCCCACAGGGAACGATTCTGGTCCATCAGCAGAACCACTTCTCCGTCCGCATTTACGCGTGCGCGCGAACGCGATGCCTGGATCTCCATCAGTGCCACCAGCGCATGTACCTCAGGCTCACGTGCATCGAGCTCGGCCAGAACCCGTCCCAGCCTCAGCGCCTCATCGCACAGCGACCCCCGAATCAATTCCTCGCCGGCTGTCGCTGAGTACCCTTCGTTGAAGATCAGATAGATGATCTCCAGCACGGATGACAAACGGGCCGCGAGATCCAGTCCGCGGGGCACTTCAAACGGGATATTTTTCTGGCCCAGTGTCTTCTTGGCGCGAACGATTCGCTGTGCGATGGTCGGCTCCGGGGTTAGAAAGGCGCGCGCAATCTCATCCGTGGTCAGTCCGCCAACTACACGCAACGTCAGCGCAGCGCGGGCCTCTCTGGAAAGCACTGGATGGCAGGAAATGAAAATCAAACGCAGCACGTCATCGCCGATCGGATCATCGATCCTTGTCACCAGGTCCGGCGGAGTCCGCTCAAGCTCGTTCAATTCACGAGCAAGCTCTTCGTGTTTTCTGCTGTTCAGGTCGGTTTTGCGGAAGTGATCGAGGGCGCGATGCTTGGAGGCGGTCATCAACCATGCGCCTGGCTTTGGCGGGATGCCCTCAGTGGGCCACTTCTCAAGCGCTACCACCAGCGCTTCCTGCGCCAAGTCTTCGGCAAGATCGAGGTCGCGAACCATGCGCATCAGTCCAGCGATTACCTTTGCGGCTTCGATCCTCCATATGGCCTCGATGGCGCGGTGTACATCGGTTCCGGACATATCTACCGATCACAACACGCCATCGGCCACTACGGCAACGTTCTACTTCTGCCCAAGCTGCTCGCGCAGCATCTCCTCTTTGCGGCGCACCCTGTCGGACATTGCGGGACCGAAGTCTTCCATCTCGAAGACTTGCCGGATCTCGATCTCGCACTCGCCTTCGTGTGGCGGCGGGCATCGCTTCACCCACTCGATTGCTTCCTCTTTCGAGCTGACCTGCCACAGCCAGAATCCCGCAACGAGTTCCTTGGTCTCCGCGAACGGCCCATCCACCACCGTTCGAGAGTTGCCGGAAAACTTCACCCGCGCTCCTTTAGAACTCGACTGCAAGCCCTCTGCCGCGAGCAGGACACCGGCCTTGATCAATTCTTCGTTGAACTTTCCCATTGCTTCCATCAACTCGGAGCTCGGAAGCACACCGGCTTCCGACTCCTTCGTCGCCTTCACAATCACCATGAACTTCATAGAATTCTCCACATGTTCAAACTGAGATGAAAACGCTGGCTGAGATGGCTAGCTAGCAGCACGCACTACACACGGTTCCTGGACACCCTCCGGCAGGCAATTCGCGTCGTAGAGTTGCCGGATTTCACAGAGGCCCGTACCAGTCGCCTTCAGAAACTCTTTTACATACTCGACGGCTACTTCCTTTGAAGGGGCGTCAAGGATCGCGAATCCTCCGACCACTTCCTTCGACTCAGTGAATGGACCGTCAGAAACGCTGTACTTGCCATTCTCGACACGCACTCGCGCACCGAGAGAGGTGGGCAGGCAGCCTTCCGTTGCGAGCAGTTTGCCGCTCTTCATCCAGTCCTCAACCAGCTTGCCCATAGTTGCCATTTCTTCTGCAGTTGGGGGAGTGTTGCGCTCAGGACACATATAGATGCTTAGAAATCTCATGATCAAAACCTCAGTGTTTTTTGGATTCCAGCGCTGCAGATCAGCTCGACTCTGCCCGCCTTCATAGATACATCGAACGACCCCGCCGGAAATCGACAGCGGTCACAAAAATAAATTGATTGGCCAACGAGAAATCTTCTTGACGCCTGCATTGCTTGGGTGTACTAGTTGTATAGTACACATGAGTTCCCGATCTAGATCCGTCTTCCGATTTCATCTTGACATGCACAGCGGCGTTCCCGTGTATCGCCAGATCGTCGACCAGGTTCGCGGAGCGGTTGCAGGCGGCAACCTCAGCGCCGGCGACCAGCTTCCGACTGTTCGCCAGCTTGCCGTTGATCTCGAGATCAATCCCAATACTGTTGTACGTGCTTATCGCGAGCTCGAGTACGACGGACTTCTCGAGACTCACCAGGGTACCGGCACGTTCATCAGCAACCAGAAGCCTCACCGTCCCGCCGACGAACGTCAGCGTCAGCTTGAGCAGATCGCCTCAGACGTCATCGCCCGGACCGGTGCGGCGGGTTTCAGCATCCGCGAACTGATCGAGCAGCTGCGGCTTGCGGCCGAAGGAGACAAATCATGAATAGAAAATTGAACGTTCAATTTAATCGCGTTGCAGTTACATCGTTCATTATCTGTTTCGCAGCCGGGGCCTGGCTCGGCGCGCTCACTCATCGCCAGTGGCCGCTGATTGTCTCGCTGCTTATCGGCACTTACCTGCTCTACTCCATCAAGGTGATCAGCCAGTGGGAAAAGGTTGCGCTACTGCGGCTCGGACACTACGTGGGATTGCGCGGCCCCGGCATTTTCTTTATCGTGCCTGTGCTCGAAACGCTCAGCCCCTTTGTAGACCAGCGCGTGCGCGTCACCAGCGTCACGGCGGAGTCGACGCTCTCTCGCGATACTGTTCCCGTCGACGTTGACGCTATCATTTTCTGGCTAGTGTGGAACGCGGAGAAGGCGATCCTGGAGGTGGAGAATTACCTCGATGCCATCTCCCTGAGCGCGCAGACCGCTCTTCGTGAATCGATAGGCCGCCACGAGCTCGCGCAGCTGATCACAGACCGGGAAGCGCTGGGCCGGGAACTGCAACGCATCCTCGATGAGAAGACCAATCCGTGGGGCATCACCGTGCAATCGGTGGAGGTGCGGGATGTTCGCATACCGCAGGCACTGCAGGACGCCATGTCCCGCCAGGCGCAGGCCGAGCGCGAGCGCCAGGCGCGCATCATCCTGGGGCAGGCCGAAACCGAAATTTCGGAGAAGTTCGTCAAGGCTGCCGAGGCCTACAGTGCAAACCCGACGGCGCTCCACCTGCGCGCCATGAACATGCTCTACGAAGCGATCAAGGAGCGCGGATCGATGGTGATTGTGCCGTCGTCGGCGGTAGAAACCATGGGCCTCGGCGGCTCGCTTGCCACCATCGCCGTGGCCAAGCAGACCTAGAGCATCAGCAGCATCGAACTTGCGCGATGTGACGAGGCTAACCGGCGGGGCTAACCGCCAAACTGCTATCCTGTGCATATGACGACAGTCGACGTTGTTTTCCGTTACGCCGCGCCGCCCACAGAAGCGGTCAGCCTGGCCCTCGCCAACACGCGCGAGGTATATGGAATCCGGCGGTTGACATTCGACCGTAGCGCCCACACCGTCACAGTTGAGTACGATGCCACGCGGCTTAATGCCTCGGTGGTGGCGCAGCTGGTCCGGCGCGCGGGGCTTCAAGTGGTTGAAGAGCTCCGGGTTGCGCTTCCTCCCGCTCCCGTTGAACCAACGCCAGCTGCCTGATGCGGCAATTGCACGGCTGCCCATTCCCGGGCGCTCAAATCCGCAGGATTCAGCTAAAAGGAACTTTTGGGGACTTTGAGTTTTGGGATTTATGGTGCGCCCGGAGGGAGTCGAACCCCCGACATTCAGATTCGAAGTCTGACGCTCTATCCAGCTGAGCTACAGGCGCATTTTTCAGAAAAACTGTCAGGCTGACAGTGAGGAAGTATGGTGCGCCCGGAGAGATTCGAACTCCCGACCCTCACATTCGTAGTGTGATGCTCTATCCAGCTGAGCTACAGGCGCATGCTTCCGTTTTCACTGGTGCGCCCGGAGAGAATCGAACTCCCAACCTTTTGGTTCGTAGCCAAACGCTCTATCCGATTGAGCTACGGGCGCACTCCTTTCATCCTACCAAATCTCGCGGGGTTTTCCCGCAGGTCGTCCGGATTCAGTGATGTGTACTTTGGGCAACGAAAGAAATGCCCTCACGGCAATACCGGAAAAGCGAAAGAGCGCCGGGATTCGGCGCTCTTTATTCTTTTGAGGATTTGGCGGCAATCAGCGTTGGGGAACGCCGACCTTCTGGAGGAATCGCTCGACGCTCTTGCGGTCGATCGCCTCGCTCGGTTGAATTCCGTAGTTCATGACGTTCTCATAGTCCTTCAAGATGAAGTTGAACCCGGAGCCGTTTTCGCCCCAGCGCACAACCTCAGACAGAACCGAGATCGAATTGTCGTTGGATACTTTGCCGTTTTGCGGCTGCAGCGTCATCTGGATCAGGGTGCCCGGCGCCCAGCGCTCTTTGGTCAGCAGAAACACACCCGTCGCGCTGATGTCGCCAACCTGGTAGGAGAAGGGGGCGCCTCCAGTCCAGTAGTAGGCCACCAGATTCGAGGTGGAAAAGCGCTTTGCGCGGCGCTGGTTGACTTCAGGAAAGAGCCAGCGCAAAAACCGAAGAAACATGGGAGCTGCTTCCGCTTCTTGCGGCTCTTCGACTCGTACCGGCAAAGGCTGGACGGCGACTCTCTTCTGCATCACCTCGACCGGCTTTTCGGGGATCCTGGTCACGTTTGGACGCAGCCACTTTGCGTCCCAATCTGAGCTGTCGTCTATAGTCATCTTCTTCACTCTAGGCGCCTGGTCAATGGGATGAGGCACGACAGAAACGGGGTAGTTTCTCTGGTTCATACCTGCTCCTCTTTGGCTTAACGCGACTGGGGAACACACCTTTATTGCTTATCTTCTGGATGTACTAACTAGGAGATACCATGTGCTTTTTTGCGGTTCAATCGAAAACACTCCCACCGAGGTAACGGACGACACGTATGCACCCCCCGGAACCCGGGACTTTGGTACTTTGGTAAAGCACAAGGTAAGGACAGGCGCCATGACATCAGTGGTTGCGGGAATTGGCTGGCACATCGTTGGTGCGAGCATGGCGGCGTCGTTCTATGCGCCGATCGAACGGGTCAGGAAGTGGTCATGGGAAACCACCTGGGCGCTTGCCGGGCTATTTTCGTGGGTTCTTCTGCCAATCGGCGTGAGCCTGGTCCTGCTTCCCCACTTTCAGAGCTTTTACGCGGCAATGGGCACCTCGCTGCTGCTGCGCGTGGCGGCGTTCGGAGCAATGTGGGGCGTGGGCAACGTCAGCTACGGCCTGACAATGCGCTACCTCGGCATGTCTCTTGGCATCGGTGTAGCCATCGGAGTTACGTTGATCGTCGGCACGCTGGTTCCTCCCCTTATGCATGGGCAAGGCGCGATGCTCTTCACCACCCGCAGCGGCCTCATCACCATGTCGGGAGTTCTGGTCGCGCTGATCGGAGTGGCCATCGTCTCATGGGCCGGACACCAGAAGGAAGTGCAGCTGAAGGGACATCTCAAGGAGTTCAATGTTGGACTGGGACTGCTGCTGGCAGTCCTCTGCGGGATATTTTCGTCCGGTATGTCGTTTGCCATCGATGCTGCTCAACCGATGGAAGCAGCGGCGAAATCGCTCGGCGTCAATCCGCTCTATGCTGCGCTACCCAGCTACGTGATCATCATGGGCGGAGGGGCACTGGTTAACTTTGCTTATTGTTTTATCCGGCTTGCCGCGTTGCCGCGATTGTCTCTGCGCAACGACCTTAAGCTGGACGGCAACACTCTGCTTAAAAATGCTGCGCTCGCTTCTGCGGGCGGGATCATGTGGTATCTCCAGTTCTTCTTCTACGCCTGGGGCGCGGCAAACATTCCGCAGCACCTTTCTTATGTGAACTGGATGCTGCACATGAGCATTTACGTGCTGTGCGGGGGGCTGGTTGGGCTTGCGCTGGGCGAGTGGGCCGGCGTCCGCAAAGGATCGCTGCGCTTGCTGCTCGCTGGAGTGGCTGTCATTATCGCGGCGGCCAACCTGGTTGGATTAGGGATGGCCGGTAACTGAAGTAGCTGCGATGTCACCAAAGCAAACAGGAAAGCGCGCTATTTGATCTTGAGCACTGTGACCGCGAAAGGCGCCATCTTCAATTCCTGACTTTGAACTTTCTCGACGCGCGGCTCGCCGTCTCCTGTCTCTTCATCCACCGTGAACGAAGAGGCTCCAACCAGGTCCGCAGCGAGTCTCACCGACTTCTCAGAGTTCGCCCGATTTACGAGCAGAACCTTTTTTCCGTCTACGGTAACGAAGCCTTGCACCTTCACGTCTGAAGGACCGTCATACGGCTTGCGCTCGACAAGCTTGTCGCCGGGATGAAAGTTGTCCTTGATCAGTTTGAGCACCCAGTAGCGGGCGTTCGGCTTGCCGTTGTTGTAGTCGATCATCGACACGCTTGGGTACTGCGACGGATACCCCACAAGCTGCGACTCGCCAATGACATCGACACCCAGCTTCGTGAGCTCTATGAAAAGAAATCCATAGAGCGCGCCTGCCGCGTTCCAGTATCGATGCGGGATGTGGTCCGGCATTGCCTTTGACGCCGTAATCTCCACGCCATCCGTGGGAAGAATGACGCCCAACTCATCCGTGTCCACTTTGGTCAGCGGCGACAGCCGATCACGAATCGCCAGGATGTATCGCGTGGTGGCGAGAAAGCCTTCGGCCTGGTTGAAGAATGTATGCTCCCAGCCGTCCAGCGTTTCATCCATCGCCGGCGTGGAGTAAAAGTGGAACGAAATGTAATCGATGGGAATTCCCTGTTTGTGATTCTTCGGATTCAAGAAGTACTCGAAATACTTCGGATTGGCCCCGGGCGCGCCGAGAGCAAGGCCAATGAACTTCGTCTTCGGGCTGACACGGCTGATCCCTTCCACGATCGCGTCGTACCGACGGGTGTAGTCTTCGGGCGTGGTACCGTGTTCAAAATCGGGTTCGTTCAGAACCTCCCAATACTGAAACGTGTAGTGATTGCCGGATTCGTGTCTCTTCCCGTTCTCATCCGTGAAACCGCCCTGCGTATACCAGCTGACCAGCCGGCCGAAGTAGTCGCCGAGTTCCTTTCCGCTCGGATCGCGCAACTCCGTGCCTTTCGTGTAATCCCAGAAGACCTGGTTCGGATCATCGGGATACTTTACCGGCTTCTCCGTCTTGAACATCCATGCGGGAATGGTGCTGAAATTCATAACAGTAGAGTGCCCATCAGTCGCCGCCAGCAAGTCCTTGGTGACCGGATCGATATACGTGAAATCCCACGACGTTTTCTCTTTGGTCGGCGGATCCAGCTCAGCCACGGCGATTCTGGGGTAGGGCAGCCACGGAACGTAACGCACATAGTCCGCACCAAGCGCCTTCAATGCGGAGAAAGCTCCGTCGTGAATCGGCGATCCCGGGTTCAGCATGGGGTTCGTGACAACCTGTAGAGTCGGCGTCGATCTGGAGACCATCGACACCCTGGTCCAATCGATTTCGACCTGCTCTTGTTTTGAATCCTGCGCGATCAATGCCGGTGCAGACAGCACCAACGCGATGAGGCCACACGCGCACTGTCGCGAACTCAGAGACTTTTTCACGAACACTCCTTATGGGCCTTGGCGAGTCCGGGCCGGATCCGCTCACTCCAGATTTTCAACGGCGGGTGCTTAGGACATCGGCCTCGTAGGTGCGAACGCTGTTCAGCCACTCGCTGCCGGTCGCGACGTTTTTGCTCGCGCAGTAGTACTCCCATACCGCCGGCCACGGCAGCGACTTGAACTCTTCCATCAGAGCCAGCCGCGATGTGTAATCGAAGGTGCTCTCGGCTTGCTTGAGCGCCTCGCGAGGCTCCAGCATGGCGAAGAGCAGAGCTTTGCGGAAGTTGCGCGTGCCGATCACCCAGGCGGCGATGCGATTAATGCTTGCGTCAAAGAAGTCCAGTCCAACATGGACTCTCTTCAGACCAACGGAGCGCACGATCTCCTGGGCGATGGCGATGGTGGCATCATCAAACAGCACGACGTGATCGCTATCCCAACGGACAGGGCGCGATACATGCAGCAGGATTTCATCGAGAAAGCATAGACATGTGGAGATTTTGTCGGCCACACTCTCGGTGGGATGGAAGTGCCCTGCGTCCAGGCAAAGAAGAGTTTTTCTGGTTGCAGCATAGGCCATGTAAAGCTCATTGGAGCCGACGGTGCAGCTCTCTGCTCCGATGCCAAAGAGCTTTCCTTCCACGGCTATCTTGTGATGCTTTCCATCCATGGCGCTGAGGATTGCATCGAGCGATGAAATGAGCCGCTGGCGAGGCTGGAGCCGCTCTGCCGGCGTGTCTTTGTAGCCATCGGGAACCCAGATGTTCATGATGGCCGGAGTGTTCAACTGCTCGCCCATGTACTCGCTGACCCGACGGCACGCAATGCAGTGGTTGATCCAGAACTTGCGGATCTCGTCATCGGGATGACTCAGGGTCAGGTTCTGCGCGCTCTTTGGATGAGAGAAGCAGGTAGGATTGAAATCCAGCCCGAGTCGGTGCTCCTTCGCCCAATCGATCCATCCCTGAAAATGGCGCGGCTCGATCTTGTCGCGCTCGACGCGTGAATCTGCTTCAAGATAGATCGCATGGAGGTTTAATCTTTTGGCCCCGGGAATTTGAGAGAAAGCCATTTCGAGATCCGAGCGCAGTTCACGCGCGTTGCGGGCTCGCCCTGGATAATTTCCGGTGGTTTGAATACCACCCGTGAGACTGGCTTCGGGGCTCTCAAAGCCGAGCACGTCGTCTCCCTGCCAGCACTGGATAGAGATCGGCACCTGGTCGAGCTGATCCAGAACATGGTCGGTATCCACACCAGTTTCGGCATAACGCTGGCGTGCAATTGCGTATGCATCCTGAATCTTCTTCTCGGTTACGAGCACGGTTCTCCCTTCAATGCTTCCATTGCAAGCAGGTTCTCGAATCGTTCTTTCACACTGACCGGTATCGCATTCTGCGGACGGAACTCGCGCATCTCAATCGATCTGCCAATCAGTGAACGCGCCGCACTCAGGTTCTCAATCAGCCCCAGTGCGATCATCTGGGCGCTGAGGTTGCCGAGAGCGGACGCCTCCACCGGACCGGAGGTCACGGGAAGCTCACATGCGTCGGCACAGAGCTGGTTGAGCAACTCGTTGCGACAGCCCCCACCCACGATGCGGATGCGCGTCAGTTTTGTGCCCCGCAGGAGTTCGAGCTGCTCCTTCACCATTCGGTATGAAAGCGCCAGGCTGTCAAATACGCAACGGGCCAGTTGCGCTACGCTCTCAGGCACAGGCTGGTTCGATCTGCGGCAATGCTCTTGAATCGAGTTCGTCATCGAGAGTGGATTCAAGAAATCGGGATGATTTACGTTGATGATTGACCGCCATGGCTGTTCTTGTGCAGCGCTTTCAACAACCGGGCCGAAGTCGGCGATGCCCTGCTCTTCGCACATGCGTTGAATCGGCCACATGCCCATGATGTTCTTCAATACTCTGAAGCGCCTTTCAATGCCACCCTCATTGGTGAAGTTCATGCGCATGGCGTCAGAGTTGGCGATTGGGATTATGCTTTCGATTCCCATGAGCGACCACGTTCCCGAACTGATGTAGGCCTCATCCGGTCCTTCGAGCGGCGTGCCTGCTACGGCCGACGCGGTGTCATGCGTAGCTGGAGCAACGATTTTCAGTCCGCGTGCGGCTCCCGTTCCATCTCCCAGCTCGGTGCCTGCGGCCACGGGGCTTGTCATAAGCTCATGCTTGAGCCCGATCGCGCTCATCAGGACTTTGTCCCATTGGCCGTCGAGGCCGCAAAGCTGGGTCGTGGTTGCGTTGGTGTATTCGTTCGAAGCCAGGCCACATAGCCGGAAGTGCAGGTAGTCCGGGATCATGAGGAAATGCGCAGCTTGGTCGAGCCACGCCGGATACTGCGCTGCGCATGCTGCAAGCTGATAGATCGTATTGAACGTCAGAAACTGGATGCCGGTTCGCGCGTAGATCTCACTCTTCGAAAGCCGGCCGCAGATATCATCCATCACGCCTGTAGTCCGCTTATCGCGGTAACAAACGGGAACTCCGACGCGATTGAGGCCTTGATCCAGGAGCACGTAATCTACGGCCCAGCTATCGACCCCGATGCTGATGATCCTGCTGGATGACTGAGCGCGCGCGATGCTTTGCTCAATTTGCGAAACGATTGCGTCAAGATCCCAGCACTGGTACCCGGAAGCCGCGTCGATGCGACTCGGCGTCGGGAATCGGCAGATTTCCTGCAACTGCCAGCGGCCCTCTTCAATGTTGCCGAGCACAACGCGGCCGCTTCCCGCACCAAGATCAACGGCAAGACACTTTGCTTCCTCGGCCCTGATCCGGTTCGGCAGAGTCGTACTCTCCTGCAACAACTCGTTTTAAGCGCAGCCATCATAGCGGACCCGAACATCAACTCGCAATCGGTTGCGGGCAATGAGATCGACACTCGCGCGGATAGAGAAGTTCAGATTGTGTGTTGCTGAACTCGATTGGTTCACGCGCGTCTGAGGTACCGGCGGATGCCAAGGCAACATAACCGCGCAATCCGGCATCTTTCCCCGCATCGCGTGCAGGTGTACGCCTGGCACAGGTGTGCGGAAGCCGTGGCTATAGGAGATAAATTATGTCGAACCAACACCAGGTTGAAGTCCTCCTTCCCGTACATAACGAAGGCGAAAGCATTGAGGAGACGATCCGAGGGATGAATGACGAACTCTCCCGCGTCGCCGACATCGGCTTCATCGTTTGCGAGGACGGCAGCAAAGACAACTCGAAGCAAGTGCTGCGATCGCTGGCAGCAGAGCTCCCCATCCGCCTGAACCTGAGCGATGCGCGCAAAGGATATTCGCAGGCCATGCGTGAAGGTATGGAGATGTGCGAGGCCGAGTACCTGCTGTGCCTAGACTCGGATGGACAATGCGATCCGCACGATTTTGCGAAATTCTGGCAGGCACGCAACTCCGCCGACGTCGTCATCGGCTGGCGTGTTCACCGGGCCGATCCCGTCGTACGCCGTGTCTTCTCGCGATTCTTTTACCTGCTGTATCAGTCGGTTTTCCGCGCGCCGGTACATGACCCGAGCTGCCCCTACGTGCTCATGCGCAACTCCGTGGCCAAAATGATGGCGCAGGAACTCGGCGAGATGAAGGAAGGATTCTGGTGGGAATTCGTCGCACGCAATCACCGCCACGGATTCACGATTCGCGAAATTCCCATCCATCACCAGCAGCGCGCAGCGGGAGTGACTCAGGTTTACAAGTGGAGCAAGATGCCCAGCATCTTCTTCAAGCACGTCGCAGCCATCTTCACGATCTGGAATCAGACCAGAAACGCGAAGCCGGTGCCGGCCGCAGCGGTGAAGAGCCGTCACGCCTGATGGGTCAGCTCATCTCACAAAAGTGATCAGCCCACGCGGGTGAGGCGGTCGGGGCGTTCGCATGTTGCGCGCACATCACACCGCTTGGACCGATCGGGATGGAGATTGAGCACTCGAAACCTCCAGCGATTGTTTCCGACCGGGGAGATACTCGGCTAGATAAGGCACCGTTCTACTTCCGCGAGCTGACACGATCTCTTCGGGAGGTCCCTGCGCAATGATGCGGCCGCCCTCATCGCCCGCACCGGGGCCGATATCGATCACCCAGTCACAGCTCGCAATCACCTGCATATCGTGCTCAATCACGATCACGGTATTGCCTGCGACGACCAGCCTCTGGAGCTGGCGCTGGAGACGCTCCACGTCTGTTGGATGGAGTCCTGTCGTGGGCTCGTCAAGCACGTAAAGACTCTTACCGTGCTCCTCCCGTTGGAGCTCGGTTGCGAGTTTTACCCGTTGGGCTTCACCGCCGGAGAGTTCGGTGGCAGCCTGCCCGAGACGGAGATAACCGAGGCCAACCTCCTGCAAGACTCTCAGTGATCGCTCGATCGGCAGATCGTCGATGAAGAATTCGGCAGCGGTATCCACGGTCATCGCGAGCACGTCCGCGATATTCTTTTTCCGATACAACACTTCGAGTGTCTTTGCGTTGAATCGTGCGCCGTGGCAGGTGGGGCATGGACTGTACACGCTGGGAAGAAAGAGCAACTCGACGCAGACGAAGCCTTCGCCGGAGCAGGTTGCGCAGCGACCTTTCGCCACATTGAAGGAGAAGCGCCCGGCATCGTATCTACGAGATCGCGCGAGCGATGTGGAGGCAAAGAGCCTGCGGACGTGGTCGAAAAGGCCTGTGTAGGTGGCCATATTGGATCGCGGGGTGCGGCCAATCGGCTTTTGATCCACGACCACCAGACGCCGAATCTGCTGCATGCCGTCTGTGATTTGGCCGGACAGAGTCTCGACGGGGCGATCTTCAAGGCTGTCGCTCTCTTCGCGCGCCTCGGCCGGCACCTTTTGCCCCAGACGTTCCAGCACAAGCTCGACGAGCACCTGGCTTACGAGTGTGGACTTACCCGAACCGGAGACGCCGGTAACGGCGGTCATCACACCGAGGGGAAAGCTCGCATCGAGCCCATGGAGGTTGTTGCGCGTCAGCCCGGTAAGCCGCAACCAACCCTTCGGTTGACGGCGCTTAGGCAGCTGAAGAGGTTCTGAGGCGAATAGATGCCTGCCAGTTTCGGAATGCTCTACCTCTCGCAATCCTTGCGGCGGACCGGCGTAGACAACTTCCCCGCCCTTCTCGCCCGCTCCGGGACCTACATCCACAATCCAGTCGGCGCGACGCACCACCTCGATGTCGTGCTCCACCACAAAGATAGAATTGCCTGCGCGTTTGAGGTCATCGAGTGCGTTAAGTAACGCCTGGGTATCAGCGGGGTGGAGGCCTGCGGAGGGCTCATCGAGCACGTAGATCACGCCGAAGAGATTGGAGTGCAGTTGAGTGGCGAGACGCAGCCGCTGCAGTTCGCCGGGAGAGAGCGTTGGCGTACTGCGCTCAAGGGAAAGATACCCCAGACCAAGGTCGAGGAGCACGGCCAAACGGTTCGAGATCTCAGATGTGATGCGCCGGGTTACTTCTGATTTCTCAGGATGTGCCGCGGGTCTGCGGTTCGACCGCATACTGAAGGGCTCGAGCACAGCATGAAGACGCTTGAGTGGGAGCGATGAGATTTCGGAGATATCGTAGCCGGCGAACGTGACAGACAGAGACTCCGCGCGCAGGCGCTTGCCGTGGCAGACAGCGCATTCAGCCGAGATCATGAATTGCGCGACACGCTTCTTCATCATGGCGCTGTGGGTGTTCGCAAAGGTGGAGAAGACATGCCGCTTGGCGCTGGTGAACGTTCCCATGTAGCTGGGTTCCAGTTTGCGCTTCAGCGCGGTCCGCGTCTCGGCTGGAGTAAACCCAGCGTATACGGGAACCTGTGGCTGCTCTTCGGTAAACAGGATCCAGTTGCGGTCCTTCCTGGGAAGATCACGCCACGGCTTATCCACATCAAAGCCAAGCGATACAAGAATGTCACGCTGGTTCTGGCCACCCCAGGCGGTGGGCCATGCAGCGATGGCGCGCTCGCGGATGGTAAGCGAGGGGTCAGGCACCATCGATTCTTCAGTGACGGTGTACACACGGCCAAGGCCATGGCACTCCGGACAAGCTCCCTCAGCCGTATTGGGGGAGAACGATTCCGCATAAAGCAACTGCTGGCCCGAAGGATAGTGACCGGCGCGCGAGTAAAGCATGCGCAGCAGGTTTGAAAGCGTGGTGACGGAACCTACAGACGAGCGGGGCGTGGGAGCGCCACGCTGCTGCTGAAGGGCAACCGCAGGCGGTAAGCCATCGATGGAGTCGACAGAAGGGACAGCGAGTTGATGAAACAGGCGGCGCGCATAGGGAGAAACAGATTCCAGGTAGCGGCGCTGCGCCTCGGCATAGATGGTTCCGAATGCAAGAGAAGATTTGCCGGAACCCGACACACCCGTGAACACCACCAGCGCGTCCCGGGGGATATCTACGTTTATATTGCGGAGGTTGTGCTCGCGGGCGCCGCGCACCCGGACCATACGATCATTGCGAGGAGTCGAATCCAATCGTTCCCTTTCAGGAACTTGGATGCGGGGAATTGGAGTCCCGGCTTCACGCTGGAAGGTCGATCTGATCCGCGAGAAGTTTCCGTACCGGTTCTCGGTGGCCCGCGTCCGATACGGTGCAAGACCGGGTTTGCCCGGAACCGTGAAAATGGTGAGAAGGCCGGCGGAGGAGCTTGCGTCTGAGGCGGCGTTGCGAGTGCCGTTGTTGGGTTGCGCGAAACACCTGCTGCTGGACGAGAGATCACCGCTGCTAAGG
>Ga0105240_10008833_pt1 | contig 14353 bp, 7 predicted proteins | sample KBSC54metaG_FD_80426 | JGI IMG/M metagenome (GOLD analysis project Ga0105240, IMG submission 80426) | Corn rhizosphere microbial communities from Kellogg Biological Station, Michigan, USA - KBS C5-4 metaG | ecosystem: Host-associated > Plants > Roots > Rhizosphere > Soil | place: Michigan, USA... | reverse complement strand
GATACTTGCGAAGAACGGATTTTGCCTGAAGGGACACTATTTATAAAACCGGGCGATCCAATAGTTGGGCCCCATTTTATTATTGATGGCGAATTTGCCGTTTTTGTGTCGCAAAATAACAGCAAACGCGAACTGGGGATATTCGGGTCGGGCCTGGTTACAGGCTATCTGCCCTATTCCCGCGGAAAAACTTCGACTGTTTACATGAAAGTGCGGAAAGAGTCGCGCATACTTACTTTCCCAACCGATCGGATCAGGGAAATGATAAAGGACCAGTTTGAGCTTACCCAGGCACTGGTACATGTAATGAGTAACCGGGTGCGCGAATTTACAGCTTTTCAGCAACAAAACGAGAAAATGATGGCGCTTGGTAAGCTGTCTGCAGGGCTGACACATGAACTCAATAACCCTGCATCGGCTATAGTGCGCGACTCCGTTTCGCTCCGCGAGCATTTACGCCTCGAGCCGGAAACTTTTAAAAAACTTACGGCTATTCAAATGGATGGCAAACAGGTTGATGCGGTTAACGATGAATTGTTTCGGGTACTGGCCGAAACCGAACGGCCCAAATTGACGCTGAAGGAAAAAACCAAACGCGAAGAAGAAATTGGCGACTGGCTGGACGGGCTCGGCATAGAGGACGCCTATGACATGGCCGAAAACTTTGTAGATTTCAACTTCACGGTGGCCGATCTGGAAAACTATAAAAATCACATTCCCGAGGCCTTTTTGTCGCCTGTTTTTGGTTGGATAAACACGCTGCTGGTTACTGAAAAAATGGTGGAGGATATCCAGGAATCAGCGCGCCGTATTGCCGAGCTGGTTAAGTCTGTTAAAACTTTCACCCACATGGATCGCGGGGCTGATAAACAATACGCCGATATACACATCGGCATCCGCAACACCCTAACCATGCTGGGATATCGTAAAAAGAAAGGCAATATCACCCTGGTTGAAGATTTCGATTTTACTCTACCACCTGTAAAAGCCCTGATAGGCGAGCTAAACCAGGTTTGGACCAACTTGCTCGACAACGCCTTCGACGCTATGGACCAAAACGGCAAAGGCACATTAACTATCAAAACCGAAAAAGACAAAGAATTTGTTCGCGTCAGCATCATCGATGATGGCCCCGGCATACCCGAAGAAATACGTTCACGTGTTTTTGATCCGTTCTTTACGACCAAAGAGATGGGCAAAGGTACAGGCATGGGGCTTGAGGTGGTGCAGCGCATAGTAAACCAACACCGGGGTTCTATAACAGTAAAGTCTGAACCTGGGCATACCGAATTTATAGTTTGTTTCCCGATAAACGGGTGATTTTGATTTCGGGTTTAATTGTAAAATCATACGGTTTCGCGTAGAGACACAATACTTGTGTCTCCCGCCGGACGGGCTTCTGCAAGATAAATTTAGTAGCTCCTGCATTTTGCGGACACTACAGAATCCGCGTTGAATTGCACGGGCGGGAGACGTTACAAACCTTTATCCTTTCTTAATCACATAAAAGAATATCCTCGTCCTCGTCTCAAACCCAAGTGATTGGTAAAGATTTATTGCCCTTTCATTTTTCGCCAATACATGCAGAAATGGTATTTCGCCGGCTGCCTTTATGCGGTCCACCTGGTACATAATTAGCTGGGCAGCATAACCTTTACCAACATGGTCGGGATGGGTGCATACGGCGCTTACCTCGGCATAGGGCTTTGGGTTTAAACGCTGGCCCGCCATAGCCACAAGTTCATCACCTTCAAAAATGCCGCGGTAATGGCCATACTCAATAGTCCTTTGGGCGAACGGGCCGGGATTGGTCAATTTAGTAAGGGCTAGCATAGCAGGCACATGCTCATCGCTGAGGGTAACAAAATCCTGCTTGCTATCTACCTTCCGGGCGGGCGTTTCGCATACCATTTGCAGGCAATCCATGCGTTCAATCAATCTCCATGATTCGGGGATGGTTATTTCAACCGGTGTAATTACTCCGAAAAATGCTTGTGGCGGGGCCTCGTCATACAGCACCTGCAGGTTTTCGATTGTGTTTTCATTCAGCGCGGCAAATGGCGAAACATCCGGCTGAAAATATTTCACATCACCGGTACCGACAGCGAATTGGGGATTTCCGGAGTGCAGCGCATTCCAGGCAGGATTATCAAGCAGATGTTTCATTGCAATGGCATAAATAAAGATGCTTTTTGAGCATCAAAGTATAACTGGCGGCCGCAAATCTATTAAATTACCAATTAGACAAAAGAATTCCAGTGGATTTTTGCGCATCATATTATTGTCATTTTAACCACCTTACGTTGTCACTAATGCCACTCACTCACCTGTCGTAATGAAAGTATGTTTGTAATGTTCAAACTGTTAACTTAAATTATATTAAAATGAGTACGTTAGACAAACAATTTACAGCAACCCTGTTAAAAAGCCCCAACAAAGGCGGCTGGACCTATGTAATATGGCCTGAATCAGTTTCGTTTTTTAAAACCCGCGGGCTGGTAAAAGTACGCGGCACGGTTGACGGTCATCCCTTCCGGAGTTCGTTTATGGCCTTAGGCGATGGTACCCACAAACTGCCGGTAAAAGCAGAAATGCAAAAACTCATCAATAAAAAAGAAGGCGACAGTGTTACTGTTGTTTTAGAAGAAAGAATATGAATTGATGTGCGGATGCGTGGATATGCGATGAGGAAATGATTTGAAGAGGTGTTGATTTGAAGATTTGAAAATGAAATCAGTGGTTATTATTTGTCTTAGTCCTAAAATCCTACCAATCCAAAAAATCTTAGTCAAGAAAGGCGTTCCGTATCTCACCCCGGAACGCCATGTAATGTAAAAATCAGTCCCGGTATAACCCGGAACAATCAACTAAATCCAGGCCGGGTATCTCACCTCCCGCACCTTTTCTCATGATTATTTAAAATCATTAAGCTCTTTAATAACTGAATACCTGTATGACGCACAGTTATACGGTATCGTTACAATAATTTTTTGTAAAATCCTTGTAAACAACTGATAGGGCTATATTGAACGCATTTTCAATATAGCCCTATCAGCAAAAATTATAATCCGCCGCCGCCCGGAGGACCGCCAAAACCACCACCACCCGGAGGAGGGCCCATTCGCGGACCGCCGGGGCCACCTGGCCCCATGTTCGGCGCTTTGCCCGCCATTTTGGTAAAGCGATAAGTAAATGTTAACAGGTAGTACCTGCCAAGCTTATTAGCGTTGGTTTGTGTTACAAAGTTTCCGTTTTGTGTGCTGGTGTAGCCTGTGTTCTCATTAAACACATCGTAAACCCCTGCACGTATGGCTGCCATGTTACCTTTCAGGAACCTGCGCTCAACATAGGTGTTAAATATGTTGGGATTGGTGGAGCCTTTATAACCATAATACAGCATCTTGGTATAGTCATAGCTAAGCGTCCAGTTTTTCCAAAAGTAGTTTTTACCGTTAAGGCCCAATTGCCAGGTGCGGAAATTGCCGTTAATACCCGGCTGGTCTATCGAGTTTTTTGATGAGTTGATGGTATAAGTGGTATTGGCTTCAGCATCAATAATATCTGTGATATCAACCCGGAAACGTACTGCCGGCGCTATTACCCAGGTTTTTGCATTATTTTTTTCAGTGGTCGGGTCAAACGTAGTGGCGTCGATATTGGTGATGTATGATGCATTGTTGATGTACGATACATTGCCCTGCAAAAACAGGTTATACTTTCGTTTTTGCCATGGCTTGTTGAATACAAAGAAACCTTGCAGGGCCGAATAACCGCTGGTATTCAGGTATTGCGTTTCAATGGTACCAGCCAGTTTGCTGTTAAGCGGGTAATTAACCGGGTATGTCACCGTATTTGATACAATTTTGTTGGAGGTTGCCGTGTACGATAAATTACTGAAGAAGATATTTCCTGTTTCGAAACTAAAGTTATTGTACCTGAAATCTATCCGGTTGTTATACTCGGGCTTCAGTTCCGGATTACCTGTTATAGGATATGATGCGCTGGAGAAATCAGTAACCGGCTGCAATTGCGAAAAACTTGGCTGGTTGCTGGATCCGCTATAGTTCGCGCTGAATGATTGCGACCGCGAGAAGTTATAAATAAAATGTGCATTTGGCGACACATTAAATGCCGTTGAATTAGTAGGCATCCCGGTAGTTACCGAGTAGCCTTTTAAAACTGAAGGCTGCGCGGTAATACCTAATACATAATTGTACTTCTTCTCTACAAAACGATAGTTTAAACCAAAACGGTTGGTTATAAACGTAAAGTTGTAGTTATTGCTTAATAGGGGGTAATTATTTATTTGGGTGCTATTAGTAACCAGTGTATCGGTTTGTTTGTCGGCAGTAGTATAGCTGTGGCGGTAGTTGTAATTAACTTCCAGGTACGACCTTCTTGCCAGCGGCTCGATGTACGAAAGCGACGTACCGATGGTATCGGTATGGCTGTTGGTATTGATAAACTGGTCGAGCGGGGCATTTGCCGCGCCATCAATATAAGTATAAACCGGGTTTTGATAAGCCCTGCTGGTTGAGCGGCCCGTACCAATGTTTATACTGAAGTTACGGCCATGGCTGTTAAACCGGTGATTATACAATGCATTGATGCCATAATTGGGCGCCGACGAGTTACTTAACGACTTAAAGCTATAGTTTGATACCGTGGCCGATTCGTTAGTTAAAAGGTTTGAGCCTGTTTGGTCGGTATTAAGACCCGTATAAGTATAAGAAGGGCTTACCTTTAAATAGTTAATGGTATCAGGTTTCCACTCCAGGTTAAAGTTTAAACGGTGAAATTTGGTTTCATCGTCCTTAACGCTGCTTTGCGAGTTGGTGCTGGGGTTAACCAGCGATATATTATTTTGAATAGTAGAACTGATAGTATTTGTCGACTTATCTGAGAAACTGTAGCTACCATACACGGTAATCTTTTTACCCCAGCTATCGCGGTAATTAAAACCAATAGAACGATTTATTGATATACCGGTTGGATTATTATTGCCTCCCGGAGGGCCACCACCACCACCTTGCCTGCCGCCGGGCCCGCCGCCGTTAAACAGGTTAGTATTGGTATTGTTAAGGTTGCCCAGTACGGCGATTTGCTGCGCATCGTTAAAGTTGAACATATTTGCCTGCGCTAAGTAACGGGCGCCACCGCCGATGCCGTCTTTGGTGGGGATCAGATCGTGGCCGCCGCCGGCACTTGCCTGACCAAAGTAGCCATGGTTACGGCTGGGTTTTATGTTGATGTTTAGAACGGTTTCAGGGTCACCTGTTTTTATGCCGGTCATGTTTGCCTGGTCGCCGTAATCATTTACCATTTGTACGTTCTGTACAGCGTCTGCCGGCAGGTTTTGGGTAGCGGTTTTTAAATCGCCGCCAAAAAAGTCTTTGCCGTTAACGCGCACTTTGGTAACGTTCTTTCCGCGGAAGGTCATGTTGCCGTCCTTATCCACATCAGCGCCCGGGATCTTTTTTATCAGGTCTTCAACAGGTGCACCGTCACGTACTTTGAATGCGGCCGCGTTAAATTCAACAGTGTCTTCTTTTATTTTTACCGGGATTGCTTCGGTTATCGTAACCCCATTTAGCATAGTGGTCGACGGCTTTAGTATAATCGGCTTCAAAAACACCGGGTTATTGGTGTTGTCAAAGGTAAGCCGTATACGTTTTGGTTCGTAGCCTATCGATTGTATTACCAGGCTAATCTGGGTGGCTTTTACGCTGTTAAAAGTAAACGCACCTTTCGAGTCGGAGATTGTACTTACGCTGTCTTTCCCGGTCAGTAATTTAATGCTCGAGCCCGGCAGGGTAGCCTTGGTGCTGTCTATTAGCGTTCCGTGTACGTCGCGGCCCGTTTGTGCAAAGCTGTTAACGCTTATCAAAAGCAGTGCGACAATAAAAAAGTATATTGATTTCATATCTTGTTTTCGTTTTTAGATGCCGCAAATAAATAACAAACCTTTGGCACCAAAAAACAGGATAGACAGAGGCATAATAAGAGTAGACTAAACCCAATTTTTAACCCATAAAAGCTGAATATTTATAACTGTTTATAAAATCCGGTTTCTATCCGTGGTTTTTGACCCGTTGTCGATAAGTTTTGGGCGCTCATAGATTTTCATTGGGTTTGTGCGTATTTGCTTTGTAATATTGTTGTTATAATTGATCGTGATAAGCGTTTGATTTTTAATAATTTAGAGGTAATGATACCAAAATCAAAAAATACTGTAATAACTGTTATCATCCATATTTTAATATGGGGTGTGTTCGGGCTCATTTACTTTTCGCCGCCGCTTAACTGGAACATCGCAATCCCTTACCAATTATGGATAAAACAAGTCATCATATTAGGCCTGCTGGTAATTGCTTTTTATGCTAACTCGTTAGTACTGGTGCCCAAATTTGTTTTAAAAAACCGGACCGGACTTTACTTTGTAATTATTACCAGCATTGTGGCTATCATTTTACTGCTGAATTTTTATGCTGATGAGTTGCTCAACATTCGCCAGTTAATGGAGGCTGCATTTCATAAAAAGGGACCGCAAAAGCACCGCGGCGGCCGCGACCACGGTTGGGACTTTGCCCTTTTAGCCATGAGCGCCCTGGTATTGGGTATAGGCACCAGCATAACCGTTATACAAAAATGGCAGAAGGACAGGCAACTACACCAGGAGAAGGAACAGGAAAGGGTAAGTTCAGAACTGTCGTTCCTTAAAGCGCAGATAAATCCGCATTTCTTTTTCAATACGCTTAATAACATTTATGCTTTAACGCATATTAATGCAGAAGTATCACGCAAGGCTATTCACCAGCTATCGCGCATGATGCGGTATGTATTGTATGATACGCAAAACAGCACAACATTACTTAGCCAGGAGATCGCGTTTATAAAAGACTATATCGACCTGATGAAATTGCGACTAACCGATGTGGTTAAAATTGATTTCAGCACACCGGCTGCTTTGAAAGACATGGGCATTGCTCCTATGATATTTTTGCCATTTATTGAAAACGCATTTAAACATGGTGTGAGCGCTACCCAGCCAAGCTACATTAGTATAACTGTTAATCAAAAGGACACTACTATTGAATTAAACGTGGTTAACACGATAATTAAAGAACAAAACAATAACTTAGAGGAAGGCAGCGGTATTGGGCTTAATAACACCCGGCGCAGGCTTGATTTATTATATCCCGGCAAATATACTTTGCTGATAAACGAAAGCACTACCGAAAAAGCATATTTAGTTAACCTAACACTTAACCTGGCATGACAATTAATTGTATAGCTGTTGACGACGAGCCCTTAGCGCTTGGCCTGGTATGCTCGTTTATTGAGCAAACCCCATTTTTAAATTTAGTAGGCCGCTACTCAAGCGCAGTTGAAGCGTTGCGGGCCATACACTCGCAAAAGATAGACGTGCTGTTTTTAGATATTCAAATGCCCGATTTGAACGGCATTGAACTGGCCCGCGTGCTCGATAACAGCAAAACAAATAAGCCCCGCATTATTTTCACCACTGCCTACAATCAATTCGCCCTTGAGGGTTACCGTGTTGATGCGCTTGATTACCTGCTGAAGCCATTTAATTATGAGGAGTTTCTAAATGCAGCTCACAAAGCGTTGGCCTATGCCCAGCTCGTTGAGAAATCAAATGCTGTTCCAACAGCCGTTACTGCGCAGGTTGCCGCAGTTGAAGAACGCATTGAGGACGAGTATTTATTTTTAAAGGTTGAATACCAGCTGGTCCGCCTGGCACTTAGCGATATACTTTATATTGAGGGGTTAAAAGACTACGTAAAAGTATGGCTGCAAAGCGCCGAAAAGCCCGTGCTATCATTAACCAGTTTGAAATCACTGGAAGAAAAGCTACCGGCAAAGCGGTTTATGCGGGTACACCGCTCATTCATTGTCTCTTTGGATAAGATAAATTCCATTACCCGCAATGCCCTGCAAATAGGCAAAACAAACATCACGGTTGGCGACCAGTATAAAGAGGCGTTTAGTAAGTTTTTAAGTAAGTGGGTGTAAGGTGGTTGGAAAAGTTGGAGTTGTTGTAAGAGGTGTAGAGGTGAAATTTGGGCAAGGTTGTAGAGACGCGATTCCTCGCGTCTCACGCCGACAGGTTGCCTCTTTGATGGAAGACTTTCAACCAGTTCTTAAATTGCATGATTTTAGACGCGAAGCATCGCGTCTCTCCAAAAACACCATTAATTACCCTTTTTTTGTAACAGATTTGCCCTTCGTGCGTCATACCAATTCATGCTGTCATTTAAACAAAAGGGCATTCTGTTTAATATAAAGCCCCTTGGATTGAAATAATTTTCTCTCCGCCCCAATAAAAATATGTTTGCGAATAATTTAAAGTTACTGTAATGATATTCGAACTGATAAAAAGATAAATGCATAGCATTTACCGGCGAAAAACCTAAGGTTTAAATAACGAATACAATAATGCTGCTATATTTGCGGGCTTTTTAACTCCCCTGTTTTTCTATCACGCTCATGAACACAACTAATAATATAATTTCTTTTTTTACTGGCCGTTCTTTTACCCGATTAATAAAACCTGCACTGGTAATCGCCGGCTTTTCACTGCTTTTAACGTCGTGTGGCGATAAGGGCAAACATGCAAATGGTGCCGGTGGTCCACAGCAGGTGCAAAGCTTTAAAACCATTACGCTGCAACCGCGCTCGGCAACTTTAAATACCGATTACCCTGCCAGCATACAAGGCTTGCAAAATATCGAGATCCGGCCAAAGGTCGACGGCTTTGTGGAAGGCATTTATGTGGATGAAGGCTCCCTGGTAAAAAAAGGCCAATTGCTTTTCAAAATAAAGGCCCCCCAATACGAGCAGGACGTACGTACCGCCGAAGCCGGTATACAGACCGCACAGGCCGACGTTAACACCGCCATTTTGCAGGTCAACAAGGTAGAGCCGCTCGTTCAGAAAGATATCATCAGCCATTACGAGCTTGAATCGGCACAGAATACATTGCAAACCAAGCAAGCAGCATTGGCGCAGGCCAAGGCAGCGTTGGCCAATGCTAAAGTTAACCTGGGCTATACCACCATTACCAGCCCTGTTGAGGGTGTTATAGGTTCATTACCCTACAAACTGGGCAGCCTGGTAAGCAGCACCACCGCCGACCCGTTGACCACAGTTTACAATACGGCCACCATCTATGCCTATTTCGCCATGAACGAGAAAAACCTGCTCGATTTTAGCAGGGACAGTACCGGCAATACATCTATCAAAACAAAATTAAATAACCTGCCAAAAGTTTCGCTTGTGCTTTCTGACGGTACAACTTATGACCACCAGGGCAAGGTTGAAACCGTGAATGGCCTTATTAATACAAATACCGGCTCAGCCAATTTCAGGGCAGCATTTGTAAACCCGAGAGGACTGTTGCGCAGCGGCGCCAGCGCTTCAGTGCGTGTACCTACTGCGGTAAAATCAGCTGTAATAGTGCCGCAGAATGTTACTTATGAGCTGCAGGACAAACGTTTTGTGTATGTAATAAACAGCCAAAACAAGGTTAAAAACGTAGCTATAACTGTTATGGACAATACACCCGGTCAGTTTTATGTAGTTACCGGCGGCATAAAAAGCGGCGACAAAATTATTGCCGAAAGCGTGAATAACCTGAAAGACGATACTGAAATAAAGCCCGTTGAAGTAAGCCCCGATGTGGTTTATAAAGATTTGAAATAACGTAGGGGCGTAATGCTTACGCCCTTTGGTACCCTGTAACATCAATGCATCCTGAGACACAAGTATTGTGTCTCTACATCATAATAACAATGTTAAAAAAATTCATAGAGCGGCCTGTACTTTCAACCGTAATTTCGGTATTGCTGGTTATTTTGGGACTGATTGGTTTAATAAACCTGCCCATTTCACAATACCCCGACATTGCCCCGCCAACGGTATTCGTATCAGCCAATTACAGCGGCGCCAATGCCGATGTGGTGCTTAAAAGCGTAATCGTTCCGTTAGAGGAGCAGATAAACGGCGTGGAGAACATGACCTACATGACCTCATCCGCAGGTAACGATGGTTCGGCGCAGATCACTATATTTTTTAAGGTAGGCACCAATCCCGATTTGGCTGCGGTAAACGTACAAAACCGGGTTTCAAGAGCCGCCAGCCTATTACCGCAGGTAGTTACCGAAGCGGGGGTTACGGTCGCAAAAAGCCAGAACAGTAACCTGCTTATATTCTCATTATACAGCGAAAACAAGGATTACGACGACACGTTTTTACAGAACTATACCAAAATAAACCTGATACCTGCCATACAGCGTGTTAATGGGGTTGGTAATACGCAGGTGTTTACACAAAAAGATTACTCGATGCGTATCTGGTTAAAGCCGGATATGATGTCGAGATATGGCCTTGTTCCGGATGATATTACTGCGGCGTTAAACGACCAGAACATTGAAGCGGCGCCCGGTAAATTTGGCGAAAACAGTAACGAGTCGTTTCAATATGTTATCAGGTATACCGGCAGGCTTAAAACCACGCAGGAGTTTGGTAACATCATTATCAAATCAGACGGCAAAGGGCAGTTGCTCCATTTAAGTGATGTGGCCCGCGTTGAACTGGGTGCACTCGATTATTCTGTCGATTTAAAAACTAACGGATTAGCGTCAATCGGTGTGGGTATTACCCAGGCTTCAGGCTCAAACGCCCGCGACGTAATTAATCAAACCAAAAAAATCCTCGAAGATGCATCTGCATCATTCCCAAAAGGCATAAAAATTACTTACCTGGTTGATGCCAACGAATATTTGAATGCTTCTATCGAAAAGGTAATCAGCACACTTATCGAGGCATTTATTCTGGTGTTTATCGTGGTGTTTATCTTCCTGCAGGATTTCAGGTCTACACTTATCCCGGCTATTGCTGTTCCGGTGGCTATTGTGGGTACGTTCTTCTTTTTAAACCTTTTTGGTTTTACCATTAACCTGCTTACCCTGTTTGCGATGGTGCTTGCCATCGGTATAGTTGTGGATGATGCCATTGTGGTGGTTGAGGCGGTGCACGCCAAGCTGGATAAAGGCTACAAATCGGCCCGCAAAGCTTCTGTTGATGCCATGAGCGAGATATCCGGTGCGATAGTATCCATCACGTTGGTAATGTCGGCGGTGTTTTTACCGGTAACCTTTATTACGGGTTCGACCGGGGTATTTTATAAGCAGTTTGGTATTACGCTGGCTGTGGCTATTTTGCTATCGGCAGTAAATGCGTTAACACTTAGTCCGGCCCTGTGTGCCATCTTTTTGAAGCCCCATAACGAAGAACAAAAGAAAAAACGTTTTTTAAACTTCTTTTATTCCCGGTTCGACAAAGCTTTTGCAACTGTAACAAACCGGTACGAGCGCAGTGTTCGTTTCCTGGCGGCAAGAAAATGGATAGTGATAACCACCGTAGTTATTTTTATAGTGGGGCTTGCTATTTTAGTAAAAACCACCCCATCCAGCTTTGTGCCAAGCGAAGACCAGGGGACTATTTTCGCCAGTGTGAGCCTGCCCCCTGCAAGCGGCATGCAGCGTACGAGTGCAGTGACCAAACAACTCGACAGTATTGCACACACACTCCCATCGGTTCAAAATACCTTACAGATTGTAGGCTTTAACTTTTTGGCCGGTAGCGGCAGCGCTTACGGCATGGTGATAGTGAAGCTAAAAACATGGGAGAAACGCAAGAACGACAATATTCAAAGCGTTATTGGCCAGCTTTATTCAAAAATTGGAAATGTGCATGAAGCAACGGTGTTCTTCTTTTCGCCGCCTACCATACAGGGCTTTGGCCAGGGCGGTGGCTTCGATTTCCAGTTGCAGGATAAAGGCGGGCATACACCTGCTGAGATATTCAAAGTAACTACCGATTTCCTGGCGGCGCTAAACAAACGTCCCGAGATACAGAATACCAATACGGCGTTTAATCCTAACTTTCCCCAATACCAGGTTGAAGTAAATGTGGCTAAATGTAAAGAAGCCGGGGTGCAGGTAACATCGGTAATTAACACACTGCAGGGTTACTACGGCGGTTTGTATGCCTCCAACTTTAACGAGTTTGGTAAACAATACCGGGTAATGGTACAAGCCGACTACGCTTATCGCGCCAATGAAACAGGCCTGAGCAAAATTTTTGTACGCAATGGCAGCGGCACCATGGCACCCATCACCGAGTTTATTAAACTAACCAAAGTATTCGGCCCGGAAGCGATAGAGCGGTTTAACCTGTTTACATCTGTATCAGTAACCGGTCAGCCAAAACCGGGCTTTAGCACGGGTGATGCTATTAATGCTATTAAAGCGGTGGCGCTTGAAAAACTGCCCGCCGGATACGGTTATGATTTTTCAGGCCTAACCCGCGAGGAACTATCAAGCGGGACACAATCAATTTATATTTTTATCCTTTGCCTTGTATTCGTTTACTTTTTATTAAGTGCACAATACGAAAGCTATATCCTGCCATTTGCAGTGTTGCTCTCATTGCCGATAGGTTTAACGGGCACATATCTTTTTGCAAGGATAGCAGGAATAAACAGCAACATCTATGTGCAGATATCGCTGATCATGCTTATCGGCCTGCTCGCCAAAAATGCCATCCTGATCGTGGAGTTTGCGCTTGAGCGCAGGCGTGCAGGTATGACGATTGTACAAGCGGCCATCGACGGCGCCGAGGCACGTTTAAGGCCGATTTTGATGACATCGTTTGCTTTCATCTTTGGTATTATGCCGCTGATGTTTTCAACCGGTGCCGGCGCATTGGGTAACCGTTCGATAGGTACCGGGGCTGTTGGCGGTATGTTTATAGGTACTTTCCTGGGGGTATTTGCAATCCCTGTATTATTTATGATTTTCCAAACCATACAGGAGAAAATAAGCGAGCCACGACGTTTGCGCCAGCTTAAAGAAGATGAAGAAGATGCAGCAGCTGAGGCTGCCAACTAACTATTGAAGAACAGATGAACAGAACATCCATAAAATATACATTTCTAACGGTTGCTTTTTTAAGTATCGCGCTCTCGTGCAGGGTCACGAAACCTTACGAACAGCCGCAGCTTAATACCAGCGACTTATATCGCGGCCAGCAAACAACTGACACAGCAACCATGGCAAGCATCCCATGGGAACGCCTGTTTAAGGATACCGTTTTAAAAGCACTGATACATGAAGGGTTATACAATAACCTCAACCTGAAAATTGCGATACAGAAAATTAACGAGGCGCAGGCTGCTTTAGGACAAAGCAAGGCAGCATTGTTGCCCAGCTTGAGTGCAGGTGCAAGCGCTACACGGTCGAGGTTATCAGGCGCAAGCCTGGGCCTGCAAGCCGGCAGCGTAAACCCGTCAAGCACACTTTACCAATTGGGTTTAACCACATCGTGGGAGGCTGATGTTTGGGGCAAGCTAAGCAGTGCCAAACGTGTGGCCTATAACAACCTGCTGCAAACCAATGCTGCCAAAAGGGCCGTACAAACCCAATTGATTGCCGATATTGCCAACAACTATTACACCCTCCTTGCGCTCGACAAGGAGCTGGAGATTACCAGCCTTACATTGAAAAACCGCATTAAGGATGTAGAAACCATGAAAGCGCTTAAAGAAGGCGCCGTAGTTAATGGGGCTGCTGTTGTGCAAAGCGAGGCTAACCGCTATGCCGCGGAAGTTGCTATCCCTGATTTAAAACGCAGCATCCGCGAAACAGAAAATGCCATTGATATTTTGGTTGGCCGTCCATCGGGTGCATTAAATCGGGCTAAGCTTGATGAACAGAAAATGATCGACAGCCTGCAAACCGGTATCCCATCACAACTATTAAAAAACCGCCCCGATGTGCAGCAGGCGGAATATGCTTTCCATAGCGCATTTGAAAACACCAACCTGGCCCGCACCTATTTTTATCCGTCGTTAACCATAACAGCCAGCGGCGGGTGGCAGAACCTGCAATTGAAAGACTTTTTTGTAGGATCAATATTTTATAACGTAGCAGCCGGTTTAACCCAGCCCATATTTAACCAGGGCGTTAATAAAGCGCGATTAAAAACCGCACAGGCCCAGCAGTTGGAAGCGCTTTATGGTTTTCAGCAAACACTGCTGGTTGCAGGCCAGGAAGTATCAAACGCCTTATATTCCTACCAAACTGCTACCGAAAAAGGAAGTGCCAGAACCAAACAAATAGCGGCCCTTACCAAGGCAGTTGATTACACGCAGGAATTATTACGTTACAGCTCGGCAACCAACTACACTGATGTGCTAACCTCTGAACAAAATCTACTGGCTGCCCAGCTTGATGCCGTTAACGACAGGCTGCAGCAATTACAGGCG
>Ga0105240_10008831_pt1 | contig 14354 bp, 21 predicted proteins | sample KBSC54metaG_FD_80426 | JGI IMG/M metagenome (GOLD analysis project Ga0105240, IMG submission 80426) | Corn rhizosphere microbial communities from Kellogg Biological Station, Michigan, USA - KBS C5-4 metaG | ecosystem: Host-associated > Plants > Roots > Rhizosphere > Soil | place: Michigan, USA... | reverse complement strand
TGACGAGCAAACCGGAAGTTGATTGGAAAACGACTGATCGGCCGTGACTCAGACTCTGGCAATTTTCGAATCTGATTATCGGCGGGAATCTGGCACACAATTCGCACACAAGCTTGATGTGGTCGTCGATGATGAACAGAGTGAAAGTGAAGATTCTCCTACTTCCGGATAGCCGACGATTCGGGAGTTAATTGCGATTCAGGCGTTTTGGCGGTGCCCATCTCTCGTAGCAATCCAATCACGTTCTAGCGCCCGCAAGGTTGAGCGCGGTGGCGGCTGAGGCGTTTACCCGCGATTATTCGTACCGCAGCGCCACCATCGGATCGACCTTGGTCGCACGACACGCCGGCAGCAAACTCGCAAACGCCGCGAAACCGATTAGCACGAGGGCGGCGGCGACGAACGTGGCTGGGTCAGCCGGAGAGATGCCAAATACGAGCTCGGCAACGGTTTTTCGTAGGACCCACGCGCTGGCCAAACCGACAGCAGTTCCCACCGCCGCCATTCCCAGACCTTGCTTCAATACCAACCAGAGGACTTCTGTGCGCTGCGCTCCCAATGCCATGCGCAGACCGATCTCACTCGTGCGTTGGACCACTACATACGAGACAACGCCATAGACTCCCACGGCTGCCATCCCGAGTCCGAAAACCGCAAACAAAATCAGCAGAGCGGTGGTGTAACGCCGGTCGGAAGTCTGCTGCTCCATGACCTCATCCATGCTCGAAACTTCCGCGAATGGCAAATCGGCATCCAGCAGGTGCAATTGTTGACGGATAGAAGGCGCCAGTTGCAGCGGATCGAGCGCCGTGCGAACCATCAAATTCTTGAAGCCGTAGTTTAAGTCCGGGGTCTGACGGAACAACGCCGTAAGTTGGGGCAAAGGTGGAAGGGCTAGGCCTCGGTTCATCGTGTCGCCAATCACACCAATAACTGTCAACCTGAGGTTTGGTGCGGTCAACGAAACCATCGGTTGCGGCTCTTCTCGTCCATATGCGCTCCTCCAGACGAAGAACATAGGCGACGGGCGGACACTCTGCTGCGATTTCAATCACGCCAAGAGGACGAAGTCGCCAAAAGGCTGGTTTGGGACTTGAAATGTGATCAGTGTCACTGACGCGAGCTGCTCCTTCTCGCAGTATTTGGATCAGCATGCGGGAGCAGCGTCGTTATGGCTACGATTCAGGAAGTGCGGCAGGCCGAAAAGAAGGTGGGAGAGGCTCTGGAGGCGCTAAAGAATTCCGATGTGCGCTGTCCCGATGAGCTCGCCCTCGAACTGCAGAGGTCGACCGACGAATACGCGAGGGCGGTCCGTGAGCTGAAGTGACGCAGACCTGAGGCATTTTGCCTTCGCACGGCGGAACGTGGCCGCGCTCGTCCGGGCGACGCCCCCGTTCCTCATGCGGCCGCATTCCCGAGCACGCTTCTGAATACCTGCGCGTGTACAGAACTTCGTCCAATTCTTCCCTTTCCACTTCGACGTCTCCGCCGGTCTTTTGGAAGAGTTCGCGTGCTCGGACGATGATCGCGCTTTCCGCTTCGGCGATTTCCTTCGTCAGGGCGCGCCTGTTCGTCTCGAATATCACGCTCCGGTACTTGGTTCTCCATTCGCTGGAATTCGCCATGATCCGCCACCGATCCCCCGAAGGCGAAAGCGGCAGAGGCTGCGTCGTTGCAATCTCTGCGGATGCGCCTCTGCCCCAATCGCGAATCTGTTGTCTTAATTGCCCTGAGGGCAGACGAAGTAAACGATGTGCCGCTAATCTTCTTCTTTGTCGGGGGAATTTGTCAGTGATCCTGGACACGCTGGTCCGTGACGGACTCACCACCCACGGTTCATCGAACGCCGTTCGAAGAGACTACGCGCCCGGTTCGACGCATCTTCGCGGTGTCATATTCGAATGCCGTGCCGCAAAGGAGACAGACCTGATAGTCCTGGCCTTCGACTCCACTGTGGGGCCAGGAGAGACGATGGGGACATAGCCAGCAGAGAATGCGCCTTACCAGCACTGACATGGCAACCTCGCGACGAACTTGATCTCTTCGGCCAGAGGATGGCGCCAGTGAGCTTGAACCATGAAAGGAAAGTAGCACACAATCGCCGAGGGAACACCCGCACCATGGTTCAACCCGGGGCGAGTAAACGGCCACTGGTCCTCATCTCTGCGGCAGCATCCTCGCGACTATCGCCGCGATGGCCCGCGGCTCGTGCTCCCCTGCTGAGCCCTCCAGCGAGTACGACCGTTCGAAGCCGTTCGGCCCCGCAATCGTCATCTCCCAGCGGTCGCTCCCTTTGGAGCCGACGATCGACACCATCCATTTTCCCGGCCGGTCAGCGAGCACGTGCTCGACGAGCGCCGCGACTTCCCGCTGCGGCGCAGCGTCTCCCGTGTGCTGCATCTCCACCGTCACGGGCATATCGCCGAAGATAACAGCCCGCGCTGATCCCCAGCAAACCGCGCCATCGCAAAGATTCCCCTGCGGAGAAACTTGCTGCGGAGTATGCTTGGGCCTATGGCAGCCCTCCTTTTCAAGCGCAGACGCGGCAACCCCACCTGGGGGCGTCCCACTCCGCCCGCTCGGGCTATAGCCACCGAATTCGAACTGCAGGTAAGGTGTCTGCGTCTGACGCCCGAGACGTACGCCTCGTCGCATGAGCTCCGCATCTGGTGCCAGCAGAACAGGAACCGTGTCTACGTCCCCGAATGGCTGCTGAAGAAATGGGAGATCACGGTGGACGAGCTCTTCACCGGCGCCGCCTGAACGCGCAGACGCTTCGGCCAGAGGAGGCTTCCGAATGGACCGCTCGAAGGGGGTACGAGTGACGATGTGGCCAGTGTCGTCCTACAAAGAAGCACGAGAGAATGATAGCTCCTTTCCCAAGTCTTAAGAATGGAACGCAAATGTTACTTTATGAAACAAAGAACTTGGTCCTCATAACCACGAGTCTGGTGCCAATAGAGACCCCATAAAAGAGATTTGCATTTCTCACAAACCCAACAGGAACTCTTTAACACGTCGGTCGGGCGTGCACACTTCAGACACACAAATGCACACTCCAATTCGTCATCCCGTAAATTCACCGGAAAACGAAGGCTGACGGCAGTTCGAAGATAAGTAAGGTTCTAGATGTCGCGAGTTGTCGCGTAAAGAGCTCCCAACGCGGTCAGCAACTTGTGCTGCGCGAGCACTCCATGACGGTGAGCAGCGTAAACGGGACGCGAGGTTGCTGGCCAGACCAGCCGGTGAAGCAGAGCCTGGCAAAAGCGGAGAGGCACCTGTTCCGAGAGTTTCTGGACGACTGTCGTAAGGTTCTCTAATAACTCAGACTCGTATAGCGGGGATAACCAAACGGTCGTTGCGGATGCACGACGCGAACTCCGAACGTACTATTTGCCGACAGTGAGTAACACCGTTCTTGAGACACTCCGGGGTGCATTGGGTTCATTGCTTCACTTTTGTGCCAGCGTCCCCTCCCCCTTGTCTGTCTTTTCACGTTTTCGTCACTATTTTCCGCTAATATTGGAACATTTTGGAACAAGACAGTGGAACAGATTCAGTTCACAAGACCAGTTCCCGTTAAGTTCATCAACTTGTCCACTACCCGTCTTTGAGATTCGGGAATGAACTGCTGATAGATTTCCAGAGTGGTTTTTGCTCTTGAATGCCTCATCTGTACTTGGGCATCCTTAACATGCGTGCCAGCCAGCTTTAGCCAAGTGGCATGTGAGCGCCGAAGCACTTGCCAATGGAACAGTCTTCTCGCGGCCGTCAGTTTTGTCAGTTATCGGGGCCGCACGAGCGCGCCTAAACTAGTCAGTCTTCTGTGTACGGCCGGTTAAGCGGAACCCCGGCGAGGTCCGGAACTGCGGTTCAACTTTCATCGACCGCACGAACCAAAACACATGGCGTAAAATAGTTGGACCCAATCTACAACAATAGGGGGAGAAATGGCACTCGCCCAAGAGTATGGCAAGCAGCAATCGCCCGTGGAACAAAGATCCTTTGACCGAGTGACCCTTAGCTTGATTGGAATGGGAGTGATCTTCGCCTCACTAGGTCTTGGAGAAGCCGTGTATCGATTTGCATTCCTCGACTTCGATGGAGCAACCGATCGTCTTCCCATCGAGATGTTGTTCGGGTTAGCGTTCGCCTGGGTGACTACGAGTCTAGCTCGAAGGTTCTACCAAAAGCGCAAGGAGACCTCTGAGAGAATCAAGTTCATTCGGGACCGCAACTACAGGATTCGTCACGCAGTTGAAGCGATCAAACTCGTACCATTCCCGACCGATCATCAAGCGATCCGAGTGATTCGGGAAGAGGTAGATCGAATTGAGTGGGCGCTGACCGAGATCGCGCCTCAATAGGTGTAGCGGATGCGTTCGCGGAAACTAAGGCTAGGACACGACTCTAAGACCGGGTGCGCTGGGCCCGTGCGCCGGCCCCGAAAACGGAATGACCTTCTTGTCATTCCTCCACTCTTCCGGTAAGTCCCCGTTATCCGGCCGCAAGTGCTTCCAATAGTTCGGTCGCAAGGAGGCGATCAGCTCCCGGCGGTTCTTGGTTACGAGCGGCTTGCCCACATGAATCTTGCCAATCTTTTGCAGAATTCCTTCCTGCGCTATTCCTGCGAACATCATGAGGGGCCATGTGAAGTTAGGTCCGTTGAGTTTGCGCAGGCGGCACAGCCACATGAACAATGCTCCAATGCGCCAGGCTAATGGGCCCCACCAACTGTACTGCCCGGGGCGCAGGTTGTGCTTCCAGCACTTCATCATGAGTTGCCACTGCAACGGAGTGAGCTGGCGGGTCTGGGTTACACCGGTTTGATGCTCCATACGGGTGTCGTGCAGAGGCGTGAAGATCGACGGTACTAGAAACGCAAAAAGTTCACGGCGCTCCATTTCGTAGACGAGATCGAGCGTGTCCCGGACGTCCTGATCGGTTTCACCCGGGTTGCCAACCATGAGGGTCATCATGGGGAACCAGTTGTTCTGGTTGGCAACGCGGAGGCCTTCGAGGACGACACTGGGCCAATCGTCAATCGAAAATGGAATAGCCTTGCTGGGCATGATCTGCCGCGCCATGCGCAGCGAGCCGGTTTCAAGTCCGATCAACGGAACCAGCGCCTTCTTCTGCGGGTGGGTGCTGAGACGCGGGAGATGAATCGGACTCTTGGGGAGCAGTTTCTCGGAAAGTTGCCGGATCAAAATCGGGTCTACGACGAAAGGCGCCATGGTGCAGTGACTGAGCAGATGTTGTTCCACTCCCGGCATGTTGACGATTTCGGTGTAGAGGTCCACGAGCGCTTCGCGGTTGGGGAAGAAGAACGGTGTGTCGGTGTGGACCTGGCCCCAGATGAACATGTCCTCGGTGGCGAGGGAGATCAGTTTGTTGCCCTGCCGCACGTTAGCACGAACTGCGTCCATGATTCGCGCTTTTGGCATATCAATTTGCGGATTCAAGTCGGGCACACAAAACTGGCACCGGCGACCGCACCCCGTGGTCATCTCCACAACTCCGAAGGTCGTCCGCTTATCGGGGAACAGGATGGCATCGCGCGACGTAGGATGGGCCAAGTTGACTTCCCGCGGCAGTGCTTTACCCGCGATGGCCTTGCGGAACAGTGCCAAGGTATCAGTGGACTCGCTGCGGCCTTCTGCGACGCAGTCAATACCCAACTCTTCGAATGCGCGTGTTTGCCGAATCTGCCAGCCACCCGAACCGCCCACGATCACTTGAAAATTCTTGCGGTACGGACTGGAATTGATCTTGTCGAACATCACGCGCGTGTAAATCGAATTGAGCGGTTCCTTCGACGAACCGTAAATGGACGTGTACACGCCGGCGGCAAATGTGACGCCTAGCGGATTGTGTGTGGAGACGGCTACGATGCGCGTCTTGGGTCCAATGAATTGGTCCAGGTCATCAGGAAAGCACGCCACCACCGCGTCGACGTTATATTCTCGCAGGATGGACTTCTCGAGGACGCGCAGACCGGCCGGCATATATCGAGCGGAGCCATCGTCGTTGCGCTCCACCTCGCGCCATTTTGGATACTTCTTGTTGAGAACAACCTCCAGCCATTGGGGTATCGAGGCTAAAGCCATCTGGATGAAGAAACCGGCGTGATCAATCGATTCGGTCAACGGGGCCGTCAAAACGATCAGCCTACCGCCGTTGGCCGGTGCGTGACTTGCTAGACCAACGCCATTTCCAAAAGGTGGATTTTGACGAATGCTGTCCTTCTCGGTGGGTGGTTGCACAGAAACGATTCCTCCGGCTGTTCAGGGCAGCGTTGCGGACGAAAATCTGCGGTGGTACGGAAATTATACCTTCCAGTCCGTTTCGCGTGGAGCGCCTCAGATACAAGCTTCGCCAATGAGACCACTGGAGAAGTGCAGGCCGTAGGCAAAGAAGCCAAAGAGATATTTGACGGGACACCAGCAAAATCCGTGTGATCACTCGCAGGAGTTGGTGGCTAGAGCGTAACCAATACCGCAGCCCTTCTTGTTTGCCTTTCGGCGGCTGCTTGGTCGGCGGTATCGGGTTGCCTTGCAGAAATTGCGCGTATCTCCTCCTCTGAATTGGCAATAGTACGTTCTGTTTCCGCTATGTGCGCTTCAAGGAGTCGCCGGCTTATGGGAATGCCTTGAGCCGTCTTCCGAAGCCGTCCGACTACGTTGTCGGTAGCAAGAGCGCGGCAACAGTAACACCGAACCATCGCCCCGCGCTGAGAATTTGGATTCACAAAGTACTTTAGTTTTTGGGTGTGGCCGACTGCCACGCTAAAACGGTAGGCCGGCATTTTTTGTGACGGGCCTTTTTCACCAACTGCCTCCACGGCTTAGGGCACCCTGGCCTAGTGGGTAGACCTCTACTAGCGAACCATAGTCCAAACGCCGTCTTTGAAAGCGACAAAGTTTTCTTTTCGCAGCACTTCGAGTACGGCCCGTATCATGCTTTGCGGCTTCTTGAGATGCTTTGAAAGCTCCTCGATTGTTTGACCACGTTTACTCACCTGTAAAACGGTTCATTATGTCCGTTTCGAGATCGCCCGCTTTGCTCACGGGAATTAACCTCTGCGGTCAAACTTACTCTTTTTTGCTGGCGGCTTGTAGCAACTTTTCATTGGACTCCTGTTCTTTCCTCAGAGTCTCTGCCGCAATTTCTATCACCTTTCTCTCAATTGTCTGCATTGTTGTGCGAGTCGAGTCTTTCTGAGCCTGTGGATAGAGCTTCAGCGCGGTAGTCGGAGTGCTGTGACGTAACAGTCCCGTGCTGTTGCGTACATTCTTAGATGTGTCCGTTACGTTTGAGTTGATACCGCGGCGCCCTGGGTAGTAGCCGCGCCAATCGAGCCCCGCCTTTTTCATTGCGGAAGCTATGATGCGAACATTGAGAGAATCCAGACTCATCGGATTGTTGGCACTATTCTGCAAAATGTAGCCATCAGTCGATTGTATGCGGAGTTTTCCGAGTAGCGTCTAATACTCCTAGGAGACTAATCATGCGATACCCTAGTCGTCTTTTCCCTTCATTTTCTTGGCTCTAACTGCATCCCAAATTGCACAAGTCGGTAGACCGACAAATGGCAGTAGCCGTAAAAACACCAAGATTGGTGGCACGGCGACCTTCGGCTATTACTTTGGCGAAAGATCGCCATTGTGCTTAAAACCCCTCAATGAGTGCGGGACCTGGCGACAACAGCCGCTCCCTCCTCTTACGCGAAACATCACTCGTCCAAGTTAACGTCGTGTTTCTCATTCGCCCGGGCAGAACGCTCTGGAGGATGACGACGATCAACGTTCCGACGCTCGTGACTGCTCTGCCAGTCTGCTTCACGTCTATCGTAGGATCGCCTTTCGTTCTCCACCCCCATGTTCAAGTACCATAGAGCCATTTCCGTACGATTCCAGCAACCTGTCTTGTGAAGGATTCTTCGCAGATGACTCTCGACTGCATGCTCCGGCGTTCGGGTCTCCTCCGCGATTTGTGCATTTGTGCGTCCTTCGACAACAAGCGCTGTGATAGCCCACTCTTTACTTGTAAGGTCCATGTTTCCAAATAGCAACGGCATACTTACACCTCACTTCAAACAGCAACCCTGCCCATTTACATGATCGCTTTGCAATCTCGCAAAAGCAGGTCCCAACCGGGCAGATGCGGGGTTAGCAGGCGGTTTCGATTCGACTTCGATAGGCGGATCGCAGTGGCCTGGCGTAATATCCCCATTTTCGCTCATCGACTGTCGCGAGGGGGGTTTTGAGTGCTCGGGCCTGATTGCATCAGTTAACAATTCGCCCCGTTTCCCTCCATTTCAACTCGAAGTCCGGTACAGGGTCAGTTAAGCTACGCGGAGGTCTCTGGTGGCGCACGACGCCTTAGAACCTCTTGGTGGAGCTGCCAGAATTTCTGCACCTCAGCGTCGTTCAGCACTTCTCCACGAGCGTGCGCAAGCAGGCCAGCCAGTGCCTGCTCCAACTCCTCATCTGTGTAAGCGTCTAGGTCTGTCATTGGATCGGTCATTTTCTCCTCCTAGGCGGACGCCAAGAAAGCGTCAAGAAATACCATCCGTTGGCGTTGTGGATCGCCGCAGATTCAGCCTGAGCAAGTAGCACTCTTCGTGCAACGCGCGTCCGACCTCGTCTGTTTTGGCAGTTTCAAGCTGAACTCCTTTGTCGCAGATCGGGCAGGCAGGGAGCGCGGGTCTCTTGGGAATCGGGACCGCCCGTGTGTTATGAAAAGAAGGGCGCATGCGGGCCATCGGGAGACCTCCTTAACTGAGGACAGTCGAGGTCTGATCAATCGTCCAGCAGTGCGGTTTCGGGACGGTTTACAGGCCGGGAGAGCCTGTGCAATGTTTGGCCGTCGCCGATGGGGCGGTCACTCAATACACTACCCGCGCGCGTGCAACTTTTCCGTGACCCCAGTCACAAGGAAGCAGTGCGCTTTTGCACGGTCTGCGTGACCGATGTCGAACTGCCGCAGATGTTTTGAGTCCTCCGTACCTTTTCGGGATTGTTGTTGAAAAACCGCCATGTCACTCATGGACCGGAGTCCGGGGGTCGTTTAGCGCAGCGAAACAACCCCTTCAGTAGGACAGTCTGGCTTGAGGGGCCGATTGGCTACGCCTTAATGCTTCTCATCGCTTGCGACAGCCTGAAGCAATCGACGAGAAGGCCGCCGAGCGGATGCTCGCTCCCTACTACCATCTCTCCGGAAGGTCGCTAATGTTTTCTCTTTGGCCGGGAAGCACTTCCCGAAGCGCCCACTCTATGCGTTCCACAGCATCTCGAAGATTTTTTCCGAGTTCCTCCTGCTGTGGGATGGAGGCAGCAAAGGAGATTACCTGTAGCGAGTTGCGGACGTGGTGATTCATGAGCCGTATCACTTCCAGCTTCCTGATAATGTTCTGTCTTTGACGTCGCTCGTAAAGAAGCACCAGAAGACCAGCTCCGACTCCGATAAGTGCGTCATCCATGACCGCGAGCCAAAGACTCGCAACGTGCTGCCGCAACCACACATCAGATAGACTCCCGAGAAAGAAGAAGCCAAAGCCAGTAAGCAAACTCCACAGGGGAGCAGCCCAACGCGAAACTGTACCGTGAGCAACCATGGTGGGTATTTTGACACCGTCGGCTTGTATTGGGCACGTCAAAATACCCCTCCCCTGTTGGCTGCTCAATGAATCACTGGAACGGTTAGGTTGCGTTTAACGGGGACGATATGGGGACTAGAGTCTGATCGACCTTGTAGCGTTGTCGCTGGTGTTCAGCGCAGCGGTCGCTTTCTGTGGAGAGAAAATAGGTTCCAACCCGAGTCAGAAACGTTCTGTTTCGAGTGCTGTCCGACGGGCACTCGTCCCAAAATCTCTAGGGTAGTAGGCTTGTGGCATGGCTGAAGCGGGAATCATCGACCGAATCGCAAAGATTGAAGTGGGTCGGCACTCACCTCCCGCATTCACTTCCAGAATGGCATTACAAACTCGTACAACTGCACGTGCTTCTCCCGACTCGCTGGAGTGGTGGAGTTCTTTCGTCGGTACTATGAGTTCCACAACCGCGCGCGACGAGTTGACCGAAAGCTCAGGCAGAGTGCCTGAAAAATGATGCCGACTCGCGCCCGATATATCGGTCGAGCGTCAACGGATGCTTGATTTGCCTCACTCGCTCCGAAAGGGAGCCCCGATCGACCAGGGTGATTTCAAATCCAATTTCGAGCTACAACCAATGCTTAATTTGTTTCACTCGCTCCGAAAGCGAGCCCCGATCGATGAGGGTGATATCAAATCCAATATCTCGATAAGTCTGCTCATGAATCAGCTCAAAACGGACCGTTTCTTCGTAAGTGATTCTGCGAGCGTCGGTGGGGGTGACGAATCCGAGATTCTTCAAAAAGAAAACCCTGCGGTCAAAAACGCTTTCTGTCGTAACGCGATGCAGTTCTCGTTGCAGGTTCTGGGAGCGGGCAAACCCAAGGTAGTCTGCCAAGGCCGCAGTACATACCACCGATCGATCATGGAACTGTACAAGATCTGTGGCACAATCGGCTCGTCGCTCCCTTGTTCGTTGGAGGTTGACAACAGCGTCAATGAACTCAGGGTGAGTCCACGGTTCGACAATCCCCTTCGCCTGCCACAAGGCAATAACGTCTGTTGCCGCTTCCTCGACAACGCTAAAGCCATCGAATTCAAGTTGTCGTATGACTGCCGTCTTGCCTGCTCCAGGCGCACCGGTCACAATGTATCTCTTCATAACTGCCTGAAAGTGCTCCTGACGTCGTCCAATGTCAGTAAGGCCCGGATCGAGTCCCGAATATGGCTATATCCTTTGGGCAGATTTGGCTCTTGGTCCCCAGGCGACTGACCGCAATCAGTAGTCTGCCGGCCTTCCCCGAGAGCCTCACGGCGTGCTTTTTCATTTCCGCCGATTGCGGCAAACACTGCAGATCGCAAATCCGTTGACCATTTCATAACCGCCTCCATCGCTTTGGCAGACGGTTGGCCGTCTCGCCTTCGAGTCTTGTACCCCGTATGTAAACATCGCCTCAACTTGCGGGTCGCAGTAGCTACCAAGCAACTACAGAAACGTGTGGCCGACTAACTCACGAAGACGCGCAATATCAGAGTTTCTTGGCTTTGCCCACCCACAGCGGCATGAGCGCAAATACGACCAGCATCAAGTAGTAAAGTGTTCCCGCAACAGGGTCTCGGGAAGCGAGGTATTGCCCGATGCTGATGCCTCGCAGCCGAAGCACAAATCCAAATTCGGCTGCTAGCATCAGAATCAGTCCGATACAACCGACCGCAAGTCGTGCAGATTTCGTGCTCGCTATCGACTGGCTGCGTACAACGACCCGTGCTGTCACGACAACGACCACCAACATCAATGGCATCTCGAACAGTTCGGCTGCTCTTGCGCCTACTCGCGGCACCAGCCAGATAGTCCTAATCGTGCCAAGCACGAAACCGACACCAAATACGATTGCGAAATAGAGGAGGGCGAATCTCAAGATTCGCATCGCAAGTCCGCCTTCTCTTGCTGCTATTCTTCGATATCGAAATAGATGTTTGTAGTCGTCCGATACTGGGTGATGTTCTTGCCGTCCAGTTCCATCTCCAGTCCAGCGACTCGCGCCCATTTCAGGTTGCGAACCCCCTTCGCAGCTTCCGCGACCGCGTTCGCCGCAGCTTTTGCAAAGCTCTCTTTCGAAGTTCCGACGATCTTAATCACTTTCTGAGCCATTACAATTTCTCCTGTGGTAAACGTATGCCATTGCACGTAGTACCTCATGCAACCGCTGCCTGAGGTACGACAGTTTGAGATTGCGGACAACTTCTTCCAACCTAGTCTTGAACTCTTTACTCGGCTTGCCCTGAACCAGAGCAAAGCCGGGAACCTTCTTCATCTGTTCAGCCGCACTTTGCAAGGCCTCTTTCTGGAGATGGCTTTCAGCGCGTAGCAATTCCGACAGTGTCGCGGTCGGCCAATTGGAGTCCAGCTTGCTAGGGTGATCTTTTCGTCGCCGCATGTGCCATGCGACCATATCTGCCGCTTGCCGAGGCGCAACCAACTTGTCATCCTCGAACACCGGGCTGCTGCCAAGCAACTCCCTGATTCCAGGTTTTTTGAGCCTCCTCACGTAACTAAACCACATCGCAGCTTGATCTCCCATCGTTCCTTGCTGGGCAAATACGAAATTTACTGGAAGCTTTATTCCCAAAGGGTGATGCCAATGCGCGAGTTTTACGAGGGCCGCATAAAAAAGCAGAAAATAGACTTGGCGTATGGCGTAGGGGGCCACGGATTTTAGCAGCGTGTCGTGCTCACTACGACTGAGCCATGCCAGGATGACCCAAGGCTCGTAGTCTTGGATCACTCCGGCAAATTCCCCATCAGTTTCGCCACGAAGATGGTCAAGTCGTCGTGAAACCCCCCGTTTTCAATGAATTTTACGGCTTCGTTCAGGATATGCCGAAGGATCTCATTCGGCGACTTTCCGATCGAAGCGCGAATACCGGAAAGCACGCGGGATTCACCAAATTCCTCTCCCTCTGGGCCCATGGCTTCAATCAAACCATCCGAATAGGCAATGAGAGTTTCTTCGCCAGTGAGCGTGACACGCTCGTAATGGTACAAAGCACCCGCAAGCATTCCGAGCACCGGGCCGCCCGCTTCCAGACGCCGGAGTTCGGCTGATCTTGAGACGACCAGCAAGGGAGGAAGATGTCCCGCGTTCACGTACTCTAAATCGTGTGTTTTGGGATTGTAGAATCCCCAAAACAGCGTGACGAACTCATGCGAGGTTTCCTGCCGCAGAAGCTCATTCAAAGTCGCTGCCATGTGGGCAACACTTTCTTTTTTTCGAGCATGGGACAGGGCACGAATTGCTCCGTGGACAACACCCATGCGGAGGGCAGCGGGCAGGCCTTTCCCGGAAACATCGGCGAGGACTAACGCGATCTCTCCCCCTCCTGTACGAAACACGTCATAAAGGTCTCCGCCGACCATGTCCGCAGGCACACACTCTCCGGCAAACTCGAAACCGTCCCCGCGGGTCGGCTCCGGCAGGAGTTGCCGTTGAACAGTTCTGGCGAGTTGAAGCTGGTTCTCGAGCATTCTCCCGCGCACATACGCCTTCAGCCGGAACAAGAAAATGATCATCGCCGTAAGCAGGACGAGAGACGCCAGGGCGGTGATCAAAAGATTGCGGTGCAGCGGATGCAGAATCCCCTGTGGTCCCCTAAGATAGATGGCGATCTCCAGCACGCGCCAATCCCTTGTCGCTCCCGAGTTGGATTGCGGTGGGAACTGTTGTTTGATTGGCAGCAAAGCGATCAGCAGTTGGCCTTGCGGCATGTCTCGGACCACGGAAGAGTTCTCGTGACTCTCCAGCACGGCACGAATCCGATCGGGCGCGAAAACACGACTCGGCTCGGGGCGACCCGAGGAAGCCTGCACCTGACCGTTGGCATCGATCACGCTCATCCAGGCGATTTCATCACTTCGGTCGTAAACAATCTGTCCTAGAATCTGCTGCAGGCGATTGACGGTATCGACATGGTCTCGACGAAGCTGATGTTCGAGTGCGGAAACCTCCTCGACAGCTCTTAGCACTCCTTCGGCGCGCGCGAGGCGCGTGGCACTGTAGCGATACGTGAGCAGAGCCTCGAGCAAGAGCAAAACCGCCAGTCCCGCACCTACAGCTGCTGCGATTTGGAACCACCGAAATTTCTGCCGCCTCACGAAGGCCTTAACCCCCCGGCGAGTGTGCTGTTGCAGGCTTCTGAACAAGACCGGGAAAGCCTTGCAACGCCAAAATGTCAACAACATTCAGGTTACTACTGGCTCGACGAGAAACTGCAATTATCAGCCTTAAAAACGACCGATTTCGTGTCCCAGAACAGGACATAGAGATCAACTCCCGACCGAAGGCAGAGCGTCCCTTCTGCCTGGCGCCAGACACCGTATGCCTCTAGATAGCGGTCGGTCACATAGACCGGGGGGACCGGAGCGTTCAAGGACATCGACTGCCCCCACCGCTTGATGGATCTCCAGGTCCTCGTCCAGCAGGGCCGGAAAGGCAGATCCACTAGGCTCCCATCCAGGCAGGCGTCCGCAGAGCAGGGTAGAATCAGCAGGACTTCCGCACCCTGCTCGCGAGTCTCCGGATAGCGCTCGACGAGCGCAGAACGGAGTACCTTCTGCCCAGCATGGGTTGCGGACCCAGCGAAGAACAACACCAAGCTGGATCGACCGCGATAATCATAGGGGCTCAAGGGCGCGGGTGAATTGCAACATGAAGTCGCCCATAACGTTGCCGCAACCTGGAAGACGATTGCCCGACGCCAC
>Ga0105240_10008830_pt1 | contig 14355 bp, 8 predicted proteins | sample KBSC54metaG_FD_80426 | JGI IMG/M metagenome (GOLD analysis project Ga0105240, IMG submission 80426) | Corn rhizosphere microbial communities from Kellogg Biological Station, Michigan, USA - KBS C5-4 metaG | ecosystem: Host-associated > Plants > Roots > Rhizosphere > Soil | place: Michigan, USA... | reverse complement strand
GGCCTACGCCGGGATGACGAGTAGGAGGGGTGTTCTTAAGGGTTTGTGGAGAAGCTGACTCGCATTACCCTTTTTTGCACAGGCAAAAATCGCGGATTGGGATTACCTGCTGGCGATCGATCCTGGGTATGAGGCGGCCACGGTTCATCGCACGCAAGCGTTGGAATTGAAGCATCGGCTCAAGCAACTTCGACTGTTCGCCGTGATCTGGAAAAACCCTCCACATTCGTCATCCCGGCGTAGGCCGGGATCCAGTGGCGTTATCGTCAGGTCGTCGCGTCAGTGCGTGGATATGCTCGCGAAAACCAGGAACCGAAGCCACTGGATCCCGGCCTACGCCGGGATGACGAGTAGGAGGGGTGTTCTTAAGGGTTTGTGGAGAAGCTGACTCGCATTACCCTTTTTTGCACAGGCAAAAATCGCGGATTGGGATCACCTGCTGGCGATCGATCCTGGGTATGAGGCGGCCACCGTTTATTGGACGCGGGCGTTGGAGTTGAAGCATCGGCTCAGGCAGCTTTGACTGTTCGCCGCGACCTGGAAAATCCCCCCACATTCGTCATCCCGGCGAAGGCCGGGATCCAGTGGCGTTATCGTCAGGTTGTCGCGGCAGTGCGTGGATGTGTCCGCGAAAACCGGGAACCGAAGCCACTGGATCCCGGCCTACGCCGGGATGACGAGTAGGAGAGGTGTTCTTAGGATTGGTGGAGAGGCTGACCGGCATCACCCTTTTTTGGCGCGGGCAAAAATCGCGGATGGGGATCACCTGCTGGCGATCGAACCTGGTTATGAGGCGGCCACCGTTTATCGCACGCAAGCGTTGGAGTTGAAGCATCGGCTCAAGCAGCTTTGACCGTTCGCCGTGACCTCGCCCCACATTCGTCATCCCGGCGAAGGCCGGGATCCAATCCTCAGTCCTCGCTTGTCAGACGAGCTTTGACAAGCGGTCATGTTGAGGAACGGGTCCCAGCCTTCGCCGGGATGACGATTGGGAGAGGGTCGGCTAGCCTGCGTCGTCTTTTTCAGGCACAGGCAAAATACGCGTCGGCTGCGTGGCACTTTCCGCAGGCACGCGGCGTGCGGGGCGAATACCCTGGCGACGGCGGTTTTGCAGCGATGTGTTCATCAGGTTGAACGAGACGAACAGGCGGCCCAGTTCGTCTCGGCGAACGAGGCGGATGCGATAGCCAAAGTCGCCACGCGCTACTCGCAGCAACGCATCGCTGACCAGGCCAAGCAGGATCAACGGGCGGCGAAATAGCCAATAGGCGGCGCCCATGACGACCGTCAAGGTCACCAGCAGCACGGTGAGGATCACGCCGAGCGTGGTCTTCTGTGCAGCGTGCAACGGCGCGTTGCTGACGCCCAGGCGCAGCTGGCCGACGGTTTTCACCTGATAGCGCACCGGCACGTCGAACAGCAGCACATCGTCCTGCCCTGCTCCGCTTTCAGGGCTGAGATAGCTCTGGATGTCGCTGGCCTGCGATTCGTATTTGCTGCCGCTGATCGGCGGCAGCGAACGGCCGATTTCATCGCTACGCGTGCTGGCCACGACGTTGCCGTCATGGTCTGCGATGGCGAGGTAATGAATCTGCTGGTTGCGCGACACATCCTCAACCAGCGCACGCGTGGCAGCGCGATCGCCCAGCAGCAGATTCTCGGCCGACTCGCTGGCGATCATGCGCGCCATCGAACCACCGAAATCGAATGCCAGGCCGGTAACGGCATGGTTCTGCTTGCCGTAGATCAACGCCAAGCCCAGTACCAGCACCAGTGTCAAAATACCGCCGAGCAGGCCGGCCCAGCGCAGGCGCAACGACACGAAATGATTGACCAGCGGCTGCTCTTGCAGGCGGTCGTATTCGCGCTGCGCGATCCGCAGGTCGTCCACGACTTCGGCGCCGCGTTGGTAGCGCGCTTCGATCGTCGGTGCCAACAACGTGCCGATGATATTGACCAGCATCGATGGCGCGGCCGGGTCGCGCGGTTCCACCGGCGGCAATGCCTGCTGCCGTTCGGCGATGGTCTGCTTGATGTCTTCTTGGTCCGGCCAGGGCAACTTGCCGGTCACCAGCCAATGCAACACCACGCCGAGCGAGAACAGGTCGCTGCGCGCACCGCTCTTTTCGCCACGCAGGCGCTCGGGCGCCATATAGGCCGGCGTGCCGCCGATGCGCTTGATCGCCGACGGGCCGGCCTCATGCTTGCCGCGTCGTTCGGCAATGCCGAAGTCGCTGATCTTGGCGTGATGCCAGCCGTCGACCAATACGATGTTGTCGGGCTTGATGTCGTGGTGGATCACGCCTTGCGTATGCGCATAGTCGAGTGCGGCGGCCACCTGGGTTGCCAGCTCGATGATCGTGGGTATGGGCGGCAAGCCATGCGTGGCGACGCGGCTGGCGAGGGTTTCGCCGGTCAGGCGTTCCATCGCGATGTACGGACGGCCGTCGTCGGTTTCGCCTGCATCGAAAACGGTGACGATGTGCGGATGGGTCAGGTGCCCGGCAGCGCGTGCCTCGACCAGGAAGCGACGGCGATAGTCCGGGTCGTCGGCCACTTCGCGATGCAGGCACTTGATGGCCACGCGGCGTTCGATGCCCGGGTCGAAGCCGGCATACACCACCGCCATCGCGCCCTCGCCGAGGATGCCTTCGATGCGGTAACGGCCAATGGTTTGTGGAATGGAGGTGTCGCTCACGGTGGGCTTATCGGATCAGCCACCAGGCCAGCGCTGCTACCGCCGCAACCACGACGACGCCAGCGACAATGCGCAACACGAGCTTGGCCGCCGTACCTTCGCCCGGCTCGCGGGTCAGGAAGACGAACTCGACCTGCCCCAGCCGAAGGCGGTCGCCATGCTTGAGCACGGCTTCGTGGATGCGCAGCTCGTTGACGAAGGTGCCATTAGTGGACAACGTGTTCATGACCACATAGTGGCCATGCTGGTTGATGATCCAGGCGTGTGACGCCGACACGCTGAGGTCGTCGAGGATGATGTCGCTGTCCGCGCGCCGGCCGATGGTCTGGCGCCCCGAGCGGAGCACGAAGCGCCGCCCTTCCAGCCCCGGGCTGACACCTTCCAGGACGGGCTGGTGGGTGCTGGCCCGCTCGTCGAATGAGGGCACCGCCTCGGCATACTCGCGCAACTCTTCCACGGACAATAGCTGGGTGCCCTGCGGTCCGGCGGAGCGGATCCGGGTCACACCGGCGGGTATCGGGTCGGGTCGGTTCATGGCGTGTCTGAAAGGTGGCGGCTGTTCAGCACTATAACCAAAGCAGTTGTGTTGCTGGCGTGGGCTTGGTTGGCGTTTTTGATTGGCGACAACCTGGCGCCGAGTCCACTGGTTTGCGGCCTGCGCCGGAACGACAACTTGGGGAAAGGTTCGGTAACCCGGCCAGGCTACTTCTTCCGCGCCGCTGCACGTGCCCCGCGCAATGCCGCCAGCTTCTCGCGCAGCTTGATTTCCAGCCCGCGTTCCACCGGTTCGTAGAACACCATGCCTTCGAGTGCATCGGGGAGGCATTGCTGGTCGAGGGCGACGCCGCCTTCGGCGTCGTGGTCGTATTGGTAGCCCTTGCCGTAACCCAGGCCTTTCATCAGCTTGGTCGGGGCATTGCGCAGGTGCATCGGAACATCGAGCGTGCCGGTCTGGCCGACAACGGCACGGGCCTGGTTGTAGGCCATGTAGGCGGCATTGCTCTTGGGCGCGATGGCCAACCAGATCGCCAGCTGCGCCAGGCCCAGTTCGCCCTCGGGGCTGCCCAGACGCTCGTAGGTGTCCCAGGCGTCCAGGGCCATGCGCCACGCACGCGGTTCGGCCAGGCCGATGTCTTCGACCGCCATGCGCGTCATGCGGCGCGCGAGATAGAGCGGGTCGACGCCACCGTCCAGCATGCGTGTCAACCAGTACACGGCGGCATCGGGATCGGATGAACGCACGGATTTATGCAGCGCGGAAATTTGGTCGTAGAACTGCTCGCCGCCCTTGTCGAAGCGACGCGTGCGGTCGGCCAGCACCTGGGTCAGCGTGGCGTCGTCGATGGTGTTGTCGTTGGCCAGTTCCGAGGCGATTTCCAGCAGCGTGAGCGCACGGCGCACGTCGCCATCGGCGGCGTGTGCGATCAGGCGCAGCGATTCGTCGGAGACCTGCAAGGCCAGTTCACCGAGACCGCGTTCCGTATCGGCCAGCGCGCGCTTGAGCGCGGCGACGATGTCGTCGATGGAGACCGATTCCAGTACATGTACGCGGCAACGCGAGAGCAACGCCGAGTTCAATTCGAACGATGGGTTTTCGGTGGTGGCGCCGATGAAGATGATCACGCCGCGCTCGATATGCGGCAGGAAGGCATCCTGCTGTGCCTTGTTGAACCGATGCACCTCGTCGACGAACAACACGGTGCGTCGCCCTTGCGCGAAGTTGGCCTCCGCTTCGGCCAGGGCCTTGCGCACCTCGGGCAACCCCGAAAGCACGGCGGAGATGGCGCGAAAATCCGCATCGGCATAGCGCGCCACCAGCAGGGCGAGCGTGGTCTTGCCGCAACCGGGCGGCCCCCACAACACCATCGAATGCACGCGGCCCGCCTCCAGCGCGCGGCGCAAGGCCTTGCCAGGTGCAAGCACGCGCTGCTGGCCGACGATCTCGTCCAGGTTGCGCGGTCGCATGCGCTCGGCCAGCGGCTTTAACGCGTCGGACTCGGGAAAGAGGCCGGTATTCGAAGGTGAGAGGGACATGAAGAACTTAGGGTTTGGGGGCGGGTTGATCGCCGCGTGACTGCTTCAGCAGACTCCATGCCATACCCGCGATCAACAAAGCGCCAAGGATCAGTACGAGCCATAGCACGGGACGCGTCCAATCATAGGGCAGCTTGGGTGCCAGCAGCGCATCGGGGCCGCCTGCGTCGCTGCGCGGGCCGAGTCCCGCCAAGGGCGGCAGCCAATCGCCAGTCTTGACGTCACGCAGCTTTTCCAGCGAGGTGGCCATCGGATAGTCGCCGCGCCGTGCCGCGTAGCTGCCGGCGAGAAGCCGATACGGTGCATGCCCTTCGGCCATGAATATGAACTGGTCCGGCTCCCAGCCCACTGCCAGTGTCGGCGGCGCCGCAAGCGCGGTATCCACGTGCACTCGCAATAGCTGGATCGGCTGGCTCGACCAGCGCAGCGTGGCTTCGGCTGCGCCCTTGCCGACGCGCACGATGTCCGCAGAACCCAGCGGCACCCACTGCGTCTTGCCGTTGTCGTCCTGCCCGGCCAACAGCGTCACATGCGCGGCGACGTTGCTGCTGGGCAACGCCAACGTGGCCGCCTGCAAGGGCAGCGCCGCCATCAGGCGATAGTCGAAATCGGTGCCGCTTTGCTTGGTGTCTTCGAGCGCGCGCTGCCAGCTCATGCTGGTCAGCGTATCGGCTGCGTCCGGCATGTAACTGCCATGGATCATGACATTGGGCGCGTGGCCGGCGCTCCAGTCGACGTCGCCGTCGATCAGGCGAATGCGGTAGTAGCGTGCCGGCGAGCCACCGACGTCGAGCGACAGTTGCTCCACGCCGCTGTCATCACCCTGGCCGCTGACACGCGTCAGGCTTTCGGTGTCACCGCGCTGACTCCAGTTTTTCAGGTCGTCGCTGGCATCGACTTCGACATGCAGCTGGATATCCTGAGTGATCGATGCGGCATCGAGCTCGATATTGACGACGCTGACACTGGTGCTCGCGTCGATCAGCCATTGCGTCGGTTTGCCCTGGCCCTTTGCCCCACCCTGGTTGATCACGATATCGCCATTGCTGTTGCGCTCGACACGCACGCCGTCGGCACCATCGTGCGACGCCGGCACCGGCAACATCTGCGTGTGACCGGTGAAATCGCGTGCCTGTGGTGGCTCGATCGGCATCGGACCGAATGGCACCGGCTGGCCGTCGCTGTTGACCACCACGATGTCCTGCAGGTTGGCGTTACGGTTGATCGCCGCGTACACCTCGGGCGTCAAGGCGACGCTATAGGCTTCGCTCGGTGTTTTCGTATCGAGCGCAAACGCATAGGCGTAGTCGGTCTGTGCGCTGGCCTGGGCCGCGCCGGCGGGCAACAGCAATGCTAGTGCGAACAAACGAATATCAAGGCGCATGAGTGCCCTCCTCCCTGGCAGATGAAACCGGCGACGCCTGTTTCGGCGGCGCGGGTGCTAGATAACCGATGACGGTGCAAAGCACACCATAGGCGATGAACGAACCGATGCCGAACAGGTTGCCCAGTTGTGCACGGTCGACCAGCAGCAGCTTGGCCAGTACCACGCCCATCATGATGGCGCCTGCCAGCCACAGCATGCGATGCCCGCGACGCGAGCCCCACACCCAGGCGACCAGGCCGAGCACGCTCCACACGACGGTGAGCGACATCTGCGCGAGGCTGGAACGCCCAAGCGCATCGCTCCAACCCACTCCGCCCAGTTGATGCACGGCACGCAAGGTCGCGTCGGTCACAAAGATCAGCACAATCGCTCCGGCTACCAATGCGCGTTGCTGCTTCAACTCCACCGGCGTCTGCGGATCGGCCAGCCAGCGTGCGAAGAAAACGATGATCGCCAGCAACATCAGCTCCAGCGGATTGACCAGCGGGATATACGCCAATGGTACGGCGTCGCCATCACCGACCAGCGCGAACAGCGCAAGCAGGCTGAGCAAGGCGAACAGGGAATACAGCAAGGGAGCGCGCCACTGCGGCAGATGCTCGGCCAATGGCGCGGCGATCCACCGCGGGCGCCACAATGCGAGAGCGGTAAGCAGAAGTGCCGGAACAAAGCTCAGCACGAAGACCCAACTGGTCGATAGCCAGCGCGCGCCGTCGAACGCCACCCAGATCGCCAGCACCAGGATCGCGCACCAACGCCACAGCCACGCCAGTTGCGCCAGCGTTGCACTGAGTGGAAAGCTGCGCAGGCAGGTCAAGGTGCGCCAGCCCAATGCAGCGGCCGCGACAATCGCCGCCAGCGTCCAGCCGGCCAGGGGCTGCTCACGCAACTCGACCAGGCGCAACAGCACCAGCAACATGGCGAACAGGAACGCTGGCGGGCTGTAGCGCAATACGGCGCCCAGCTCGAACCGCGTCTCGCGCTGCGCCACCTCGGCAATCACCCATGCGGTAAACGCCAGCAGGGCGAACCACGCGGCGGGCCAGAACCGGACACCGACGAAGCGGGAGATTTCCGTTCCACCGGCGCCCAGCCACCACAGCAAGCTCCACGCAAAAAGTGCGACAGCCAGCAGGCGATGGGTCGAACGCTCGGCATCGTTGCGCACATAAAGCACGCAACTGGCGATACCCGCGATGATCAGCAACAAGGCGCCGATAAAATCGCGATTGAGCACGGGCCATTCGTTGGTGACATACCAGTGGCGGCCAATCAGCAGCGCGCAGGCCGCAAGCAGCTGCAATGCAAGACCGCTCCAGCGCGCGAAAGCACGCTGTTGACGCAAGCCCAGCCAGACCAGACCCGCTCCTTCGAGCGCGAAGATGCTGCCGGTGACGTTCGCGCTCAACGCGAGCGGTACCGCCAGCGTGGCAAAGGCTACCGCAAGCACGGCCCAGGTCTCTTTCAACAGATGCATCGCCGGGTGCTTGCGCACCACGTACGCAAATACGATGTAGACCACGCCCGCGGCCAGCGCGGAAAACGCCATCGCGCGCGGGTCCCATTGCAGCAATGCGCCTTGCAGCAACAGGCTGATCAACGGGTTGCCGAACATCAGGCTGCCGTCGATGACCAGGCGTCGATCAGCCGGTGCCCGCAGCACGTGCAGCCAGGGGATGATCAGATAGAACAGAAAGTTCAGCACCAGGAATGGCTCGGTGCTGTTGAAAAGATGCGGTTCGTATTTCAGCACACCCCAGGCCGTGCCGATGCCGAACGTGGCGATGAAACCGAGCAGGTTGAGCACGCGCCAGGAGCGTTTCCAGGCGATGCCCAGAATGGCCAGATTCAAGATCGCGTAATAGCTGAAAAGCGCAACGTGACTGCCCTGCCCGGTCGATACCAGGATGGGTGCGGCAAAGCCCGCCACCAGGCCGAGCATGGCGAGGGCCAATGCATCCTGCAGCACGGCGAGCATGCCGATGCCGGCGACCAGCACCAGCAGCAAGGCGAACGCCGCGCCTGAAGGAATCAGGTTGTACAGGCGGAAGGCGGCAAAGATCACAATGATCAGGACACCGATCGCACCGCCCTGCAGCGACAGTGCAAACACACGTCGTTGTGAACGCTGTCGCCAACCAAAGGCGAGCCCGCCGATGGCTGCCAGTGCGACCACGCTCAGGCGCAAGCCGATCGGCAGGCGCAGCATGCCGCTGTCGGAAGCGTACTTGAGCAGTGCGGCGACACCGGCGAACAACACCAGGATGCCGACTTTTACCGGCACGTTTCCTTCGGTGAACCAGCCCCAGGCACGTTGCCATGTGCGCTCGATCAGCGATGGGCCGACGGGTTCGGACGGCGGCATCGCGGGCGTGTGTGGACGCGGCGGGGTGTCGCTCCAGTCGGTGGGCGTCGTGGCTGGGGGCAACGGGGGCGCGACCGGCGCGGGTGCTGGCGCCGGCGCGTACGTGGGCGGTTGCTGCGCCTGTGCGACGTCCGCCGCGCGACGTACGATCGCATCGGCTTGCGCGGCTGGCTGCACGACGGGTGACTGCGTCAGTTCGTTCAAGCGGGTACGCGTTGCTGCCAGTTCGCGCGCCAGGCGCGATTGACGCCACCAGAGCAGGCCGAGTGCTGCGCCAACCAACGCGCCGAAATAGCCCTGCTCGGCCAGTGCCCCCAGCACTGCGCCGATAATCATCCACACTATGAGCATGTATTCGTCCTTGTGCTGAGAGCGGTGTTTGTTCTTTTCCGTTGGGTGTTGCTTGTATGTAGGCTCGCTTCGCTTCGCCTCTTGCTTCCCCCTCACCCCAACCCTCTCCCCCGGCAAAGCCGGGGGAGAGGGAGCAGGTTAGGCAAGTGCGAAACACTGACGCCCCCTCATCAAGCTCCCTCTCCCCTGGCTTTGCCGGGGGAGAGGGTTGGGGTGAGGGGGGCTCTTGCTTGCGACTTTAATCGCGACAAGTTTGTCCGACGTTAATTTTTAATCGGCTGCGTGGTAATGACCGGCGCGTCGCCGATCACGTCGGCGCCCTTGGGCGGCACGAAGTTGAAGGTTTGCGGTGCGATCGATGCGTTGCGTTGCCATCCGGAGAAACGGATATCAGTGGTGGCGCCGAGTTGGTCGCGGAAGGTCATGCGTGCCAGGCCGTTGGCGTCGAACCCCAGGTCGGCATAGTCGAACTGCGGATCTTTCGTGGTCGAGGTCAGGCGCACCCAGCTCAGGCCGTCGCGCTCACCCTGCTCGGTGACTTTGAAGTCGCGATCCATTTGCTTCAGATCGGTCAGCACCGTGAGCGGGCTGTGTGCTTCTTCGCCGCTCTGGATACGTACGGTGACCTGTTCGAGATCCGGGTCATACAGCCATACGCGGCTGCCATCGGCAACGATGGTCTGCTTGTACGGCGCGGTGGTTTCCCAGCGGAACTGACGCGGCGCTTCGAGCGCCAGCGTGCCGGAGCTGGACTTGCCGGGCTGGCCGTTGGCGTCGGTCAGGGTCTGGCTGAAATTGCCGGTGAGCGAGTGCAGCCCGGTGGCAAAGGCGTCGAGCTTGGCACGCGCGTTGCCGGTGGCGGCATGCGCGGTGGCGAGAGTGAGCACGAACGTTGCGATAGTAGCGATAAGGCGATTCATTGGAGATCCCGATGATCTTTGCTTTTAGCTCATCATTCCGGCGTAGGCCGGATTCCGACCCGCGCCGGAATGACGAAGTAGTAGGTGCTTCTTTTTAAGCGTTAGTTTTTCGGCGGTGGCGGCGCCAGCACTTCGCGGTTGCCGTTGTGCTGTGGCGCGCTTACAACGCCCTCCTGCTCCATCTGCTCGATCAGGCGCGCCGCACGGTTGTAGCCGATGCGCAGATGGCGCTGGACGCCGGAGATCGATGCGCGGCGGCTTTCGGTGACGATGCGTACGGCCTTGTCGTAGAGCTGCGCTTCGGCATCGCCGCCGACTTCTTCTTCCAGCGGCAAACCGGAGTCGCTGATGAACTTGCCGTCGCCGGTGGGCTGCGATTCTTCCAGCACGCCTTCGATGTATTGCGGCGAGCCCTGCGACTTGAGCCAGTCGACCACGTGATGCACTTCATGGTCGTCCACGAACGCGCCATGCACGCGCTCGGGCGTGGCGGTGCCAGGCGGCAGGTAAAGCATATCGCCGTGGCCGAGCAGTGTTTCGGCGCCGGACTGGTCGAGAATGGTGCGTGAGTCGATCTTCGACGACACCTGGAACGCGATGCGCGTGGGGATGTTCGCCTTGATCAGGCCGGTGATCACATCCACCGACGGACGCTGGGTGGCCAGGATCAGATGCACGCCGGCGGCGCGTGCCTTCTGCGCCAGGCGCGCGATCAGTTCTTCGACCTTCTTGCCGACAATCATCATCATGTCGGCGAATTCGTCGATGATCACCACGATGTACGGCAGCGGCTCCAACGGCTCGGCAGCCAGATTGGGCATGTCCGGATTCGGGCGAAACAGCGGATCGAGCATCGGCTGGCCGGCGTTCTCGGCGTCCTTCACCTTCTTGTTGAAACCGGCAAGGTTGCGCACGCCGACGGCGGCCATCAGCTTGTAGCGGCGCTCCATTTCGCCCACGCACCAGCGCAGCGCGTTGGCGGCCTCTTTCATGTCGGTGACGACCGGTGCGAGCAGATGCGGGATCTTGTCGTACACCGACAGCTCCAGCATCTTCGGATCGATCATGATCATGCGCACGTCTTTGGGGCTGGACTTGTACAACAAGCTCAGCACCATCGCGTTCACCGCAACGGACTTGCCCGAACCGGTAGTACCGGCGACCAGCAAGTGCGGCATCTTGGCAAGATCAACCACGGTCGGCTTGCCGGCAATGTCCTTGCCCAACGCCAACGCCAGCGGCGACTTCATCTGGTCGTATTTGTCCGAGCGCAAAATCTCCGACAAGTAGACGATCTGCTTCTTGGTATTGGGGATTTCCAGGCCGATCACATTCTTGCCCGGAATCACGTCGACCACGCGCACGCTGACCACGGAGAGGCCGCGCGCAATGTCCTTGTCCAGGCTGGATACCTGCGAACCGCGCACGCCAGCGGCGGGCTCCAGCTCGAAGCGCGTGATCACCGGCCCGGGATAGACGCCGACGACCTTCGCCTCGATGCGAAAATCCTTGAGCTTCAGCTCCACCTGGCGCGACAGCACTTCGAGGGTTTCTTCCGAATAACCCGGACCCTGCGGCGGTGCTTCGTCCAGCAACGACAGCGGCGGCAGCTCGCCCGGTGCCGCAGCGCCGGTGAACAACGGAATCTGCGTTTCCTGGCGGGCGCGCTCGCTCTTGATCACCGGTGTCGGCGGCGCTTCGATACGGACCGGCTCGCGCTTGGCCTGCTTGACCGCCTCGACCTTCTTGACCACTTCGCGCTCGGCGCGAGCCTGGCGCGCGGCCAGGGCTTCGGGGGCTTCCTTGAGCTTGCCGCCGAACCAGCTACCGAGCTTGACCACGCCGGCGCCGAGCAGATCCATCACCTTGAACCAGGACAGGCCGGTGGCAAGCGTGACGGCAATGAGGAACAAGGCCAGCAACAGCAGCGGTGCACCCTTGTCGCCGAAGGCGCGAAGCAGGCCATGGCCAACCCAGCGGCCGACGATGCCGCCCGCACCTTCAGGCAGGATCAGCGCGTCTTGCAGGTTCAACCACGCCAGGGCCGGCGTGGTGATGAAGAACAATACAAAACCAATCAGCCGCAACGACGGTTCCCACGGCTGCACAGTGCGCTCGCCGCGGTGGCGCAGCACCTGCACGCCGAGGATCAGCAGCAGCAACGGGAAGCAATAGGAAACCAGGCCGAAGATGTAACGCAGCAGGTTGGCGATATTCGCGCCTACCTCGCCGCCAAGATTGTGGGCGTGCTCGGCCGTGCTGGCATGGCCCCAGCTCGGGTCCTGATCGTTGTAACTGAACAGGCAGACCAGCAGATAGATGGCGAGCGGCAGCAGCAGTAAGGCGCCAGCCTCGCGCAGACGACGCTTGAGCTCTTCGCTGAGCCCTTCGCGCGGCTTTTCCTTTTTGGGTGTTGCTTTTGCGCTACGCGCCACCGGTTTGGGATTCCTCATAAGGTGCAATAAAAGGCCGTGGAAAAGGTTACTGCCGACATAGCGTAAAGCTCCCCTGTTTCATCCCTGCCCCTCTTAGGCGCAAGAGCATACCCTGTCGTAGGTCTTACCTTGGCTTAATGCCGTAATTAATTGAAAAATCTAAAAAAGAAAAGGGGAACGGAAGCCTCGAGGCCTCCGTCCCCCTTGCAACGGAGCCTATCAGCCCAGCAGCGCCGGGTGCACCAGCTTGCCGCCGTCCACATTGATACCGGCCTTGAGCGGAGCGAAGTCGCGCCACTCGTTGCCGCCGGCCAGACGCTGCACGTAAGGCAGGATCGCGGCCGAGATAGCCACCGACGAGGTCTGCGGCACGGCGCCCGGCATGTTGGTCACGCAGAAATGCGTCACGCCGTGCACGTCGTAGGTCGGTTCCTTCCAGGTGGTCGGACGCGAGGTCTCGAAGCAGCCACCCTGGTCGATCGAGATGTCGACCAGCACCGAGCCCGGCTCCATCGTCTTGACCATCTCTTCGGTAACCACGCGGGGAGCCTTGGCACTGGGGATCAGCACGGCGCCGACGACGATGTCGGCATCACGCACTTCTTCGGCCACCGAGGACTCGTAGGCATACAGCGCAGTGACGTTCGGGCCCATGGCCATCATTTCGGCCAGGCGGTCCTGGCGCTTGTCGAACACCACCACATTGGCGCCAGCCGCGGCAGCCAGGGCGGCGGCGTTGCCGCCAGCGGCGCCCGCGCCCAACACGACAACCTTGCCACGCGGCGTGGAGGCCATGCCGCCCAGCAGCTTGCCCTTGCCGCCCTGCGGACGGTGCAGCAGCGTGGTGCCGATCTGGGTGGCAATACGGCCGGCGATGACCGACATCGGCAGCAGCAGCGGCAGGCCGCCGTCTTCCTCGACCGACTCGAACGCCACACCGGTCAGGCCGATGTCCAACAGGCTCTTGGTCAGCGCCGGTTCGGCGGCCAGGTGCAGGTAGCAGAACAGCAGGTGGTGCTTCTTGAGCAGGGCCAGGTCGCCGGCAACCGGCTCCTTCACCTTGACGATCAGCTCGCCAGCCTCGTACAGGGCGGCGGCGTCAGCGGCGAGTTTCACGCCGACCTTGGTGTAGGCCTCGTCGGAGAAGCCGCTCTTCAGGCCGGCGCCAGCCTGGATGAATACTTCGTGGCCGCGGCGAACCAGGTCGGCTGCGGCAGCGGGGACCAGGGCAACGCGACCCTCTAGGGTCTTGGTTTCAGAAGGAATGCCGATACGCATGGGGAGTGGAAGATCCTGTCAGTGCACAAAAAACCGCGATGCGGGACATCGCGGGAATCGTTAACGTCGCCTGCGCCTTGAATCGGCTGCATGTCTTCCCCATCCTTGCGGGGATCTGAACTCGCCCACCTTCACCTGGGAAGCGGTCTTGTGAAACCGGACCAAGGTAGGGAGCGAATAGTGATTCAAGCTGCCAGCAAACTTTAAGGATTATATCAATGAGCACCCCTAAGCACAGCCGCCTGCTGATCCTGGGCTCCGGCCCCGCCGGCTACACGGCTGCCGTCTACGCTGCCCGCGCCAACCTGAAGCCGACCATGATCACCGGCCTGCAGCAGGGCGGACAGCTGATGACCACGACCGAGGTCGACAACTGGCCGGGTGACGTGGAGGGCTTGCAGGGGCCTGCCTTGATGCAGCGCATGGCCGAGCACGCCGAGCGCTTCAAGACCGAGATGGTGTTCGACCACATCCATACGGTGGACCTGAAACAGCGTCCGTTCCGCCTCAAGGGCGATTCGGGCGAGTACACCGCCGACGCGCTGATCATCACCACCGGCGCCACCGCCAAGTACCTGGGCCTGGCCAGCGAAGAGCATTTCAAGGGCAAGGGCGTGTCCGCCTGCGCGACCTGCGATGGCTTCTTCTTCCGTGAACAGGACGTGGTGGTGGTCGGTGGCGGCAATACGGCCGTCGAAGAGGCGCTGTACCTGTCCAACATCGCCCGCAAGGTTTACCTGGTACACCGCCGCGACAAGCTGCGCGCGGAAAAGATCATGCAGGACAAGCTGTTCGAGAAGGCCGCCGCCGGCAAGATCGAGCTGATCTGGAACCATGCGGTCGATGAAGTGCTGGGCGACAACAGCGGCGTGAACGGCGTACGCGTC
>Ga0105240_10008829_pt1 | contig 14355 bp, 13 predicted proteins | sample KBSC54metaG_FD_80426 | JGI IMG/M metagenome (GOLD analysis project Ga0105240, IMG submission 80426) | Corn rhizosphere microbial communities from Kellogg Biological Station, Michigan, USA - KBS C5-4 metaG | ecosystem: Host-associated > Plants > Roots > Rhizosphere > Soil | place: Michigan, USA... | reverse complement strand
CATGCGCTCATCGAGGGCCGCCGCCGCGGCGTGAAACATGTCGTCGTGACGATGTGCATCGGCGGCGGCATGGGCGCGGCGGGTCTGTTCGAGGTCGTGGCGTGATTAGGCGCCTCAGATGGTATTCGACGCTACGAACACTGCCCGAGTTGATTCAAGCTTGTGCCGAAGGACTGCCATCGACCCGTTTCGGGCATTCGCGCCACGAAAAAGCAGACGTTTATGTTCGAGCGCTGTTACTGTAAATCCTCTACCGTCAATGATTGGAAGGCTGGCTAATGTGCTGGTCTCGAACGATGAAGTCAGTTGTGGCAATGGTCTGACTTCAGCGTCGTTGAAAGCGCGCGAGTCGCGCCTTGTCGGCAGAAGATGTAGGATGCCCCGCAATTCGGCTCCGTCTGAATGGAGCAAGCGATGAACCGAAGCGCTCCACGCCTCGCCGCTGCCCTTCTGTTCGTAGGCGCGAGCTCCGTTGCCGTCGCCGACCGGCAGCTGCCGTACACGCCCAGCCTGGACGTGTCCGCGATGGACCGTTCCGCGGACCCTTGTATCGATCTTTACCAATATTCGTGCGGGGGCTGGCAGAAGAGCAACCCGATCCCGCCGGACCAAACGGCATGGAACGTGTACCGGAAGCTGTCCGAGGACAACGTAGCATTCCTGCGCGGTATCCTGGAGCAGGCCGCGGAAGCGAGCGACCGGGACGCAGTGACCCAGAAGATCGGCGACTACTACGCCGCGTGCATGGACGAGGCGGGGGTCAAAAAGCGTGGCGCGTCACCACTCAAGGCCGACTTCGATGCGATCATGGCCGCAAAGTCCACCCGGGACCTCGCGCCCTTGCTCGTGAGGCTACACCGGGGGTCCGTTGCCCGCGGCATCCTGTTTCTCCCTGGCTCAGACCAGGACCCGGACGACTCAGAGAAGCAGATTCCCAACTTCGATCAGGGCGGTCTCGGCCTGCCGGATCGGGACTACTACTTCAGGGAAGATGCGAAGTCGAGAGACAACCGTGAGAAATACCAGGCGCACGTCACCAAGCTGCTCGAGCTCTTGGGCGATGCGCCCGACGCAGCCAGGAAGAGCGCGGCCGAAATCCTGCGCCTGGAGACCGCGCTTGCGGGCGCGTCTCTGACGAACGTCGAACGGCGCGATCCGTACAAAATGAAGCACAAGATGAGGCCCGCGGAGCTTGGCGAGATGGCGCCGAATCTGGCGTGGAACGCGTACCTCGCTGAGCTCAAGGCGCCCGCTTTCGACGTCGCCAACGTGACCGCCCCGGCGTTCTTTGCTGAGATCTCTAGGCGCTTCGACTCCGAGCCGCTGCAGCTATGGCAGGACTACCTGCGCTTCCATCTCGCTAATGATTACGCCCCGTACCTTTCGGCGTCGTTTGTGATCGAGGACTTCGAGTTCTACCGCAAGTACCTGCAGGGCGCCAAGGAGGTCCAGCCGCGCTGGAAGCGCTGCGTGCGGCTCGTCGACGCGCAGCTCGGCGAGGCGCTCGGCCAGGCGTTCGTGCGAAAGGTGTTCACGCCTGAGACGAAGGAGGCCACGCTTGTAATGGTGCGTCGCATCGAAGCTGTGATGGAACGCCGCCTGCAAGAGCGTGATTGGATGAGCGCAGAGACCAAGCAGGCCGCGATCGCCAAGCTTCACGTCATACGCAACAAGATCGGCTACCCCGACAAATGGCGCGACTACTCAGCCGTCGTTGTCGAGCGCGGCGACTTCGCGGGCAACGTGCGCCGCGCCGCCATGTTCGAGTTCGAGCGCCAGCTCAACAAGATCGGCAAGCCCGTCGACCACGGTGAATGGGGGATGACGGCCCCAACGGTCAATGCGTACTTCCATCCGAAGATGAACGACATCAACTTCCCGGCGGGCGTGCTCCAACCGCCGCTATACGACCCGAAAGTGGACGACGCTCCAAATTATGGCAACACCGGCGGCACTGTGGGCCATGAGCTGACGCACGGCTTTGACGACGAGGGCCGCCAATTCGACGCGCACGGCAACCTCAAGGACTGGTGGACGAAGGAAGACGCGGCGAACTTTGCGGAACGAGCCAAGTGCGTGTCGGACCAGTACGGCGCCTATATCGCCGTTGATGACATCAAGATCAACAGCGCGCTTACCCTTGGCGAGGATATAGCGGACTTGGGGGGCGAGATCCTGGCATACGAGGCATGGAAGGACGCGGTGAACGACCAAGAGCTTGGGGACCGTGACGGTCTAACGCCGGACCAGCGTTTCTTCGTCGGCTTCGCGCAGTGGGCCTGCGAGAACACGCGCCCAGAACAGCAGCGGGAATGGGCGCTGACCAACCCGCACTCGCCCGCGAAGTACCGTATCAACGGCGTGGTCGTCAACATGCCCGAGTTTGCGAAGGCTTTCTCGTGCAAATCCGGCGCGCCGATGACGAAGCCCGCGGGCGAGGCGTGCTCTATCTGGTGACGCACCACTCCTTTTGGGGAAAGATCAGCAGCTCGCGCAACCAATCTAGATTGGCCGAACGACGGCTTTGAGTTAGTCGTTCGAGTGTCTACTCCTGGCCGATCTCGGCCGGTCAAGCGCAACAGCGAGCTGCCACCGGTCGTTAGATCAAATCGGGGTTACCCAGATTGGTCTCCATCACGCGATTTTCACCAGTTGCTTGCCGAAGTTCTCGCCCTTCAGCAAGCCGATCAGCGCGCGCGGCGCGTTGTCCAGGCCTTCGACGATCGATTCGCGGTACTTGAGCCTTCCCTCGGCAACGTAAGCCGTGAGGCCCGCCAGCGCCTCGCCGTAGCGATCCTTCCAGTCGAACACGATCATTCCCTGCATCCGGATGCGGTTCACGAGCACCGAGCGCAGCCGCTGGTAGCCGTAAGGCTCCTTCGCGCTGTACTCGGCGACCAGGCCGCAGAGGACGATGCGCGAGTGGCGGTTCATCAGCCGGAGCGCGGTATCGAGCACTGCGCCGCCGACATTCTCGAAATCGACGTCGATGCCGTTCGGACATGCGGCGCGAAGATCGTCGTACAGATTCCCCGCGCGGTGATCGACGCAGGCGTCGAAGCCGAGATCGTGAACGACGTGGTCGCACTTGGCCCTGCCGCCCGCGATGCCGACGGCGCGACAGCCGCGGATCTTCGCGAGCTGGCCGACGACGCTGCCAACGGCGCCCGACGCCGCGGAGACGACGATCGTCTCTCCGGCCTTGGGCTGCCCGATCTCGAACAGGCCGAACCATGCAGTGAATCCCGGCATGCCGAGAACGCCGAGGTAGTACGAAGCCGGGACGTGGCGTGCGTCGACCTTCGTCACGTCGGCCCCGTTTGCGATGCCATGGCTTTGCCAGCCCAGTTGCGTCAGCACCTTGTCACCGACGCTTAGGCGAGGATTGCGCGAGTCGACCACTTCGCCGACGGTCTGGCCCACCATGACCTCGTCGAGCTGCGCCGGCGGCACATAGGACTTCGCGTCGCTCATCCGGCCGCGCATGTAAGGGTCGAGCGACAACCACTCGTTCCTCACCAGCACCTCGCCATCGGCCGGTTGCGGCATCGGCGCGTCGACGATCCGAAAATTCTGCTCGGTCACCGCACCCTGCGGGCGGCTTGCGAGCAGGACCTTGCGGTTATCTACTGCCATGCGTCTCCTTCGCGGGAATCGGAAAGGGCGGCGAAGCGCTCGAGGTGATGGTCGGCGTCGCCGAACTGCTGCGCGATCGCCGTCAGGCGCCGAAACGTGTGGCTCACCTTCAATTCGTCGCTCATGCCGATGCCGCCGTGCAACTGGACCGATTCCTGGCTGACGCGCCTGCAGGCGTCGGCGATTCGCAGTTTCGCGGCGGATACGGTGCGCGATCGTGCGAGGGGATCGCGCTCGGTATCGACGGCGGAACACGCGAGACTCGCCATCGACGTCGCCTGCTCGCATTCGATCACCAGGTCCACCATCCGGTGTTGCAGCGCCTGGAACGAACCGATCGGCACGCCGAACTGCTTGCGCGTCTTCAGGTAGTCGAGCGTCGCGTCGTTGGCGGATCTGATTGCACCGACCGCTTCGGCGCAGACCAGCGCGGTCGCGAAGTCGACGACCTCCTCGATCAGCGGCAGTGCGTGATCCGGCGCGCCGACGAGGGCATCGGCGCCAACGCGAACGGCATCGAGCGCGATATCCGCTGCACGCGTTCCGTCGAGCATCCGCAACGGGCGCAGCGTCATGCCCGGCGCATCGTGGGGGACGAGCAGGAGGCTGATGCCGTCGGCATCGCCGTCGCCGCCGCTCGTACGCACGGATACCACCAGCGCGTCGGCCGCCGCGGCGTGCGGAACGGCCTGCTTGAGCCCGGAAATCACGTAGCCATCTCCGTCGCGGCGCGCGCGGGCGGCGACATGGGCGAGCGTGTAGCGTGCGCCGGCTTCGGCGTACGCGAACGCGAGCTTGAGCGTTCCTTCCGCGACGGCGGGCAGCAAGCGTTGCCGCTGCTCGCCGCTGCCGCCGCGCGCGATGAGTTGCGCGGCAAGCGCGACGGTGGCGAGCCACGGCTCGACGATCAGCGCCGTGCCGATCGCTTCCATCAGGCTCATCGCATCTCGCGCGCCGCCGCCGAAGCCGCCGTGCGCAGCGGGGAGCGGCAGACCGAGCATCCCCATCCCGGCCATCGTGCGCCAGACGTCGAGGCTGAAACCGTCGGGCGATGCAACGATCCTGCGGCGCATCTCGAACGTGTAATCGCGCTCGACGAAGCGCGCGATGGAGGCGGCGAACAGCCGCTGCTCTTCGCTGGCGTCGAAGTTCATCGTGCGTCAGAGGCCGAGCGCATGTTTCGCGAGGATGTTGCGCTGGATCTCGTTGGAGCCTGCGTAGATCGTCGTCTTGCGCATGTTGCAGTAGCGGGGCGCCAGCGCAGCGACGAAGCTGTCTGCCATCGTCCCTGCGTCGACCGCCGCTATCGCCTGCGCGAGCGGACCGGCCGCCTCCAGCATCAATTCGGCCAGCGCCTGCTGGATCTCGGTGCCCTTGATCTTGAGCATCGAAATCTCGGCGCCCGGCGCGTGACCGGCGCGCAACCGGTCGAGGAAGCGCAGGTTGGTGATCGAAAGGGCCATCAGCTCGATCTCGAGGCGCGAGAGCCTGTCCCTGAACCGCGGGTCCTCCGTGAGCAGCCTGCCATTCCTGCGCTGCTCGGCGGCGAACGACTTCAATCGCGCGAGTTCCCGCTTCGACGTGCCGATGCGCGCCGTGTTCATCCGCTCGCAGCCGAGCAGGTACTTGGCGACGGTCCAGCCGTCGCCCTCGTCGTGCACGCGGTTGTCGGCCGGAACCTCGACGTCGTCGAAGAACACTTCGTTCACTTCATGATGGCCATCCATCAGCATCAGCGGGCGCACCGTAACCCCCGGCGTGCGCAAGTCGATCAGAAGAAACGAGATGCCATCCTGCTTGCGTTCCACGGTGGTATCGGTGCGAACGAGGCAGAAGATCCAATCGGCCATGTGCGCCATCGTCGTCCAGAGCTTCTGCCCGTTGACGATGTAGCGGTCGCCGCGCCGCAGGGCACTGGTCCGCAGCGACGCCAGGTCGGAACCGGACGCCGGCTCCGAATAACCCTGGCACCAGAAATCATCACCCCGATAGATGCGCGGCAGGAACCGTTGCTTCTGGGCGTCGGTGCCGAACTTCAGCAGCACCGGTGCGCACATCGCGAGCCCGAAGGGAACGAGCGGCGGCGCGCCGGCGTAGCCGCACTCTTCCTCGAAGATGTAGCGCTGCACGACGTTCCAGCCCGTTCCGCCCCATTCCTGCGGCCATGCGGGCGCGATCCAGCCCTTGGCCGCGAGGATCCGATGCCAGCCCAGCAGGTCGTCGCGGTCGAGGTGGGCATAGCGAACGACCTTGTCGCGCATCGCGGCGGGCAGGTGATCGCGCAGCCAGTCCCGCACCTCGTTGCGGAATGCTCGTTCGTCGGCGGAATAGTCGAGGTCCATCGGAACTGCGCAAGCAGGCGGGACAATGGCTGCCGTGGGTGCATTATCGTCGAATCGCCATTACGCGGTATCGCGGGAATGAGGTTGCCATGGGAGTGAAGCAGCTGCTCGACCTGTCGGGACGCACGGCGCTCGTCACGGGTGGCTCGCGCGGCCTCGGACTGCAGATCGCGGAGGCGCTGGGTGAAATGGGCGCCCGGGTGGCGCTGGTGGCGCGCAAGCGCGACGAGCTCGACGCCGCCGTCGCGCATCTTGCGACCACGCAGGGCATCGATGCCGTCGCGTTCGCGTGCGACCTGTCCGACCCGCCGGCGATCGCGCCGATGGTTGCGCGCGTGGAAGCCGCGCTGGGGCCGATCGACATCCTGGTGAACAACGCCGGCGCGACGTGGGGCGCGGCTACGGTCGACCTGCCGCTCACCGCGTGGGAGAAGGTCATCGACCTGAACCTGACCGCGATGTTCCTGGTGACGCAGGAGGTCGGGCGGCGCTCGATGGTCCCGCGCCGCCAGGGGAAAGTGATCAACGTCGCGTCGGTCCTCGGCCTCGGGGGCGGGAGCGGCCGCGAGCGGCGGCCCGCCACGCTGGCCTACAGCACGAGCAAGGGCGGCGTCGTGAATTTCACGCGGGCACTCGCCGTCGAGTGGGGACCGCACAACATCAACGTCAACGCGATCGCGCCCGGGTTCTTCCCGACGAAGATGACCAAAGGGGTTCTGGAAATGATGGGCGACGATGCAGCCGCGGAGGCCCCGTTGGGACGCCTGGGCGGTCCCGAAGACCTGAAGGGGCTGGTCGCGGTCCTTGCGTCGGACGCAGGCAGATTCATTACCGGCCAGATCGTGGCCATCGACGGCGGCGTGACGGCAATGTGATCGCCGCGCGGCGATCGCGTTCACCTCTTTGCGCCGGTTCGGCCGACCGCGTCACTGCGGCTGACGCCGCTCGCCGGGCATTCACCCGCGCCGCGTTACGCGCTGTCGCGCGGCACGAGCTCGAATCCGGTGTCGACGATGCGCTTTCGCACCGTTCGCCCCGACAATCGGTCGCCGAGCATCATCCCCGCGCGCCGGCCGATGTCGTAGCGCGGCACGCGGATGGTGGTGAGCGACGGCACCACCTGGCCGGCAATCGGGATGTCGTCGAATCCGGCAATCGCAATGTCGGCGGGAATCGCGAGCGCGCGTCGCTGACACTCGTAGAGCGCGCCCACCGCCAGCGCGTCGGCGGAGCAGAACACCGCGCGCACGCCGGGGCGGCGCGCGAGGAGCACGGCCATCGCACGTGCGCCCGCATCGATGTCGAGCGTCGTCTCGACGCAAAGCGCCGGATCGCTCGGCCGGCGTGCCGTCTGCATCGCCAGCTCGTATCCCTGCCGCCGATCGCGCGCGCGATCGTTGTCCTTCGGGAATGCGCCGATGTAGCCGATCGGCGCATAGCGCTGCTTGACGAGATACCGTGTGATCGTCCGCGCAGCGTCGACATTCGAGAAGCCCACGAGCATGTCGATCGGGTGCGCGGTGATGTTGCCGCCTTCGACGACCGGAATGCCGGAGCGTTTCAGCATCCGCATCGTGTCGAGCGTATGGTCGACGCCGCTCAGGTAGATGCCGTCGACGCGCCGCGACAGGAATGCGCGGACGAGCACTTCTTCCTCGGCGGTGGAAAAGCCGCTGGCGCCGAGCAGCAGGTGGAACCCTTGCGGTGCCAGCGCGTCGGTCAGACCCTGCATGATCTCCGCGATCAGCGAATTGGTGAGCACCGGGATCACCGCGGCGATCAATCCGGATCGGTTCGAGGCAAGGCCGCGCGCGATCAAGTCCGGGGTGTAGCCGGTTACGCGGATGACTTCCTCGACGCGTTCGCGCGTTCGCGCGGCGACCTTCGTCGGCTCGCGCAGGACCCGCACGACGGTCATCGTCGAGACGCCGGCGGCGCTCGCCACGTCCAGCAGGCGCGGCCGGCGCGCTCCGGGCTTCCCGGTTTTCAGCGGGACATGCCGAATTGACATCCCAAAAATGGAAGCGCTAACATGTAAGCGTTAACATAGCACGCGCGCGATCGTCGCGGAGGGAAAGCAGGTGTCGAATGGCGCGCCAGTCGCATTCGCGGGGTACCGCCGTGCCGAAGACCGCTACGGCGTGCGCAACCACGTGCTCGTGCTCGGCATCAACGGCCTCGTCGCCCGGACCGCGGAACGCATCCAGCGCAGCGTCGCGGGCTCGATCGTGTTCGCCTCGTCCTACGGCAGAGGCCAGTACGGCGCGGACAAGGAAGCGCATTTCGCCCAGCTCGTCGGTCTCGGCCGCAACCCGAACGTCGCGGCCACGCTCGTCGTCGGCGCGGATCGGCCGGCCGCGGAAGCCGTCGCCGAGGCAATCGCCGCTGTCGGCAAGCCCGCAGGAGCGATCGCGCTCGACGACGTGCACGAGGACGCCCTCGAGCTCTCGCTGCGCGGCGCCCGGGTCGCGGCGCAACTCGCACGCGATGCATCGCGCATTCGGCGTGAACCGGCGCCGGTATCGTCGCTTTTCGTCGCGGTCGAGTGCGGGCACTCCGATGCCACGTCGGGTGTCGCCTCCAATCCGCTCGCCGGCAAGGTTGTCGACCGCATCGTCGATGCCGGCGGCACGGCCGTGTTCGGCGAAACCATCGAATGGCTGGGCGCCGAGCACGTGCTTGCGCGTCGAGCCGCGACAACCGGCGTGGCCGCGGCGCTTGTCGCAGCGGTCAGGCGGCGCGAGGACGCCGTCGCCGGCGTCGGCCTCGATCTTACCGGCAACAACCCGGGTGTCGAGAACATTCGCGGCGGATTGAGCTCGATCGAGGAGAAATCGCTCGGCGCGATTGCCAAGGGCGGCTCGCGGCCGATCGCGGGCGTGCTCGGCGTTGCGGAATCACCGAAGCGCGCCGGCGTGTACGTGATGGATGCGCCCGGTTTTTCACCCGAGTCGATGACCGGATTCGCAGCGGCGGGCGCGCAGGTGATGCTGTTCACGACCGGTGCGGGCAACAGCTACTGCAGCGCGGTGGCGCCGACGATCAAGATCAGCGCGCGTCCTGACACCGTCGCGCGGCTGTCGACGCAGATCGACTTCGACGCGAGCGGCGTTTTCGAAGGACGCGACGATCCCGATGCCGCGGCCGATCGCCTGTACGCGCTGCTGCTCGAGGTGTGCTCAGGAACCCGCACGTGGGGCGAGTTGCTCGGCGAAAGCGGCGAATCGATCATCCGCGTCGGCGGCTCGCTGTGACGACGCTCGCGGTCAGGCGTGCCGCAGGGTCCGCGCTCGTCTATGTTCGCTCGATGGCGGTGTTCCTCGTCATCTGGGCGCTGGTCGCGCAATGGACCGCCAACGCCATCCTGCTGCCGTCGCCGGTCGCGGTGTTCCACGCCCTCGCGGATCTCGCGGCGGACCTCGAGCTGTTCCTGCACGCGGGCATCAGCTTCGGACGCATGGTCGTGAGCCTTGCCATCGGATCACTGCTCGCCATTCCGCTCGGATTGTCGATGGGGCTGAGTCGCAGGCTCGACCAGGTCATCGATCCGACGATCGAGATCCTGCGCCCGATTTCGGGAATCGCGTGGATTCCGCTGGCACTGTTCATCTTCGGGATCGGCAACGCGTTGCCGATCTTCATCATGACGTACGCGGGATTCTTCCCGATCCTGCTCGGAACGATCGCCGGCGTGCGCGGTGTCGACCGGCGCCTGATCGACGCGGCGCGCACGATGGGCGTGCCGCCGCGAACCATCGTGACGCGCGTCGTCGTTCCGGCGGCCCTCCCTTCGCTGATGGTTGCCCTGCGGCTTGGCGTCGCCTCGTCGTGGACCGCGGTGGTCGCGGCGGAACTGATCGGCGCGCCGAGCGGGCTGGGTTACGCGGTCGAGTGGTATCGCGAACTGCTCATGACACCCCAGGTGATGTCGTTCATCGCGATGATCGGCATTCTGGGCTACCTGTGCGATCTGGGTGTGCGTGCGCTTGGCCGCTGGCTCACGCCCTGGGCGCGCGACGCACGAGCGTCGTCATGAGCGCCGCCACGCCGACCGCGCAGCGGACGATGCCGCCGACCGGTGCGAATCACGCGACCGGCTGGCGCGCACGCATCGGCCGCGGGGTCGCGCTTCCGCTGGCGCTGCTCGCGCTGTGGCAGGCGCTCGGCATGGCATCGCACAACGTGCGCATGCCGGTGCCCACACGGGTCGTCGCGGCGGCGATCGAGCTGGTCCGTTCGGGCGACTTGCCGATGGCGCTCGTGCAAAGCCTCTCGCGCGTGTTCGCCGGATTTGCGGTCGCCGCCGCCGTTGCGATACCGCTCGGGCTCGCGATGGGCTCGGTGCGCAGCATCGAGCGCAATGTCGATCCCGTCGTGGAAAGCTTTCGCCCGATCGCGGCGATTGCCATCCTGCCGCTCGCGATCCTGTGGCTCGGCACCGGCACCGCGGCGGCGGTGCTGATCGTCGCTTACGCGGCTTTTTTCCCGATCGTGATCAACACGGTGGCAGGGGCGCGCGAAATCAGTCCGACGCTGCTGCGCGCCGCGGCGACGATGGGCCTCCCGCGCGTGCGCATCATCCGGACAGTTGTGGTACCCGCGGCGATGCCGTCGATCGGTGTCGGATTGCGTATTGCGATGGGTGTCGCGTGGACGGCGATCGTCGCCGCGGAGCTCGCCGTCGGCGCGAAGGCGGGCGGCGGCGGCTCCGGCGGCATCGGCCAGATGATGTTCATCTTCTATGCGTACAGCATCGAGCTCAATCGGATCATCGTCTGCATGATCGCCGTCGGGCTGGTGGCGCTCGTGCTCGATCGGCTGCTTCGCGGCGGCATGCGCCTGCTGATGCCCTGGGCCGGACCATGATGGATGCCGCCAAGCTGCGACTCGCGCACGTGGGCAAGCGCTTCCAATCGGGCAGCGCTGCGGCGACGGTCGCCGTCGACGATTTCACGCTCGACGTCGCGCAAGGCGAGTTCCTGGTCATCGTCGGACCGTCCGGCTGCGGCAAGACCACCGTGCTCAACATGCTGGCCGGTCTCGAGCGTCCGAGCAGCGGCACCGTATCGCTCGACGGTCGCGAAATCGTCGGACCCGGGCCTGCGCGCGGCGTGATGTTTCAGGATTACGCGTTGTTTCCGTGGCACACGGTGCGCGGCAACGTCGGCTTCGGGTTGCGACACGGACCGCCGGGATACGGGCTGTCGTCCGAGTCGCGCGCGCGGCGGGTGCGCGACTGCATCGAGCTCGTCGGCCTGAACGGTGCCGAAGACAAGTACCCACATCAGCTTTCGGGCGGCATGCGCCAGCGCGTGGCACTTGCACGCCTCATGGCCAACGAGCCCGAGGTGCTGCTGATGGACGAGCCGCTCGCGGCACTCGATGCGCAGACGCGCCTCATCCTGCAGGACGAGCTGTTGCGCATCTGGGGCCAGGACAGCCCCGCGAGCGTGCGCCGCACGGTCGTGTTCATCACGCACGCGATCGACGAGGCGGTATTCCTCGCCGATCGCATCGCCGTGATGACGACCAACCCCGGCCGGCTCAAGGCGCTGATCGACGTTCCGCTGCCGCGCCCGCGCAACGATGCGACGCGCGCGTCGGCCGAGTTCCAGGCTCTCAGCCAGCATATCTGGAGCCTTATTCGTGACGAAGCGTATCGCGCGACCGTCACATGATCGACCCACGAGGAAGGAAACACGGATGAACATCGAGAACGATCGGAAGGGCGCATCGCGCCGCCGCTTCATCGCCGCGGCCGGTGCGGCTTCGCTGGCGCTGGCCGCGGCGCCACTCGTACGCGGCCAGGGCCGCAAGGCGCTCAAGGTGTCGGTCGGTCGGCAGCCGTGGGCGGCGGGCAATTCGCCGGTCACCAAGTACATGATGGACAACAAGACGTTCGAGCGGTACGCGGGCGACGCCGGCTACGACCTCACCGTCGACTACCGCGACTATCCGTCGGCGGCGCCGCAGGTGGAGGCCTTCGTGTCCGGCAATCTCGACTTCGGCATGTGGGGCAACACGCCGATCGTGCGCCTGATCGCGCAGAACCAGCCGATCCAGATCATCACCGTCGGCGAAGGGCATTTCCGCTTCGTGCTTGCGACGCGCAAGGATTCACCGATCCGCAACGTTGCCGACCTCAGGGGCAAGACGGTCGGCGCGCTGCTCGGCGGCGATCCGTACAACGTGCTCACGCAGATGCTGCGCTACGAGCTCGGCAATCCCGACCCGAAGGCGTTCAACATCACCGTCGTCAACACGCCGACGCAGGCGCAGGCCGCGACGATCCCGGGCGGCATGGACGCGGCCGTGCTGATCTACCCGGCGTTCCTCAAGGCCAACGCCGAGCTCGGCACCGTCGGCATCATCAATTCCTTCGGCTACACCGAGAGTCACTACAAGGGACCGGCGGGCGAGGGCGCCGGCATCCTGCTGCCGTCGGTGAAGAAGTCCGCGTTCTACCCCGACGGCTATTACCTGCATCGGTCGTTCTGGATCGGAAGCCGCAAGATCGTCGAAAGCGATCCGGCGGTCGTGGCCGCGTTCGTGACGGCGCAGCAGGACGCGGTGGCGAAGCTGTCGAAAATGGACCCCGGCAAGGTATCGGAGCTCGCGAAGAAATATTGGGAGCTGGCGCCCGAACTCGGCGCGAAAGTCGTCGAGGACGACGTGCTGTTCAAGCGCGGCTGGTGCTGGCCGACGGAAGGCGACGCGGTCGCCTTGCTCGAAACGTCGAAGAGCATGGTGGACGGCAAGCTGATCACCAAGCCGCTGGCGTGGGCGCAAGTGAAGACCGCGTTCGCGCTGACGGCACCGCTCGACAAGGCCGCGTACGACAAGACCGGCCGCGTGCCGGATGCCGCGGGTTTCCACGACAAGAACGCCAAGGACCTGCGCGGAGCGCCGGTGTGGGAAATGCAGAGCTGGGGAGAGCGGTCGTGAAATCCCGGCGGGCGCACCGGAACGGCATTTCATTTCCCAAGCGAGAGGCACCATGATCGTCGGCTTCATCGGACTCGGAACGATGGGCGCGCCGATGGCGCGCAACATTCTCGACAAGGGCCATCGGCTGATCGTGTCCGACGTCCTGCAGGCCGCGGTCGGTTCACTGACCGCGGCCGGCGCAATCGCGGCCGCCACGCCGAGGGAAGTGGCGGACCGAAGTGAAATCGTGATCACGATGCTGCCCGATGCGCCCGACGTGGAAAGGGTGGCGTTCGGTGCCGAAGGCATCGTCGCGGGGATCCGTGCGGGATCGGTGTACATCGACATGAGCACGATCGATCCGGGCACGACGCGCAAGGTAGGCGAGGCGATTGCGGCGAAGGGTGCGTCGATGATCGACAGTCCGGTCGGCAAGACCGCGGACCACGCGGTCGCCGGTACGCTCACGCTGATGGTCGGCGGACCTGCCGATGTCGTCGCGCGCTGCCGGCCGCTTCTCGATTGCATGGGCAGCGACTTCTTCCATTGCGGAGATCTCGGTGCGGGGCAGACGATGAAACTGATCAACAACCTGCTCGCCACCGCGGTTTCCGAAGCATCGATCGAAGCGCTCGTCACCGGGACGAAATCGGGGCTCGCGCTCGACACGATGACGAGCGTGCTGCGCACGACGATGGCGTGGAACAATGCGCTCGCGATTGCCTTGCCGAAGCGGCCGCTCGCCGGCGATTTCGCTCCGGGATTCATGCTGAAGCTCGCGCACAAGGATTGCCGGCTGGCGCTCGAGATGGCGGACGCGCTCGGTGTCGACGCGCCGGTTGGGCGGGCCGCGTTCGCAAGTCTCGACGAAGGCATGAAACGGGGATTGGCGAACGAAGACGTGGGCGCGCTGCTCAAGCTGCGAGAGGAAGCGGCCGGCGTGAAAGTGCGGCTGCCACGCCGGTGAAAGCTGCCGCTGCGATTGCATGGGACGCGCTCGTGCTGCACCCGGATGACGACGTCGCCGTAGCACTGCGTGATCTTTCGGACGGCGCGACGGTGGTGGTGCGCCGGCAAGGCGCGAACGAGCATCTGCAGGTTACCCAGGCGATTCCGCTTGGCCACAAGCTCGCGCTGCATCCGCTCGCCGCGGGAGCGCCTGTACGCAAGTACGGCGAGGCGATTGGCGTCGCGACCGTCGACATCCCCGGCGGGTCGCATGTGCACGTGCATAACCTCGCGAGCCGGCGCGCTCGCCCTGCGCGATGAGCTTCGATCCCGCGGCCACCCGCGTCATCGGACATCGCGGCGTGACGGTGTCGCAATTGGGCATCGGAACGTTGCCGTTCGGCAGTTATGCGAAAAGCGATACCGACGCATCGATCGGTGCGGCCTTCTCGGCGCTATGCGACGTGAACCATTGTCACGTAACCATTTCGCCCGACTTCTG
>Ga0105240_10008826_pt1 | contig 14357 bp, 12 predicted proteins | sample KBSC54metaG_FD_80426 | JGI IMG/M metagenome (GOLD analysis project Ga0105240, IMG submission 80426) | Corn rhizosphere microbial communities from Kellogg Biological Station, Michigan, USA - KBS C5-4 metaG | ecosystem: Host-associated > Plants > Roots > Rhizosphere > Soil | place: Michigan, USA... | reverse complement strand
GGCTGCTGGATCTCCACGCCGTCATGTTGGGTCCGCCCCCGCAATGTGCCGAGCGCCACCACGCGCTCGCCGGCGTCCAGGACCTCGTCGGTGTTCACGATGAAGCTCGCCCACGGGATGAGCCAATCGCGCCAGCCCGCGACCAGCCCCTCGATGCCGCGATACCCCGTGAGCGGGCCGGATGGAGTGGCGAAGAAGACCTCCGCGTCGGGGGCGAACGCGGTCGGGTCGACGACCTGGGCAAACTCGCCCGCGCGAGCCAGCGGCACGAGGTCTACGTTCGTCGTCCCGAACATCGCCCGGCTGACGAGTTCGACGTTCTCACGGGACATGCCGCCCATTATCCGGCGTGCAAGCGATGCGGCGGCGGCGTAGGTTCTGCACATGGAACCCAGCGTGAAGGTTGCACCGAGCCAGGCGGAGGCCGTCGAGGCGGTCCGCGTGTCGTCGTTTGCCGAGGCGTTTCAGGCCACCGCCGAGCGCTTCGCCGACGAGGTGGCGCTGCGCACGCCGGACGGCGCGGTGGAGGTCACCTTCCGCGAGTACGCCGAGCGCGTGCGCCGGATCGCATCCGGGCTGTCGGCGCGCGGGCTGAAGCGTGAGGACACGATCGCGCTGCTCATGGTCAACCGGCCCGAGTTCTTCATCTGCGACACAGCCGCACTGCACGTGGGCGCCACGCCGTTCTCGGTGTACGCCACGTCGTCGCCAGAGCAGATCGCGTACCTGTTCGAGAACGCCGGCAACGACATCGTGATCACAGAACGCGTGTTCCAGCCGCAGATCGAGAACGCGCTCCAGATCGGCGGCTCCTCCGCTCCCACCCAGGTGATCTACATAGACGAGCTCGACGAGCTCGAGGCCGCACCCGATCCGGACTTCGACTTCGAGGCCTCCTGGCGCGCGATCGAGCCCGACGACCTGCTCACGCTGATCTACACGTCGGGCACCACCGGCCCCCCGAAGGGCGTGGAGCTCACGCACGAGAACCTGCTCGCCCAGTGGCGCGGGCTCGTGGAGGTGCTGCCCGTGAAGATGGGCGGCCGGTCGACCTCGTACTTGCCCACCGCGCACATCGCCGACCGCGCGCTCTCGCACTACGGGCAGATGCTGTTCGGGCTGCAGGTCACGTGCGTGCCCGACCCGCGCGAGGTGATGGCGGCGCTGCCGGGCTGCCGGCCAACGTCGTGGGGCGCAGTGCCGCGCGTCGCGGAGAAGTTGAAGGCGGGGCTCGAGATGCTGATCGGCGCCGACCCCGACGAGGAGCGACGCGCGCTCGTGCAGGGAGCGATCGCCACCGGGCTCGAGCGCGTGCGCCTGGAAGTGGCGGGCGAGCCGATCCCGGACGAGCTGGCCGAACGCCACGCCGCCGCCGAGGAGAGGGTGCTGCGGCCGCTGCGCGAGCGGCTCGGGCTCGACCAGGCAGAGTCGGTGGTGTTCGGTGCCGCTCCCATCCCTCTCGAGGTGCACGAGTGGATCCGCGCGATCGGCATTCCCACCGCCGAGGTCTACGGCATGTCGGAGGTGGCGTGTGTGGTCACCACGTACCACCCGAGCGAGGCCAAGCTCGACACCGTCGGCCGCGTGCTGCCCGGCATGGAGCTGAAGCTGGCGGACGATGGCGAGGTGCTCTTGCGCGGCCCGCAGGTCATGCGCGGCTATCGCGGCGACCCGGAGCGCACGGCCGAGGCGATCGATGCCGACGGCTGGCTCCACACGGGCGACGTGGGCGTGATCGAGGGCGACGGCTGCCTGCGCATCGTCGACCGCAAGAAGGAGCTGATCATCAACGCGGCAGGCAAGAACATGTCGCCCGCGCTGATCGAGGGTCACCTCAAGACAGCGTCGCCGTTGATCGGTCAGGCGATGGTGGTGGGAGACAGGCGCCCGTACAACGTGGCGCTGCTCGTGCTCGAGCCGGAGGCGGGCGCCTCGGCCGACGATCCCGACGTGATGGACGCGGTCGGCGCCGCGGTGGAAGCCGCCAACGCCAAGCTCTCGCGCGTCGAGCAGATCAAGCGCTGGAAGCTGCTCGACGAGGAGTGGCTGCCTGGCGGCGACGAGCTGACGCCGACCATGAAGCTCAAGCGCAAGCCGATCGCCGAGAAGTACGCCGCGGAGATCGAAGCGCTGTACGCCGGCTAGGCGCGCGCGGGCGGCGCCTTCATCTTGAGCGTCCGCGTCAGCGACAGCCCCTGCGCCTGCACGGTGCAGACGACCGTGAGCACGGTGCCGCCGCGCGGTCCGTGCCAGCGCATGTGGTGGTGGCCCCAGCGGATCTCGAAGTGGTGGAGCAGGAAGCCGGAGTCCACCCCGAAGTCGTTGGAGCGCTGCGTGTCGTGCACCCGGGCCGTGACCTTGTGTCCCTTCTTGATCACGAACGTGAACTTGGCGGGCGTGTCGTCGGGCGCGTTGTACCACGCGTTCATCTCGATGGTCGAGCTCGGCAGGCCGATCGGCGGGTGCGGCGTGTAGATGCGCTGGAAGCCCTTGGACGCCACGCAGCCCGCACCATTAGGCCCGCAACCCAGGCCGAGTACCGGGGGCACGATGAAGCTCGTGACCGGCGACTCGAAGTGCTGGGTCACGCCGGTGTTGACGGTATCGACGAACGCGTAGTGCGTGCCCGAGCTCAGCGCCGGATCCGGCTGGCAGGAGGTCGACGTGTCGGCCTGCACATCGCACACGCCGCGAAACGGAGCGAACGTGTCCGGGTCGTACGCCGGCGAGTCGCCAACGTAGACGCTCGGCATGATCTCGCCGGGCGGCAGCGTCCAGGTGAACGTGAAGTTCGCCTTCTTGTCGAGCGTCACCGTCGCGCCGTTCGGCGGATAGGTGAGCGTGGCGGCCGCGTGCGCGGTGCCGGCGAACGCCAGAGTCGCGAGCAGTAGGGCGGGCCAGCCACAGCGTCGCATCCGGGGCAATCCTCTACCGGCGGCGCGCCGGGCGCAAGTCCGTCGTCCTGTGTCACGGAAGCGCCGGCGTCCTCGTCCTAGAGGACATGAACCACGAACTCGACACCCTGCGGCAGACCAAGACCATCCTGCTCACGACCTACAAGCGGAGCGGCGACCCGGTGGCGACCCCGGTGAGCATCGCGTTCGCCGACGACCGTGCCTTCTTCCGCACCTACGACAAGGCCGGAAAGGCGAAGCGGCTGCTCAACAACCCCAAGGTTGAGGCCGCGCCGTCGAGCTTCGGCGGCAAGGCCACCGGGGACGCGATCCACGCGCGCGCGGTGCTGCTGGACGGCCAGGACGCGAAGCTGGCCGCGAAGCTGCTCGCGAAGAACCAGCGCCTGCTCCAGGGAACGCTCGTACCGATCTTCCACCGGCTGAAGGGCTACCGGACGCTGCACTACGAGCTGATCTCCTGACTCAGGCGGCGGCTACTTGTCCGCCAGCCGGCGCAGCAGTTCCACCGACTGGCCCAGCACCGCCTGCTCCTCCGGCGAGAGGTCCTCGTCGATCGCGCGCGCGAGCCAGCCCACGCGGTTGCGGCGGTCGGCCTGGAGCACCTCGTTGCCGTGCTCGGTGAGCGAGACGAGCTGGCGGCGACCGTCGTGCGGATCGGGCGAGCGCTGCACGAGCCCGTCCCCCTCCAGGTCGCCGACGGTCTGAGCCATCGACTGCGGCCGCACCCGCTCCTTCGTCGCGAGGTCGCTCACGCTCTGCGGACCCTCGCGATCGAGGCGGCCGAGCACCGACCCGTGCGCGATCGGGAAACGGTGCTCGGCGCGGAGGCGCCGCATCAGGTGCCCGAGCACGAAGCGCAGGTCGCTGGCGATCTGCGCGGTGTCTGTCCTCTTACGACTCAACAGGAAAACTGTACAGGTTGCCTGTGTAAACTCGGTGACCGTGAGTCGGGACAATTACAAGTGGATCGCGCTCTCCAACACCACGCTCGGCGTGCTGCTGGCGACCCTTGACGCCTCGATAACGCTGATCGCGATGCCGGACATCTTCCGCGGCATCCACCTCGATCCGCTCGTGCCATCCAACAGCTTCTACCTGCTCTGGATGATCCTCGGCTACATGGTCGTGGCAAGCGTGCTGATCGTCAGCCTTGGCCGGCTCGGGGACATGTTTGGCCGCGTGCGGATCTACAACCTCGGCTTCCTGATCTACACGATCGCCTCGCTGCTGCTCACGATCGACTGGATGACCGGCCGCGAGGGCGCCACCTACCTGATCGTGTGGCGGATCGTGCAGGGCATCGGCGGCGCGTGCCTGCTGGCCAACTCCGCCGCGATCCTCACCGACGCGTTCCCCGTCAACCAGCGGGGCATGGCGCTCGGCATCAACAACATCGTGGGCGTGAGCGGCATGTTCGTCGGGCTCGTGCTCGGTGGGCTGCTCGCGCCGATCAACTGGCGGCTCGTGTTCCTGATCTCGGTGCCGGTCGGGATCTTCGGCACCGTGTGGGCCTACCTCAAGCTCGAGGAGCGCAGCGAGCCGCGGCGGCGGCCGATCGACTGGTGGGGGAACCTGACCTTCGCGGTCGGGCTCATCTGCATCATGGTCGCGGTCACGCACGGCATCCGGCCCTACGGCTCGCACCCGACGGGCTGGTCGAGCCCCACGGCGATCGCGCTCCTGGCGGGCGGGGTGGTCTGCCTCATCGCATTCTGGGTCGTGGAGAAACGCGTTGCGGACCCGATGTTCCGGCTCGAGCTCTTCCGCATCCGCGCGTTCACGTTCGGCACGCTGTCCACGTTCCTGTCCGCGGTCGCGCGCGGCGGCCTGATGTTCATCCTGATCATCTGGCTCCAGGGACTGTGGCTGCCGCAGCACGGCTACGACTTCACGTCCACCCCACTGTGGGCGGGCATCTACATGCTGCCGCTGACGATCGGGATGCTGCTCGCGGGCCCCACGTCGGGCTATCTATCCGACCGCTTCGGCGCGCGCCCGTTCGCCACCGGCGGCATGCTCGCCACCGCGCTCAGCTTCGGCTTGCTGCTGCTCCTACCTGTCGATTTCGCCTATCCGATGTTCGCGCTCGTTCTGTTCATGATCGGCGTGTCGATGGGCCTGTTCGCGTCGCCCAACCGGGCAGCCGTGATGAACAGCCTGCCGCGCGGCGATCGCGGCGCGGGCGGCGCGATGAATCAGACCTTCCAGAACTCCGCGCAGGTGCTGTCGATCGGCGTGTTCTTCACGCTGATGATCCTCGGGCTGTCGGCCACGCTGCCGCACGCGATGTCGAGCGGCCTGGAGGCGCACGGGGTGAACGCGGCCACCGCGCACCACGTGGCCAGCCTGCCGCCGGTGTCGATCCTGTTCGCCGCGTTTCTCGGTTACAACCCGATCCAGCACCTGGTCGGCCCGCACGCGCTCGCCGCGCTGAGCGCCTCCGACCGCGCGACGATCACCGGCCACACCTTCTTCCCCCACCTGATCGCCGCGCCGTTCCGCACCGGGCTGCACGAGGCGTTCGCGTTCGCCATTGTCGCGTGCGTGATCGCCGCGCTGGCGTCGCTCATGCGCGGCGGCCGCTACGAGCACGACGACTCCGTGGCGCCGGTCCCGAGCCGCGCCCTACGCACACCCCTACCCGAGGAGCAGCATGCAAGTTGAGTGGTACGGCCAGTCGGCCTTCCGTCTGAGCGCCGGCGAGACGACCGTGTTCATCGACCCGTTCGGCGACATGTCGAGCCTGCTCGGCGCGCGCGGGATGGAGTGGAACTATCCGCCGATCTCGGGCGTGGACGCGGACCTTTTGCTCGTCACCCACGAGCACCGCGACCACAACGTGGTGGAGGCGATCGGCGGCGATCCGGTGGTGCTGCGCTCGACCGCCGGCAAGCTCGAGTCGCCGATCGGGGAGGTCCTGGCCGTGGCCTCGGAGCACGACACCGCCGCGGGCACCGAGCGCGGGCCGAACACGATCTTCGTGTTCTCGCTCGACGGTGTGCGCGTGGCTCACTTCGGTGACTTCGGCCAGACCGAGCTGCGCCCCGAGCAGCGCGAGGCGATCGGCCAGGTCGACCTGGTGTTCCTGCCGGTGGGCGCGGGGCCGACGATCGGCGACGAGCAGGCCGCCAAGATCGCCGACCAGATCGACGCGAAGTGGATCGTGCCGATGCACTACCGCACCGAGAAGATCGGCTTCCTCGAGCCGGCCGACGCGTTCCTCGACCGCATCGAGAACGTGCAGCAGGTCGCTTCGCCCGTGTTCGACACCGCCGATCTGCCCGAGGACACGCCTCTCGCCGTGGTGCCGGCAGCTCCGTAAGGGGTGCCTGCGGCCAGGTAAGGGGTCGAGGGCGCAAAGTCGCTCCTTACCCCCGATGTGGGATCGGGCTCCTTAGTCCAGCATTGATTCCAGCGATGGAACTACCTGGGAGAGGAACCAAGATGAACCCGTTTATGAGCAAGGAAATGGCGACAGAGCACATCCGCGATCTGCACGAGGCCGCACGCGGTGCCCGCAATCCGGAGGCGACCCCGGACCGCACTGACGACGTGGTGATCCGGCGCTTTGCCGAGCGCGACATCGACGCGATCCGGCGGCTCGCGGCCCTCGACTCGAAGCCGGAGCCGAGTGGGGGCGTGCTCGTGGCCGAGCGCGCCGGCGAGCTCGTGGCGGCGCTGCCGCTCGACGGCGGCGCCGCGCTTGCCGATCCGTTCAAGCGCACCGCCGACGTGGTAACGCTGCTCAAGCGGCGCGCGCCCGAGTTCCGCCCGCAGGCGAGCCCGCGCTTCACCCGGTTCGGCCGGGTGCATCTGCCCCGCGGTCGCTTCGCCGCCTAGGTCAGCCGCGGCTCAGCGCGCGTACCCCGGCCACAGTGCCGAGGTACGCGTTGCCATTCGGCCCGAGCGCCAGCCCCGCGTAGTTGTTGTTCCCGAGCAACCCCTCGCCGGCCGGGACCTTGAATCGCAGGCGCCCGGTCCGCGCGCTCAACCCGATCCACGACCACGTCTGGCCACCCATCGGATTCGGATCCTGCGTGTAGGCGTAGATCGTCTGAGTCTTGGCCGAGAGCTTCGGCACCACGCTCGGGGCGTGCTCGGTCTTGTTAGTCCAGACCACTCGGCAGCCGTCGCCTCGCTTGTCGATGTCCACGCGAGCGAAGCCGGGCGCCGTGATCGCGCCCGCAAGCGGGCCAAATGGATCCTGATAGCCGTAGTTGTTCTCCGCGATCAGCGACCGGCCCGATCCGATCAGCGAGTTCTCGGTGGCGCTTGCGCCGCGCCGGAACACAGGCACCTGGCACACCACGCGCCTCTGTCCGTGGCGCAGGTGGAGCGCGGTGCGGTAGACGACCACGTCCATCGGATCCGCGTTGTCGGTGATCGCGACGAAGCCGCCGGGGAGGATCGTGGGTGTGGTGCCGGAGCCCGCGTCGGCCTGGCCAGGCTTGTGGATGCCGGAGTTCCTGTACGTGGACTTCCAGTCCACGCGCGGACGCCCGCGGCGGTCGGCCCGGAAGCGGTAGAGCCGCTTATCGGACACGATGTAGACCGCTCCGCGGTCGACCGCAAACGAGTTCTCGATCTCCTCGCCGGTCCTGATCAGGCGGATGCGCCGCGTGCGCGTGTCGAGGAGCCCCACCTTCCCGTCCTTCTTCGTCACGAACCAGATGCGCCCCTGGAAGTCGGGTAGTGCCGAGGTGATCCGCTCGTCGCCCCGGACCGCCGAGCTGAGGTCGTAGTCGGCCATCTTGCGAAAGCTCCTGCCGCCGCGGGCTTCGGCCAGCACGAACAGATGGTTGTCCTTGGTCGCACTCCACACCCGGTCGTGCCGGTCGAGAAAGAAGTAGCCGCCACCCGTGTAGTTCTGAAACTCGGGTGTGCCAGGCGGTGTGGGAAGGCCGGCGGGCAGCCGGTACTCGGCGAGCACCGCGAGCGTGCGCGGATCGATCAGGCGCAGGACAGGAGGCGCGACCGTGGACGGGCACACGCTCACGATCCGTCCCTTGCGATCGAACGTGAGCGAGCCGCAGAGCGACGGCGGCATGGTGCCGAGCCGCGAGGTGAGGTGCGCGCCTGCGGGACCAGCCCGCCGGTAGGCGTCGGTCATCCAGGTGTCGTTGTGGATGTTGTTGCCCGGATCGCCCGCGAGGTACGGATTCTGCGGTGCGCGCGGTGGCGAAATCGCGGGCGCGGCTGCGGCGCTCGCCGGTAAGGCCAGCACCGCAAGTAGAACTGCCGACGACGCCCGCAACACGGACGCGACGTTACCTGGATCTGCAGACCTTGTAGCGCCGGCTCAGCTTCACGCGCCTGCCGTGCTTGTTGACCCCGCGGATGTGCAGGGTCACCCGGCGCGCCCCGGCCTTGGGATGCACGAGCACCACGAGCCGGTGGCGGCGGTGCCGCACCCGCAGCCGGTGACCCGCCATCGTCACGCGCGCGCGACGCAGGCTCTTCGGCAGGCGCACGGTCAGCCGCTTCACGCAGCGCGCGCGGCGCGCCGCCGGGCAGTTCGACACGCACGGCAGCCGCGTGCTCACCAGCAGCTGCGACGGATGGTCGCGATCGTGGAAGAACAGATCGCGGCCCGCGACCGGCAGCGGCTCATGCGTTGGCGTATCGGACGAGCTCAGCCAGAGCCTGAGCCGGTGGCCCGGCTGCAGCGTGTAGGCGATGTCCCAGATGTCCATCCGGTACTCGGTGTTGAGGCCGATGGTCACCGGCAGCTCGTGGTCGTCCGGCAGGTACGGCGCGCCCGGGCGCGAGCGCGCGGGGTCCACGTAGCGGAAGCTTGCGCGGAGCCAGCCCTGCTGTATCAGCCGCGTGGAGCCGTCCGGCGCGACGTCGATCAGGCGGCCGACGAACGCCATGTCGCTCGCCTCGGTGATCGCCCAGAAGCGGAGCTCGGACGGTCCGGCCAGCGGCAGGGGCTTCGCGAGCGCTGGCGTCGTGTAGGTGAGACCCTGCGGCTCGTCCAGCCGCTGGTCGAGCGGCGCGTAGGGCAGGAAGCCGTCAGGCCCGTCCTTGCCCATCGGCACCGACACCCCCGCCGCGGGGTCGTAGACGTAGGACTCCTGGTAGGAGTCGCGCCCGGTCGGCACGGAGTTCGCGAGCGTGCCGTCGTTGGGTGAGAGCGTGGCCGACCCGCTCTTGGCCGCCGACAGGTAGAACGGCACGAGCCGCGTGCTCACCGAGCGCCACGTCTTGGCGCTGTGCCACGTGCCGTCGCCCAGGTCGAGGTAGCGCACGCGCGGCTTGTTCTCGATCCCGTTCTGCTCGCCCTTCACGAAGCGATTGAGCCACGCCAGGTCCTCGTGGTCCGGCGGCGTGGAGTTGAGGCTGCCCGCATTCTCGAGCTGCTGCTGGGGCGAGCCGCCGTACGGCGCGCCCACCTCGCCGGCCTCGCCGGTGCCGTGGTGGGTGCTCGCGTCGATCACGAGCAGCTTGTTCTTCGACGCGAGGCCGTCGATCAGGCGAAGGTCGCCGCGGCTGTACATGTCCTCCCAGCCGCTGAAGATGTACACGGGCACGGTGATCCGGCTCATCTTCGCCAGCACCGAGCGCTCCTCGTACAAGGGCCCGTAGTCCGGGATCAGCCGCGTCTCGACGGCGAACTGCTGCTGGGCGCGGTCGAGCACCTGCGGCTGCGGTCCGATGCCGATCGACTGTGCCGCGGTCTGGCCGGCGAACCACTGGCCGACGAAGCCCTGGTCGTAGAGGCCGTTGTGCCAGAGCACGTCGCGATACGGGTCGGTGGGCGGATGGCCGACCACCACGGCGTCGAGGTGCGGCGGCTGCAGCGCGGCGCCGAGCAGCGACGTGATCGCCGAGTACGAGTAGCCGTACAGCGCCACGTGGCCGTTGCTCCACGGCTGGCGCGCGACCCACTCCACGACGTCGTACACGTCCTGCTGCTCGCGCGTGCAGAGAAGGCACAGAGCGCCGCCGCTCTTGCCGCTTCCGCGCACGTCCGTGTTCACGCGCGCGTAGCCGCTGCTCACGTAGTCCGTGGATGTCGAGCGCCCGTACGGCTCCATGTCGATCACGGCTGGGTACTTGCCGGTGCCCGTCCCCGGCAGGTACACGTCGCCCGACAGATTCACGCCGTCGCTGGCGGGAATCGTCACGTCGGCGAGCTTGGTGTCAGCCGCCGCGGAGCTGGTCAGAGCAAGGAAAAGCGCGAGCACGAAGCAAGCGCACGCAAGGCGCACAACTTTCAAGAGAAACCCCCACACGATCGCCGGCGCCCGAAGGCGCCCCCCTGTCAGCCGGGCACCTTACAAACGCGAGCTTGCACGTTGCGCCGGTTCGTAAGCCGGCCGGGTTTCCGCCGTCGATCGGTCGGTTGTACCGGCTATAGGCGGCACAAGCGACCAATCGACCTGGGGGGCGCCCCAGCACGGGGCGCCCCCATGACCGTTGCGGAACTACCGGCGCAGGAACTCGCCGAGCCAGTCGCCGCGGCCCAGCCGCGGAGCTGCGCTCTTACGAGCACTGTGCGCACGGCGGTGCTTGGCCTTCGCGGCGCGCGACTTCGCGCTGTCTGCGATCGCGCCGCGCGTGTTCGCGAGCGTGAACAACGTGTCAGCCGCCGCGTTCTTCATCTCCTTGAACGCCTGGTGGTTGAGGTTGTTGATCGTGTCGCAGGCCTGGTGGTAGCAGTGGTCGAAGGCGACACCTGCAACTCCACCGAAGATCGCCTGCTGCGCAGGCGTCTTGATCACCTCGGCACCGGTGAACAGGCCACCGGCCGGGATGCCCGCGTCCGTGAACGCCACGTAGTCGGAGCGCCCGTCGAACGGGATCGGCTCGTGGGCCTGGCCCTGGCTATCGAGGAAACTGTTGAACAGGCTCTCGATGAACCCGGAACCGTCCGGCCCGGAGACGTCCGACCCGAAGGTCGAGCCGTCGCCGTCGTAGACCTGGCGGTCGTAGTTGGGCGACGCGACCATGTCGAAGTCGAGCATCGCGATGATCTGCGACTTCTGCGCGTCGGTCAGTGAGTCGACGTAGTGCTGCGACCCGAGCAGGCCCTCCTCCTCGGCGCCGACCCAGAGGAAGCGCACGTGGTTGCGCGGCTTCTTGCCCTTCAGGCCGAGGTTCTTGGCGAGCTCGAGGTCCATCGACGTGCCCGACCCGTCGTCGTTGATGCCCGGACCGGCATCCACCGAGTCGTTGTGAGCGCTGACCACGACGGTGCGGTTGGGATCGCCCCACGGCGAGTCCGCGATCACGTTGAACGTCTGGCGCGTCTCGTTGAGGGTCTTCGTTGCGATGTGGAACTGCACGGTCGCACCGCCATTGATGCGGTTGACCGTGTCCTCGCCGAGCGCGTAGGTCGCACCCAGCACCGGGATGTTCAGCACGTGGCCCAGCGTTCCTGCGAGCGCGTCGGTGCGGCCCTCCTGACCCTCGTTGAAGATCACGACCGCTGAGGCCCCGGCGGTTTGGGCGTTCTCCGCCTTCACGCCGAAGTCGCACGTGCCGCGCTGAACCAACGCGATGTTCCCCGCTGGGAAACTCGCGAAGTCGGCCGCATCGCAGCCCGACGCGGTCGTGCCTGGCTCGGTGTTCCCGATCGGCACGTTCAGCGGGCCGACTGGCGTGACCGGCGCGGTCACGTCACCCGTGCCCGAGAACTCCATGGTGGCGAAGTCCGTGCCCCCGACGAACGTCGCCGGCGCGGGGTCGGTGCGTGCGAACACCGGATCCGCCGTCTCCTGGAAGAACGGGAAGTCGAACTGCTGCTTGTGCACCGTCCACTTCGTCCGGCGCATCGTGCCGGCGATGTAGTCGGTGGTCTGATCGTTGCCCGAGCTGCCCGCGACGCGGGTGCCGTTGTTGGCGTCAGCGATGTTCTGAAGCGCCTGCTCGTGCTTCAGCATGTTCTTCAGCGTGACGCTCTTGCGGTACTGCTTCGATGCGTCGGAGTGGTTCTTGGCCTGCGCGGCCACCGGTACGACAAGCAAGGCGCAGGCAAGCGCGGCCAAAAAGAGGCCTCGTCTCATAGGTACTCCCCTCAAAGGTCAGCCCTGACCGTGAGGCGGCAGATTTCCCTAGCGCCGCCTGGGCTCTTGCGACGAAGGGTCCCTACCCAGATCGAGACGTTTCCGTCGCCAGACGCCAGAAAGCGGCAACAACAAGCAAGAAATGCTCCATGGGTGCTCCCGCTGAGCTCAGGCCGCGTTCAGCGCTGCGACCGAGGAACGGCTGCCGGCGTCGTAGTGCTCGCGGGCGGACTCGATCTCGTCCATATTTGCGTACGCCCAGCTTCGGATCGCGCCTACCGTCTCGCCGAGGCTGCGGCCCAGGTCCGTGAGGCGGTACTCGACCGTGACCGGAACCGTCGGGTAGACGGTTCGGGTGACGAGGCCATCGCGCTCGAGTCCGCGCAGAGTCTGAGTCAGCATCTTCTGGCTGATCCCCTCGATCTGCCGGCGGATCTCGGAGAAGCGCAGCTTCTCGTCCTCGGATAGCAGCGTGATCACGAGCATCGTCCACTTGTCGGCGATGCGGGTGAGGACCTGACGAGTCGGGCACTGCTGCTTGAGCATGTCCCAGCGGGGGGTTTCCATGAGGTACCTATACCACATGTAGGTGCCATCTTCCCAATCGGCTCTTGGTCACCTAGGGTGACCTCAAGCCCATGAAGGAGACGAAGATGCAGGCACTGATCCCCGACGAAGGCACTGTCAAGCTCGGTGCCGTCGACGAACCCCGGCCACACGCCGACGAGGCGCTGATCGAGGTCAAGGCGATCTCGGTAAATCGCGGCGAGACCTACCAGCTCCAGCATCCTCGGGCCGGCTGGCGCCCAGGAAAGGACGTGGCCGGCGTCGTCATCCGCGCAGCGGCCGACGGCACCGGGCCCAGCGAGGGCCAGCGCGTGGTGGGCCACGCCGACGAGTCCGGCTGGGCCGAGCGGGCGGCGGTCCCGACCGCCCGGCTCGCGACGGTGCCCGATGGCATCGATTTCCAGAGTGCGGCCGCGCTTCCGCTCGCGGGCCTGACCGCCCTGCGCCTGACCCGCGTCGCGGGCCCGCTTGCGAGCCGTCGCGTGCTGCTGACTGGAGGGTCCGGCGGAGTCGGCCACTACTTCACCGAGCTGGCGGCCGCCCAGGGCGCGCGTGTCACGGCAATCAGCCGCCGCGGCGAGCGTCTGCGGGACCTCGGCGCGGTGGAGGTCCTACCGGCAGTCGAGGCGGCGCAGGGCCCGTTCGATATCGCGATTGAGTCGGTCGGCGGCGCGGAGACGGTCGCCGCCTGGCACCGGCTCCATCAGCACGGGCTGCTGATCTGGCTCGGCCAGGCCAGTCGTGAGCGACTGCAGCTCGACTACTTCGACTGGGACGGCGCCATGAGCGTGTCGATCCGGAAGTTCGACTACCTGGACTCCACGGCGACCGAGGCCGAGGACCTCGCGACGCTCGTGTGGCTCGTCGAGCGCGGGCATCTTCATCCCGAGCTCGGACTTGTGGACGACTGGTCGAACGCCGTCGCGGGCATCGATGCTCTGGTCGGTCGCCAGATCCGCGGCAACCTCGTTCTCACGATCGGCGATCCGGCTCCGGCGGTCGTCGCGACGGACGGCAAAGCGGTCATCGAGCGCTACGTCGCGGCGCTCAACGCCGGCGATGGTGCGGCGGTAGCCGACAGCTTCGCCGAGGACGCGGTCTGGGAGCTCGACGGGGACCTCCCCATCTCCGGGACCTGGGACGGACGCGACGCGATCTTGAACGGCTTCTTCCCGACGGCCGGCACGCTTCTCGATCCCGACTCGACCCGGGTCGAGGTCACGCGGACGCTCGCCGAAGGCGATGACGTGGTGATCGAGTGGACCAGCCGCGCCCGCACACGCCGCGGGGACCCTTACGAGAACCACTGCATCGGCGTGTTCACGATCGCCCACGGGAAGATCAAGGCCGTCCGCGAGTACATGGACACCGGCTACGCGCAGCAGCGGCTAGGGGCGCTGGTCGGAAGCTAGCCGTCGGATCAAGGACAAGGGCCGATGACGCAGCAGGACGACGGTTTGCAGCCGTCTAAGCGCGAGCGACCGGACTCGAACCGGCGACCTCCGGCGTGACAGGCCGGCGTTCTAACCAACTGAACTACGCCCGCTTCGGGGGAAAGACTAGCGGAAGGCCCGCAGCCTCTTCCTGCCCTGTTTTCGGCTGAATTCACTGGTCCTTTACACGGCCCACATGTGCCCCTGCGAGGATCGGCCGCACACGAGTTCCCTCCTCGTGGCTGCGCGTGGCCCCGGCCCTCCCCGACGGGGCCGCGCTGCGTTTTGGCCCCACTGAGCGGGAATCGGACGCGGTCATTTGGCCGTGTCCGATTCCCGCCAGATTTCGACCTTCGGACGTGCCAAGCTGCAACCCGTGCACTTGGACATCGAGAACTGCCACCGGGCCTGCGAGGCAAAGGACGCGCGCT
>Ga0105240_10008825_pt1 | contig 14358 bp, 15 predicted proteins | sample KBSC54metaG_FD_80426 | JGI IMG/M metagenome (GOLD analysis project Ga0105240, IMG submission 80426) | Corn rhizosphere microbial communities from Kellogg Biological Station, Michigan, USA - KBS C5-4 metaG | ecosystem: Host-associated > Plants > Roots > Rhizosphere > Soil | place: Michigan, USA... | reverse complement strand
TTAAGCTTTTCGACCAGGTGCGGTCTTTGCAGGAGAAGCCGGCCCCCAAATACCTGACCGGCATCACCTCGAAAGCCATCATCGCCGCGCGTGCCACCACCAAGGACCGGAATTCGGCCGAATATCGCCAGGCGGTCTATCGCAGCGTCAAACAATCTCTCGACGCCATGCCCTTCGAGGTCGTCGGCAATGACCTGAAGGGCCAGAAGGCCGGCACTGAGACCCTGAACAAAAACGTGATGATTGGCGGGATTCAGGCCTCCATGGACCCGACAGTCAAGAAGAACAACGGAGTCCTCAGCTCCGACATGGCCCACGCGCTGCCCAATATCCGTTTCGCGCTGACCGAGGTCCTGCCGCTGAAGAATACGCTGGTCGAAGTCTACGGCGGCTACTTGTCGGCTCACAACGTGGAGAAGCCTGACATCTGGGCCGCCCGTTCGGTGCGCCTGGAACCCGGCAAGGGTTATACCCCGGTCAACGTCGCAGTGTGGGACAGCGGCGTCGACATTAACATCTTCAAGGACCGTTTGATCAATGACGCAGGCAAACCGGCGGTGATCGCCTACGACCTGGAGTCGCGAAAGACCACCGGCGAGCTCTACCCGTTGAGCGCGGACCAGAAGAAAAAAGTTCCGGAGATGAAAAGCGAGGTCAAGGCCTTCTCCGATATGCAAGCCAACGTGGAGAGTCCGGAAGCCACCACGCTCAAGAAAAAGATGGCTGGGATGAAGCCGGATGAAGTTAAACCCTTCATCGAGCAACTGGGCCTCGCCGGCAACTACATGCACGGGACCCACGTCGCCGGCCTGCTGATGGACGGCAATCCTTACGCCCGCCTCGTTGTCGGACGCCTAACCTTCGACCACAAAATGATTCCCGATCCCTGCCCCTCGCCGGAACTCGTGAAACGCGCTGACGCGGCCATGCAGGACTATGTGAATTTCTTCAAGCAACACGGCGTCCGCGTCGTAAATATGAGCTGGGGCGGTTCCGTCAAGGACTACGAGGGCGGCCTGGAACTCTGCGGACAAGGCAAGAACGCCGATGACCGCAAGCAGATCGCGCGCGGCTATTTCAACTCCGATAAGGAGGCTATGGAAAAGGCCTTCGCGTCGGCGCCCGAGATCCTCTTCATCGCCGCGGCCGGAAATGCCAACAGCGATGCCACGTTCAACGAGTTCATCCCTTCCAGCATCCGACTGCCCAACCTGATGACCGTGGGCGCGGTAGACCAGGCAGGCGATGAGGCAAACTTCACCAGTTATGGTCCGACAGTCGCAGCCCATGCCAACGGCTACGAAGTGGAAAGCTACGTTCCCGGGGGAGACCGGCTGAAGATGTCCGGCACCTCCATGGCATCGCCCAATACCGCCAATCTGGCCGCTAAGATCCTGGCAGTGAACCCCAAGCTGAAGCCCGCCGAGGTGATCGAGATTATCAAGACCACTGCGGATAAGACCGCTGACGGACGCCGCAACCTCATCAACCCGGTTAAGGCTGTCGCAGCCGCGCAGAAGGTTCCGGTGGCTCTGGCCCAAGGGGGTGCCGGGCTCGGAACGCAATACCAGTGATGAGGTTGTAAAGGAGACCCACGGCAACGGCGTTCTCTCCCGCCAAGTGTCCAAATTCACAACCCAAGCGTGCTCGTCTATCGCCGGAAACAAGACAAAAGCGACCGGATTCGGCAGGAGTTCGGGTGAGATCTGGCGCCATGTTCTCGCCGCCTGGGTGCAAACAGAACCGGTCACTGATGCCCGACAACACGTCACGTCCGCTAAACTTGGGTGATGCTGGGCGCTGTCAACTTGATACGGCGTGTACGGGAGGGCGAACGCGCCGCACTCGATGATCTGGTGCCGCTGGTATATGCGGAGCTTCGAAAGATGGCATCGGGTTATTTGCGGAACGAAAGGCCCGGCCACACTCTGCAACCCACGGCGCTGGTAAACGAAGTCTATCTGCGGCTGGTAGGCGCAGGCAATGCGGACGTTCAGGATCGCACGCACTTTTTGGGAACAGCGGCGTTTCTGATGCGGCAGGTATTAACGCAACACGCGCGTCGGCGGCAGGCGGCCAAGCGGGGCGGCGGCGTTACCGCGTTCGCGCTGAACGAGGCGCTCGATTTTTCGCCGGAACGTGACCGGCAGGACTCACGCCCTCAAGCATCGGAGTGCGGTGCAAGAGTTGCTCGGCCTGCTGGTGGCAGCCGTGCCGGGTGTCCACCGATACAGCTTTCAGAAAGCTGAGAATTTGCACAGAACCGGAGAGCTACTGACCGCAGTACACGAATACGCGGCGGCCAGGGGTTGCTTTGCGAAGGGGCTGGCAATTTCCAAAAAGATGCCCTCAGGTCCCGCGTCGCTGGATGCAAATGACCTGATCACAAAGCTGCATACCTCGCGTGAACGGATCGCCGGAAAATAAAGCTGCTCCATATCCTTGGCTTTGCTACGCTGAAGATCGCTCGTACCTTCGCGATGGGACTCTCCACTCCGGACAGCACGATCGTCACCAGATCGTTGCCCGTACGAATCATCGCGGCGGGGCCCATCATTACCGCTTGATCTCCAACACCAGCCAGGGGATCGGTAACGCCGGGATGGGCTCGGCTCGCGAGCCCAGCGCCGAGCATACCGGCTTGTCATCGCCCCAATCGACCTTGAGTTCAATGTAAGGGCCTATGCCTGACGCTGGGAAATATGTGCAACTCGCTTCCGCGGGTTGATCCTTCCCCTTCGCCACAACCGCGGGACCGAGTATCGAGGTCAATCTCGACCTCTGTGACAAGACTACACCCCTTTGGACGCTGGCGGACTGGCACACGATTCGCCGGCGAGGCTTGTGATATCACGTTCGGTGGCGAGGATGCCGGTGCCAGGACCGGCACGGCCGCGATCTTTCTTACGAATTCGGCGACGGACAATCGCCAACACCTTGCCCAGCGGCGAATCCAGAAAGCGCTGATCGCTGCTATTCCAACTCCCCAGGTTGGTATAAAGCCTTCCGCTAAATTTTCTCGACGAGTATCGGCGGAACGCGCATATTTCCGACGCGCACCCCGGTAGCAACGACATACACGACCGCCTGGAACATAACGCTGGCCTTAGCGGAATGAATGTCCAATCCACACGATTGCCGAAGGATGCTTAGCGCATAAGCCGAACTGGTTGACTCCTCGGCTGCGGCCTCGATGATAGTGCCAATAAGGACCGCATCGACATTCTGCGCTCGTCCCAATTCGATTGCTCTATGCGGGTCGATCTGCTCGGGCCGCATGCCGTCGGGCGTCCCCGGCGTCCGGCCAGTTGATGGCCGTAACAATCGTCAGTCCGGTCCGAAGCGGAATGGACGCGGGCGGAGCTTGTGCCAGCGCGGCGGGAGCAAGGAGTATCGATATACCCGTCAAAGCACCAATTTGATTCCAACCATACATCCCCATACGCCCACTGCCCTCTTTCCGGTGATTCACCGCCGCACGAACGTTTCTACATGCATAAGTGCAAACGGATCGAAGAATTAGCGGATCGGGGAACATTGTTTTTCGGGTATGGAGTCGGCCGTTATCGGGTACGTATTCCAGCCCGAATGGCTCATCGAATGATTGCTCGAAAGAGTAGTTTAGGCGGAATTCATCGACCTGCCTGCACTGTAGGTAGAGTCGAAAGTCACAACAGGTCACGGTACTCTATCCGATTGGCGGTCGAGCGGGTTCTGTTGCACCTTCGGACGAACAACCATTTTGGGGGATGGTGGCAGATCGAGGAGGACAACAAGTTGTGGCGGTTTAGTAACAGGATGCGTCCTCTACGGAGCAATCAGAACGGATTACGGAGTGCCAGCCGAGGATTACTCACGGCCGCTATGTCGTGGGAGTTCCCGCTGACTGAATCAACGTACACTGCCTCGACAGTACCGTATCAAGATCGATTCCCCCATCGCTCGAGCGCCTTCCGCAAGTCCTCAACGCGCACTGGCTTCGCGATGTAATCATCCATGCCAGCTTCGAGACACCTCTCTCTGTCCCCCTGCATCGCGTTGCCGGTCATGCCTATGATGCGAGGGCGTCCCTCTCCGGTCCAGCGGCGACAGACGTGCTGCGCAGCTTCGTAACCGTCCATCACCGGCATCTGCACATCCAGAAAAACAATGTCATAGGGCTGACGTTCCAGCGCTTAGAGGACCTCTAACCCATTGCCGACGACTTCTGCACGATATCCAAATCGCTCCAGGAAGATGCTTCCTACCTTCTGGTTCACCCGATCGTCGTCAGCCATCAGGATGCGCAATGGTAGCCGGCTGGAGAACGAGCGATCGAACGTCGGCATGAGGGGTGCCTTGCGCACGGAAGTTGTCATGGCACGATCGAAGGTCTGGCTCAACGCATCCAACAACTGTTTCGGCCGGATCGGCCTGTGAATCGGCGCCGAGACCCGCAAATTGGCTGCTCGCGGGTCGTTGGCGCGCAGGTGCACCGAAGTGAGCGGCAGGAGGCTTAGCAACTCACCACCAGGTAGTTCTCGCATGGCTGCGACGAGCGACAATCCGTCCATGTCTGGAAACTGGAAATCAAGAATAGCGGCGTCAAACGCATTCTTCTGTTGCAGCTGTTCAAGTGCTTTCTGAACAGTTGGTACCGCAGTGACCTGCATCCCGAATTTCTCAAGCCAGCGCGTCAGGATTCGCCTGTTCGTGTCCTTGTCCTCGAGAATCAGGACGCGACGACCCGCGAGATATGGACACGTGATGTTGAATGGATCAGGCGCACCATCCGCAAGCAGCTTGATCTGAATCGTGAAATGAAAAGTGCTGCCTACGCCTGCCGCTTTCCACCCACATTTCACCGCCCATGAACTCCGCGAGCCGCTTGCTGATCACCAGGCCAAGACCAGTGCCTCCGAACCTTCGTGTTGTAGAACTGTCGACCTGGCTAAACGACTTGAAGAGCCGGTCTTGCTTGTCCGCGGGTATGCCAATGCCCGTATCGCTTATCGCAAAGTGAATTGTCGCAGGTTGCGAACTCGATGCCGGTGAGGTCGCCTTAACCACTACTTCACCCTGGTTAGTGAACTTAACAGCATTCCCCACGAGATTCACCAGGATCTGCCGGAGCCGCGTAACGTCTCCAATCACCGTCGCTGGAAGAGTGTCGTCCAGTTCGTAGGCGAGGTCCAACCGCTTTTCGGCGGCCTTGGGGGCGAGAAGTCCAATGGATTCCTCAATACAAGTTCGGAGTTCAAAAGGGTGCTCCTCAAGGTCGAGCCTGCCCGACTCAATTTTCGAGAAATCCAGGATGTCGTTGATAATCGTGACGAGGGAGTCGGCAGAACTGTGGATCGTCTCGACGAAGTCTCACTGTTCATCGGTTAGTTCAGTATCAAGCAACAACGTGGTCATTCCCGTAACCCCATTCATTGGAGTCCGTATCTCATGGCTCATGTTGGCAATGAACTCGGCCTTGGCGCGAGTAGCTTCTTCGAGACTTTGATTGAGCGCGATAAGAGCAGTATTGGTAATCAGCAGCTGCTGCTGGCTTTCTCTTAAAGCGCGAAAGGCCTCGTCACGCTGGACCTGATTCATATATGACTTGGAATGGTAGCGGATACGTGCCACCAATTCCACTCGATCCGGCAACTTCACCAGATAGTCGTTTGCACCGGCAGCAAACGCTTTGCTCTTGACAATGGAGTCCTCTTCGGACGAGAGAACGATGATCGGCGTTTCACCAGTTGTGGGGTTGGCGCGGAAAAGCTGGACAAGGTCCAGACCATCAATTGAGGGCATGACCAGGTCTTGAAGAATCACCGTCGGTCTGATTGTGTTGGCTTCCTTGATAGCGTCGAGCGGATTACAACAGTAGTGAAGATCGATGTCGGGCAGACTTGCGAGAAGGCGCCACACGGCCTGTGCGACCATCGCCTGATCATCAACCAACAACACTATTATTGAGAGATGAGGGGCCGCCAGTCCGGATTCAACCACGTTGGTATTTGGTCTGTCTATTATTTACCTCTCAGTTACTGGTTTTGACTGGATGAAAGGCATCGCCCGCGTCCTTTCATGCCGCAGGTACGGGCGCACCCTGAACACGATTGCGCCCGGTCTGCTTTGCAAAGGTAGAGCAACTCATCAGCAGACTGCACCAATATTGCGACAGAGATTTCATGGACGGACTAACAACGGATTGACGCAGACGCTCGCTCAGAATGCCCGCCTGTCCCTGGTCGCAGTTGTAAAGCACAACAAGGAATTCATCCCCACCAAATCGACCAACATGATCGTAGGAGCATATGCTTGCGCTGAGGCGATGGCTGGCCTGTTGAACGACCGCGTCTCCCGCCGCATGTGCAGAGTCGTCGTTTGTGCTCACTATCGTACATATGCCAAGGGATTCGGTTGCTCTTGCCCATCCGTCGAATCCATGCCGCCACAATCTCCACATCGCTGAGTGTTGTGCGAATTCCGACGTGATTAGCCTCTTTGATGAAGCTACGAGTTGAACAAGTGTAGCTGCGTGCCGCTGGAACGGGCAAATAAATGAAGCAACAAATAACGACAGGAAGATGTATCCTGATATTATCGTTTGAATAATATTATCATTTGCAATAGTACCAAGTGAATTGTATTTTTCATTGTTTTGTTACGTACGAGCAATCCAACGCTACGTACGTAGTCAAAACGCGCAACGGGGCAAGCCGGTAACGGGTTCGTTTTTCTAATCCGCTTAGATGGCTTAACACCTTCGTGCGGTAATCCTCGGGGCGGAATGGTGATGCGCACTACAGCGAGAAGGCGACCCTCGTCGGCCGCAAGGAGATAACGGGTAGTCTAAATAGAGCAGGGTCCACCCCCGCAGCCTGGATCCATCGAAGCTGCTCGCCAGCCGCAGTGGTTTCATTGCCTCCTTCTGAAGGGCGCCGGAGTGACATCCGTGCATCATTGTGGCATCGCGCTTTCGTGAGTAGACCTTGACATCGGCGTGGCCTGCGCCCTCCGGAAAAATCGCCATTTTTACTGAGAACGTACCCCAAATATTAGACCTTTTGTGGTACAACAGGACTGCCTCCAAAAACAATGGTAATGTTTTCGTGCAAATTCTTTTGGCGTGCAAATCTTAGAGTCAACTTCGCTCTTCTGTTAGTGTCCGGCGTGACGTGGGGTCAGCGCCCAGACGAGGCTTCTTTGAAGGGCCTGAGTTTACAGGAACTCGGCAATATTGAAGTCGTTACTGCTTCTAAGGGACCGGTGAAGCTCTCTCGAACTCCGGCTGCAATTTATGTGATTACGCAGGATGATATCCGCCGGTCCGGTGTACGCAGTATCCCCGAGGCTCTCCGTTTGGCGCCAGGCGTAGAGGTGGCCCGAATCGATTCGGTCAAGTGGGCAATCGGCATTCGAGGATTTGAGAGCCGCCTGTCACGCGCGGTGCTTGTCCTCATCGACGGACGCAGCGTGTATTCGCCCCTCTTTCATGGCGTCTACTGGGAAGTGCAAGACACCTTGCTGCAGGATATAGCACGGATCGAAGTTATCCGCGGACCTGGCGGGACAATTTGGGGGGCCAACGCCGTCAACGGCGTCATCAATATTATTACCAAGGACTCCAAGGATACGCGAGGGACACTCGTCTCAGCGGGCGGCGGCAACGTCGAACAGGGATCGCTCGACGTCCGTCAGGGGTTCGGAAGCGGTGGCGCCTTCAACTCTCGCGTGTATGCCAAAGGCGTTACCCGGAGTCCCGATTACCACTCCGACGACAGGCAATTCGATGATTCACGGGGAGGACAGGCTGGATTTCGAGCCGACTGGGCCGTGGACAGCCGCGATACCTTGACCGTGCAGGGCGACATCTACGCTGGTATCGCGGGAGAAAGCGTTCGAATTACGTCGCAGTCCCCGCCGTCCGCATCGATTGTTGATCAGAATGCCGAGCTCTCCGGAGGCAATCTGGTTGCCCGCTGGCAGCATACGCTGAAAAGTGGGTCCGACTTTCAGCTTCAGGCATATTACGACCGAGTAAACCGCCGCCAGGCGAGCCAGGCCGAGTACCGGGATACACTCGATGTCGACCTTGTGCACCATTTGACTTTGCCCGGACGACAGAACTTTGTATGGGGAGCCGGCGCTCGCGTAAGTTCAGGCGACCTTCCCGCAGTGGTCCCGACATACGTATTCACTCCCAAGGACCGAATCGATCAGGTCTACAGCCTTTTTGCTCAAGACGAGATCCCGCTTGCGGGTGAACGCCTCTGGCTCACCGTCGGGTCAAAGTTTCTCCACAGCTCATTCAGTGGCTTTGATGCCGAACCAAGCATTCGCCTTTTGTGGTCGACCACCGCGCGCCAGACCGTATGGGCCGCCGTCACGCGTGCGGTGCGAACACCGTCCGATATCGAGGACACTCTTGTGTCAACTACGCTCAGGTCCACCAACCCATTGGCTTTCAACGTGACAAGCGGGGACCGGAAATTCACTCCGGAGACGCTGGTAGGTTACGAGGCCGGATACCGCAGCTTGTTGAGCCGCAACTTCTCAGTAGATATTGCCGGATTCTTCAACCAGTACGACCATCTCCTTAGTATCGAGCCAGGTACGCCATTTACGGAAACTCAGCCTCCCCCGGTTCATATTGTCTTTCCGTTTACAAATGGCAATGGAATCCGGGGAACCACGGCCGGGTTTGAAGTCACTTCTGATTGGAAGCCCACGTCTCGTTGGCGTGTTCAGGGTTTTTATTCGTATCAGCACATGAATCTCGAAACGAGGCCCGGAAGCAAGGATACTAATACCGTCCGTGCGACCGAAGGATCGAGTCCACGTCACGAACCCGCTGTTCGATCCTCATTTGATCTCACAGCAAAACTCGATATGAGTCTCGCTTGGCGATACGTGGGTGCCTTGCCGGCCCAGCAGGTCAAGGGCTATCACACTGGGGATGTGCGGGTCGCATGGCGTCCCCAACCAGGTATCGAGTTCTCGGTCACCGGGCAAAACTTGTTTCAGCCCCATCATCCCGAGTTTGGAGGTGATCCTGGACCGCTTGTGAATATCAAGCGTAGTGTCTATGCGGCGGTGACATTTAGAAAATGAAGTTCCAGGTCTGGCCCCGCTGCTTGGCAAGTGTCTTGCTCGTGTGGATATCCTCAATCTCCTGTACTTTATGGGCACAAAGGTCAAAACCGTCCGAATATCAAGTAAAGGCGGCGTACTTGTCCAATTTTGGAAGGTTTGTGGAGTGGCCGTCCGAGATGACTGCGGGAGATGCACCATTCTACGTCTGCGTCCTCGGACAGGATTCTTTCGGACCTGCTCTGGACGCGGCCTTAAGCGGCGAAAAGATTGGCCACGCGCCGCTGGTTCCCAAGCGGATCTCCAGAGTAGAAGAAGCCGTGGACTGCCGCCTCTTGTTTATCAGTGCATCCGAGGACAGTCGATTGACAACAATCCTCCCAGGTGTTGGCAAGAGCATCCTTACTGTGGGTGATATGCCCGGCTTCACCCAGCGTGGTGGAATGATTCAGTTTGTGGTGGAGGGAAACAGAGTCCGATTTGAAATCAACCTCGCCGCAGCACAGCATGCGGGGCTTAATCTGGGGTCGGATCTGCTAAAGGTGGCAACTACCGTCCGGAGGGGCCTCTAATGGCTGGAGGGCTCGGCGTGATTCGCAAAGTCGAGAATCTCTCGATCAAACAGCAACTGACCCGGATGAATATGCTGGTAAGCTGTGCCGCTCTGCTAGTGGCATGCGGGGCAGTTCTGACATATGAAGTCGCTGCCTTTCGGCAATCCATGGTGCGAGGCCTCTCCATTCAGGCCCAGATAGTAGGAGCTAACAGTGTATCTGCGCTGATGTTTGAAGACCCTGAGTCAGCACGGAAGACATTGTCAGCCTTGGATGCCGCTCCCAATATTTTGTCGGCGGGGATCTACACCGCTGCAGGTGAAGAGTTTGCCACTTATTTCCGGGTTCGTCAGGAAGCACTACCTCTTCCCGCGCTGAAGGGCGATCAATCCGAGAGCCACCGGTTCGCAGATGGCGAACTAAGGCTGATTCGGCGCATCGTTTTTCAGGGCAAACAGGTCGGTACCGTTTATATCCGTTCCGACCTGCGCGAGCAAGGGCGACGCATTATCCGTTATTTGCTGATTTTGACGGGGGTGCTTTTGGTATCCCTGCTTTCCGCCTTTGTGCTTTCTCATAGGTTTCAGCGGACGATCGCTCAACCGCTCGTGGGACTGGCAAAGGTTGCCCGAGTCGTCTCGCGAGAACGGAATTTCTCGGTCCGCGCGGCCACCACTACCAGCCGGGATGAGATTGGCGAATTGATCGAAGCCTTCAATGAAATGTTGGGACAGATTCAAGAGCGCGACTCGGCTTTGCAGTCTGCTCGGGAGGAACTGGAGCAGCGAGTCGCATGGCGCACCGCGGAGTTGGAAAGCGTAAACAAGGAGTTGGAGTCCTTCACTTACTCGGTCGCACATGATCTCCGAGCGCCCCTACGACATATTCAGGGCTTCTCCGCAGCTCTCTCGGAAGAATTCGGGGCGCAACTCTCCCCCGAAGGAATCGAGTACGTCGGCCGCATTGTGAAAGGAACTCGACGCATGGGTCTCCTGATCAATGACCTCCTGGCTCTGGCCCACGTAGGAAGGCAGGAGTTGCACCTTCGCTGGACCGGCCTGAATGGCTTGGCCGAGGAGGTTGTCCAGGATTTGAAGGAGGAGGCCGGTGGCCGCAATATTCGTTGGCAGACCGGAGATCTCCCGTCCGCCAACTGCGATCCCGGTCTGATGCGGCAGGTGTTTTACAATCTGCTCTCGAACTCCGTGAAATATACACGACCCCGTAACCCTGCTGTCATCGAGATCGGTCAGACACATGTCAATGGGGAGCAAGTGATCTTCGTCCGGGACAATGGTGTGGGGTTCAATATGAAATACTCCGCCAAGCTCTTCGGCGTGTTTCAACGTCTGCATCGCATCGAGGACTTCGAAGGAACTGGCGTGGGGCTCGCCACCGTGCAACGTATCATTCACAAACACGGTGGTAGGATTTGGGCCGAGGCCGAGGTCGATATGGGGGCTTCCTTCTTTTTTACTCTCAACCGAGCGGAACCCTCTTTATAAGTGGAAAGGGAAACCAATTAATGAACGATGATGTCGAGATACTGTTGGTTGAAGACGAGCCCGACGATGTCGAGCTGACCATGCGCGCGCTTCGCAGTGAGAATGTGAAAAATCCCATTCGCGTGGCGCGCGACGGGGAACAGGCTCTCGATTATGTATTCTGTCGGGGAGAATTCAGTGATCGTCCCAAGGACCGGCCGCCGAAGCTGATTCTTCTGGATCTGAAGTTACCCAAAGTCGATGGGCTAGAGGTGCTCGCGGAATTGAAGTCTGATGCGGAATGCCGGACAATTCCGGTCGTCGTCCTTACCTCATCGGGAGAGCAGCGAGACATCATCGAGAGTTACAAGCTCGGCGTAAACAGTTACATCCAGAAGCCCGTCGATATCGTTCAGTTCCGTCAAGCCGTTAAGGCTTTGGGACTCTACTGGCTTGTCGTCAACCGCCCGCCCGCCTGACCCATTTCACGAATATATCCTAATATATAATATATAAGGTTGGAGATAGGAAAGCGTGACACGGCGTCAGCCAAGCGCTTCTGCTCCGGCGATCGACGTAATCTTGAACGCGAACAAGGTCCGGGCCTGTTGGCTCTCTACGGGTGCTGGATCGCAAAAGTCTCAGAGCTTGATACTTAGGTGCCGTATTCAAATCTTGGTCCTGGTATTCCAGCGTCCCAAAATTACCCCACTTCGAGAACGGCGCCACATCGGTATAGTGGACGAACAGATCGCCGCCCGCATTCACCCAGTTCTGGAAATACTGACCATACAGCGACGTCATTTGGCTACTTCGGCTGGCTGCCCCAAACAGACTTGTCAGAGCAGTGTTGTTTTCGGCGCCACCGTAGCCGACCAGAGATTCGCCTCCTTCGTACGCCACCAGTTTGACTCCATACCGGTTTGCGACCGAGGAATTCGATTGCATCTGTTGCATCGCGCAGTTATTGATGTGACCTAACTGGATGTTGTTCACCTGGTCCACCGACATACCCGAAACCTGGGCCGCCGTCGAGGGATCGCCGGTAGCAACGTCACTACAGTTGAAGTACGGCGCGATGGCGAGTGCATCCGTGGAACCGTAGGCGTTGAAAGCCCAACATCTGATCGGATAGCCAGGAATTTGCCGATTGCGAGGCCATGACTCGCGTATACCGGCTGGTTCCACCGAATACGGATTGAAAAATGTCGACGGCGGCAATCGGGGCTTCGGTTTGGTCGCCGGGGATTGGGGGGAGGGTTCTTACCGGCTGACGACCCAAGCGTCGGCTTCCGCCCCTTGAGTATCAGCCGGTAGTGGATTGGCAGTCGTTACCGGACGGTGATCGTCCCTTTCATGAACGGATGAATCGAGCAGTGATACAGGTACGTTCCCGGTGTCGTGATCTGCTGCGAGTAGGTGGCGCCCTTGCTGAGCCCGGATGATTTGAAACTGCCGTCGTCGGCGACCACGGTGTGGGTACTGCCGTCTTGATTGGTCCACGTCAGCGTGGCTCCTGCGCTTACTGTCACTGGGTCCGGCGCAAATGCGAAGTTGGCGATATTCAGCGCTTGCGGAGCGGGCGGTTGCGGAGGAGCCGGCACGGTCGCCGTCAGACTGGCGAAGAGCCCGTGATCCTCGACGTCATCCGAGCCCGCAATTCCCGCGGTGAAATACAGCGTCGCCGCATCGCCGCCATTGTGACCATTGCCGAAAATCATTCCCCACAGACCGGTAATCGAGATCGGGTTGCCGGCCGGATCGTTCAGCGCAGCCAGCCATTCACCGCTGCAGGAATCATAGACGTTGATTCTGCCGTCGCCAAAGTTGCCTACCAGCAGCGTGTAGGAGAAGTCGCCGAAATTCGCCGGTGCCATGACCACCGCCCAAGGGGAATTGAGCGCTCCGTTCGACGCCAGTCGCTGCAGCAGATTGCCGTCAAAATCGAACACATTGATGAAGCCGTTCCCCGCACCCGCCAGATCGTCGTGACGGTCCTCCGACTGCATCGCGTACGTCACATACAGCTTTCGTCCGATCCGCTGCACGTTGAACGGCGCGAAACCCGCGGGGATATTGGGGTCCCAGAAACCACCCGCCGGCTTGACGAGATTGAAGCGCGTGTCAAAAACATCTACCGTGCCGTCGTGGAAATTTGCCGCGTAAAGCTGAGGTCCCGCAGCGGAGATCGCAACCGCGGCGCCCTTGTACACCGCACCCGACGTGGAGTTATCCACCATGATGTTTGCCTTGCCACCCGCGCTTGCGTTCCATGCCGCGACGACGCCGTCTTCCGATACAAAGAGGAATGATGCCGGTTTTCCATCCGCCAGCGCGAAACCGCCCGTATCATTAGCGATCTCAGCAGTTGGGGACGATGGATTGTTCCCGTTCGCCGCCGGCGGCAGCGTCACTACCAGGGGCTGTGCCGCGGGAAACGGATTCCCACCCGTGTCGTACACGGTGATCATCCCGGAGTGATTGTCCGAAACCCAAAATGGGCTCGTGGCGGTCGCCGTGATTCCCCAGGGATTCACCAGATTCGGATCGACTTTATCCGCGACCCCCGGAAGGTCCGACACCAGGTTGTGCTGCAGATACGCATTCGCGGCGCCGGCCGTTTGAATACCGAACGAGGCAATCGTCGGTATGAGCATGAGATGCCATGAATATTTCAATTTGTTTGTCCTTTGTTTCTAAATGAGAGATTTAAGTTCTAAATGGTTGGACCGGCCATTGGTCGATACAGAACATTGTCGCGGAACGCTTCGTCTGTTATCGAACTGCGGGAATAAAATGGGCGAAACCATCAGGCGCCAAATTGCATCGCGCGCGACTCTTAGCTCTGTGGGGGTCAATTGGGGGGGCAATCTTGACCGCAGCCGGCTTCCTGGCCTGACACTAGCGTTTGATCGCATACCTTGGCGCGTCGATTTCGGAACTTAACCCAATGCTTCTGAGCCGCGAGCAAGGGAGCGGTATGAGAATCTTGGAACCAAAAGACCAACGAACCACGGGGAAGGACACACAACGGCGGCACATGAGGGAGAACCAAGGGGAGTATTTCAGATTCCAGCCACCGTGCTAAATAAGATTCTGCTTGAAGAATTTTTTAGGGACAGGAGGTGCCTGTCCCATTTCCGCGAAAAGTTGTCTTTAAGCTCTTGCGACGTTTTCGGCTTGCAGCCCTTTGGGGCCCTGCTTCACCTCGAACTCTACCTCCGAGCCTTCGTCCAACGAACGGTATCCAC
>Ga0105240_10008822_pt1 | contig 14360 bp, 12 predicted proteins | sample KBSC54metaG_FD_80426 | JGI IMG/M metagenome (GOLD analysis project Ga0105240, IMG submission 80426) | Corn rhizosphere microbial communities from Kellogg Biological Station, Michigan, USA - KBS C5-4 metaG | ecosystem: Host-associated > Plants > Roots > Rhizosphere > Soil | place: Michigan, USA... | reverse complement strand
GTGAAACGCCAGGAGGCGAGGGACGCCAAGACGCTGGAGGAGCCGGCCAAGGAGCTCGATGAGCGTGTCTCCGAGTTGCTTGCCGCTGCCAGCGAGGTCCATCGGATTCTTGAGCCGGGATTTCTGGAGTCGGGATGAGCGTGTCTCCGAGTTGCTTGCCGCTGCCAGCGAGGTCCATCGGATTCTTGAGCCGGGATTTCTGGAGTCGGTCTATGGGCCGTGCCCGTCCTCGTCCGCGGTGTTCGCCGAATCATTCTGACGCCTGACCTGGCGTCCTGGCGCTTAAGTGAACGGCATTGCCGCTAGAACGGCAGTTTCATCTGCCGGCCCTCGCCGCTTTTGGCAGGGGATTTCACCGGGAAGCCCGTGCCGACTTGCCGGGCCCCCAGCGTCACGCCATCCGCGCGTTCGGCGGCCATCCAGCGCGCCAGCTCGGCGGGCGTCGGGCTCTGCGCGCTGTCGGCGCGCCTCGCCTGGGCGTCCAGCCGTCGCAGGGCCGCCAGTCGTTCGTCCTGGCCCAGCTTCGCGCGCGTCACCGCGTCCTTCAGCACGCGCAGCGTCTGGTCGTAGACCCGCAGCGGCACCGGGAAGGGGTGGCCGTCCTTGCCGCCGTGGGCCAGCGAGAAGCGCGCCGGATCGGCGAACCGGCTGGGCGCCCCGTGCACCACCTCGGCGACCAGCGCCAGCGCGAAGAGCGTCCGGGCGCCCACCCCGGGCACCAGCAGCAGGTCCGCGAAGTCTCGCGGGCCCTGCTCGGCCACGGCCGCCAGCGTCCGGCCCAGGCGCGGCAGATCGATGTCCGCGGCGCGGACGTCGTGCCGCGCCGGAAGGATCAGGTGCGGCCCCCCTCGTCCGACCTCGAGCGCGCTGTCCCGCGCGGCGCCGGCGCGCCGGTCCGTCAGGTTGACGATCGGCCCCCCCGGCTGGCCGTCGATGGCGGCGTGCGGCTCGTCGACGTACGACCCGGCGCGCTCCCAGATCCAGTGATAGCGGCGGGCCTGGCGCCGCTCCTCGTTCATGCCTTGCTGCACGACCACCCACCGCCCGTCGGCGGTGACGACGAAGCCGTGCAGGTACAGGGAGAAGCCATCCTGCACGGCCGCGCTGTCCACCTTCGCCACCAGCCGGCTGGTGCGCACCAGCCCGGCCGCGTCCAGGCCGCGCCGCTCGCCCAGCGCCAGCAGCTCGTCGGGCGTCCGCCGCGAATGGCGACCGCGCCCGCCACAGACGTAAAGGCCCAGCTCGTCCGCAACGGGGGCGAGCCCGCGCTTCAACGCCCCCAGCACGCTGGTGGTGATGCCCGAGGAGTGCCAGTCCATCCCCATCACGGCGCCGAACGACTGGAACCAGAAGGGGTCGGCCAGGCGTCGCAGGACCTCGTCGCGTCCATACTCCAGCACCAGCGCCTCGACTATCACGCGACCGAGGCGCGCCATTCGCCCCGCCAGCCACGCCGGGACGCGCCCCCCGTGGAGCGGAAGATCGGCGGACCCGCTGCGGCCGTGCGCCACGACCCCACTATGGCATCGGGCGCCGGTCAGGGCATGTGCGAGGCCACGTTGTTGAACGTGTTCTTGATCTTGTTCCCCAGGGTGAAGATGACCACCAGGATCAAGGCGGCGATCGCCGCCACGATCAGGCCGTACTCGACGGCGGTGGCGGCCCCATCGTCCTTCCACAGCGCAGGCAAGGTCATCGCAAATTCGAATATCGACAATTCACCCTATGAGTTGAGTCACAAAATGCCGGGTGGGGTGAAACGGGCCAGTCATGGAAATGTTGCGGAGCTTCTTCGCGATTTTCCCGTCGGACGGGCCCGCTGGCCGATCCCGTCGTCTTGCCACTGACCTGTGCGTCGGCTTACCATGCCTCGTCCCGTCGGGGGTCGTCTCGGGGTGAGGCGTCCTCGCGCCGCGAAGCCTAAAAAAGGAGAAATCGAATGCGGAAGCTTGCACTACTCGGGGTCTTGGCCGGAATCATGCTGGGCAGCTCGGCCGCTCACGCGCAGTACGGCATGGCAGGGTGCGGCCTCGGCTCGCTGTTGTTCGGCAGGGACAACACGGTTCTCATGCAGGTCCTCGCCGCGACGACCAATGGCACGGGCATGCAGACGCTCGGGATCACGTCGGGCACGTCGAACTGCACGATGGGCGGCGTCGTCAAGGCCGAGCGCGAGCAGGCCGCGTTCGCCGAGGTCAATTTCCAGGACCTGAAGCGCAACATGGCGGCCGGCGGCGGCGAGTACCTGACCTCCTTCTCGACCCTGCTGGGCTGCGAGGACACGGCGAAGGCCCCGCTGTTCAAGATGACGCAGGAGAAGTACGAGAGCATCCTGCCGTCAGAGAGCACGACGCCCGTCGAGCTGGTCATGAACGTGAAGAGCGAGATCAAGAAGACCCCGGCGCTGGTGAACGCCTGCTCGGACGAGCGCGCCGTGGCCCGCGCCGAGGCCAAGTCGGCCAAGTCGTCGAAGGTCGCCCTGGCGACCCCGGCGAACTCCGCGACGAAGTAAGCGCAGGCCGCTCCGTTTGAAGCGATCCGCTCTCCGGAGCTCCGCCCGTCGAATCGGCCCCGCCTCACGGCGACCTCGGTCTCCTTGGTCGTGGCGGGGCCGTTTTGCGTTCGTGCTGGCGAGCGCCTGCGCGGCGGTGCCGCTCTCGGCCGCGCGCGGTGCCGAAACCGCTGCCGCGACGCCGGCCGGGCGCGCCCAGCACCTGGCCGCGCTGCTCACGGACGCGCACGCGCGCGGCCTTTCAGAAGCGCCGCAGTGGCGGGCCCTGCTGCACTATCGCCCTCGTACGTTCGGCGGCTGGAAGAGCGAGGCCGACGGGGCGGGGTTCTTCCTGGCCGGGGCCGCCGGCCGCACCGATCCGCGGGCCGAGCTGGACGCCACCCTGATGGCGATGCTCCAGCCCGCCCCGCCGCCGCCGCCTGTCCGGCCAGGGGCCGGCGCCGAGGCCGACCCCGACCACGCGCAGTGTCGCTTTCCGGCGCGCTGGCAATGGTTGAAGCGGTCGCTGGCGCTGCAAGGCCCCGACGCGAATGACGTGGTCTGCCCCGTCTTCGAGCAGTGGCACCGCACCATCGCCGCCCAGGCGGTCACGCTGGTCTACGCCACGGCCTACCTGAACAGCCCCGCCTCGATGTACGGACACACGTTCTTCCGCGTCTCACGCGCGACGGGCGAGGGGAACCCGCTGCTCGACTACGTCATCAACTTCGCCGCGGACGTCGACACGAACAACGGCATCGTCTACGCGATCAAGGGCGTCTCCGGCGGCTTTCGTGGCCTCTACTACGTGATGCCCTACTACGTGAAGGTCCAGGAGTACTCCAACATGGAGAGCCGCGACCTGTGGGAGTACGAGCTGGCGCTGACGCCCCCCCAGGTGGACCTGCTGGTGCGGCACGTGTGGGAGACCCGCACCACCCACTTCGACTACTACTTCTTCACGCGCAACTGCTCCTATCAGCTGCTGTCCCTGCTGGAGGTGGCCGACCCCTCGCTGGATCTGGTCAGCCAGTTCGGGGCGCGCGTCATCCCCTCGGACACGGTGCGGGTGGTGCTGGAGCAGACCAGGCTGGTGCGGACGCGCCGCCCGCGGCCGTCGATCCTCAGCGTGATGAGCCGCCGCAAGGCGAAGCTGTCGTCGGCCGAGGTGCGCGTGGCCGAGCGGTTCGCGCTGGCGGCCGGCCGCGGCGACACGCTGCCCGTCGAGGCGCTGGCGCCGTTCCCCAAGGTGCGCCAGGCGCTGGTCGTCGACGCGGCCTCGGACTACTTCCGCTATCGCGAGGGGCTGGCTGTCCAGCCGACGCTGTCGTTCAAGAAGAAGGAGCGGGCCCTGTTGCTGGCGCGCGGGCGCGTGGGCGTGCCACCGCAGGAGATCGACTCGCGGCCGGGCATCGACGCGCCGGAGAGCGGGCACGCCTCGCTTCGCCTGGCGCTGGGGGCCGGCACGTCCGACCAGGCGGGGTGGTTCCAGACGCTCGCGCTCCGCCCCTCCATCCACGACTACCTGGACGCCTCGCGCGGCTATCCCCGCGACGCGGAGCTGGCCATGATGAACGTGGCGGTGCGCTTCACCGACGGCCCGCGCCGGCTGTCGCTGGATCACCTGGACCTGATCGACATCGTGTCCGCGTCACCGGTCGATCGCTGGGTGAAGAGCCTGTCGTGGAAGGTGTGGCTGGGCGTCGACAACGCGCGCGAGCTGGGCTGCGAGCGCGCCAACTCGGACCGCCACGGCTGGCGATGCCTGTACGGCGGCGTGATCACGGGGGGCGGCGGGGCGGCGCGCTTCGGGCCCCAGGACCGGTTCATGGCGTTCGCGCTGGTCGAGACGGACGCGGGCGCGGGGCCGGCCTTCCGTACCGGCAAGCGTTACCGCGTGGGCGGCGGCGTCGAGGCGGGGCTGGTCGCGGAGGCGAGCGCGCGCTGGCGATTCCAGCTGGGCGGACGGCAGGTGTTCTATTTCCTGGGCGACACCCGCCAGAACAGGCGCGCGCAGGTGGCGGCCGCGTTCACCGTCGCGCCAGGCTGGGACCTGCGCCTCGGCACCGACGTGGCGGGGACGTACGCCGACGTGATGGGGCAGGTGCTGGCTTACTTCTAGGGCCCGTGCCCGGCCGGTCCGGCGGGTGGTTGGTTCTAGAACTTCACGCCCAGGAAGCCGCGCAGGATCTGGGCGGCGTCGGCGTTCGCGGCGCCCTGGCCGTCCGACCACAGCGGCGAGGGGCGGTCGAGCGCGCCGAAGGGCCACAGCACGCCCCAGGTCATGCCGGCGTAGAAGCCCTCCGCGGTGTTGCGGTAGGTGACGCCCACGTTCGTCTCCAGGCCGTATTGCAGCGAGTTCCCCGGCGTCGAGACCGGCACCTGCGCCAGGCTGTAGATGACGGTGCCGTTCAGGCCCAGCTGCCGGCCCTGGGCCAGATCGAACCAGTAGGCGACGGCCGGCTTGAAGTAGATGGCGTTGCTGACGGTCCCCAGGATGTTGCGGAACAGGATCGAGTCGATGTGGTACTCGGGCGAGAAGTGGAAATCGCGGATGCTGTGATCTCCCGCGGGCTGCTGCACGAAGCGCCAGCGGTAGTTCAGGTACGCCGACTCGTTCTCGGCCTGGTCGCCCGAGGCGCCGCCCGCCTCGAAGCCGACGAAGAAGGCGTCGCGGTACAGGTGCAGCTCGCTGGCCAGCACGCCGCCAAACTGGCGGAAGTACGCCGGCTGGTTCTGCTCGGTCGAGGCGAGCAGGATGCCGCCCTTGTCCATGCGACCCAGCAGCGCCGTGCCCTCGAACTCGATCGTCAGCGCCTTGTACTGCAGCTTGAACCAGACGTTCGGCTGGAAGAAGAAGGCGTTGATGTCGGTCAGCGGCAGCGCCTGGTCCTGGGTGGTCACCTGCCCGGTGCAGGCGGCCATCTGCTGCGCGGCGCCGTTGCACTGCGAGGTGTCGTACGTCGAGTGCTGTGACCGGTAGACCAGCTGCAGACCGTAGTTCAGCACGACGTCGCCGCGGTCGACGCGCTCGCGGATCTGCGTGGCGTTGTCGATGTGGGTGACCGAGAACATGAACTCGTAGACGTCGTCGTCCTGCGCCAGATCGAGGGGGACGCCGTCCGCGCCGATGCGCCCCAGCGCCAGTTGGTTCGAGGTCAGGCCCTGCGAGCCGTAGTCGAGCGCCAGCGTGAACTGGTGCCCGTACATCTCCGTCAGCAGCGCGATGCGGTCGACGGTCGTGCCGCCGTCGCAGTCCATGCAGCTCCCGTCGTTGTAGGTGATGCCGCGGCCGAAGTGCCAGGGCATGCGGCCGAAGCGCAGCGAGCCGAACTCGGTGTCGACCTCGGCCCAGGCGCGCTTGGCGCGGATGCTGGACATGTAGCCGTTCTGGCCAACCTCCGGCGCGCCCTGCGAGTTGTAGAGGAAGGGGATGGGCGCCTGCGGGATGACGCTGGACGCCGACCGATCCAGGCCGGCCAGGCTGTCGGGGGTCGAGCCGAGGATGGTGTTGTCCAGCACGTCGAACTGCGAGTGGATCCGCACCTGATCCGTCACGTTCAACGTCGGCTCCAGGCGGAAGCGGATGTTCGAATCGGCCAGATCCTTGTGGCCACAGCCGCTGTAGCCGCCCATCTGAACCTGGTTCCCCGGGGAACGGCAGTTGAGGGCCTGGGGGAAGGGCGGCAGGCCGACGTTCACGCCCGTCGTCGTGCCCCCCGTGACCGGATCGATCGGCACCTTGTTCGAGTAGCCCTGGTTCAGGCTCAGTTGGTGCATGTAGTCGCTGCGCAGCCGGAAATAGCCGTTCAGCTCGAACAGCTGGGCGCGCCGCTTGTTCTGGTTCGTGTAGCCGGCCAGTGGCTCGAGGTCCTCGGGCGCGGCGGCCTCCTCGGGCGCCTGCTGGGCGGGGCCCTCTTCCTTCGGCGCCTGCTGGCCGCCCATGGGGGCGTTCGGCATGCCGCCCGGACCCATGCCGCCCATCTGGGCGCTGGCCGGCGCCGTGGACAGCGCCACGGCCAGCCCGATCCAGAACGAGGCGGACAACGAGGAGGACCAACTTGATCGACGGACGGATCGGATGCTCACGCTTTGGCTCCGTGGGGGGACGCGATGGCGCACAGTTCGAACAGCACGCCGCCGGTCGAGGCGGGATGAAGAAACGCGACCTGGTGACCGCGCGCGCCGGGCCGCGGGACGTCGTCGATCAGGCGCACGCCGGCCGCCTTCAGGCTGGCCAGCGCGGCAGGCAGATCGTCGACCTCGAAGCAGATGTGATGCAGGCCGGGCCCCCGCTTGGCGAGGAACCGCTCCAGACCTTCGTTTCCGGCCGGGGCGATCAGCTCGATCGCCGCCTCGGCCGCGGCGTCCGTGTGAAGAAAAGCCACGTCCGTCTTCTGTCCCGCCACGTGCTCGCGCGCGCCGGCATCCAGACCGAACAGGTCGCCGAGCGCGCCGCACGCCCCGTCGCGATCTCTCACCGCGATGGCTACGTGGTCGATTCTTTTCACTTTGATCATAGGGACGGGTACGGCGGGCCGGACGAAAGTCCGCAACTCATATCAACGGATACCCGCGTTGAAAAGCGAGAACGGTCGCGAACTTGCGGAAGGCCGGGCGGCCCGGCCTGGTGCGAAACGGCCCGGCGGAGCGCATGCGCGAGCGTTCGACTCGCCCCCCGGGGCGCCGGTTGCCCGGCGCGGGCCGCGGCCCGGCCCGGGCGCCGTTCTCGATTTGTTGGGGACCGTGGTGGCGCGGCGCTACCATCGATCCGATGGACCCCCGGGCTGGAGTTCGACCATGACGGCCCTCGCGCGCGCCGCGGGGCAACTGCTGACCGTAGGCTTCGACGGCCTGCTGCTGCCGGACGAACTGCGCGCCCGGCTGTCGGCGTCCGAGGTGGGGGGGGTGATGCTGTTCCGGCCCAACATCCAGGCGCCGGCGCAGGTGGCGTCGCTGGTGGCCGCCATCCGGGGGGCCGCGCCCGCGGAGGCCCCCGGGCTGGTCGCGATCGATCAGGAGGGGGGGCTGGTGCAGCGGCTGCGCGCGCCGCTGACGGTGTGGCCGGACATGCTGTCCGTCGGCGCGGCCGGCGACCCGCAGCGGACGTTCGCCGTGGGGCAGGCGCTGGGGGCAGAGCTGGCCGCCCTGGGCATCGGCTGGGACTTCGCGCCCGTGCTGGACGTGCACACGAACCCGGCGAACCCGGTCATCGGCAACCGGGCGTTCGGGACCACGCCCGCTGCCGCGGCGACGCACGCGCTCGCCTTCTGGCGCGGCCTGCGCGCGGCCGGCCTGGTCGGGTGTGGCAAGCACTTCCCGGGGCACGGCGACACGCGCGCCGACTCGCACCTGGAGCTGCCGGTGGTCGAGCACGACGTGGCGCGCCTGCGCGCGGTCGAGCTGGCGCCCTTCGCGGCGGCGGCGGCCGCGGGCATCGATTCGATCATGACGGCGCACGTCCTCTACCCGGCGCTCGACGCCGATCGCCCGGCGACGCTGTCACGCCGGATCCTCACCGAGCTGTTGCGGGGCGAGCTGGGCTTCCGCGGCGTGATCGTCTCGGACGATCTGGGCATGAAGGCGGTCGCTGATCGCTACCCGATCGAGGAGCTGGCGGTACAGTCGGTCGCCGCCGGCGCCGACGTGCTGCTGATCCGCGAGCCGCCCGAGCGGCAACGGCAGGCCTTCGAGGCGCTGGTGCGCGCCGGCGAGGCGACCGCGGCGTTCCGGAACCGCGTGATGGAGAGCGCCGCGCGCGTGCAGGCGCTGAAGGCGGCCTGCCGCGTGGGGCCGCCCGCGCCGGCGGAGGAGCTGGCGGCGCTGCTGGGGACCGACGCGCACCGCGCGCTCGCGTCGTCGTTCGCCGGCGTCGATCCCCGCTCGCCCGTGCAGGCGTCGCCGGTCGTCGACGCCTGACCGGTCCGGGGCCCTGTCAACCGCCCTGGGCGAGCGCGTCCGGGCGTGGCGCCGGCGGCGCGGGATCGCGTCGCAGCCGCGCCGTCAGCAGCGATTCGAGCAGCAACAGCCCGATCAGCGCGCCGCCCAGCACGTGCCACAGCTCCAGGTGGCGCAGCGGCGCGTGCCCGCCCGCCGCGGCCGCGCTGGTGCGCCGGTCGGGGCGCTTGTCCTCGGCCAGCACCGTCGGATCCGACTCGCGCACGTCCAGGTTCACGATGAAGGCCTCGTCGGGCCGCTCGACCCAGGTGCCGTTGGTGCGGAAGGCGCGCACGCGATAGGCGCCCACCTCGTCGGTATCGCGGAAGACGACCGCCCGGCTGGGGCGCGTGGTCGCCGCCTTGCCGCCGGGGTCCGGCGGCGCCTCGGGGATCAGCGCGCGGACCTCTCCGCCGGGCTTCGTCACCTCGATGCGCTTGTCCTCGGCGGCGCAGCGGATCTCGCGGCTGGCCCCGATGATCAACGTGGCGATGGCGTCGCCCGAGGGGGCGCCCGCCAGGCGGCGCGCCGCCTCCTGGATCAGCGGCAGGAAGCCGGGGCGGATGGGCAGGTCGGTCCACTCGCGGTCCACCGTCGTGGTCAGCAGCAGCACGCGCCCGGCCCCGACCTCGCCCTCGACCAGCGCGGGCGCGCCGGTCTCGTAGCGCAGGATCACGTGCCGGCCGGTCTCGGCGGTGGTCGGCTCCAGCAGCAGGTACTGGAAGAACCGGGCGGACACCAGACCCTCGCCGCCGGCGGAGAACCCGGCCAGCAGCGGGTGGCGGCGATCGATGGGGGCCAGGCGCTCGGCGGGCCGCGTGTCGACGGTCTCGCCGTCCTGCGTGCCCGGGCGAGCCGCCGCGGTCCGCCGCAGGCCCAGCGGCTGCGGCAGGAGCTTGCGCAGTCGCTGGTTCCAGACGTCGGTGTCGACCTTGTCGCCCACGGAGATGAAGACGCCGCCGCCTGCCTCGACGTAGCGGACCAACGCCGCCGCTGCCGCCTCGCTGGGCCGGGCCACGTTGGCCAGGAAGACGGCGGCGTAGTCGCTCAGGGTTCGCGAGGCCAGCTCGTCGGGCAGCGCCTCCTGGACCTGGAAGTGGCTGCCGCCGGCGCGCAGCGCCGCCTCGAGGAAGAACACCTCGTCCTCGTTGCGCACGGTGCGGGGATCGCCGTCGACCACCAGGGCCCGCAGGCCGCGCGACACCTCGATCTGCGTGCGCCGGCTGTCGTCCAGCGGAAACCGGTCGGCGTCCAGCACGACCTGCACCTCGTGCGCCGCCGCGCCGGCCGCGCCCCCGACAGGGAACGCATGGACGAACCGCTTGTGGATCCGGCCGCCGGGCAGCAGGTCGACGAAGCCGCGCCCGACCTCCTGGCCGTCGATACGCAGCGCCACCGCCAGGTGGTCGGCCGGCCGCAGCGAGAAGTTCGCGATCTCCGCCACCACCGAGATCCCCTGCGCGCCCAGCTCGGGCGCCGCCGAGGCCGTCAGATCGATGATCGCGCGGTTGTCCCACTGGTCCTTGATCCCGACGGGGATGATCGTCACGGCCACGTCGTCCGCAGGCGGCGGGGCGTCGGCGGCGAAGGCGCTGGCTTGCAGATCCGTCACCAGATAGACGTGCCGTTCGGCGTGCGCGCCCGCGCGGGCGACCTGGACGGCGCGGGCCAGCGCGGCGGTGAGATCGGCCCGGCGCGCCGAGGGGTGGACGGCGTCCAGCGCCGCCAGCAGGCGCGTCCGATCGCTCGACGGCTCGGCGACGGGCGAGGCGCTCCCCTCGGAGCCGAGCAGCAGCGCCACGTCGGACTCGGGCGCCATGTTCTCCAGCAGCGCGCGGGCGCGCCCCCGGGCCGCCTCGAACAGCATGCCGTTCGCCAGGGGGCCGGTCCGTCGCTGCAGGCTGGCCGAATCGTCGAGCACCAGCACGGCCGTCTGCGGTCGTCCGGTCGCCGCCGGCAGATCCGAGCGGACCTCGGTGAAGGGCCGCGCGAACAGCAGCGGCAGCGCCATCGCCACCGCGGTGCGCACGATCAGCAGCAGGATGTCGCGCAGGCGCCGGCGCGCCGCCACCTCGCGCTCGGCGCGCAGCAGCAGCTGCATCGCCGCGAAGCGCAGCGGGTTGGCGCGCCGCCGGCCCAGGCGGTGAATCCACCAGGGCAGGGCGGCCGCTACCAGGCCCAGCAGCAAGGACGGCGCGAGGAAGTGCATGAAGGCGAGGCGTCGAGGTTACCGCATCCGCGTCGTTCTCTGGGCGCGCCGCCTCGCTCGGCCCCGCGCGCCCCGCGACGGCGTGGTTCGCGGCGGAAACTTCCGGGGGCCGGCGCCGAAGCTTCCGGGTGCTCCGCTTCACGTGGCTGCTCCCCGTCCTGGCCGCCGGCTGCGTGCCGCAGACCGACCTGGCGAGTGGCGGCGGCTCGCCGGGCACGAAGGGCTCGGGCGGCGGTGGCGGCGCGCGGCTGGTGGATCCCGCGGCAGGGGCGGCGGGCGTCCCGCGAAACCTGGCGGCCGTCTGGCTGGGGTTCGCGGCGCCGGTCAGCGTGCCCGAGGGGGCGCTGCGGCTCGCTGGCGCGGCCGGGCTGGTGCCCGTGGGCGAGCCGGCCGTCGGCGATTGCCCCGATGGCTCGCCCGGTCTGTGCGTGAGGATGGACGTGCAAGGCCTGCTGGACGCCGCGCAGACGTACGTGGTCAGCCTGGCGCCGGGCGTGGAGCTGCTGGACGGGGCGCCTGTCGCGCCCGGAGAGGTCGGTCAGTTCGACACCGCGGTGAACGACGATCGCCTGCCGCCCTCGATCAGCGGGCTGGCGGTGACGCCCACCGGCCCGTGCGTGCTGGTGGCGTTCCAGACCGACGAGCCTGCCGAGGCCACCGTCCACGTCGATGGCGAAGGGCTGGCGCGCGTCGTGCCGGCGGGCGCGGGCGCGTCGCAGTTCTCGGCTGCCGTCTTCCTGGGTGACCTGGCCGGCGGAACGTCGGTCGCCGTGTCGGTGGCCGCCGTCGATCGGGCCGGAAACCAGGCCACCTCGGCCGCGGTGCCGCTGACGATCCCCGAGGGCTTGCTGCCGCTGGCCATCACCGAGATCCACGCGAACCCCGCGGGACCCGAGCCGGCGCAGGAGTTCGTCGAGCTGCGCAACCTGGGTAACGAGGCGGTGAACGTCGGCGGCCTGGCCATCGCGGACGCGAAGGGGATGGACACGCTGCCCGAGACGAACGTCGAGCCGGGGGCCTACGCGCTGATCGTCCCCAGCGGCTTCGATCCCGCCAGCGTGAAGGACACGCCGCCGCTCGTCGGCACCGCGCTGGTGCGCGTGGACAGCCGCATCGGCTCGGATGGACTGTCGAACGGCGGCGAGGCGCTCCGTCTTCTCTCCGCCGGCGGCGCGGTGATCTCCAGCTACAGCGCGGCCGTGGACGTGTCGGCGACCGCCTGGGCGGGACAGAGCGTTCATCGCGTGCCCGAGACGGCCTGCGATCAGACGCCCAGCTGGACGCAGCGCCCGCTGCCCGCCACGCCGGGATGGGCCGCGCCGTAGCCGGCGCCGTGGCCGCCCGGGCCCCTCCCGGCAGTCCGGACGGCGTGGTAGGAGAAGGTGCATGTCGGGGCACAATCGCTGGTCGAAGATCAAGCACAAGAAAGAGGCGACCGACGCGAAGAGGTCCAAGCTGTGGACGAAGGCGATCAAGGAGATCACCGTGTCGGCGCGCCTGGGCGGCGGCGACATCAACGGCAATCCGCGGCTGCGCACGGCCGTCGACAAGGGCCGCGCCGTGAACATGCCCAACGACGTGATCGAGCGGTCGATCAAGAAGGGGATCGGCGATCTGGACGGCGTCACGTACGAGGAGTTCTCGTACGAGGTGTACGGTCCCGGCGGCACGGCGATGATCGTCGAGATCATGACCGACAACCGCAACCGCACCGCCAGCGAGATCCGCAACCTGCTGCAGCGCCACTCGGGGAACCTGGGCGCGTCGGGCTCGGTCGCCTACATGTTCAAGAAGCAGGGCGTGCTGGTGTTCGACAAGAGCGAGGTCGACGAGAACGCCATCACCGATCTGGCCATCGAGCTGGGCGCCGAGGACGTGAAGTCCGATCGCGACAGCATCACCGTGCTGACCGAGCCGAAGGAGTTCGAGCGCATCCGGGACGGCTTCCGGGCCCGCGCCGCCTCCGGCGACAAGAAGGTGGCGGCGCCCGCGTCCGCCGAGGTGACGATGGTGCCGCAGACGCTGGTGCACGTCACGGGCGCCGACGCCGAGAAGGCGGTCAAGCTGGTCTCCGCGCTGGAGGACAACGACGACGTGCAGAGCGTGCACTCCAACCTGGACGTCGACGAATCGGTCCTGGAGAGTGTCGGTTAGTGCGCTGGCCGTGGCCGGGCGTCATCCCGGCCCCCGGGCAGGGATGACGGCGGCGGTCTCGCGCGCGCCGGCGCGGCGGATCCTGGGGATCGATCCCGGCACGCTGCGCCTGGGTTACGGCGTGGTCGAGGTGTTCGGCCCCACCGACGTCCGCTACGTCGAGTGCGGGATCATCACGGCGCCGGCGCGCATGCCGCGGGCCGAGCGCCTGGTCGAGATCGCGCGCGGCCTCCGTGATCTCGTGGCCGAGTTGAAGCCCGACGCAGTGGCGATGGAGGAGGCGTTCTTCGGCAAGAACGTGCAGTCGGCGCTGGCGCTGGGCGAGGCGCGCGGCGTGGCGCTGCTGGTGGTCGGCGAGGCCGCCCTGACGGTGGTGGGATATCCGCCCGCCACCGTGAAGAAGAACGTGGTCGGGCACGGACGCGCCACGAAGGAGCAGATCGCCTACCTGATCCGGGCCACGCTGGGCCTGCGCCGCATGCCGACCAGCGACGCCGCCGACGCGCTGGCCATCGCGCTCTGTCACGCCCGGCAGCGGGGCGGGGGAGGGCGGCCGTGATCGCGCACCTGCGGGGCCGCCTGCTGGAGAAGGACGGCGAGGCCGTGGTGCTGGAGGTGGGTGGCGTCGGCTACCAGATCGCGGTCAGCACCGCCGCGGCGGCAGAGCTGGGCGCCGCGGGCACCGAGGCCGCGCTGTGGATCCACAGCCACTTCGTGCAGGACGGCGGCACGACCCTGTTCGGCTTCACCGACCGGGAGGAGCGGCGGCTGTTCGAGACGCTGCTGGGCGTGCAAGGGGTGGGGCCCAAGGTCGCGCTGGCCATCCTCTCGGGCTTGCCGCGCGCCGAGCTGACCGCCGCCATCGCGGGGGCCGACGTGGCGCGGCTGACGCAGATCAAGGGCGTGGGCCGGAAGACGGCGGAGCGGCTGGCCGTCGAGCTGCGGGACAAGCTGGTCCCGTTCCCCGTGGCGCCTGTTCAGGTCGCGCCGTCGCGCGCCAGCTCCGGGACTGGTCCGGCGCTGCCGCAGCGGCTGGCCGACGTGCAAGGCGCGCTGGCAGGGCTGGGCTATCGGCCGGTCGAGATCGAGCCCGTCATCGCGCGGCTGGACGCGGAGCAGCCCGCGGCCGAGCTGCTGAAACAAGCCCTGGCGGCGCTGAGAAGGGTGTGAGCACATGCCGAGGAAACCCCACGACGAAGGCGCCACCGCACCCGAGCGGCCCATCATCCACCAGCCCGCCTCGGCGGCAGGCCGGGTGCCCACCCCGGGCGGTAGCCGCGAGCGCCTCGCCGAGCCTCCGCCCGAAGACGAGGACCGCCTGCTGTCGCCCATCGCCCGCCTGTCGGGGGATCAGGAAGAGGACGCGGCCCTGCGGCCCAAGCGCTTCGACGAGTTCATCGGCCAGCGCAAGATCGTCGAGAACATGGCCGTCTACGTCGAGGCGGCGCGCCGGCGCGGCGACGCCCTGGATCACGTGCTGCTGGCGGGCCCCCCCGGCCTGGGCAAGACGACGCTCGCCTTTCTGCTGGCGAACGAGATGGGCACCGCCATCCACGTCACCTCGGGCCC
>Ga0105240_10008821_pt1 | contig 14361 bp, 10 predicted proteins | sample KBSC54metaG_FD_80426 | JGI IMG/M metagenome (GOLD analysis project Ga0105240, IMG submission 80426) | Corn rhizosphere microbial communities from Kellogg Biological Station, Michigan, USA - KBS C5-4 metaG | ecosystem: Host-associated > Plants > Roots > Rhizosphere > Soil | place: Michigan, USA... | reverse complement strand
TGCCGGTCCCGAATTCTTCGATATGGCTGCGCAGCGTCGCCGGGGTGGCCAGTGGGGATCGGGACAACCCGATCGCGAATTTCTACTTCGGCGGCTTCGGCAACAACTACGTCGACAACGGATCGATCCAGCGGTACCGGGAGTATTACGCGCTACCCGGGTTCGAGCTGAACGAGATCAGCGGGCAGCGGTTTGCCCGCGGGATGGTCGAAGTGAACGCGCCGCCGCTGGTGTTCGAGGGCATGGGAGTGCCGGGATTCCACGCGGTCTGGCTGCGCTCCGCCCTCTTCGCCTCCAGCCTGTGGACGGATGCGGGCAGCTCCGACCAGGGAAGGAACCATTCCAGCATCGGCGCGCAGGCCGATCTGCACTTCAGCGTCCTCCACTGGTCCACGGCCACGCTGTCGGTCGGCTATGCGCTGGGCTACGAGGGCGCGCGGCGCAAGGGCAACGAATTCATGATCTCGCTCAAGATCCTTTGAGCGCAGGCGCTTGACCCATGCCAGTTCAGCTCGACGCGGCGATGGGCCTTCTGCCGGTCCTCACATTCCTGGCGGCGCTGCTCTACCTCGACAGCTACAAGCTCGTCAGGCTGCGCTCGGTCGTCGCGGTGGTCCTCTGCGGGGCGCTGGCGGCCGGCGCCAGCTTCGTCACCAACGCTGCCGTCCTGCACGCATTCAACATCGACCTGGCGGCATTCTCGCGCTATGTCGCGCCGCTGATCGAAGAATGCTGGAAGGCCATCATCATTGTCGTCCTCATCCGCACGCACCGGATCGGCTTCCTGGTCGACGCGGCGATATTCGGATTCGCCGCGGGCGCGGGGTTCGCGATGATCGAGAACATCCACTTCCTCGACACGATTCCGGATGCGGCGGTCGGCACCTGGATCGTGCGTGGATTCGGCACCGCGATCATGCACGGCGGCGCGACCGCTCTCTTTGCGGTGATGGGCCTGGCGATGTCGGAGCGCGTCAAGTGGCACGCGCTGTCCACGTTGCTGCCTGGATTCGGTCTCGCGGTGGTGCTGCACTCGACCTTCAACCACCTGTCAGGCTCGCCGCGCCTGGCGACGCTCGCGATGTTCGTTGTCGTGCCGCTGCTTTCCTATGTGGTCTTCGAGCGCAGCGAAAAGGCCACCAGCGACTGGCTCGTCAAGGGCTTCGACGCCGATGCCGAATTGATGGCGCTGATCGGTTCGGGCCAGCTGACCGAATCGCCATTGGGAAGATATCTGCACACCTTGAAGGATCGGTTCCGGGGACTGGTCGTAGCCGACATCCTCTGCTACCTGCGCCTGCACACGGAGCTGTCGATGCGCGCAAAGGGCTTCCTGATGATGCGCGAGAGCGGCTTCACGCCCACCGTCGATGACGAGATCCGGGACAAGTTCACCGAGATGCGCTATCTCGAAGGCAGCATCGGCAAGACAGGCCTGCTCGCGATCCAGCCGCTGCTGAACGTGAGCCGGAAGGATCTGTGGCAGATGTACATGCTGGGAAAATAGTGCTGTCGGAATCGGTTCTACGGCAGCAATTGGCGCGGAAGGATGGCCGGGCCGAGGCGTGGTAATGTGCGCACCGGCTTGAGAACGAAAGGCGCGCGATGAGCCGGCGAAAGCTGCGTCCCGTATCGAAAACCGGCGGCAAATCCGACGTCCCCCTCTCCACGAACGCGGCGTCCGACCGGATACCGCCTCCTCAGGGATTCCCGCGGGCGGCACCGACAGACGCCGATGTTCGTCCCAAGCGCGATAGCGCCAATCAATGGTGGCTGCCCGCGCTGGTGCTCGTCGCCATCGGCATCGCCGCCTACTTCAACAGCTTCCAGGGCGTGTTTCTCTTCGACGACGAGCCCGCGATCGTCTTTCACTCGAGGATTCGCCAGCTCTGGCCGCCGTGGCCGCTCCTCGTCGAGGTGCCGCGGCCGATCCTGTATCTGTCGCTGGCGCTGAACCATGCGGCTGGCGGCTTGAACACATGGGGCTACCACGCCGTCAATCTGTGCATTCACATCCTGGCCGGACTTGCGCTGTTCGGCATCGTACGCAGGATGTTGAACTCTGGCAGGCTCATCGGCCGCTACGGTGGCGCGTCGACCTGGCTGGCACTGGCAATTTCGGCAATCTGGCTCGTGCATCCGCTGCAGACCGAAAGCATCACCTACATCATCCAGCGGGCCGAGTCGATGATGGGTATGTTCTTCCTCGTCACGCTTTATTGTGCGATCCGTGCGGTCGAGTCGGCGCGGCCACGCCTGTGGAGCATCGCGGCGGTCGCCGCCTGCGCGCTCGGCATGGGCTCGAAGGAGGTGACCGTCGGTGCCCCGATCATTGTCTTTCTCTATGACTGGGTGTTCCTGTTTCCGACCATCGGGCAGGCCTTCCGCCAGCGCTGGAAGCTCTATGCCGGCCTGGCCGCGACCTGGGTTGTTCTTATCGCGCAATTCCTGCACACGAACCTGGCGGAGGTAGCAAGCCAGTCGAACATGGTGACCAGCGGCGAACTCACTCCGTTGAATTACTTCTTCACCCAGTCGGAGGTGATCCTGCATTACCTGCGGCTGGCGATATGGCCGCATCCATTGATCCTCGATTACGCCTGGCCGATCGCCAGCCCCCTTTCATCGGTAGTTCCGTCAGTGATCGTCATGGTGGCACTGGTGAGCCTTACCGTGTTTGCTCTGGTCAGGCGCATGTGGGTCGGGTTCTGGGGCGCATGGTTCTTCGTCATCCTGGCCCCGACCTCCAGCATCATGCCTGTCGCGGACGTCGCATTCGAGCACCGGATGTACCTTCCTCTTGCAGCGATCATCGTCATGGCTGTCATCGGCGGCCACAATCTCGCGAACGCGCCGGGCGGCCGGCTCCGGATATCGCAGACTGCTCTGGCTTGGATGGAAGCCGGCGTCGTGGTCGCCCTGGTGACAGTGCTCGGCTGCACCACGGCTCTACGCAATGACGACTATCGAAGTCTTCTCGCAATGTGGACCGAGACGGTCGCGAGGCGGCCCGCCAATCCCCGCGCCCACCTTGGCCTGGCCGCCGCGCTGATCAGCCAGGGACGCACCGAGGAGGCGATGCCACACTTCGAAGAAGCGTACAGGCTCAAGCCCGATTCTCCCGAGTTGTACATTGCCTGGGGCGCAGCTCTTGCCGGAAAGGGCAGGTACGAAGAGGCGATTGTCCGCCTGACCGAGGCGGTGCGATTGGGACCCGGCTACGTTACTGCGCGGGCTGGTCTCGGCGCTGCCTTGACCGCTGTGGGTCGCTACGATGATGCAGCGGCGCAACTGGCCGAAGCCGTCAGGCTCCAGCCCGATTCCGCGATACCGCACGAGAAGCTTGGCATCGCGCTTTATCGGCAGGGGAAGGTCGACGAGGCTATTTCGCACTACATGACCGCGTTGCGACTCGATCCCGGGTTTGCCGAGGCGCACAACGTTCTTGGCGTCGCGTTGATGAATCAACGCAAGCTGACCGAAGCTGCCGCGCAGTTCGGGGAAGCCATTCGTCTTGACCCCCGATACGCGGAGGCGCACAACAACCTTGGTAACGTGCTGCAGGCCGAGGGGCGGGCCGACGATGCGCTCGCGCAATTCTCCGCGGCGATGCGGCTGTCGCCCGGGCAAGCCGACGCCCACTACAACCTTGGCCTCATGCTGCTCAAGAAGGGAGACTCCGGGAATGCGCTGCGCGAATTCGCCGAGGTGGTCCGATTGGACCCGGCGAACGCAAAAGCACATAACAACATGGGGTTTCTTCTATACCAGCAAGGACGAGCGAAGGAGGCGATCGAACATTTCAGGGAAGCGCTGCGGATCGATCCTGCGCTCGCCGATGCCAGAAAAAACCTTCAGGCGCTAGAGTCCGCACGATAGATCCGAAACTACTCCTGCGCAGCATTGAATCGGACAACCGGTATCTCTGGCTGAACCTGCATCACACCAGCTCTTCGCACGCAACCCGAATCCTTCTGCATCCCTCCTGCAACTGCGCATCCGAAGCCGCAAACGAAACACGGAAGAACGGCGACATTCCATACGCTTCGCCCTGGACGACACCGATGCCTTGCGACTCCAGCAGATGCATCACGAAATCGTTGTCGTTGCGGATCACCGAGCCTCTGCGCGTCTTCTTGCCGATCGCGCCGGCGCAGGATGCGAACACGTAGAATGCGCCGTCCGGTTTATGGCAGTGCACGCCGGGGACTTCATTGAGCCACGGCACCACCTTGTCGCGGCGCCCTTCGAACACCTTGCAGCTCACACTGACATAGTCCTGCGGACCCGACAACGCCTGGACCGCCGCGGCCTGGCCGATCGACGACGGATTCGACGTGCTTTGCGACTGCAGCTTGATCATGTTCCTGATCAGCACCGCGGGTCCGCCCGCATAGCCGATCCGCCAGCCGGTCATCGCGTACGATTTCGACACGCCGTTGATCGTCAGCGTGCGGTCGTTGAGCCCAGGCTCGACCTGCGCGACGGTGGCGAATTCGCGACCGTCGTAGAGCACGTGCTCGTAGATGTCGTCGGCCATCACGCAGACATGCGGATGCCGCAGCAGCACGTCGGTGAGCGATTTCAGCTCGTCCCGCGAATATGCGGCGCCGCTCGGGTTGGACGGCGAATTCAGGATCAGCCAGCGCGTGCGTGGCGTGATCGCCCGCTCGAGCTGTTCGGGCAACATCTTGAAGCCGCTTTCTTCCGAGGATGAAACGAATACCGGAGTCCCGCCGGCCAGCTGGACGATATCCGGATACGAAACCCAGTACGGCGCCGGCACGATCACCTCGTCACCGTGCTCGACCGTGCACATCAGCGCGTTGAAAATCGCCTGCTTGGCGCCGGCGCAGACGATGATCTCGCCGGTTTCGTATTGCAGCGCATTCTCCCGGCTGAACTTCGCCTTGATTGCCGCCTTCAGTTCCGGCGTGCCGCCCACATCGGTGTACTTGGTCTTGCCTTCGGTCATCGCGCGCAGCGCCGCTTCCCTGATGTGGGCCGGCGTCTCGAAATCCGGCTCTCCCGCAGTCAGGCCGATCATGTCCCGGCCTTCCGCGCGCAATTCGCGCACGCGCTGGCCTGCCATCGAGCTGGGCGACGGCTTGATGCGATTCAATCGATCCGCGATGTGGATCATTCGTTTGCTCCTGAAGAATTCCGGTTTGACGCGACTGGCGACGCGATATATTCTCGCACGAGCAATCTCCTTACACGCCTGCCCCACGCTCGCGCATGTTCGCGCGACAACTGCCGGCAGGCAAACTCTGGGACCAAGCCGATGATCATCAAATCCTGGGCAAGGCTCGCCGCGCTCTCGCTGGGCTGCGCGACGCTGGCGCTGGCCGGAATCGCACACGCGCAGCAGAAGCTCGTCATCTACACCTCGAACGACAGCACGCTCAACGAGCTCGTCAGCGCCGCGTTCGGCAAGGAAACAGGCATCCAGGTCGACATGATCTCGGCCGGTTCCGGTGTAGTGGTCAAGCGGATCCAGTCCGAGAAGGATCGCCCGCAAGGCGACATCATCTGGGGCGTCTCGCGCTCGCTGCTGGAGACGAACAAGGCTTATTTCGCGCCGTATGCGTCGAAGAATATCGATGCGATACCGGCCGAATACCGCGATCCGGCGAATCTGTGGATCGGCAACAACCTGCACCTGCTGGTGATCACGCAGAACACGAAAGCGATGCCGGAGGCCGAGGGACCGAAGTCGTGGAACGACCTGCTCGATCCGAAGTACAAGGGCAAGATCGCCTTCACCGACCCGGCCAATTCCGGGTCCGCGTATTCGACCGTGACGATGCTGGTCGACCTCTGGGGCGGCGGCGATGCGGGCTGGAACAAGATGAAGGCGCTGTTTGCGAACATGAAGGTGCTCAATCGCTCGTCGCTCGTGTTCCAGGGGGTCGGCAACGGCGAATACCCGCTCGGCATTTCGCTCGAATATGCGGGCTATCTGTGGGCCAGCAACGGCGCGCCGGTGAAGACGATCTATCCCGCCGAAGGCACGTATGCAGCGATGGAAGGGGTCGCCATCATCAAGGGCGGACCCAATACGGAATCGGCGAAGAAATTCGTCGACTGGATCAATCGCAAGGACACGCGCGAGATGATATTGAAGGCAACCTTCAGGCGCCCCACGCGCAAGGATCTCGACCTGTCGCAGCTTCCGGGACGCATGCCGTCGCTCGGCTCGGTCAAGCTGATCAACTATGCAGAAGAGGCGTGGACCGGGAAGCGCAAGGAAACGCTGGAGAAGATCAAGGATTTGATCCAGGAAACGCGCTGATGCGGAAGGCAAGCGTCGCGCCTCCCAGGCGCGCGCGTTGACGACAGTCACGATCGACCGCGTCGGCCGGTCGTTCGGTTCGGTTCAAGCCGTCCGCGAGGTCTCGCTGGAGATCCGCGACGGCGAATTCTTCACGCTGCTCGGTCCGTCGGGCTGCGGCAAGACCACGTTGCTGCGGATGATCGCGGGTTTCTGCGAGCTCGATGCCGGTTCGATCGCATTCGGCGGCCGGCGCATCGACAACCTGCCCGCGCATCGCCGCAACACCGGGATGGTGTTCCAGAATTACGCGATCTTTCCCAATCTCACCGTCGGCGGCAACGTCGCATACGGCCTGCATGCGCGCAACGTGCCGGCAGCGGCGATCGCCGACCGGGTCGCCAATGCGCTGAAGCTCGTGCATCTCGACGGTTACGATACGCGCTGGCCGCACCAGCTCTCGGGCGGCCAGCTGCAGCGCGTCGCGATTGCGCGCGCGCTGGTCATCGAGCCGGAAGTGCTGCTGCTCGACGAGCCGTTGTCGAATCTCGATGCGAAGCTGCGCGTCGAGATGCGCGGAGAAATCCGGCAGCTGCAGCAAAGCCTCGGCATTACCGCGATCTATGTGACGCACGACCAGGAAGAAGCGCTCGCAATCTCCGATCGCATCGCCGTGATGCGCGGCGGGGCGCTGGAGCAGGTCGACCGTCCCGATGCGATCTATCGCGAATCGGCGACGCCGTTCGTCGCGGAGTTCATGGGCGTTACGAATCTCTTTTCGGGAACGATCACGCGGCGCGACGGCGCTCGCGCCGTGATCCAGGCGGGCACGACGGAGTTTTACGTCGAGGGCAGTGTTTCAGGGGGGCCGGGACGACAAGCCGGAGACGACACAATCGTCTTCTGCATCAGGCCCGAAGCGATCCGCGTGATCGGTCCCGGCGAGACCGTTCCCGCCGGCTGGGCAACAGTAGACGCGCAAGTGTCGCGCGTCGAATTTCTGGGCGCGCTGACGCGCATCGAGACACAACTCGCCGACGGCAAGCTACTGCGCGTGGCGCTCCTCGACCAGCCCCTCGCGACGCTGGCATCGGGACAACCGCTGACACTCGCGTACGACCCGCGGCGGGTGACGGGCTTCGCGGCGGCATGAGCGCTCACTGCCGATGAACATCGCGATGCCCCGCAACGCCTTTCCGCTGGTCGTCACCGGCATTGCATTCGCCTTTCTCGGCCTGTTTCTCGTTTATCCGCTCTTTCGAATTTTCGGCGCCAGCTTTCTCGATGCGAGCGGAACGACGCTCACCCTGCACAACTACGCGAAGGTCGTCTCCAGCGCCTTCTATCGCAACAGCGTGGTCAACAGCCTGACCATCTCCGCGCTTGCGACGGTCGCGACCACGTTGATCACCGCGCCGTTCGCATTCGCGCTCGCGCGGCTGCCGATCGCCGGCAAGACGGCGCTGACTTCGTTGACGGTGCTGCCGCTCGTGTTGCCCAGCTTCGTCAGCGCCTATGCGCTCGTGCTGCTGTTCGGTCATGCGGGGGCGGTCACGCATGCGCTCGAGTCGGTCGGCATCGGGATCGGGTCGATCTACGGCACGCCTGGAATCGTGCTGGTCTACGTGTTGACGCTCTATCCGTACGTGCTGCTGCCGACGGTTGCCGGCCTCAAGGCGCTCGACGTATCGGTGGAGGAGGCGAGCCGGAACCTCGGCTCGTCGCGCTGGCGCAGTTTCTGGACGGTGACGTTTCCGATCGTGATCCCGTCGATCCTTTCGGGTGCGCTGCTGGTGCTGATCGAGACGCTCGAGAATTTCGGCGTGCCGTTCGTGCTCGCCGAGGACAAGCCGATCATGGCGGTCGAGGCGTTCAAGCTGTTCGTCGGCGAGACCGACACGAATCCGGCTTCGGCCGGCGTGCTGGGCGTGCTGCTGGTGTGCATGACGACATTCGCGGTCGTGATCCAGCGCCGCTACCTGGGACGCCGCAGATTTGCGACCGGCGCGAAGCGCTCGCCGCCGCTGATCGCGGTGGGCCCGGGATGGCGCGTGCTGGCGTCGATCTACTGCTGGGCGATCGTCCTGATATCGCTGGTGCCGTTCTTCGCGGTGATCGTGATCTCGTTCATGGAGTATCGCGGCCCGGTGCTGCATCCGCATTTCAGCCTAGACAACTATGCCGAGCTGTTCCGCCGCTCGATACGCCCGCTGGAGAACACGCTGCTGCTGTCGACGCTCGCGGCATTCGGCGCGGCGGCGCTGGGCGTCCCGATCGGCTACGTGATCACGCGCTATCGCAGCCGGTTGAGCGCCGTTCTCGACGTCGTCGCGACGATGCCGTTCGCCGTCGCCGGGACGATCCTCGCGATCGGCCTCGTCATCTCATACAACAGCGGGTGGCTGGTGCTCACGGGCGGCTGGCTGATCCTGGTGCTTGCATACGTCGTGCGCAAGCTTCCGTACACGGTTCGTGCATCGAGCGCGATCCTGCATCAGATCGACCCGAGCCTGGAAGAAGCGTCGATCAACCTGGGCGTCTCGCCGCTGGCGACGTTCGCACGCCTGATGATTCCGCTGATGCTGGGCGGCATCGTCGGCGGCATGGTGCTCACGTGGGTCGCGGTGGCTTCCGAACTTTCCGCGACGGTCGTGTTGTACAGCGGCCAGTGGCAGACGCTCACGGTCGTGATGTTCCAGGCGCTCGAAGGCAGCGGCGCCGGGCTGGCCGCCGCCACCGCGGCGCTGCTCATCTTCTTCACAGTGATTCCGGTTGCACTCGTGTATCGACTGCTCCGGCGTTACGAGATGTCGCTGCTTTAGTGTCGGAGACTCGTTCGTCGCGACTCAGATCGTCATCTTGACAATCGAGAAGTCGTCCTCGAGGATCTGATCTCCACGGAATTCGCGCGCGAACAGCAGAAGCTCGTCGAGCTCCGATTTGCCCTCGGGCACCGGTCGTGTCAGCACATCCTCGAATGCCGTGTATTCCAGGTTGCTGCCGTCCGGCCGGCTGACTTCGTAGACGCCGTCGCTGAACAGGTAGAACCGGGCGGGCGGCACGAGTGTGAATTCCGCGCTGCGATACTGCGAATCCGGCCACGCGCCCGCCGGCAATCCCTTCTGCGACCGCAGCGTGTGCGCAGTGCCGCGCTCCGAGTTCGGGCCGCTCACGACGATCGCCGGCGGATGGCCGGCCGTCGCATAGCGCAGGCGGCCTATCGGGCGATGATAGACGCCGTACCAGATGGTGAAGTAGAGATCGGCGTGCTTTTCTGTCGGGAACGCGCGGTTCAGCGCTTCGAGGACCTGCTCCGGATTGCGGAAATCGGTGTTCAGCAGCGCGCCGGAGCGCAGCGTATTGTTCGCGGCGACCGACAACAGCGCGGAGCCGACGCCATGGCCGCAGACGTCGAGCAGGTACACGGCGAAGTGCTCGGGATCGATCCAGTGATAGCCGAACGAGTCGCCGCCGAGTTCATTCGACGGAACGAAGCGCCAGTCGACGGCGAACGGCTCGACGAGCGGTTCGGGCAACGTCGCGCGCACGTAGCGCTCGGCATTGCGCAGCTCTTTCTGCAACCGGTTGTGCGTCAGCAGCAGCGCCTCGCGCGATTCGCCCAACTCGCGGTGCGCCAGCGTGAGCTCCCTGTGCGCCGCTTCGAGCTTAGCGATGAGCCGCGCCTCGCGCTGGCTCAGGAGCGTCATGTCGTACGCCTTCTGCTGCATCTTCCGCGCGTCGTCGTGCTCGGTGGTCACGTCGAGCAAGACGATCCACGTCGCGTCTTCGTCGGCGAAAAAATGGATGTCCGCCACGCGCCCGCTGGGCATTCCGATCGATTGCAGCAGGAAGGGCGACTCCGGCAGCGGCAGCATGCCTTCGAGCAGCGGCAACTGGTCGCAGACCGGTTGCCGCATTGCGAGGCCCGTCAGGCCGTAATGTTCCAGGTTTCCGCCCGCATCGACCAGCGCCTGCTCGCCATCGACGAAAAGATGCGCGACTTCGTGCCGGGATCGGACAAGTTCGAGCAGCCAGTCGGAGATCCGGGCTGGAAGATCGAGCATCGTTTACGACACCATGCGCTTCGCCAGTTCCTGGAATGCCTCCTCGACGTTTTCGCCGCTCTTGGCGCTGGTTCGAAGCACGGTCCATCCGCTGCTTTCCAGAGCCTCGACGGGCTCGCGCGACAAGTCCCAGCTCTCCTGCAAGTCGGCCTTGTTGAGCAGGAGCAGAAAGGGAACTGGTCCGACTTCCGCAGCCACACGCGACTGGATCGACTTCGCGATTTCCAGCGTCTCCGCCCGCGTTCCGTCGGCCACCAGGAAATATCCGCCCGCCCCGCGCACATAGGTCATGCGAATCGCGTTGACGTCGTCCTCCCCCGCGACGTCCCACAGCACAAGCGTGACTTCCTGGGTTCCGACACTGAGCGTCTTTTTGTCTACCTTGACGCCGACCGTGGTCAGATAAGTATCCGAGAAGATGCTTTGCACGTAGCGGCGAACCAGGCTGGTCTTGCCCACGCCGAACGATCCCAGTACGCAAACCTTTTTTTGAATCATCGAGTTCCTGAATTCTAGTCAGCGGTGCTGACTGTCAATGTGACACTGCGGTTGATCGCGCTCTCTGCTTCGGTGGCATCGGGTTTCAGGGGTTCGAGCGCACCGGCGCTGCGCACCGAGAGCAGGTCTGGAGCGACGCCACGCGCGCGCAGCATCGACCGGACGACTTCTGCGCGCGCCGCGCTGAGCGACAGGTTCGAAGTGTCCTTGCCGGTGGAGTCGGCATGTCCGATGATCGTCACGCGCACGGAGAATCCGAGTCCCCTGGCAACCTTGATCAGCTGGGCGACCTCTTCGGCGATCTTGTCGAGCACGGCTTCCTGTTCTTGCGGGGGCCGGGGATTGCCTGAATCGAATGGAATGATGTGCGCCTGGATTGCATGACGCAACGCGACGAAGGTTGGATCCTGGACGTCCTGCAGTTCGGTCAAGTCGATCCGCGGCGAGCCCGCCGGGAGCGCCGCAATGAATGCGCGCGCCTTTTCGACCCAGTGCTGCGGAGCGCTGCCCCGGGCGCGAATCGTGTTGCCGTAGATCACGAGCGAGACGTCCGGCGGAGGATTGAGGGTCGCCTCCATCCGCTTGAGCACGATCGCGGGACTCAGCGCCTGATACGGCTCCCAGTTGCCGACGACGCGATTCGGCGCGAGGTTCGCCTTTGCCAGCAGGTCGCCCGGCTCGGTCGCCAATGGATCGCGCAAGCCCGAGACGCGCCACTTTCCATCATAGCGTTCGGCGCCGGTCACCACGATGCCAGGCTCGTCGCGCAGCAACTGAACGTAGGTGTCCACGCGGTTTTCCTCGATCGCCCGCAGCACCAGCCACGAAACGAGGGCGATCAGCACTGCCAGGGGCAGGATCCAGAGCCAACGCGACAGGCGCCTTTCCTTCGGCTGCTCCTGCTGCTGCAGGCAGGTTCCCAGGCGCGTGGAGAGGTCTCCGAGGATCGAGCTGTCGCCTTCGAATTGCTCGAGCGGGCCGCGCAGATCCTCGTGCAGATGGCCGAGCGTTTCGCGCAACTGGCCATGCAGCGACTCGGGCGGGTTGCCGCGGATGACCGCGGCGAGAAACGCGCTGGGGCCTTCCTCGCACCATAGCGTCAGGTCGCCCAGGCGCAGGCTGTCGATGCCGGCGCCGCGTCCGCCCTCGGAATTGCTGAACGAATCGCGCACGAAATCCTGGATCGCGGAGAGCATCCCGGAGACCATGTGCGGATCCTGCGAGGCCGCCTGCGGGGCGGCCACGTGCTCGAGCAGCAGCCCGGTCTTGCGATGGATGAGGAAGACGTGCTCGACGCGGAAGACGATCGTGTGCTTCAGTACCACGTCGGCGAAGCTGCTCCCGCTGCGATAAGCCTCCAGCCGCCATTTCAGGCCCTGCCACGAGAAACTGTGCTTGAACGCCTGGTTGAGCCCCTGCAGCGTGCTGTCGAGCGTCTCGGCCAGCGACTTGCTGATGGCCGGTCCCATCAGCGGATAGAGGATGCCGACCATCGTCTTCGGGTTCGTGGCGACCGATGCCTGCGTCGCGCGCTCCATCGTCGGCGCCAGGATCGTGGCCAGCCGCTCGTCGCGCGAAGCCGCAAGCGCGAACGCGCTGGCCAGCACGGCGCTGACGGCTTCGGCGAACTCCTGCGGATCGTCGACTTTTTGCCGGAGCCGGGCAAAGGCCGCGCGATCCTGTTCCAAGAGGACGGTGCGCAGCGCTTCCAGTCGCGGATCGCCCTCGAAGCTGCTCGGGACCTCCGCCGCGACTTCCGGATCGACCGTGCGCGCGACCGCAAGCAGCAGGTCGGCGAGCCGCCTGATCCGGGCATCGTCGACCTGCGCGTCAGGCAGGTCGGAAGTGGGCCTGGCCGACAGGGAAAGGCTGGACATTCCGGCGTCTCCGATTACCCTGTGGGTCGGTGCGTGCGGCGGCGCGGGGCGCGCTGCACGCTCGGCATGCGGCTCAGGCGCGCTCGGCGCCGGCGCCCTTGCCGCTCTTCGCGTTGCTGTCCTGGTTCAGGCAGCGTGCGATCTCGACGAAAAGCCCCGCCAGCAGATTGCGGTCCGTCTTGACGTTGGAGAGCTCGGAGAACATCCGCTCGATCGTTGCGCGCGTGTCTTCGTTGCGCTTGCGGCCTTCATCGCGCAGCGACTGCGATTCGTGACCAAGGCGCTCGGTGAAATCCCGCTCGAGGCTGGCCAGCTGGTCGGCAACCTGGCCGAGGCGCTTCTCCAGCGCCTGGATCTGCTCACGCAGGCCGCGTCCCATTTCCTTGTCGGCTTCGGCGCGCAGATCCTGCTCCTGGCGGACCTGTCCGGCAATCGACTCCAGTTGTTTCTTGATCGACGACTCCATGCTCGCGAGACTGCGCGCCGATTCCGCCTCGACGTCGCGCAGCTTCTGCTGGAAGCGATCATCGAGCAGCGAGAAACGCTTGTCGTAGTCCTGCATCTGGTTGCCGAAAAGCAGCTCGCGGATCTTGTCGACACCGGGCGCGTCGTTGTGCGCAGGCGCAGCCGCCAGCGCTGCCTGCGCTGCAGTGATTGCTTGAGGATCGAAGTTCGGGATCTTGGGAACGGAGGCCATGGGGTGATGCTCCTTAATTGACGCATGCAAGGCGTTCAAGGTTGATGAAAGTGACGGTCGCTTGGCGGACTTGCCCTGGGGCCCGCCTTGCGACTTGTCCGGTGGCTTACTTCGCGGAACTTCCTGAAGCTTGACCGGCGGCTTGCTTCGCGAAACTTCCTGAAGCTTGATCGGCAGCTTGTTCTGCTTCGTACTCTGCGATTTATTCTGTTTCGTACTCTGCTTCGCGATTTTCGATTTACTCATCGACATTTTTCGGGAGGTTGTCATGGCGGCCCAAGCGGGAGCGGGTCGAGAGTTGAGGATCGATTGATTGCAGCCTGCGCGCGATCATAGCGCAACTCTTTCCGATTTGGCAGCAGTCTGGTTGGTCCACTGCTCCCCGGCGGGTTAGTGCCCACTGACCTGGCGTCCGGTCGGCATGCCTTTGAGGGAGCTCCCCGAGTCCCGTCGTGCCTACCTTGCGACCGGTCCTATACTGCGACATGATCGAGCGCCGAAAAGACATCCGATAGCGAGAATTAGCGCATGCCCGAGCCGCAGCCACCCGTTCCGTTCACCACCCGCCCGGAGATCCGCGGCACTTTCGGCGTCGTCGCCAGCACGCACTGGCTCGCTTCGCAGACGGCGATGGGCATCCTCGAGCGCGGCGGCAACGCCTTCGACGCGGCCGTAGCCGGCGGCTTCGTGCTGCAGGTGGTCGAACCGCACCTGAACGGTCCGGGTGGCGAGGTGCCGATCCTGATCTGGCCGGAGAAGGAGCGGCGCGTGCGCGTGCTGTGCGGACAGGGGCCGGCTCCGGCGCTTGCCACCCCGCAGGCGATGCGCGCGCTGGGCTTCGGCATTGTCCCCGGCATCGGCGTGCTGCCGGCGGTCGGGCCCGACGACATGCGCCCCAAGCCGGGCTACCCGAACCCGTGGGTCGAGATCCCGATCGCCACCCACCTTCCC
>Ga0105240_10008820_pt1 | contig 14362 bp, 10 predicted proteins | sample KBSC54metaG_FD_80426 | JGI IMG/M metagenome (GOLD analysis project Ga0105240, IMG submission 80426) | Corn rhizosphere microbial communities from Kellogg Biological Station, Michigan, USA - KBS C5-4 metaG | ecosystem: Host-associated > Plants > Roots > Rhizosphere > Soil | place: Michigan, USA... | reverse complement strand
CGGAACGTGATGAGTGACTCGGACGGGATGACGACATCCTTGTTTCCGGTGTAGGCCGCTCCTGCTGTTCCGGCGCCGCCGCCGGCCAGTGCGCCGATGGCTGCTCCTTTGCCGCCGCCGGCAAGGCCGCCGATGAGCGCGCCCAGACCTGCGCCGCCGCCGATCATTGCAGCGGACCGCTTGCCTTTGCCCTTGGCGGCCTTTTCGTACTCGGAGGTGCTGACGGAGACGCCGTCAATCGAAGAGACCTCGATGCCGAGGTCGCCTGCGCCCTTGAAGCGTCCGCGCCCTTTGGCCGCGACGACGGTGCCTTCGACACGCGCGCCTTGAGGAAAGATGGTAGCGCCGTCGGCGGTGGTGACGGGTTGCCTCAGTACACCGGAGAAGCTGTCACCGGCATTGTTGCGGCTTGCGCTGAGCGTCTGTGTGATGCTGACCTGCACTCTGGTTCCGGCAGGGGCGGTCAGTCTGACAGGAACAGGCGCGGCTGGAACGGCGCGCGTGGCTGCCGCCGCCCGAGCGGGAGCCGGCGGTGCGGTTGCGGGAGTGGCCGCCGGAACCGCTGCCGAGGCAGCCGGTGCTGCCGGTTGTCCCTCCTGAGCCGGTGCGGCCGGCTGGGCCGTTGTGGCTGCGGGAGCCGCTGCCGGAGCAGCCGGTTCGCTCTTCTTGCATCCACTCATGGCGAGAGCGGCTGCAAGCATCAGGGCTGCTGAGAGGGTTGTTGCATTCATACGCATAGGTCATCTCCAGACTACGTAGCAGGATGTCAAGGCACGAAAAAAAACAGGCTGTTCTGCCAGATGAATTCATCAGATAACCGGATAGATTGATTTCCACCGGGAAGAGTTGCTTGCTCGCCGCTGATGCTTCTGCGGCGGTTGCCACCTTAGCAGAACCCGGTGCGGGAATCAAAGAGGTTAATCTTTCAGCTTCCAAAGTGGGCGTGCCGGTTCCGCTTTGGCACATTAATGACCCAAAAGTGTTAAGTGCGATTTCAAAAGTGGCATAAGGATTTATGCGCCATCCACGCAAAGGTCGGTTATGCTCCAGAGTGAAAGAGGCAGTACCCGGTTGCGATGGGGCATAAATCCAGTGCAGGCAGTCTTTATGCCACATTCGCCCAAAGAAGCGGTAGCGTCCATTGAAATCACGACACGAGTCCGAGATGTGCCGATCGCTCCCCGAGTCTGTTCCAAACGCTCTCCCCTGCTCGACCCCCGGTATCCGAGCCACCTGTCCAGTTCTGCAAACCGTAGCATCCACCTTTCGGAGGGAACACCCATGAATGGCAACATCTTCGCCCGGCTGACGGGCACGAAACGAACTCTGGTTGCGCTGCTGGCCTCAGGCGCCATGTTGACAGCCGGATGCTCCAATATGGCCACGTCGTCGCAGGGGCCCAATCCGTTTGTGACCAGCGGAACGCTCAAGGGAAAGGTGCATGGAGGCAATCAGGCCGTCTCCGGCGCGACGGTCAATCTGTACTTTGCCGGTCAGTTAGCTAACGCAACCGCGACGCTGGCTGCGACGACGACCACTTCCAACGACGGAACGGGGTCGTTCACCTTTGTACAGAACACGACGTCGCCGAACAACGGGAGCGATAACACGTTCTCCTGTCCGACCAACGTTGGTTCGCCTCTGGTCTACGTTGTGGCGAAGGGCGGCAATACGCTTGGCAATGGCAATTCCAGTGTCAACAATACTGCCGCGGCTTTCATCGCCCTTTACGGGACGTGCGATAGTCTCGCCACGAGCAACTTCGTGGACATGACCGAAGTGACCACGGTTGCCACGCTGGCCGCGGTGCAGCAGTTCTTTGATCCGTCCAATTACAGCATCACTGCGGATGGTACGGGCCAGCAGTACAACGTCATGCTGGGCCTGACCAAGACAATCGGCCTGCTGGCGGACGTGAGCACCGGCACGGTGGCCGGCAACACAGCGATCGCCGCGAACACGAGTGGGGCCAACGGAGTTGGAGGCGTGACGGTCACGGCTTCACCGGAGAGCAACAAGATCAATACGCTGGCCAATGCGATTTCGGCGTGCGTCAACAATGCCTCGGCTTCGGCGACGGCCTGCACAACGTTGTTTGCCGCAGCTCAGCCTCCAGCGGCGAACGTTACCAACAGGCCCAATGGAACGGTCTTTGCTCCGGCGACGGACGTGGTCCAGGCGATGTACTACATCCTGACCAATCCGACGAACGGCGGGACAACCAACCTGCTGAACATCTACAACCTCGCCACGGGCGCCGGCGCGCCATATCAGCCAACGCTGAGCGCGCAGCCGACCGACTGGAACATCGGCATCAACTACTCGAGCACCAACACCTGCGGCAGCGGCTCGGGCGGCTTCATCAGCAGTCCGTATGACATCAACATCGACGCACAGAACAACGTCTGGGTCGCCAACTCGCAGGCGACGAAGGGCAATCTGTCGGAGCTGGCGGCCTCGGGCGCGGCGAACACCTGCGTCTTCGTCGGCGGCGGTTCCAACGGCGGGGCAACGATCGACTCGAACGGCAATGTCTGGGAGGCGTCGACGGAGTCCAACAATATCTATCGGTATAACCCCGGAAACGGCAGTGTGCTGGCATTTCCCACCGCGTCCACTCCGCTTGCGGTCACGGCCGACGGACTGGGCAATGTCTACTTCTCGTCTTCCGCGAACACCTCACTCTATATGATTCCCGGAGCGGCGACGGCGAGCAGCGCGGTTGCGGCTGTGCAGATCTCGGGTGTGGTTGGCCCGAATCCAATCCGCATGATGCCTGACAACCAGGGCAGCTCGACGGTCAGCAATATCTGGGTCTCCTCGGGAGCCGGTTTTGTCTCGCGCGTTTCTCCGGCAACCACGGGCCCGAATCTGCTGAACGGATACTCGACGACGACCTTCCCCATCGGCAATGCTGCCTATGGTCTGGCAGTCGCCGTCAACAATGACGTGGTGGTGTCTTCCGGCGGTGCGGACAACTACCTCATCTACCTCAGCAAGGCCAACTCCTACGCTCCGGCATGGACCAGCTCCGCTGGGTTTGCGGGCATCAGCAATCCGACCGGCATCTCGCTGGACGGTCGCGGCAACATCTGGGTCCCCAACAACACTGACCCATCGGGTTCGGTCGGCAGCCTGAGCGAAGTCAGCGCCGGGGAAAGCGCGCTTTCTCCGACGAGCACCGGCTTCCAGCGGCCAACCCAGTACCTCTCCAAGGGACGCGCCAGCGCCATCGATCAGGCAGGCAATGTCTGGGTCGTCGGCGACGGAACTCCCAACTCGATCGACGAACTGGTCGGCGCCGGCGTGCCGGTCTATCAGCCGTATTCGAAGGGCATCTCCAACGGACGCTTCCAGCAGGTCCCGTAATTCACTGTTCATCTCATAACACAGGCCCCGGAAAGCTCCGGGGCCTTTTTGTGTTGATCGGAGCTTATTGGTCTGCGAGGTTAAAGACGCGCTCCATGGGAACCCACCACTGGTCCGTTCCGGACTGCGGAAGTTGCTGCTGAAACCGATGCATGATGGTCTCCCACTCCTGGACCTTTGCATTGACGGCATCGGCGGCGGCCTTGGCAGACAGGGAGAACTGGTCACTCACGTCCATGATCATGAACATGCGGGTGCCGAGCAGGTAAATCTCCATCTCGTTAACGCCGACGTGGAGCAGGCTGTCCCTGATTTCGGGCCATATTTTGGCGTGGTATCGCTTGTATTCGGCTATGGCGGCCGGATCATCCTTCAGATCCAGCGTTAAACAATGGCGTGGCATCGGTCCTCCTGTGTTCCGGTGCGGCATGGCGGTCGCAGAGGCAACCGCCATCTGGAAGACTATCATTGAGATTTTGCGGCCTGTTTTCCGCGATAGCCTGCGTCACAAAAAATAAGGCAAAAATATCTTTCCACCGTTGGACTCAAAACGCGGTATGCTAACTCTGGTATGGATGATTTCAGCCTATGACAGATGCTTTTTGCCTGGAAAATAAAATTGCTCTTGTGACCGGCGGTGCGAGCGGGATTGGCGCTGCAACCTGCCGCGAGCTCGCCCGCGCCGGTGCTCAGGTTCTTGTTGCCGACTTGAATCTTGCCGCGGCTGAGGCGCTCGCGTCGGAGCTGCCCCATGCGCGGGCGGTTGCCATGGACGTGACCGACGCGGCTTCGATTGCAGCGGCCATGCGCGCGATTGACCGGCTGGACATCCTGGTCAACAATGCGGGCATCGGGCTGGTGGGAGACATTACACGCACCTCGGAAGAGGACTTTGCGCGCGTGATGCGCGTGAATGTCACCAGCGTCTTTCTGGTGACGCAGGCGGCGTTTCCGCTGCTGCTGGCGTCGCGCGGCTCCATCGTCAATATCGGCTCGGTGGCGGGGCAGGTTGGCGTGAAGCAGCGGTTTGCCTACTGCGCCAGCAAGGGAGCGGTGCTCGCCATGACGCGCCAGATTGCCGTCGATTATCCGAAGGAAGTGCGCATCAACTGTATTGCTCCGGGCACCGTGCAGACGCCCTTTGTCGAGGGCTATCTGGAGAAGTATCACGCGCACGAAAAGGAGAAGGTGCGCGCCGAACTGGTTGCGCGGCAACCTATCGGGAGGCTCGGCACGCCGGAGGATGTCGCTTCACTTGTTCGTTACCTTTGTTCACACGAGGCTGAGTTTATCAACGGCGCAGTGATCTCCATCGATGGCGGCTGGACCGCGGCCTGAGCCGGAAACCGAGTATTTTGCAGGAAAGGGAAGCAGTTGAGCGAAACCATCATCACCGCCGTTCGAGTCATCGACCTGAGGTTCCCGACGTCACGCCATCACATTGGCTCGGACGCGGTCAACAAGGACCCGGACTACTCGGCAGCCTACTGTGTTCTTGAAACCAACACGGGTCTGGAGGGCCACGGCCTCACCTTTACGCTGGGGCGCGGTAACGACCTGGTGGAGCAGGCGGTCAGGTATCTTTCGCGCTATGTTGTCCATCGCTCGCTCAGCTCGATTACGGATGATCTTCGCGCCTTTGCGCGTCAGCTTACCGACGATACGCAGTTTCGCTGGCTTGGGCCGGAGAAGGGCGTCATTCATCTGGCAACCGGGGCGCTGCTGAACGCGGTCTGGGACCTCTATGCGCGCGCGGAGAAGAAGCCACTCTGGAGGCTGCTGGCGGAGATGGAGCCTTGCGAGGTCGCAAGGGCCATCGACTTCCGCTACATTGACGACGCACTGACGGAGCAGGAAGCCATCGAGATGCTCGCCGCTCGCCGCTCGTCGCAGCGGGAAAGGCTCGCCGTACTCGAACGGCAGGGATACCCGGCCTATACGACGTCGGCTGGATGGTTCGGCTACAACGAAGACAAGATACGACGGCTTGCCAAAGAGGCGCTGGCGGAAGGGTGGACGCACTTCAAACTGAAAGTAGGCGGTGAGCCGGCGGACGATCTGCGGCGCGGTCATATCGTCCGCGAAGAGATTGGGTGGACGAACAGGCTGATGGTGGATGCCAACCAGAAGTGGGGTGTGTTGGATGCCATCGACCGCACGAGGCAGCTTGCCGAACTGAAGCCCTGGTGGATGGAGGAGCCGACGAATCCAGACGATATTCTGGGGCACGCGCGCATTCGGCGCGAGGTTCCTGAGGTGCGCATCGCCACCGGCGAGCATGTACACAATCGCATCATGTTCAAGCAGTATCTTCAGGCGGGGGCGATTGACGTGCTGCAGCTTGACTCGTGCCGCGTCGGCGGCGTGAACGAGAATCTGGCGATTCTGCTGATGGCAGCGAAATTCAACGTGCCTGTCTGCCCGCACGCCGGCGGCGTGGGGCTTTGCGAGTACGTGCAGCATCTGTCGGTGTTTGATTATCTTTCCGTGTCGGCTTCGCTCGAAGACAGGGTCATCGAGTTTGTCGATCATCTGCACGAGCACTTCGTCACGCCGGTCCGTATCCGCAAGGGCCACTATCTTCTGCCTACCGAGCCGGGTTACAGTATTCAAATCAAGGAAGAGTCCCTCGCTCGCTTTGCCTATCCCTGTGGTGAAGCATGGCAGGAGACCATGCAGGTCCTAAGGAGTAACGGCACGGCATGAAGCTCGTCACGTATACCACCAGCACCAACCCCAATCCACCCCCAGGCGCACTTGTTCAGGAAGATTTCGTGGCTGACCTTACTGCGTTCGGTCATGCTTCGATCCTCTCGCTGATTGAGGCGGGGCCGCAGGCGCTCATCGATGCGCGCGCCAATGTTGCGAAGCTGTCGCGCATTCCGCTGGCAAGCGTTCGTCTGGTTGCGCCGATTCCGCGCCCGCCACGCATCTTCGCCATTGGGTTGAACTATCAGAAGCACGCGGCCGAGTCGAATATGCAGGTGCAGAAGGTGCCGACGGTGTTTCTGAAGCTCTCCAGCTCTGTCGTCGGCCCGGAGCATCCTATCGTTCTGCCGAAGATCTCCACTCAGCCTGATTATGAGGCGGAGTTTGGCGTTGTCATCGGCAAGCCCGGCTATCAGATTCCGGCGGCTCGGGCTTTCGATCACGTTTTTGGCTACACCATCGTCAACGACGTCAGTGCGCGCGACATTCAGCTTGCCACGTCGCAGTGGACGCTCGGGAAGTCGTTCCCCACGTTTACTCCGCTTGGGCCGGTCATCACTACGGCCGATGAAGTGCCGGACCCGCACGCGCTGCGCATCTCGCTCACGATTAACGGGGAGACGTTGCAGGACTCGAATACGAGCGACCTGATCTTCAAAATTCCCGCGCTCGTTGAACACCTGTCGCATCTGACACCACTGGAGGCGGGAGACATTATCAGCACCGGCACGCCGGAGGGCGTCGGCCTTGGCCGCAAGCCTCAGCGTTGGCTCAAGCCGGGCGAGGATGTGGTGGTGACGATTGAGCGGCTGGGTTCACTGCGCAACCGCACGCAGGCGGAGTAGGGACGCGGGTTGTGCCAGGGCTGAACGGATTGCGTCAAGGCGCATTTTGCGTGCGTGAGGAACGGCCCGGGGCTAAAGCCCCCTCACAGTTGCCGGCTTTTCGTGGGGCTGAAGCCCGACGCTAATCCCCAAAGGCAATCATAAGTTTTCGGCGCCTTTGAAAGCACTTTGACTTTAATGGCAATTTCGCAAGGCTGAAGGCCGGCGTTCTCACTGAGCTTTCTTATACGACGATCACGCGGACCTGCTGCTCGCGGAAGGCTTCGACCAGTGCGGGATCGACGCTGTCGTCGGTGACGATGGTGTCGATCTGCCGGGTGGAGCAGACGCTGGTGGGTGAGACGACGCCCAGTTTGCTGGCGTCGGCGACGGCGATGACCTGTTTGGTGTGCTTGACCATCTGGCTCAGAATCAGGGCCTCGTCGGATTCGATGACGGTAAGGCCGTGTTGCGGATGGAGTCCGCAGGCGCCGACGAAGAGCTTGTCGAAGAAGAGGCGCTGTAGCGAGTCGTAGGCCGTCGCGCCGACCATCGAAAACGATCCCGGCCAGCGGATGGATCCTCCCGTCAACGTCACGCGCGCATTGGGCAGGCTGGAGAACTCCATGCCGATGTTCACCGCGCTGGTGACGATGTGAATGCCTTCGCGGTGGCGCAGGCTGCGCGCGACCTGCGTGGTGGTGGTGCCGGGTGAGATGGCGATGGTGTCGCCTTGATCGACCATCTCGGCGGCGGCGATGGCGATGCGCCGCTTCTCGTCGGCGAACCTCTCTTCGCGGAGAGGGAATGCGGCATCGAACCGGAAGGGTTCATAGGTCATCTTTCCGGCCAGCTCGACGCTGCCGTGGGTCCTGTGGACGAGGCCCCGCTGTTCCAGCTTGATGAGGTCGCGGCGCACGCTGGCGGGCGAAGCGCCAACCGTGCCGGAGAGGTCTTCCACGCTGCTTTTTCCCTTTTGCAGAAGAAGGTGCAGTATCTGGTTTTCGCGGGCCTGGGTCTTGGGTGCCATGGATGGATTTCCTGTACTTGTACTGTAGTGCAGCGGAGGCGAAAAAATGAAACATTTAACATCCGTTCCTACATTTTATGAGCAATTAGTCATTATTTTTTCACAAATATGAAGATTTAGATTGACAACTGAGCGTTTGAGTTTTTATGCTCCGCTACAGAATCCGAACAGCATTACGGCCAGGGCCAACGTGTAGACCTCTGCTTTTCGGTCGGGGCCGCCCTCCGTTCGTTGCCATAATCCGGTTTCACACGAGTTTTGGAGGCAGTATGAAGACAGCAATGCAGGTCAGATTGTTGAAGTGGTTCTCAGTCGTTGCTCTGGTGGTGGCGCTTGCCGGTTTGCCCTCTGCGTGGGCCCAGACCGTCACCGGAGCCGTTACGGGCGAAGTGACCGATACGACCGGGGCCGTGATTCCAAATGCGCGCGTCGTCGCGGCCAACACGGCCACGGGTGTGAAGACCGAAACCCTGACCAATGCAGCCGGGGCGTACACGATTCGCTTTCTGCCGATCGGCCCGTATCAGGTGACGGTGTCGGCGAGCGGATTTGCAACGCAGACGCTGCCGCCGTTTGCGTTGGAGATCGCCCAGACCGCGAAGTTCAACGTGCAGTTGAGCGCGGGCAGCGTTGCGACAACCGTGCAGGTGTCGGCCGAGACAGCGCCGATTCTCAATACCAATGACGACACGCTGAGCGGCACGTTCACGGCGAATGCAATTCGCAACTTTCCTCTGAACGGCCTCGACTTCTCTGCGATTACGCTCTACGTTCCCGGCGCGGTGAGCACGGCGGGCACCGGAGGGACGACCAGTATCGAGCGCAGCACGTACTTTACAGACTCGGTGAACCTGAACGGCAACCGCGCGCAGGCGAATAACTACACGCTGGACGGCATCGACATGAACGAGACGTTCAACAACCTGATCTCGTACAGCCCGGCCCCGGATGCGTTGCAGGAGATGAAGGTGCTGACGGCGAACTCGCCGGCGGACTACGGCAATGTGAACGGCGCGGGCGTGGTGAGCGTGCTCAAGACCGGTACCAACAGCTTCCACGGTTCGGCCTACGGCTACGTGCAGGACTACCGGTTGAACGCCAACTCGTGGCAGAACAATAACCAGACGCCGCACATCAAGATCAATCCGTTCTCGCAGGACCAGTTCGGCGGCACGCTGGGCGGACCTATTGTGCGCGACAAGCTGTTCTTCTTCGTCGATTATCTGGGATCTCGCTATCACAGGGGCGGTGTGGGATCGGCAAGCGTATTTACACAAGCCATGCGCACCGGGGACTTCTCCGTTCTGCTGCAAGGGGAAAATCCGATTCAACTGTACGACGCGCTCAACAACTTTGCTCCGTACACAGGAGACACAGGGATACCGATTGTCAATCCTGTCGCGAAATTCCTGTTTGCCAATTCCAAGCTGTATCCGCTGCCCAACGCAACGCCGACGGATGGAATTGTGAACAGCAACTATCAGGCGCCAACGCATCAGTTCAAGGCCAACAACCAGGGCGACATCAAGATTGAGTACGACCCGCGCACGGCGGACCGGTTTACCGGCTTTTATTCGATGTCCACAGCCTACGATGGGTCGAACCCTGTGCTGGCTATCAGCTTCAACGGAGTGAATCTGTATCCGACGAAGCTGTTCGGCGTGAACTGGGTGCATACGTTCTCGCCTGCTCTGATTAACTCTGCGCGCATTGGATTTACGCGCACGGTCTGGGCGCAGAATTTTCCGATTGACCCGACCGGCGAGTTTGGCAACTCTGGGAACTCCAAGGTGGGGATCAGCTTTCCGAATCAGGCGTATGCCGGATTTTCCTACCAGAGTATCGGCGGGGGCATCTTCGCGGGCGGCAATCCGGTTTATGGCGGCGGCCTGATTGACAACACGTACAGCTATATCGACAACCTGACCTGGCAGCGGGGCCGTCACCTGCTGAGCATCGGCGCGCAGGCGATGCGGTATCAGAACAACTATCCGACCGCGAATAACAATGGATACCTGGGCTCGCTCAGCTATAACGGCAACTACACCAAGAGCCCCAACGACGCCGACTCCGGTTACGGCGGCGCGGACTTCCTGCTGGACCGTGTGAGTTCTGTGGCCGCGACACTGGCCAGCGTGAATGTGGGGCAGCGCCAGTGGCGGATTGCCGGCTTCATCAACGACGACTTCAAGATGCTGCCTACGCTGACGCTGAACTTCGGCGTTCGCTATGAGTTCGATGAACCGTGGGTGGAGTCGAACAACAAGACAGGAAACATCGACGAGGCCACCGGCCAGGTGCTGTACGCGCACGCTGTTCCTGCCGGAGCGCCTGCGGGGTCGGGGCTGTGCAGCAATCGCGGCTGCTACGACAACAACTATCGCCAGATGATGCCGCGTCTCGGATTTGCGTACCAGGCAACGCCCAGGTGGGTGTTGCGCGGCGGCTATGGCGCGACCAGCTTCTTTGAAGGCAACTCGTCCAATCAGCGGTTGACGTCGATTACACCCTTCATTCAGGCGATCAATGTGAACCTGACGCAGCCGACGCTGACTGATGTTCCCACTCCCCTGAAGGCGGAGACGGCGTTTCAGTCTCCCAGCAGCAATGGCGGCACGTTCAACGTTTATCCAAAGAACATGCAGCCTGCGTATGTGCAGGAGTGGAACCTGACGACGGAGTATGCGCTATCGAACACGCTGTCGCTTCAGGTGGGGTATCTGGGAGAGAAGGGCGACCACATCGAGGACTACGGCAACCTGAATCAGTATCGCGTCAACGGTGATCCGACCTCGGCGCCGTACTACAACAACAAGTACATCGGCGTGGATTCGGCGCTGGGCATCGGGTCGAATTCGCTGCTCGTGACCGAGTCGCGGGCGATGATGAACTACAACGCGCTTCAGGCGATTCTGCGGCAGAGGCTGAGCCACGGAGTCGAGTACACGCTGAACTATACCTACGGCAAGGCGATGACGAATAGCCTGGGCAACTATGGGTTGCTGGTCAACGGCTTCAGCGGCGCGTTCCAGAACTACTACGACAGCGGGGCGGACTACGGCCCGGCAGGCTATGACGTGACGCATAATGTCTCGGGCAATGTGGTCTACGCGCTGCCTGTGGGGCGCGGTCAGGAGTACCTGAACGGCGTCAATCAACTGGTGGATGAGGTTGTCGGCGGATGGCGGTTTGCCGCGAGTGGCGTGGCCTATTCGGGCTTTTCGGAGACGCTGACGACGGGCGTCAACAACAACTCGAATAGCTACGGCAGCGTGCGGCCGAATCAGTACCGGAGACTGAAGATCGTCCACCGTTCGATCTACAACTGGTTTGGAACCGACCCGTCTGCGCAGCCATGCACGACGCCAGGTGTGGACAACGGAGTCTGTGCCTTTGGCGCACCGGCAAACAACACGTTCGGCAATTCCCGGAACGGCGCTGTTCGCGGCCCGGGATACCTGAATGTAGACCTGTCGGCGATGAAGGACTTTCACCTTATCGGCGAGCATTCGGTCGGGTTCCGGTTCGACGCCTTCAATGCGTTCAACATTGTGAGCTACGGCAATCCGGACACGGGCATCAACGATACGGGCTTCGGCCAGATCGCGCAGCAGAACTCGATTCGGTCAACCGAACGGCACCTGCAATTCTCGGCGCACTACAGATTCTAGTTCTGCGTCTGGACCAACCAATTATTTTTCCGTACCGATTGCGCAGGGCCCCGGCTCTGCGCAATCCTTTGTAAGGTGCATGATTTTCAAGAGACCTGTTCGATGAGGAGCAACCGTTGGCGTTTTATCTCGGCGTAGATGCTGGAGGCACCAAGACACAGTACGTTTTGGCGGACGAACATAAGGAATTGGCGCGCGTACAGGGCGGCACCATCAAACGGATGCGCGCGGACGCGGCGGCGACGACGCGCAATCTGGAGAAGGCGCTTGCTGAGCTGACTTCGCTGGCGGGTGTCCCGATGCAGTCGGTGACGCGGACGTGCATTGGCGCGGCCGGCATTACGGTGCCGCTCGTCACCGACTGGATGCGCGCGGCATTCGGCGAGCGCGTGGGCGGCTCGCTGATTCTGGTTGGCGATGTTGAGATTGCACTGGACGCGGCGTTTTACGGTGGTCCGGGAGTGCTGGTGCTGGCCGGGACAGGCTCGAATGTGGCGGGGCGATCTCCTCTGGGCAAGCTGACGACCGCGGGCGGATGGGGGCCGATGCTCGCTGATCAGGGATCGGGGCATCGCATTGGGTATCAGGCGCTGCGCGATGCGTTTCTTGCGCGGGATGAAGGTCGGCCGACGGAGCTGATGGCTGCGATTTTGAAGCTGTGGGACTTGCCCGATGTTGAAGGGTTGATTGCCTACGCCAACAGGATTCCTGCGCCGGACTTCAGCAGGCTTGCGCCGGTGGTCGTTTCGTGCGCGGAGCAGGGCGATCCGGTTGCCAAGGGTGTTCTGCGGCGTGAGGCGGAGGAGCTTGCGCATCTGGTTCATCTGGTGATTGAGCGACTGCGGCGCGATGCTCCGGGGGCTGATTGGCTTCCGCGGATTGCTTTTACGGGCAGCATTCTCGAACGTGTTCTTGCTGTGCGTGAAGGCATTGTTGAGGTGTTGAAGCGGGATCTGCCGTCGCTGGAAACTCTGCCCGGGGTGGTCGATCCGGTCCTTGGCGCGCTGTGGCGCGCTCGCAGTGATGCATCATGCTAACCAAGGAGTATGGCTCGATGTGGAAAGAAATTGTCGGTAAGGCTGTACTTGCGGCTGCTTTGGCTTGCGGCGTGTCGCCGCTCATCTGTGCGCAGAATTTTCCGGACATCAAGCCGACGGCGCAGCAGACCGCGTGGCAGGACCTGGAGTTCGGCGTCATCATTCACTTTGGCACGAATACGTTTCTGAACCGCGAGTGGGGCGATGGCACGGCGAGCCCGTCGGTCTTCAATCCGAAGCAGTTCGATCCGGACCAGTGGATGGAGGCGATCAAGGCTTCGGGTGCGCGGTACGTCGTGATGGTCGCCAAGCACCACGACGGCTTCTGCCTGTGGCCGACGGAGCAGACGAGTTACAGCGTGAAGAGCAGTCCGTGGAAGGACGGCAAGGGCGACGTGGTTGGCGAGGTTGCGGCTGCGGCGCGTCGTCACGGGCTGAAGTTTGGTGTGTATCTTTCGCCGTGGGACAGGCACGAGCCGAAGTATAAGGACTCGGCTGCTTATGACGAGTACTACAACGCGGAGTTGACGGAGCTGGCGACGCGCTACGGCGACCTGGTCGAGTTCTGGCTCGACGGAGCGGGCAGCGGCGGGCATGTTTACAACTTTCCGAAGATCATCGAGACGCTGCGCACCTACCAGCCGAACACGATTGTCTTTGCTGATGTGGGGCTGTTTGAGTACGGCGACGCTCGGTGGGTGGGCAATGAGGCCGGGAAGATTGATTACGAGAACTGGAATGTGATCGACAGGCACGGCTATCTGCGGTGGCGGCCTGTGGAGGCGGACACTCCACTGCACAAGCTGCACTGGTTCTGGCATCCGAACGATACGGCTTCGCTCAAGAGCGTGAGCGAGCTGGTGGATGATTATGAGAATACGGTGGGGCGCGGCGGGCAGTGGATGCTTGGCGTCGCTCCGGACGACCGGGGCCTGCTGCCGGATGCGGATGTGGCGCGGCTGAAGGAGCTGGGTGCGGCGATTCAGGCGCGGTACTCAGATAATTTGCTGCGTGGGCATCTCTTCGAGGATGACAATACCGAGGCGGCGCTGGATGGGGATGAGGCGACGTTCTGGAGTGCTCCGGCGGCGGCGGCTTCGTCGGTGATGGAGGTGCGGATGCCTCGTCCGATCACCTTCAACAGCGCGATGATGATGGAGTGGCTGAACGATGGGCAGGCTATTCAGCGGTACCGCATCGAGGTGTGGGAGGGCGGGGCGTGGAAGACGGTGGACTCGGGTGAGGCGATTGGTCACAGGAAGATGGATCACTTTGCTCCGGTGACGGCGGAGCGGGTGCGGCTGCATATTCTGTCGAGCGTGGGGACGGCGCGGATTCGGGAGTTTCAGCTCTTCCGGCTGCCTTGACCCCCCTCCCCCTATTAAGTACTCAAATTCCTTTGAACAAAGGACTTAGGTCTGGACTATCTGCGCACGTTCTGGGCCAAAGTCTATGGGAAGGCCCCGGCGGGTGCCGGGCCTTTTTTACTCTCTGTTTTAAGTATAGCGGGTTGGTGAAACTCGCCCGCCAGTTTTGGGGTGTTTTTGGGGTTTTTCCCACCGTGCGGAGGGTGTTCGTTCCCACCCTTCGCGATGAAGCTGCGAAGGATGGGGCACCCGGTGTTCGTGGCGGATGAAAAAAGCAGATTCCTTCGCTTCGCTGCGGAATGGAAATACAAAAGGGCCGCGGAATGGAAATACAAAAGGGCCGCGGAATGGAAAT
>Ga0105240_10008819_pt1 | contig 14362 bp, 12 predicted proteins | sample KBSC54metaG_FD_80426 | JGI IMG/M metagenome (GOLD analysis project Ga0105240, IMG submission 80426) | Corn rhizosphere microbial communities from Kellogg Biological Station, Michigan, USA - KBS C5-4 metaG | ecosystem: Host-associated > Plants > Roots > Rhizosphere > Soil | place: Michigan, USA... | reverse complement strand
GACGTTGAGCGCGGTGCAGGGCCGGAAGTCCCGACGGCAGGCCCTCGGTGAGCGAGCCGCGCGACTTCGCTTTCATCGCCTCCCAGCGTTCCTTGGGACCGCCGCCGTACAGGTGCGGATGACGCCGCTTCATCTTGTCGATCAGGCCGCCGGCCACGTCGTGCGCGTCGAATGCACCGTCTTCTTCGGCGAGCACCGAATGGAACAGCACCTGGAGCAGCACGTCGCCTAACTCTTCGCGCATCGCATCCACATCACCGCTGCGGATGGCGTCGTCCAGCTCGTGCGTCTCCTCGATCAGATAGGGTCGCAGCGAGTCGTGCGTCTGCGCGCGATCCCAATCGCAGCGCGCGCGCAAATCACGCATGAGCGCGAGCGCATCTTCAAGCGTTGGTTTAGCTTGCATCGTTCCTCCCGGGCCGGTATACTACCCGCCCGAACGATGATGCGTCAACGCGAGAGTCGATGACACGCGCCTGGGTCGAAATCGATCTGGGCGCGTTACGCCGAAATGGGGCCGTGATGGCCGCCCGCGCCGCCGCGCTCCTCCCGATGATCAAGGCCGATGGCTACGGGATCGGTGCCGTGGCCGCGGCGCGCGCGCTCGAACCGTTGTCGCCGTGGGGCTTCGGTGTCGCCACACTCGTCGAGGGACGCGAGCTGCGCGAAGCCGGCGTCGACCGGCCGATCATCGTGTTCACCCCGGCTCTGCCCGATGAGCTTGCCGACCTCCGCGCTGCCCGCCTAACGCCGGCCCTCGGCACGCCCGAGCAGATCGACGCCTGGCGCGCGCTCGGTGCCGGCGGCGAGAACTGGCACCTCGCGATCGACACGGGCATGCACCGCGCCGGCGCGCACTGGGATGAAGTCGGCCAACTGAACACACTGCTGCGCGCGGCTCCGCCTCAGGGCGCATTCACTCATTTTCACTCGGCCGAGCTGGATGACGGCACGCTCGCCGAACAAGAGCGGCGCTTCGAGGAAGCGATCGGACGACTGCCCGCTCGACCCGCCGTACTTCATACCGAAAACTCCGCTGCGCTGGCGCGCACGACGAAGTCGAAATGGTCGCTCGCGCGTCCGGGTATTTTCCTCTACGGTGTGGGAAGCGGCCCGCGCGCGCTCGTCCAACCGGAGCCCGTCGTGAGCCTCCGCGCGCGCATCGCCGAGCTCCATACTATTCTCGACGGAGACTCGGTGAGCTACGATGCGACGCATCGCGCGTCGGGCACACGTCGCATCGCGACGCTGCCCGTGGGTTACGCGGACGGCTACCGGCGCGCATTCGGCAACCGCACGCACGCCTTGCTGCGCGGCCGCTGTGCGCCTGTGGTCGGTGTGGTCACGATGGACATGACGATGATCGACGTGACCGACATCCCGTGCGAAGTGGGCGACGTGGCCACACTCATCGGACGCGACGGTGATCGCGTGCGCGACGTCGAGTCGGTGGCGCGTGAGGCTGATCTTTCGCCTTACGAAATCCTCACCGGACTCAAGTCGCGTCTCCCGCGCCAGTACGTGAGCGCGTCGTGACGCGCCGCGCGATCATTCTCGTGCTCGACGGCGTGGGCATCGGCGCGGCGCCGGACGCTGCCGATTACGGCGACACCGGGAGCAATACGTTGGGCAACCTGTCGCGCGCAGTGGGAGGCTTCAATCTGCCCAACCTGGCGCAACTCGGAATCGGATGCATCGCGCCACTCGCCGGCGTCGAGCCCGCCCAACGTCCGCGCGCCGCGTGGGGTACGATGCGTCCTGCGTCGGCGGGAAAGGACAGCACCACGGGACACTGGGAAATCGCCGGCGTGCATCTCGCGCGACCATTTCCCACGTATCCGGACGGATTTCCCGCTCAGCTCGTGGACGAGTTTGCGGATCGCACGGGTCGCGGCGTGTTGGGCAACATCGCAGCGAGCGGTACAGAGGTAATTGCCCGATTCGGCGCCGAGCACGAGCGCACCGGCCGGTGGATTCTGTATACGAGTGCCGACTCGGTTTTTCAGGTGGCCGCGCACGAGCGCGTGGTCCCGCTCGATGAATTGTACGCCGCGTGCCAGATTGCGCGGTCGATGCTCGTTGCGCCGAACGACGTCTCGCGCGTGATCGCGCGCCCCTTCACGGGTGAGGCGGGCGCGTATCGGCGAACCGCCGCGCGTCGCGATTTCTCGATCGTACCGCCCGAGCGCACTCTGCTCGACGCGCTCGCCGAGCGCGGCCTAGCGCGCATGGGTGTGGGAAAAGTGGACGATCTGTTCGCCGGGCGGGCGATCACGTCAGTCCACACGGCAGACAACGCGGCTGGGCTCGCGGAAATTCATCGCGCGCTCGACGCGCTCAATGGTGGGCTGCTCTTCGCCAACCTAGTAGATTTCGACCAGCTTTGGGGGCACCGAAACGATGTGTCGGGGTTCTATGAAGGACTGCGGACGTTCGATTCCGCGCTCCCCGGCATTGAAGGCGCACTTCGCGAGGACGACTTGCTTTTTTTGACGGCCGATCACGGGAATGACCCGACCACGTCATCCACCGATCACGCGCGCGAGCGCGTGCCCCTTCTCGTTGTGGGCCCGCGCGTCCATCCGCGATCGCTCGGTGAACGATCCACCTTCTCCGACGTCGGCGTGACGGTCGCGGAGTGGTTGGGGGTCGATTTTCGCGATCACGGCGTGTCGTTCCTCGCGGAGTTGCTCGCCGCGTGAAGCAGCGCGTTTCCGGCGCCACCGTCGTCGGCACCCCTTCCGCGACGTCGGATGCGGACTGGCGGGAGCTGCGCGCAATGGCCTTTGCGGCCCTCGATCACGCGTACGCGCCGTATTCGCGCTTTCGAGTTGGCGCGGCCGTGCGGTCGGGCGACGGACGCATCTACGCCGGGTGCAACGTGGAGAACGCGTCGTATCCGGCGTCGATGTGCGCCGAGCGTGTGGCGGTCGCGACGGCGGTCGCCGACGGCGCGCGCGATTTCGTTGCCCTGGTCATCGCGACCGACGCGGCCGAGCCCGCGCCGCCGTGTGGTGTGTGCCGACAAGTCTTGGGCGAGCTCGGCCCGCGCCTCGAGGTGGTCAGTTGTACCAGTCGAGGCGGCGAGTCGCGTTGGTCCGTCGCATCACTCCTGCCGTCTCCGTTCACGCCGCATTCGCTCGACCGTTCGTGACAGGCCAGCGCGTCGTTCCCGTTAGGACGATGCGTCAGGCGCACCAGAACCATCTCTCCGTGGAAGGCCGGAGTGCCCGTTTCTCGTAAGCCGGGTCGCACACTGCTCCTCATGGGCACACTGGTGGTCGTTGCCACCGTGATCGGCGCGTGTCAGGAGAATCTCGCGGGCGGGGCGGCGTGTCCAGCGCTGTGTCCGGACACGCTCACGGTGAAGGACACCGTTCTGTCCGGCACCGACGCGTTCGATACGTTGACCAACGTGGTCGGCATCCCGCCCCTCGGCACCGAGCAGCAGCTGCTGGTTGCCAACTACGTGCAGGGCGGGGACTCGGTGCAAACCGCGGCCATCCTGCGGTTCGATTCGCTCATCCGGATCCTGCCTGACACGGACACGCTCGCGGCGCCAAAGCCGATCACGCGCGTCGATTCGAGCGGGGTCAAGATCACCGTCATTGCGCCCACCGACAGTACGCGCGACACGATTCTCGTTCCGGACACGGTGACGTTCCTCGTGTTCGACGTGGACGCGAACGCGCCGGACTTGGACACGGGAGCCGTGCACGCGCAACTCAACAACCCGCCCATCGCGTCCCGCGTCGTGCCGCGCGACTCGGTGAAAGGCGCGATCAGCATCCGGATCGACACGGGGTGGGTGGCGGAGCACGTCCGCGACGGCAAGCGGATCCGGTTAGGCATCCGCATCCAGAGCGCGAAGTCGACCCAGCTCAGGATCGGGAGCGCCGATGGCGGCCTGCCGGCGTCGCTCTTCTATTTCGGGTTTTCGGATACGAGCAAGGCGTTCACGCAGCGCAACGTGAACACGCACACCAATGGTTCGCCGCCGTTCAACAGTCTGGCCGACTACGATCTCGTGTTGAAGGGGACGCCTCCGCCTGCGGCGGGCATTCTGGCCGCGGGTGGAATTCCGGGGAGCCGCATCTACATGCGCTTCAGCGTGCCGTCGGCGCTCATTGATTCCTCGGCCACCATCGTGCGCGCGAACCTGATCATGCACCAGCTGGCCAACGTGGACTTCGGTACGGCGGACACCGCCGACACGATCCTGTTGCAGACGGGTGTCGTCCAGGCGTCACCCGGCGTGACGAACATCGCGGCGGCCACGCTGCTCGCGGCGTCGCCCGGTTCGTTAGGCATCACGGGCGTGCCGACGATCAACTTCCGCCCCGAGGTCGCGCGCCCCGATACCATCCCGCTCGTTGGCGTCTTCTCGTTGTGGCGGCGGCTGGGGCCGCTCCGGTCGCAGCGCGCGATCGTGCTCGAGTCGACGGGCGAGGGCATCGAGCCGCGACAATATCTCTTCTACTCGAACACCGCGGCGGACAGTCTCAAGCCGCGCATCGAGATCAGCTATATTCCCAGGAGCGGGTTCGGCCTTCCGTGATGCGACCGCGATTCATCCCACCCGCGCTGCTCGCCGCGGCGGCGCTCGCAGCGGCCGGCTCCGCTCGCGCGCAGGGCACCGTGAGCACGCAGGGCTTCGGGTACCCGCCCGGTCAGATCAGCGCCGCCGCGGCGGCGTTAGGCGGCGGGCCGGCGGAGACCGACGCGCAGTCGGCGCTCAACCCCGCGGCGATCGCGGCGTGGATCCGCCCCGGCATCTACGTCGAGTACGCGCCCGAGTTCCGCACGGTCACGGCCAACGGCCAATCGGACCACACGACCACGAGCCGCTTCCCGCTCATGAGCGGCGCCATCACGCTCGGCAGCCGCGTCACGGCCGGCATATCGGTGTCCACGCTGCTCGATCGCACCTGGGAGACCTCGCGCAGCGGCTTCGACCATTTCGCCAGCGACAGCGTCCAGTTTACCGAAAACTTCAAGGTCTCTGGCGCCATCAACGACGCCAAACCCGGACTCTCGGTGGCGGTGCTCAACTCGCTCTGGTTAGGCGTGTCCGCCGATGTCTATTCGGGCGACAACAATCTCACCATCCTGCGCACGTCGCAGGACACGACCGTCCGGACGTTCTCGCAGCAGTCGCGTCTCTCCTTTTCCGGCATCGGCGCGAGCGGCGGCATCATGTGGCAGCCCGGGGCGCAGTTGGCCATCGGGGTGTCCGGACGGTTGGGCGGCCGGTTCACGGTGTTCCGCAATGACACCGTGCTCACGCGCGCCACGGCGCCCAAGCGCGCCGGCGCGGGGATCACCTTCACCGGGCTCCCCGGCATCGTGCTCGCCTTCCACACCGACTGGGACGGATGGTCGAGCATGAACGGGTTGGGTCAACCGGGCCTGCTCGTCACGAACACGTGGACGTACGGCGGCGGCGCCGAGGTCCGCGGTCCGGTTGCGTTAGGCGCACCGATCGCGCTGCGCGTCGGCTACCAGCACCGCGGCCTGCCGTTCCTGGTGAACTCGTCCAAGATCTTCGAGTCGTCGTACTCCGGCGGCCTGGGCTTCCTGCTCTCGCAGGGACGCTCGCGCGTGGACTTCACTCTGGTCCGCGCCAGTCGGACCGGCTTGCCCGGCGTTACCGAGCATGCCTGGACGGCGGAGTTCGGCATCATGGTGCGCCCCTGAGCGGTTGACGTCGTGACCGAGGCCGCCACTCAGACGCCGCTCATCGTGGTGGCGGACGACGTGCCCGCCAACGTCGAGTTGTTGTCCGACCAACTCACGGCGCTCGGCTATCGCGTGCTCGGCACGATCGACGGTCCCACCGCGCTGGCGGCGTGCTTCGAGGAGCACCCCGACCTCTGCATCCTCGACGTCTCGATGCCCGCCGGCCCGTTAGGCTGCGACGACCGCGCGACGGGATTCGAGGTCTGCCGCCGCCTCAAGCGCGACCCGCGTACGGCGCGCATCCCGGTCATCTTCGTCACGGCGCTCAACGACACCACCGACCGTGTGAAGGCCATCGAAGCGGGCGGCGACGATTTCCTCACCAAGCCGCACAACCGGCAGGTGTTGGGCGCACGGGTGCGCTCGCTGCTCCGGTTGAAGTTCGCGACCGACGCGCTCGAGCAGAGCTACCGCAAGCTGCGCGAGCTGCAGAAGCTGCGCGACGATCTCATGAAGATGATCGTGCACGATCTCAAGACGCCGCTCACGTCGGTGCTGGCGTCGCTCGAGATGGCGCTCGATGGCGACTTCGGCGCCTACTCGCCCGAGATGCGCCGAGCGTTAGGCGACGCGGAAGGGAAGGCCGAGGACTTGTTGGCGCTCATCGAGGACTTGCTGGAGGTCGCACGTCTCGAGGAGGCGGCCGTGTCGCTCGAGCTGCAGCCCATCGCGCCGCGCGCGTTTCTCGTGTCGGTATCGGACGAGTGGGCCATGCGGTTTCGCCAGGACGGCGCGCGCGTCTCGGTGGACACGAGCGACGAAGCGCCGGTGTTTCAGGGCGACCTTGGTCTCTTGCGGCGCGTGTTCGGCAATTTGATCCAGAACGCGCTCACCCACAGTCCGCGCGGTGTCTCGATCTGGCTCACGGGTCGTCGCGACACATCGGGCGGCGTGTTGTTCACGGTGGCCGACGACGGGCCCGGCATTCCGCCCGAGTACCACGAGATCATTTTTCTGCGCTTCGAGCGCGTGAAGCGCCCAGAGACGCCGCGGGTGCGCAGCTCCGGGCTTGGCCTGACGTTCTGCAAGATGGCCGTGGAGGCGCACGGCGGAAGGATCTGGGTGCAGAGCACGGAGGGGCGCGGCAGCCAGTTCCACATCGTGCTGCCGTGCGTGCCGCCGCGCACGCACGTGCCCGCGTCGAGCGTCGCCTCGCCGCCGGGCGTCTCGGCCCCGATGCCGCCGGCGGGGCGCGCCGGTTAGGCTGGACATGAAAGTCTACCTGCGCACGTTCGGCTGCCGCGCCAACCAGTACGACAGCGAGGTGGTACGCGCGCTGCTCGAGGCTGGGGGCGCGGAGCTCGTGGCCGACGCCGCCGACGCGGACGCGGCGGTGTTCAACAGCTGCGCCGTGACGGCGGCGGCGGAAGCCGACCTGCGGCACGCTGTGCGGCGGGCAGCGCGCCGGCGGCCGGGGATTGCGACGGTGGTGATGGGGTGCGCTGCGGCGCGCGACCCGGACGGCGTCGCCGCGCTGCCGGGCGTGACGCGCGCGATTCCCGGCGCGGCCGCCGCGGAGGTCGCGGCTGCGTTAGGCATCCGCCCGAGCGAGGCGCGGCCCGCGCGGCAGACGGGCACACGCGCGCTGCTCCGCATCCAGGATGGATGCGACGAGCATTGCACCTTCTGCGCGACGACGCTCGCCCGCGGCGCCAACCGCTCGCGGCCGCTCGATGATCTCGTGGACGAAGCCGAGCGATTGGCGGAGCATCATCGGGAGATCGTGCTCACCGGAGTGCACATCGGGTCGTACGGCCGCGATACCGGCACGTCGTTAGGCGAGCTGGTCGATGCGCTCGTGCGCGCCGTGCCGAATGCGCGCTTCCGGTTGTCATCCGTCGAAGCGACCGAGGTGGACGACCGGCTGCGCGAGCGACTGCGCGCGCGCGACGGCGGCCTCGTGCCGTACCTGCACGCGCCGCTCCAGTCCGGCGCCGATCGCGTGCTGCGGCGCATGGGCCGCCACTGGTACACCGCGTCGACGTACGCCCGCGCCATCGAACGCATCGCCGGCGACGCATCCGTGTTCGGACTCGGCGCCGATGTCATCGCCGGCTTCCCGGGCGAGACCGCGGACGAGCATCGAGCGACCATGTCGCTCGTGTCGTCGCTGCCGTTCACGAGCCTCCACGTTTTTCCGTACTCGCCGCGCCCGGGCACCGCCGCCCAACGGATCGCAGAACCGGTCGGCACCGCCGATGTCGCGCGCCGAGCGAACGAGCTCCGCGCCCTGAGTGCCCGGGTCGCGCAGACCTATCGCGCCCGACGAGACGCTGGGGACGCCGACGTTATCATCATCGGCGATCGCGCGCACCGAAGCGGCCTTACGGAAGACTATTTGTCGGTCATCCCGGCCGACGATGCGCTATCCCGTGGCACCCGTATGCCCATGCGTCTCGCGCTCAGAGACGGCGTATTGTTCGCTCACTCAAAAGAGTGCTAGCTTGTAGCGTAGCGCCAGGCCGAGATCTCTGAAAAAGGACTCAAAGGATAACGAAAAGGATTCAAGAGATGGGGAGGATTGCCTCCGGCGCGCATTGCATGGTCAAGAGTGCACGCTCTTAGAGGTCCCCACGCGCGTGTGTGATGAATCCTCCCTCGCAACGAAGCAATCATCCCCATCCCTTGTATCCTTGTAGTTATCCTCTTGAACCACTACAGAGGATTTCGAACAACTACAGAGGAGCCCGGAGTCACCAGTAAGGAGAAGCGACCCAGCAATGAGCACCGAGCGCCGCCAGACCGTCTATATCGAAACCTACGGATGCCAGATGAACGTGAGCGACTCGGAGCTCATGTACGGGCATCTCGAGGAGGTCGGCTATACGCCCGTGGGCGGACCCGACGGCGCGGACGTCATCCTCGTCAACACGTGCGCCATCCGCGACCACGCGGAACAACGCGTCATCGGCCGCTTGGGCGAGCTCAAGCGCTTCATGGGTCGCGATACCATACTGGGCGTCACAGGCTGCATGGCCCAACGGTTGGGTTCGGCGATCCTCGACCGCGCGCGCCACGTGCAACTCGTTGTGGGACCCGACGGCTATCGCGCGCTGCCCGCACTGATCGAAGGCGCGCGCCGCGGCGAACGCGTCGCCAACGTCGCGTTCGATCTCGAGGAACACTACGAAGACTTCCATGCACGTCGCTTCGACGGCGTGCGCGCATGGATCCCGGTCCAGCGTGGCTGCGATTACAAATGCACCTACTGCATAGTTCCGATGACGCGCGGAGCGGAACGCAGTCGTACATTGGCCGACGTCGAACGCGAGGTGCGTGCGGTCGCAGAGCAGGGGATCACGGAAATCACGCTCCTCGGCCAAACGGTCAACTCGTACCACGACGGTGCGCATGATTTCGCGGATCTCTTGCACTGCGTTGGGCACGTTCCGGGCATTCGCCGTCTCCGGTTCACCAGCCCACACCCCAACGACTTTACGGAGCGGGCGGTCGCGGCGATGGCGGACACGCCGTCGGTCTGCGAGCACGTGCATTTGCCGATGCAGTCCGGCTCGTCGCGCACACTCAAGCGCATGCTCCGCCGCTACACGCGCGAAACGTATTTCGAGTGCGTGGCCCGCATCCGTGAGGCCATTCCCGGCGTCGCGATCACCACGGACATCATCGTCGGCTTCCCCGGCGAAACGGATGATGAGTTCGAGGAGACGCTGAGCGCCGTGCGCGAAATCGGTTTCGACGATGCGTACACGTTCCGTTTCTCGCTGCGCGACGGAACGCCGGCCACGCGCTTGCCCGCACACCTTACGGTGCCCGACGACGTCGCCGCCGACCGCCTCGACAGTCTCGTTGCCACCGTGCGCGACGCGACCCGCACTCGCAATCTGTCGCTGCTGGGCACGCGTCACGAGGTGCTCATTGAGAAGGCCGCGCGCCGCGGCGGACTATTGCAAGGCCGAACGCGCCACCATCGCACCGTGCTGGTGCCGGGCGACGAATCGCTCATCGGCCGTTACTTCACGGTGGAGCTCACCGGCACCACCGGCTCGACCTTCACGGGCACCATCGCGTCCGCGGGTCACTCGCTGCCGCTCGCCGGATGAAGAATCTCCTCGAGGGCACGGTCGTCGCGCTCTACGACGAGCTCCGCGCGCAGAACCCCGAGCTCTGCGCGTGCGACAACTGCCGCACGGACGTGATCGCGTTCGCCCTCAATGCCGCTCGCCCGCGCTACAGCGGCGGCACCGACGTCGGTCAGGCGCTCATCTCGGTCGATCTGCAACGCGACCAGACGCGCGCCGCCCTCGCCGTGATCGTGCTCGACGCCATGCAACGCGTCGCAGCGAACCCGAGACACAAGTCATAGGGAAGCGCGCCGCCTAACGCGGGCGCTTCGGGAACAGGGAATCGGCGGCCGTTAGGCGGCGCGCTTCCCCAGCACGTATGCCTCTCATCACAACTGCCGTCGTGTGCTATTGCGCCGGCCTCCTCGCCGGCTTCGCCGGCCATGCGCTGACCATCGTGGTGATCGTGATCGCCGCCCTCATCGTGTCGATCGTTAGGCAGGATCTGCGGCTGGCGGCGCTCGGCGCCATCGTGGCGTCCGGTGCCCTGATCGCGGCGGCAGACGGCGACCGCGAGCGGCAGTGCCGCGGGAGCGCAGCGGGCGCGGCCGAGTGGGTTGCCGTCCTCGATGCAGCGGCTGCACCTGGTGCGTTCGTGCCGGCCACCGTGCACGCACGTGGATGCACGGTGCGCGCGTCCATCGCGATCGAGCATGGCGTCGCACCGGCGGGCGCGCGAGCAACGGTGCGCGGGGAAGGCGTCGCCTCCAAGCACGGCATTCGCATCCAGCACGCCAGCGTGCGCCGCGCAACAGGCGGCTCCCGCCTCGTCGCGTGGCGCGATGGCGTCGGACGCCGCATCGATGCGACCTTTCGCGCCGACGCGCCCCTCGTGCGGGCGCTCGTGATCAACGATACCCGATCGCTCGATCCGGCGGTGCGTGACCGGTTCGCTTCATCCGGCATCATCCACATGCTGGCCATCTCGGGCCTCCACGTCGCCATCATCGCGGCGATGCTCGAGGTGACCTTCGTTGCTCTGCGCTTGCCGCTCGCCGCGGCTCTCGTTGCGACAGTCGTGGTCACCGCGTTCTACGTCGCCCTCATCGGCGCGCCGCCAGCCGCCGTGCGCTCGGGCGCGATGCTCGGCGTCGTGTCGGCATCGCGCCTTCTGCAGCGGCCAACGTCCCCGTGGGCGTCGCTGGCCATCGGCGCCGCCGTTCCGTTAGGCAGCGCGCGCACCGTGCTCGACGTCGGCTGGCAGTTGAGCGTGTTGGGCATCGCGAGCCTCATCGCCGGCGCCCACCTCACGCGACGATGGATCGCGCCGCGCTGGGACGGCTGGCGCGCGCGCCTCGCCGCGGGCGCGCTCACGTCGGTGGTCGCGTGCATCGTCACCGGGCCCATCGTCGCGTGGACCTTCGGGCGCGTCAGTCTCATCGCGCCGCTTGCCAACCTCGCCGCGGCGCCGGTCATCGCGGTGCTCCAACCCACGCTCTTTCTCGCGACGCTGTTCGCCCCGTTGCCGGCCATCGGGCGATTCCTTGCCGACGCGGCGCACCCGATGCTCGTCGCATTCGACGGAGTCGCGAGCCTCGGTGCCGGCGTGCCTTACGCAGCGATTACCGTCGCCCCCACCGCAGTCGGCGTGGTGTGCGCGGGACTCGCGTCGCTCGCACTCCTCGTCGCATGCGTGAGTCGCTATCCGATGCGTCCGCTCATCGCGTCGCTCGCCGTTCTCGGATGCTCGGTGTGGTTGCCGCTCGCGCCGGCTGCCGCGCACGACGTCGAGATGCACGTGATCGACGTTGGGCAGGGCGACGCGATCGCATTCCGCACACCACACAACCACTGGCTTCTCTTCGACGCCGGCCGCTCGTGGCTCGGCGGCGACGAAGGTCGGTCTACGGTGATACCGTACTTGCGGCGACGAGGTGGAAACGTGAGCGTGTTCGTGCTGTCGCACCCGCATTCCGATCACGCCGGCGGCGCGGCGAGCGTCATGCGTGCGCTCCATCCCGAGCGCTACTGGGACGGCGCCTACGTCGGCACGAGCGAGACCTATCGCGAGTCGCTCACTGCTGCGCGAGACGCCGGCGTGCGGTGGCACCGCGCTCGACCCGGCGATTCGTTGGTCGTCGACGGCGTCGCCGTCACCGTGCTCGCGCCGGATTCCGCGTGGATCTCGCAGCTCGACGCGCCGAACGAAGCGAGCGTCGTTGCATTCGTGCGCTACGGTGCCGTGCGCTTCCTCCTCATGGGCGACGCCGAGCGCGGTGAGGAGCAATGGTTGCTCGAACACACCGATTCATTGCGGGCCGACGTGCTCAAGGTAGGTCATCACGGTAGCAGCACGAGCAGCACCATCGCGTTTCTCGATGCCGTCACGCCTCGGCTCGCGCTCGTGTCGGTGGGTGCCGGCAATTCGTACGGACACCCGAGCGCGAACGTCATGTTGGCGCTGGCCGAGCGACGCGCGCTGGTGCTGCGGACGGATCGGGAGGGTACCATTGTCGTCCACACGGATGGATCATCCATCGAGGTCGAGGAGGAGGGAGACCGTTGGGCGTTGTCGGCCAGACATTGACCGCCCTCGCGGGACGATCCGCGCTGCTGCCGGCTGCGCTCGTCGCGCGCTACCCCGAGCTCGCCGCCATTCGCCTCCGCACGGGTGGACTGCCGCCGCGTGTGGCGGGCTGGTTCCTGGGGCGTCGCACGGTGTCGGCAATCACGCTCTGGCGCACCGTGTTTGCGGCGCCGGACGCCTCTTTGGACGCGGAACTACTCTTGCACGAACTCAGGCACGTGCACCAGTTTCAAGGCAGTTCCGCGTTCCCGATTCTGTATCTCTGGGAGAGTCTCCGCCGCGGGTATCACGACAACCGCTACGAGGCAGACGCCCGCAAATTTGCGGCGCATCGCGTTCGCGATTCCCGCTCAGACCCGCCGAGAGAAGAGGTGTAACGTGGTTCAACACACGCCGACGTCGGTCGTCACGATCGAGCGGTTCATCATCGAGCAGGAGCGACTGCACCCGGAAGCCACGGGTGAGCTGTCGGGCATCCTGTACGATCTCGCGCTCGCGGCCAAGATGATCGCGACCAAGGTTCGCATGGCGGGTTTGGCGGACATCCTTGGCGCCACGGACATGACGAACGTGCAGGGCGAGGTCCAGCAGAAGTTGGACGTGCTGGCCAACGAGATCATCGTCAAGGCGATGGACCACGGCGGTCGGCTGTGCGGCATGGCGTCAGAGGAAGAGCCGGACATCATCCAGATTCCCGAAGGATTCAAGTGCGGGAAGTACGTGCTGCTCTTCGATCCGCTCGACGGTTCGTCGAACATCGACGTGAACGTGCCAGTGGGCACCATCTTCTCGGTGGTCCGCAAGATCACGCGCGGCACGCGCGCGGAGATGGAAGATTTGCTGCAGCCAGGTCGTCGTCAGGTAGCCGCGGGCTACGTGATCTACGGCTCGAGCACCATGCTCGTGTACACCACAGGGCAGGGCGTGCACGGCTTCACGCTGGATCCATCGATCGGCGAGTTCCTGCTATCGCATCCCAACATTCGCATACCCAAGACGGCGCGCTATCTGTCCGTGAACGATTCGTACGAGCAGCACTGGGACGACCACGTGCGCGCGCTCATGCGCCGCTATCGCGGACTCGACGGCGACCACAAGGCGCTCAACGTCCGCTACGTGGGCAGCCTGGTGGCCGACTTCCACCGCAATCTGTTAGGCGGCGGGGTGTTCTGTTATCCGTCCAACGCGCGCAGTCCGCGCGGCAAGTTGCGGCTCTTGTACGAGTGCAATCCCCTCGCGTTCGTGGCCGAGCAGGCGGGCGGCGCGGCGACGGACGGGACAGCGCGCATCATGGACATTTCGCCCAGCGAGCTGCACCAGCGGTCGCCGCTGTACATGGGCAGCCGTGACGAAGTGGAGCTGGCGAGCGAGATGCTGGGGGGCGTGGCCAGCGCCGTCTAACTGAGTTAGGTCGCCGTCCCACCCCATGACAGCTCGAGTTCCCGATCGCGCCACGCCGTCCGGCATCCCCGTGGCGCCGGTGTACCATCCCGGCGACGCACCGGTCGACTACCCCAAGGATTTGGGCGAGCCCGGCGCGTACCCGTTCACGCGGGGCGTGCAGGCGACGATGTACCGGTCGCGGCTCTGGACCATGCGCCAGTACGCCGGCTTCGGTACGGCCGACGAGACGAACCGGCGGTTCAAGCTCTTGCTCCAGGCCGGGCAGACCGGGCTCTCGGTGGCGTTCGACCTGCCGACGCAGATGGGCTTCGACTCCGACTCGCCGCGTGCGTTAGGCGAGGTGGGGCGCGTTGGCGTCGCGATCGATACGGTGGACGACATGCACCGGCTCCTGGCCGATCTGCCGTTGGACAAGGTATCGACGTCGATGACGATCAACGCGCCCGCGGTGGCGCTGCTGGCGTTCTACGTGGTGGCGGCCGAGCGCCGCGGCATCCCCGCCGACCGGCTGGCCGGGACCATCCAGAACGACATGCTCAAGGAGTTCATCGCCCAGAAGGAGTGGATCAGCGGCGTGCGGCCGCACCTGCGGATCATGCGCGACATGCTG
>Ga0105240_10008818_pt1 | contig 14363 bp, 15 predicted proteins | sample KBSC54metaG_FD_80426 | JGI IMG/M metagenome (GOLD analysis project Ga0105240, IMG submission 80426) | Corn rhizosphere microbial communities from Kellogg Biological Station, Michigan, USA - KBS C5-4 metaG | ecosystem: Host-associated > Plants > Roots > Rhizosphere > Soil | place: Michigan, USA... | reverse complement strand
GAACGCCCCAAAGCACAAAGAATTTGTCCCACAGATTGAACCGGTCCGGCACGTCGGGCTCGCCAGCGACAACACCGATTTCCCAAAAGATCGCGAAGCCGCCCCAAAGCAGGCTGAACGGGATCAGGAAGATATCGGCCGGGCGAAACAGAAGGCCCTGACGCGGAAAGCCGGACCAGAGCAGCTTCTCGCCCGGTTCGAGCGCATCGCGCAGATGGTGTTGCAGAGCGTCGGCGCGCCGGGGCTGGTGGGCCGCGTCGAGGAACGTCACCGTCAGAACCGCCGGCGCAATCCGAATCCGATCATGCTGCCGGTATCGGCGGTGTTGCTGTACACGCCCCAGGCGCCGGAGCGGTGATAGATGCGAAACGCCGCGTCCCAATTGCGGTTCATCGCAACGGCAACTTCGATGCCCACGAAGTTGAGAAACTTCGGATCCGGATGCGGCTTCGGATCGAGGATCAGCGGCGCGTTCGGCGCGTAGGACGGACCGGTGTAGATCGCCATGCTGGTCGGAAGGCTGTCGCTCCACGGAAATTCGTCGAAGCGCAGACCGATCCCAAACGCGCCGGTCTGGTAGGCGTATTTGCCGAAGAAACTCGTGACCTGCATTTCCGCGCCGATGGAGATGCCGGAGCCGAGCTTGAACAGACCACGATCGATCGCGAGGCCAACCATGCCACCATTGACGTCGAATTTGCCGTCCAGGATTTGCGTCACAAACGCGGTCGAGGACGGACCGGCATAGAGCGTCGCTGACCAGGGGCTGTTGCCCGCCTGCGCCGAAGGCGACAGCAAAAGCGCCGCAGCACCGCAAACCCCAATTCCCAATCGTTTCAACATGCTTAGATCGCCGCTCGCCGTTCCCGACCGCACCTTAACGACACGGCGGCCTTTGACAACCGCCGAAGAGGGATTTTGCGGCAAATGCAAATGGAACCAATGCCTTGCGGCCAAGTTCCCGTCGGTTCGGCAGCAACGGCAAAGCGAGGCGAACGGCAATTGACGCGTGAGGCGGGTGCGCCTAAGCGGTCATCCATGCGGGATATATCTTTACGGATCGAACGGGCGCGCGCGCAGGTGGCTGCGCGCTTCGCCGCGTTTGGCATCGGCGCGAGCGTGCCGATTGCGGCGGGGTTTGTCATAGGGCTGGCGGCGATGCCGCTCGTGGCGGCGGGGCATAGCTGGATCGCACTTCCTGTTCTGCTTTCCGGTTTGGTATTTGCCGCGATCGGCCGCACGAATGCCGGCCAGCGCGGCGGGTTGTTGTCGGCGACGTTGGATTTGATCGTGTTTGCGAGTGTGCCATTCGGATTTGCGTTGGCAGATCCGGGACGCGCGCTTGCCGCATCGTTTCTGCTGTTCGGCTTGATTGCGCTCGGCGCCGCATCGCTCATCGCCAACGCTGAGCGCACGCTTGCTGAAACGGATCGTATCGCCTGCATCGTCGCATTCGCGCTGGCGTGTGTGTTTCCGCTCTGGTTCAGTCTTGTCGCCTATGCGTTGGGGATTGTGTGTTTTGCGGTCGCCGGCGCACGCGTTGCGTGGATGCTGACGCGGGGTGCGGCGTGAAGGTTGTTGTCATTGGCGCTGGCGTTGCGGGTCTCGGAATCGGCTGGCGCCTGCGGCAGGCCGGTGTCGATGTCACCGTGCTCGAACGCACGCAAGCGGCGCACGGTGCGACCTGGGCTGCCGCGGGCATGATCGCGGCGACAGCGGAACACGGCGAAGCACAAACGCCTGAAGGTGCGCTCGCCTATCGTGCGCGCAAGCTGTGGCCCGACTTTGCGCGCGAGATCGAACACGCGTCCGGTGTGAAGATCGGCTATGCGCAAAGCGGTTCGCTGATGATCGCGATGACGTCCGGGCAGGCCCATGATTACGCGCAACGCGCCAAAGCCGATCCTGATTTGAAAGCGCTGAGCGCAGAAGAGGCGCGCGCGCTGGAGCCGATGCTCACGCGCGAACTTGTTTGCGCATTGTGGGCGTCGCAGGAAGCGGTTGTCGACAATCGTGCACTCGGCCAAGCGCTCGCGCGCGCGTTCGTGCGCGCGGGCGGCAAGCTGGTTCTCAACGAAACGGTCGTTCGCATCGAAACGCAGAATGGTCGCGCGGTCGCGGCGCTCACGTCGGCTGGTCTGTACGAGGCCGATGCGTTTGTGCTGGCCGCAGGCGCATGGAGCGGACTGATCGAAGGACTGCCTGCCGCCGCGATCCCGCCCATAAGGCCGATGAAGGGTGAAATGCTTGCGCTGGTCCCGCCGAAAGGAACGGCGCTGCCCGGCCATGTCGTCTGGGGCAACGATGTCTATCTCGTGCCTCGCGGCAACAGGCTCCTCATTGGCGCGACTCTGGAAGATGTGGGGTTCGACACCAGCCTGACCGCGGCAGCCGAGGACTGGCTGAGTTCGCGCGCCCTGGCGCTGATGCCCGATCTTAAGGCTTGGACGATTGCCGAGCATTGGGCTGGGCTACGGCCAGGCTCGCCCGACGGCCTGCCGTTGCTGGGCCCCAGCGCTGTAAACGGCCTTTTCGTGGCCTCGGGTCAGTATCGCAACGGCATTCTCTTTGCACCGGCTGTGATGGAAATCCTGTCCGGTCTCATTCTGGAACGCCCCACTGAGTTTGCCGCCTTCGATCCGCGCCGGTTTTAAGGATCGCTTGCTCAGGCTTGGGACGGTCGCTATCGAACCGGTCACAGGGCTGGGGCTCTGAGTACATGTCGATGGCGTACTGGTTTTTGGGCGGCGGCCTGTTGATGCTGCTGTTCGGCAGCGAAGCGGTTGTGCGCGGCGGCGTGACGATGGCGCGCGCGCTGAACCTGCCGCCGCTGGTGATCGGGCTGCTGGTCATCACAGCAGGCACCTCTGCCCCCGAATTCGCTGTGTCGCTGCAGGCTGCGTATGCAGGCGCGCCGGACATCGCGCTCGCCAATGTCGTGGGCAGCAACATTCTCAATCTGCTTTTGATCCTCGGCCTTGCGGCGATGATCCGCCCACTGCCGAGTTCGCCGAAAGTCGTGTTGCGCGACGGCACGGCGATGCTGCTCGCCGCCATCGCGCTCGCTGTGATGACTCGCGACGGCACGATCGGAAAGATCGAAGGCTATGCGCTGCTCGCGGCGTTCGCGCTCTATGTCGTCGTCCATTTCTTCAGCGACTGGCGCCGGTCTACGGAACACTCGGTGCCATGCGCGCGTGCCGTCGCGCGGCTGCAAACTGATGGACTATCCGGGACCGCGGGCCTGTTCATTTTCCTCTTCGGTCTCGTCGGTCTCGCTGTCGGCGCGCATTTCGCCGTCGACGGAGCCGTTGCCGTCGCGCGCGAATTCCATCTCTCGCAGGCGATGATCGGTCTGACGGCGGTCGCGTTCGGATCGTCGATTCCCGAACTTGTCGTGACGCTCATCGCGGCGGTGCGCGGCCAGACGCAGATCGCCATCGGGCATCTTGTGGGCTCGAATGTGTTCAATTCGCTGGGCGCGATCGGCATTACGGCCTCGCTGGTGCCGTTGTCCGTCAATCCGATCCTGAGCGACGATCTTCTGGTGATGGCGGGCGCGAGCGCGTTGCTTCTGCCCTTGCTGATCACAAGCTGGCGGCTGACACGGCCGCGCGGCGCGCTGCTGGTTCTGTCGTATGCATCCTATCTGATCTTCTTAGCCTGGCGTCAGGGTCTGGTGACGCCCGCAATGGTGGGCCTGAGCTAGCCGGGCAGCTTCCACTTTCCGAGTGGGAATTTGCGCACGCCCGAGAGCGTGGTGCGTGTCATATAGCGTCCGCCCGGAAGCATGTTCGCGTAAGGCAAAAACGTATCGCGCAACCACGGAACGATCTTGCTGTCCGACTGGAACGCAGGCGTCAGCGCACACGAAGCCCAGCGATAGAACCGGATATGCGCGCGTCGCGCGCGATGGAAATCACGTAGAGCTGCATCGACATCGCGTTCGCGCGACAGATGATGCGCCAGCATGACGGAGTCGATGAGCGCGAAGTTCGCGCCCTGTCCGAGTTGCGGGCTCGTGCCGTGCGCCGCATCGCCAATGACGAGCACGCGACCGCACCGCCAGTCGCTTAGGCCTACATCGCGATAGGTCGCAAACGATAGATCTTCGAAGCGCGCGATTTCGCGGATAATCGGCTCTGCCGCGGGCCACGCGTTGGTTGCTCGCGCTTTCAGCACATCGAGGCCCGCGGCGCTTTGCGCAGCACGGTCGTCGAGACGAAGGCTCCAGAAGAGCGCGACCAGCGGAAATTCGTCCGTGCCGCCGGGCACGCGTCCGACCGGCAACACGCCCATCATGATGTGGGCACGCTCATACATCTGGCGCAGCTTGCCTTCGAACCGGCCGGTGCGGTCGGGACAGGTGGTCCAGAACGCGCCCCACGGATAGACCGGCGCATGCACGCGCATGCCCAGTGCGTTGCGCAGCTCGTCATGCGCGCCCGCGCAATCGATCAGAAGATCGAACGGCCCTTCGCGTTGTCCTGTCCGCGAAACGACGGACGGCGTTGCGAAATTCTCGATCCGCACAACGTCGAAGTTCAGATGAACCGTCGCGCCACTGGCCAGCACCGCATCGTGCAAGATCTGGAACAGCGCACCGCGATGGATACCGAGGCCTCGTTCGCCATTGCCGTAAGCGAGATCGAGCACGCGTTTGCCTGATGGGATGCGTCCGTCGAGTTCGGACACCGGCGCGCCCCACGATTCCGCCTGTCCGCGCAGGCCGAGCCGGGCCAGCGCCGAAAGGCCGGACGGCTGGAGCAGCAAGCCCGCGCCCAGCGGACGCGCGGTCTCGAACCGCTCGAAAATCGTGATCTCGTGTCCGGTGCGGGCGAGCGCGATCGCAGACGCCTGCCCCGCAACGCCGCAGCCGATGATCCCGATGCGCAAGCTGCCCCCTTGGCGCGAACCGCCCGCATGTCAGTATGCCAATCCGAAGCGGAGCCGACCATGCGCGAATTCGAACTTCATTCCCGGCTGGCGGCGGACACGGCGTTCGTCGCCGACTGGAAACTGTGCCGCGTGCTGCTGATGAACGATGCGCGCTATCCGTGGCTGATCCTCGTGCCGCGCCGCAACGATGTGACGGAGATATTCGAGCTTGCGCCCGAAGATCGCGAGATGCTGATGGCGGAGATCGCGCTGGTGAGCGAACGGCTCAAGCATTTCACCCACGCGGCCAAGATCAATGTCGGCGCGCTCGGCAATCTCGTGCCGCAACTTCACACTCACATCGTTGCGCGCAATCCCGGTGACGCCGCGTGGCCAGGCCCAGTGTGGGGACACGGGCGTGCTGAACCCTATTCAGCGAGTTCCCTCGAAACGCTGGTCGGCGAATTGGTAAAGACGCTTTAACCAAATCTGGCACGGCGGTTGCTCCTAGGAGGGCAGGAGAACCGGAACCATGCTGGCAGAAGCCGCAAATTCCTCGGCCGACAAGGCCCAGATCATAGCCGTCCTGAAGCAGGCCAGCGCCGCGACGGGGTCGGATTTTCATTATCTGCTCGGCACGGCGATGCGCGAGAGCAGCCTGAAACCTCAAGCACAATCAAGCACTTCGTCAGCCTGCGGCCTGTTCCAGTTCACCGGCCAGACCTGGCTGGGCATGATCAAGGAGACGGGCGCCAAGCATGGGCTTTCGAGCTACGCCAATGCCATCACCCGAGACGGCGATGGGCATTTTAGCGTCGCCAACGACGCGGACCGCCAGGCAATTCTTGCCCTGCGCAAGGACCCCAGAGTTGCCTCCCTGATGGCCGGTGAGTTCGCCAACAAGACCAAGGCGACTCTTCAGGGTTCGCTCGGCCGCAATGTCTGTGAAGGCGAACTCTATGCGGCGCATTTCCTGGGGCCGAACGCGGCCTGCAAGCTGATCCAGATGAGCGCCAATCAGCCGAACGCCAGCGCGGCCGATGCGTTTCCGGCGGCGGCGGATGCGAACCGTAGCGTGTTCTATCACGCCGATGGCAGCGCGAAGACGGTGCGCGATGTCTACAACTGGGCGCTCAAACAGCCCGAGACCGGCGACAAGGCGATGCCGTCGCAGGTCGCGCACAATGAAACGCCGCGTTTTGCAACCAGCGCGAATGCATCGAGCATGGACACGACATCGCTGCTCTCAAGCGTGCTGAGCTGGACGCCGCATCTGTCGAGCCTGTCGTCGTTCGGCAACGACGATAGTGAGACATCGACGATCCCCACGACGCCGTTCCTTTTGACGCCCGGCGTGATGGACGTGCTGTCGTCCGTCTCGCAAGCCGCGCCTTCCCACAGGTAAATATTGAATCCTTGGCTGTTTGCGAAACCGCGCGCTAGGCTTGCGCGCGGAGGAACGCATGTCCGAACAAGAAAAGAAGCCGTCCGTCACGCCGGTGCCGGCGGCGACGATCCTGCTGGTGCGCGATAGCGCGGACGGCATCGAAGTGTTCATGGTCAAGCGCCACCACCAGATCGATTTCATTTCCGGCGCCTTGGTGTTTCCAGGAGGCAAAGTCGACAAGCGCGACAACGACGCCGATCTCGCGGATTTCGTGGATGGCGGCGACGACTGGTCGGACGAGATGCGCGCGCTCGGTGCCGCTGCGATCCGCGAAGCGTTCGAGGAGTCCGGCATTCTGCTCGCGCGCGATCACGCCACCGGACATTTTGTGAACGACGAACGGCTGGCCACGCTCGAGCACTATCGTCAGGCGCTGGACAAGCATGAGATCGGCATTGCCGACATGCTGCGCAGCGAGAATCTGCGGCTCGCGCTCGATCAGCTTGTGCGCTTCGCGCATTGGATCACGCCGGAGCACATGCCCAAGCGTTTCGACACGCATTTCTTCATCGCACCGTCGCCGGTCGGCCATGCCGGAAGCCATGATGGAAGAGAGTCCGTGGATTCGACCTGGATCACGGCAGCGCGCGCGATCTCCGATCGCAAGACGTGGAACGTCGTGTTTCCGACAAAACTCAATCTGATGAAGCTCGCCGAGTCGCGCAGCGTTGCGGACGCGATGGCAACGGCGCAGGCGAATGAGCCTCTGACCGTTACGCCATGGGTGGAAGACGGACCTGACGGAAAGGTGCTGCACATCCGCAAAGATGCAGGCTATGCGCAGACGTCGGCGAATCTGAAGGACGCGTTCTAGGCCGCTGCCGCCGGTTCGATTTTCTCGGTGACGCGGGCGTTGAGCTCCTTGAGCAGCTCAAGCGCCATCTGATTTGAGGTGTCCTTGATCTTGTCGCGGACGATGATCCGGATCGCGGCCACATGGGCATCGACCAGACTCAGGGGAAGCGCCTCGGGCACCGGCGTCGCATTGATCAGGCGGCAGAGCGATGCTGCGACACGCGACACCAGCGGAAACTCGTACGTCGTTGCCTGCCCCTTGATATCGACACTGGCGCGGCCCAGGTCGTCGAGCGATGCTGCATCCTTGCATGCGGCGAACGCGTCGCGGCATTCGACCAGGCGCGCCACATCGCTCGCGAACCATTCGGTGAATTCCGATTTCAGCGTTTCCATCGCCGCTTCGGCGCGCATGACGGCGGCCATGTCGATGGCGCCATGGCTGTTGCCGCCGACCTTGGCCTTCAGCATGTTCGGCGGCATGAACAGTTCGATGGGATGTTGCTTGCTCATGGACGTTCCCCTTACTCGACCGCGGTCGCGTCAGCCATCGCCCGGCGTTCCGGTCCACGATATTCTTCCTGGCCTCTGCGCCGGCGGCACGGGCCGAAATAGGCTTTGGTGCGCACATAAGGGCGCGGATGTTCGATCACGGCGATCAAGCGCGTCAGGATTGCTTTGACCGACACAGGCTTGGCGAGGAATTCGTTGACGCCCGCGTCGCGCGCCTGGCGCACATGGTCGAGGGCGGTATGGCCGGTCAGCATGATGATCGGCACGAAGGGGTTCGGCGTGTTGGGCGAGGTGCGGATTTCTTTTGCGACCTCGAGCCCCGTCATCCCGTCCATGACCCAGTCGAGCACGATCACGTCAGGCTGCGCATCGCGAAGCATGGCAAGCGCTTGCGCGCCGTCCGCGGCCTCAAGGATTTGGAGCGCACCGAACGCCTGAAGGATGGTGACGACGAGCTTGCGCATATGCGCATTGTCGTCGACCACGAGGATTTTCAGCCTGTCGAATCTGTAACCGCTCATTGCCGCCCGAACTGCGCGCTTGCTTTGCGCTGCTTTGGCGGAAGGTTACTTAACGGGCGTTAATGCCGGGTGAAGTCGCAAGGATTTAAAGACCGTTAATCGATAAACTGCTCTGCAAGGATGCGTTCGTCCAGGCTGTGCCCGGCGTCGAACAGCATGGTGCTGGCGATGCTGCGATCCTCGGCCACATCGACCGCGGTGACATCGCGGATTTCCAGATCGTCCGCGACGGCGCTGACCGGGCGCTTGCCGGCCTCCAGAATCTCGAAGCGCACACGCGCGCGGTGCGACAGCAGGGCGCCGCGCCAGCGCCGGGGGCGGAATGCACTGATCGGCGTCAGCGCAAGCAGGTCGGCATCGATCGGAAGGATCGGCCCGTGCGCCGAGAGATTGTAGGCCGTGCTGCCCGCGGGCGTGGATACCAGAATGCCGTCGCAGATCAGTTCCTGCGTGCGCACCTTGTCATCGACGAGAATGCGGATCTTCGCGGCCTGGCGCGTCTGGCGCAGCAGTGACACCTCGTTGAAGGCGAGTGCCTCGCGCGCGCCATCGCGGTTTGTGGCCTTCATGCGCAGCGGGTGGATTTTCGCGGACTCGGCTGCGGCGAGCCGGTCCTGCAGTGCCTCTTCCCGGAACTCGTTCATCAGGAAGCCGACGGAGCCGAGATTCATGCCGTAGATCGGTTTGTCGCGTCCGAGGAAGGTGTGAAGCGTCTGCAACATGAATCCGTCACCGCCGAGCGCAACGATCACATCGCATTTGTCGACGCCGGCATCGTCATAGCGCTCGCGCATCACCTTGAGCGCGGTTTGCGCGTCGGGTGCATCGGCGGCGACGAAATGCAAAGCCTTGGTCATCAACCGCCCGTCATAGACATTTGGCGCGCGAGCGCCGGGCGCGTGTGGCGGCGGTCGATCATGAAATCATGCCCCTTCGGCTTGCGCGCAATCGCGGCATCGATTGCGGCATTGACAAGATCATCGCTGCCAGACGCGCGCAACGGCGTGCGCAGATCGGCGTCGTCGTTCTGACCGAGGCACATATAGAGCGTGCCGGTGCAGGTAACGCGCACGCGGTTGCAGCTTTCGCAGAAATTGTGCGTCAGCGGCGTGATGAAGCCGAGACGGCCGCCTGTCTCCGCCACATGGACATAGCGCGCCGGGCCGCCGGTGCGATACTCGCTGTCTGTCAGCGTGTAATGGCGCTCAAGATCGGCGCGCACCAGCGACAGCGGCAGGTATTGCGCTGTGCGATCGCCATCGATCTCACCCATCGGCATCGTCTCGATCAGGGTCAGATCCATGCCGCGGCCATGCGCCCATTCCAGCATGTCCGGAAGTTCGTCTTCGTTCGTGTCGCGCAACGCAACGGTGTTGATCTTGATCTTGAGGCCGGCATCCTGCGCGGCATCGATCCCGGCAAGCACTTTATCCAGATCGCCCCACCGCGTGATCGCGCGAAACTTCAGCGGATCGCGAGTGTCGAGCGAGACGTTGATGCGCTTCACGCCGGCGGCCGCCAGATCGCGCGCATACCGCGCCAGCTGCGAGCCGTTCGTCGTCAGCGTCAGTTCTTCGAGCCCGTTGCCGATGCGCGCGCCAAGGCGGTCGATCAGGCGCATCAGATCCTTGCGCACAAGGGGCTCGCCGCCGGTTATGCGCAGCCGATCCACGCCCTTGGCGATGAAAGCGCCGCAAAGACGCTCCAGTTCTTCCAATGTCAGAAGATCGGCCTTGGGCAGGAAATTCATCTGTTCCGGCATGCAATACACGCAGCGGAAATCGCAGCGGTCGGTGACCGAGACGCGCAGATAGGTGATATGGCGGCCGAACGGATCAAGCATGCACCCAGTGTAGCAGGTGCCGCGCGAAGTCACGAGACAGGCCTTAGAGCTTCTGAAACTCCGCGAGCGCGGCCGGCTTGCTGAAGCTGGCGAACGCCGCCTGGACTTCCAGCATCTCGGCTTGCGTCAGGGTAGGCTTCAGACTGTGCACCTGGCGGGACAGGTTGAACACGGTCGCGAACACGCAACGGTCGATGCCCACGGCACGGCACGCGAGCGCCACGGCGCGAGGCTCGCTTTCGTAGAACCTCCGGCGATGCTCGGCGACCGGAAGGCCGACCAGTTTCGCAAAGGCCAGGTCGAAAAGATCGATTTGTTGCTGATGGAGGACGCGCAGCAGGAAGCCAGCTTTGAGCTGACCCGATGCGGCAAGCTTGTCGACGAGCTTCTGGGCGCCTTCGCCGGGTTGGGCTGTCGGTGCGGCAGGTTCGTTCTTCAGAATCTCGTCGGCGTGCTTGACGGCGCTGTCGAGCTTGTCCTGCGCGATCTTGAAGTTCTGCGCGATGAAGACTTTGAGCGCATCGGATACGAACGCGCTCATTTTCGTGGCGAGCGTCGGAGGCAGATCTTCGCGGCGAGCCAGCGGGTCCTGAAGCGCCGCGATCAGCTTCGATTTTTCGACCAGCGACTCAAAGACGTGCGACGAAATCCTGGCGGTGACATTGCGCACCAGCGCGGTCAGCACCGGTTCGGCATCGCTTCTGGACAGCGCTTCGCTGACCGGCTCGCCGATATTGGCGCGGCCGGCCACGGCTTCATGATGCGCTTCGCCATATTGGGCGATCAAATGCAGCACGTCGGCTTCGGTGAGCAACGGACTGCGCAGGATCAGCGGACGCGCCACTTCGATCTTGTCGTCGGCCAGCAACAGGATGAGGTCGTGCGGCGCGGACGCGTCGTCGGCAAGCCGTTCGGCGAGCGCGATGCGGATCGTCATTTCCACGGCGCCAGCGAGACGGCGCAGGATTTCGCGCATCAAGCTGCGCTCGCGTTCGTTCAGATAAGAGCCCTGGACGCGATAGAGCGACGCCACGGCCAGAAAGATTTCCTCGCGCGTGGTGCCCTGCGGGTTGGCCGCGAGCTGGGCGAGCCTGCCCATATCGTTCATGTCGCGTGCGGTCAGTCCCACAGCATGCCCCGTAACCATGATCTCGCTTTCGTCCCTTCGAAAGCGAACGGAACTTCTAGCGAAATGGCGTTAACAGCGTGTTAAGCTAGTTCTAACGTTTACCGGAGAGTGTCGGATATTGGGTCATTTGCGAGGTTGCCAAGCGCCTCGCGCAGGACGATGGCGCCATATTCGCAGTTCATATGGCTCCGGTCCTCACCCGTTTTTTCTGTGTCCAGCCGGGAAGGCGACCGTGCGTACGTGGCTTTTGTGGCGAGCGAGGTTTCCGAGAGCGTTTCGGCGGGCTGAGGCAGAAACGATGCCTTGCGTTGTCTTGCCAGCCGCACGCACGCTGTCTGAAACACGGGCAGTATCCAGCGCATGTTTTTGGAGGGATTGACGGGCGAGTCCGAAACCGGCGCATCGATTTCGGCGCGGCTCGGTTGCGGAATGACAATTGCCGTGGCATCCGTGATCTGGCGCACCATATCCAGCATCCGGATGCCCATCGTCATCTGCAAGCTATCTTCGATGGCTTTGACAAGCGCGTCGTCGGTCGAAGATTCGGGCGACGCGGCGCCCACCTTCTGTTTTGCTTCAAAGGCCTTCTGAACTTGGACTGCTAGCGCGCAGCTTATTCTAAGACCGCAGATCGCATAGGCATCGTAGGTGTTGCGGATCTCTGCCTGTCCGCCGGATGTAAGCTTAAACCGCTTTCGCAAGGGGGGCGTCGCTACCAATGCGTTGCCGGCAACCTCAAGTGATTCCATGAGTTCAGTTCTGGCCGCAAAAAAGGTCGGCTCCACGCCGGGATATTCGGCCGCGATGGCAGTCCAACCGGTCTTGAGCGCCGCCACATGAGAGTCTCCGATGATGCAAATGCGCTTCATGTTTGTCATTTGTGATTTCGGCTTCAGAGTGCGAGTTTTTGGCAGGAGGCGCAACGCGTTCGTAGGCGCGCCGGCTTCTGCTAGGTTGCGTGGCTGTCCTGCGTGAGTTCCAGCATGTCCTCGAAGCCTTTTCTCCTCGCCATCGATCAGGGCACAACGTCCACGCGGGCGATCCTGTTCGACGCAGACGCGCGGCCGGTGACGCAGCATGCGATAGAGCTGCGCCAGATTTATCCCGCGAATGGCTGGGTCGAGCACGATGCGGAGGAAATCTGGCAGGCGACGCTCGCCTGCTGCCGCGCGGTGCTGAAGGATGCGAAGGATGTCGCCGCCATCGGTATCACCAACCAGCGCGAGACCAGCGTAGTGTGGGACCGCGCGACCGCTAAGCCGATTCACAACGCCATTGTCTGGCAGGACCGCCGCACGGCGGATCGCTGCCGCGAGTTGAAAGCGCAAGGGTGGGAAGAGAAGGTCATCGCGAAGACCGGTCTGCTGCTCGACCCGTATTTCTCGGCGACGAAACTGCAATGGGTTCTGGATCATGCACCAGGTGCGCGCTCGCGGGCCGAACGCGGCGAGCTTTGCTTCGGCACCATCGACGCCTGGCTTATCTACAAACTGACGAACGGCAAAGTCCACGCGACCGACGTGACCAACGCATCGCGGACAATGCTGCTCGATCTGAAGACGCTCGCCTGGGATGGGCAGATGTGCGCGCTGTTCGGTGTGCCTAGCGCCATGCTGCCGGAGGTGCGCGACTGCGCCGGTGATTTCGGCATCGCCGATGCGCTCGGTGGAATTCCCATTCGGGGTGTCGCCGGCGACCAGCAGGCCGCAGCCATCGGACAGGCGTGTTTCAAGCCGGGTGACGTGAAATCGACCTATGGCACGGGATGCTTCGCGCTGGTGAACACAGGCGCGACAGTGCCGTCATCCAACAACAGGTTGCTCGCAACCAGCGGATACCGCATCGGCGCAAACATGGCCTATGCGATCGAAGGCAGCATCTTCATTGCGGGCGCGGTGGTGCAGTGGCTGCGCGATGCACTGGGCGTCATCCGCAGCGCGGAAGAAATCGAGGCGCTGGCGAAAACCGCGAAGCCCGCCGAAGGACTCTATTTCGTGCCCGCCTTCACGGGTCTTGGCGCGCCCTATTGGGACCCGGATGCGCGTGGCGCGATCCTGGGCCTCACGCGCGACATGGGTGCCGCTGAAATTGCGTGCGCTGCGCTGGATGCGGTTTGCTATCAGACCCGCGATCTTCTGGAAGCGATGGGCCACGACATGAAGGCGGCGGGGCTCGATCCGCCTGCCGCGCTCAAGGTCGATGGCGGCATGGTCCGCAACAACTGGTTCTGCCAGCGCCTCGCCGATCTCACAGGTCTTCGCGTGGAGCGCCCGATGGTGACAGAGACAACGGCGCTCGGCGCCGCCTATCTCGCGGGACTCGCCAGCGGGCTGTTCAAAGACACCGCCGACATCGCCGCGCGCTGGGCGCTCGACCGCCGCTTCGAGCCCACCACGAACGCGACAATGCGCGATGCGCTCTATGACGGTTGGTTGAAAGCGGTCGCGCGTACCCGCGCTTAGGCGGGTTGCGAAATCTTTGCCGTGATGGGCGTGCGGAACCGCGACGTCAATGCGATCGCGCACACCGCACCCAGAACGACGATCGGCAGCATCGCGTCGATGACGGATTCGGCCGACCATCCGATCTGCCGAAGCTGTCCCGCAAGCAAAGGCCCGGCGATGGTGCCCAGCCGTCCTGCGCCGACGATTGCACCGGAAGCCGCTGCGCGCACATTTATCGGATACAGCGTTGGCGCGAGGCCATACAGGAGGATGGAGACGCCGGACGTGAAAAGACCGAGCAACGCCGAATAGGTCACGATCATGAGCACCGATTGCGCGGAGCCGAGGAAGCAGAGCGAGACCAGGATCGTGGCATACGCCAGCATGAATGCGCGTCGCGCGCCCGCAAAATCGGCGAGGAAGCCAAGCAGCAATGTGCCCACCGCCCCCGTGATGTTGAACGCCAAGGACGCGGCGGCGCCATCGCCCGACAAATGCCCCTTGGCGACCACCAGAGACGGCAACCAGTTCAGGATCAGATAGAGGACGACCAGCGCAAGGAAACTCGCCGAGGCGAGCAGGATCGTCGCCATGGCGCGCCCCTGATCGAACATCGCGGACAGCAATTTTGCGTTCGCGCCGTCTTCGCGTGAGGGCCTGGTCTCCCTGAGGAAGAACCAGAGCAGCGGAAGGATGGCGAGCGGCATCGCGCCGCCGACGATGAAGATCATCCGCCAATCCAGTTGCTCGCCCGCGATGTTGGCGAACAGCGACACGAGCGAGCCGCCCGCCG
>Ga0105240_10008815_pt1 | contig 14365 bp, 16 predicted proteins | sample KBSC54metaG_FD_80426 | JGI IMG/M metagenome (GOLD analysis project Ga0105240, IMG submission 80426) | Corn rhizosphere microbial communities from Kellogg Biological Station, Michigan, USA - KBS C5-4 metaG | ecosystem: Host-associated > Plants > Roots > Rhizosphere > Soil | place: Michigan, USA... | reverse complement strand
CGGTCTGGGATATCGCCTTCTCCAAGGATCCGCAGCAGAAGTACATCTTCATGGCGGACGGCGTGAACGAACAGGTCGTCGTGATCGATCGTCAGACCCTGACACCGGTCACCACCTTCGGTGACGGCGGCAACCATGCCGGCGAATTCCATGGCGTGCACTCGATCGCCATCGACTCCAAAGGCAATCTGTTCACGACGGAGACCTATGAAGGCCGCCGCATCCAGAAGTTCATCAACAAGGGCATGGCCCCGGTCACCAAGTTCGACCAGGGCGTGCCGCGTCCCGACAACAAGTAATCTGTTGTCTCGTTAGGTACGAATGTGACTAAGCTCATGCGCCGCCAGTTTGCTCTGCTACTGGCGGCGCTGACTTTTTTAAGCCTGCCCCTGCCCGCTTTCGCCCACAACATCCCGGTCGAAGCGACGCTGCAGATGTTCGTCAAGCCTGAAGGCCACAAGCTTCAGGTGATGATCCGCGTTCCCCTCACCACCTATGTCGATGCGGAATATCCGCGCCGGGCCGGCGGCTATGTCGATCTGGCCAAGGTTGATCCGTCGCTGCGCGCCGCCGCGACCGTGATCCTGCTCGAAACCCTCAAAATGTATGAAGGGGACAAAGAGCTCCCCAAGCCGACCATCGTCTCGACCCGCATGTCGCTGGAATCGGACCGCTCCTTCTCCAATTACAATGACGCCCTCGCGCATGTGACGGGTCCGGAGCTGCCGCCGCAAACCACGATCTTCTGGGAACAGGGCAAGCTCGACGTCTTATTGGAATATCCGATCCAATCGGAGAAATCCTATTTCTCGATGCATGCCGCCTTTGACCGGCTGGCGCAGCATGAGACCACCACCGTCCTGTTCATGCCGCCGGGCAGCTCTGCCCGCGCCTATGACCTGCAGGGCGATGCTGGCCTCGTTCACCTCGACCCCACCTGGTACCACGCGGCCTGGCTGTTCGTGGTGATGGGCTTCTATCACATCCTGGAAGGCATCGATCACCTGCTCTTCCTCTTCTGCCTGGTGATCCCCTTCCGCCGCGTCCGTCCTCTGATCCCCGTCGTCACCGCCTTCACCCTGGCGCATTCGATCACCCTGATCGCCTCGGCCTATGGCGTGGCGCCGGACGCGCTCTGGTTTCCGCCCCTGATCGAAATGCTGATCGCCGTCTCCATCGTCTATATGGCGCTGGAAAACATCGTCGTCGAAAACCCCGCGCGGCGCTGGATCATCACCTTCTTCTTCGGGCTGGTGCATGGCTTCGGCTTTTCCTTCGTCCTGCGCGAGACCATGCAGTTCGCCGGCGACCATGTCCTGCCGTCGCTGCTTGCCTTCAATGTCGGCGTGGAGATCGGCCAGCTGGTGATGTTGATCCTGTTCGTGCCGTTCCTGAACTTCCTCTTCCGCCGGGTGGTGGCGCAGCGGCTGGGGACCATCATCCTTTCGGCGCTGGTCGCCCATCAGGCCTGGCATTGGATGGAGGATCGTTTCGACGCCTTGTCGCAATTCCCCTGGCCCACTTTCACCCCGGATGGGCTGATAAGCGCTCTGCGCTGGGCGACGGCGGCCGTGGCCATCGCGGCGCTAGTATGGCTGGTCTCGCTGGTGACCAAGCGCTGGGAGCGGCCGGAAAAGCCTTTGCCGCAATCGCCGGCGGAATAGCGAAGCGGTCTAAGCTTCGCCCACCAGCCAATCCAATGTCGTCTGCGCACCCAGCGCGGGTGCCGCGAAAACGAGCGCGGCCTCTATTTCAGCATCGAAGCCGTAAGGCGGGTTCAGGACCAGAAGCCCCGCGCGGCTCAGCTTTCCTTCCGGCGCATTGATGCCGATCTCGATCCTGAGCGCTTTTTTGGCGCCGCCCGCCAGAACTTCGCCGGCAAAGGCATTGCCGGCGGCAGCGGATTTTATCGGATACCAGATGAGATAAATGCCGGTGGCGAATTTGCGCACCGCGGCCCGCAAGGTCCGGGCCGCCGTCTCGAACTCGTCCGGCGCTTCGAAGGGCGGGTCGACCAGGATCAATCCACGCCGTTCGGGAGGCGGCAGATGCGCCAGAAGACGCGCATAGCCGTCACCTTCTTCCACGCGCGCCTTACGCCAGGGAGCCAGGGCCTGCTTCAGCCGTGCGGCTTCCTCCGGATGTTTTTCGATGGCGACCAACCGGTCCTGCGGCCTGAGCATCCGTGCCGCGATCAGGGGCGAGCCGGGATAGGACCCGGCCCCATCCTCAGCCGCCAGCCTCAGATAACGCTCCAGCAAAGGGGAGCCTGACAAACCGCGCACCCGTTCGATCCCGGCCGCTGCCTCGCCGGTCTTGCGCGCTTCCTCCGACTCCAGATCGTAACGTCCCCGTCCGGCATGGCTGTCGATCACCGCAAAGGGCGTATCCTTCTTCGCCAGATGCGCAAGGATCGCAACCTCCGCCAGATGCTTGGCGACATCGGCAAAATTGCCGGCATGGTAAGAATGTCTGTAGTTCATAGTCGCTCTATGGGCGGCGCGTCTTGGCTGAGGCCCGCCTCCCCCTCTGCGCGAAGCGGATGGAGGGTGAGGGTGAGTAGCGGCAGCGCACGAACGTAGCAGCGCTTGCGATGCGAAGGCGGGAGGGGGTCATTCGCAGAAAACCCTGACCTTCGCGCGCTCGTTATCGACATCCACTGACAGATCCCGCAATTGCTCGATCATGTCTTCCAGATTGTCCGGGGTCAGCTTGTTGATGTCGAACAGGATGCCTTCCTTGCGCAGGGCATCATTGACCTGCTCGCGGGCGCGGTCGGGGATCACGCCCGTCAGCCGCACGCCGGCGCGCAGCAGCTGCATCGGCACCCGCACATTCACCTTGGTGGGGCCTTCCTGCTCGTCATTGGCGTCCACCAGCACGCGCAGATATTTGACGGCACTGGTGTCGCGCGCCATGGGCATGTCGCTGCGCTCCAGCGCTGTGATCAGGCGTTCGGCTTCATCGGAATTGATTTTTCCCTGGGCCAGCATGTCCAGGACCTGGCGGCGATTGTCATGCATGGGATATTCCTTTTCGATCTTTGGTCAGTGCAATTTGATGAAGATGCGCGCATCGCGCTTATCCACTTCCACTTGCGAGCCGCGCGTTGCCGCCAGGACCCCGTTCGCCGCGCGCAGCGAGCGCCACAGGTTGAACCGGAAAATGAGCGAGCCCACGAACAGCAAAGGCAGCGCCAGGACCAGGAGCGGTATCAGCAACAGCCAGAGCAGGAACAAGGGCAGCCACAGGCGAAGGCCAAATCGCCAGCCGGCGGGTTTGACATGCACGCTGGCGGAGAGCGGAGGCAGGATCTCTTGCGTCATTTTCCCTCCAGTTGCCGGATGGCGTCGGCGGCATTGATCTCGCCCCGGTCCAGCCGGTCGAGAATCTCGTTGCGCAGGGGCTTGGGGTCGGTGTCGACGAATTCGAGCTGGGCGGCGATGCGGTTCAGGCGCGCCTTTACGGTGGGATAGGAGACCCCGAACACCTGCTCCATCTCCTTGATCGAGCCATGGCTGCGCACAAAGGCCGCCACGAAGACCTGATCGTCCGAAGAGAGACGTGCCAGTTGCGGGAGAACGAACTGCCCTTCCAGGGCGATGTTCCGGTCCGCCAGCCGCACCCGCTCCACCACCAAGGGGGCGCCCTGGGTGAGCCGGGTCAGTTCCTGCCAGTCTTGTGTCTCTGCCATCATCAATCTCGCTCGATTGGCAGAAGATATTTGATAAAATCAATTTTTCAAGTCAGAAAAATTGATTTTCTTTATTTCGCGACAAGATGCGGATATTCCACGACAATCCCGGCGCGCCATGCGGGAAACTCCGTGATCACGGGAAAGACTTATGAGTTCGGGGGATGGCGCGCCCATTGGCAAGGCCTGGGCCGGACGAATTTCGAAGGCGCCCGGCCCTCCGATCAGCGAGACGCTTCCACAACCTTCATGACGAGAGTGCCGATGACGGTCCACACAAGCAGACTCGTCAGGAGAATGCCGAGTACGCTCCAGCGCATCGGCATGGTCCGCTCTTGCGGTTCCTCGATCATCGCTCCCCCAGCACGCACGTAACTGTACGAATCCTGCCAGGAAATAAGGATTCAAGAAACTTTTTTAAAATGCAGTCGCCATAAGGCCTTGCATCATTTCGTTCGCTACATGGAAATACTGCGCCACCCATTCTGGGTAGCTGATCCCCGAAATAGGATCCTCAGGCGGCACAGCCTTGCGGCTTCAGCACCCGGCGAGTCGAAGCCGGGTCCTTGAGCAGTTTGGCCGCCGGCCGGACGGGCCGGGGCACCAGATTGCCGCCACAGTTCGGACAGACGCCCTTCAGCTTCGTCTCCACGCAATCGGCGCAGAAGGTGCATTCATAGGTGCAGATGCGGGCATCCCGGCTGTCGGGCGGCAGATCCCGGTCGCAGCATTCGCAATTGGGGCGCAGTTCAAGCATGGCCGTCTCCTCCCAAAAACAGAGGCAATCATGGAGGTGCGGGCTCGACAATCCATGCTTGTGGCGGAGCGGGATTGTCCATGGCGCAGGAAAGAACACCAGCCGAGCGGGCGGCCCCGCCCGGTGAGCAAAGCGAACCGGGCAATCAAACAAACCCGACCGCCCGTCCAAGAATTTCGAGGTTTAAGCTCGTCATTTTTTGAGCGCTTTTAAGCGCTCAAAAAATGGTGCGGGCGGTCGGAATCGAACCGACACACCTTGCGGTACCAGATTTTGAGTCTGGCGCGTCTACCAGTTCCACCACGCCCGCACGGGGACCTACGCCATCGGCGCTAATCCGGCCGGATGGATGCCACAAGCAATCCGCCCCGTCCAGACCGGCATTTTAGGGTGCTATTTCTTGGTCCAATTGCCGCCCAGGGGCTTGTAAAATTCGCCCGCCGGAAGCTTGGCGATCAGCTGCGCCCCTGTCGCCTGCCCGGCCGCGTCGCGGCTGACGCCCGACTTGGCGGCGGTCTGGGAATAGACGTCCGCCCGCGCCGCATTGATCGCGGTGACGGCCGCCGTGGTGGCGCCATCCGCCGAGCCTTTGACGAAGCCCAGATAACCGTCGGCCTGCTCGCCCACGGTGCCGGCCGCTTTGGCGGCATCGACGGCAGCCTTGTCGCTGGCCAGATCCGCGAAGGCCGGCTGGATGAAGACCAGCAGCAAAGCCAGCGCCAGCGCCGATTTCACTTTTGCGAGGATGTTCATCAAGGACTTCCTTTTCGCCAGTTCAATTAGAAGATATCGGGATTCTGTGCGATGGCGCTCTGGACTTCCTTGTCCAGGCGCACGCGCACATCGGCATCGAGCTTGGCATAGATATTGATCGGCGCCACTTCGACGCGAATGGTTGGCGTGCAGGCGCCAAGCGTGGCGCAAACGGCGGCCGCATACAGTGCGGCACGTATGGGGTGTTTCATCGGATTGCTCCTAATCCGTTTGCCCTTGAAGCGTCTTCGACCACGCTTCGGAATAGGACTTTAGAAGTTCGTCAAAATTAAGGGAAGTATCCAAGGTGAGGTCGATGGGCGTGCCGCTGGGCAAGGGGATCGGCTTTTGCAGCGCGGTGCCATTGATCAGCTCCACCAGACCCACTTCGGCCTGTTGCGGCTTGGGCGGATCGCTGCGCCCCTTGATATGAAACACGATCTGCAGCCTGCCGCCGGGCACACTGTTGAGGTCGGCGCTGAGCTGGTCGAATGACAGATTCTCCAACGCTTGATAGGCGAAGTCCTGCACCGCGTTGGCGCTCGCCACTGCGCCGCCTTGTGCCCAAAGCGACCGGTCGATCGACAGCCGTCCCGGACCATCCGCCTGGACATGGCCATTGACGATGCGAAAGCCGTCCGGCCCGGCCGAAAATGGCACATGTCCGGAGACCTTGCCTTCCAGCTTGACCTTGCTGCCCAGGTTCGATGCGGTCACCAGCGACGCCAGGGAAATCGCGCTGAGATCCGCGGTGCCGTCGATGCGTTTGGGATTTGCGATATCGATGGTGAAAGCGCCCAGCGCGGCATGGCCTTCGGCAAAACCGCTGCTCACTTTCTCCACCTGGATCGCGGCCGGCGTGAAGCCGAAGCGCACATCCAGGCCGCTGAACGGTAAAGTCCAATCGATGCGCGCGATGGCGAGATCCTGGCCAAGCTTTGTCGCCGGCGGCAGCAGGGAGACAAAGTCCAGCTCGGTCTTGACGGTATGCGCTTTGCCCAGCGGGGTGAGAAAATCCAGGCTGGCAATGGAAAGATGGCCATTGCTGGCGAGTTTGCCGGGTGCCCAGCTGACGTCGCCGGAAAAATTCGCGGTACCTTCGGCCCGGCGGAACGCCGCCAGCAGCGGCGACAGACTCTCCGGCTGAAGCTTGTCCGGCGCAAAAACGATATGGGGCGCGGTGATATGGGCGGCGCCTCTGCCGTCCGCCATGGTATGGGTGAAAGTGACATCTCCCAGCGGGGTTTTCTTTTCATCGGTGGCGGCGATCGTGCCCCGCCAGACGCCACCGGCAAGCGCGACGGTGCCACTGCCCGACAGGGGATTGAAGCGCCGCGCCTTCGCGCGATCCTGCATATGGGCTTGCGCCAACACGACCGCGCCATGCAGCGGCGCATCGGCTGCGGCAGCGAAATCCAGCCCAGCCTGCGCCTGTTCCAGCCGGACGCTGGCGAAAGGAATATCCGCCGTCATGTCCCGAGCCTGAGCGTGAAACGCCAGTCCATCCTTGCCGATTGCGATCATCGGTTTCTGGGGCGCCGGACAGAGCAGAGCGCCGATGCCGCTGGCCAAATTCTCCGGTCCCGGCCGGAAGGCGGAGACTGACGCCTTCGCGCAGGCATGAGGTGAAAACGCCCATTCTCCCGCCTGCCCCGTAACGGCGCCCGCGCCGTCGATCCGGATGCCGCGAAACGCGGCATAATCCAGGCGCGCGCCGATCCCGGCATCGCCACGGAAAGCGCCGTCCACGAGGGCGAATTTCGTCATGCGCAGCGTCACCGACGGCAGGCGCCCGCCGGTCAATGCGGCCTCAAGCGATCCGGAAAGATTCCGCCCCACGCCTTCGATCGTCAGGTCCGGCACTTGCAGCGTGGCGCCCGCCGCGCCTTTCAAAGTTGCGGGTTGCGCAAGAGAAAATCCGATCCGATCGCCGTGAATTTCCAGATGCCCGCCACTGTCCAATGCCAGGTGCGCCAGATTTGCCGCCGCCGCATCGGCAAGGGCTCGGTCCGCCGCCAGCATGGGGCGGACTTTCGCGGGATCGAAATCCGCCGCCGCCGTCATGTCGAGATCGCCGCGGCCGTCCCATCCCCTTCCAGATTGCGCGATGCGAAAATCGCGCGCGGTCACATCGAACGATGCGGATGCCGCAGAAAGACCTGCCTCGGCCCTTCGTGCCGAACCGGTCAGCCGCAGCGACGGGGCCGCCACCGCGAAGCGGCCCTGTGCGTAGGTCCAACGCAACGCCGTGGCGGACAGTTCGGCTTTGAAATCTTCCAGGCGCAGCTCGGGCCCTTGCAGATCACCCGCAATCTGCGCCGATATGCGGCCATCCTTGCTCTCGTATGACAGGCGCCCGGCTTTCAGCGTGATCCTGGCATCGCCGTAAACAATGCCCCCCGGCTTGATGGTGAGCGCCGCCAGGACCGGCAGATTGCGCACCAGCTTGATGTCGCCGTCCAGCTCCAGCGCGCCATAAGGCGATGTGAGCAGCGCCCGAAGGCCCGTCAGCGCAACCGTCAGATCCTCGCTCACGAACCGCGATTGTCCCTGGGCGGAGCGCAACGAGTCGATCCAGCTTTGCAACGACGGCAGGGTCACCGCGCCATTCTCGGCTACGCGCGCGCGGATCACAGGATTGACCAGGCGTACTTCCACCACCTTGGGCATCAGCCTGAGCGGATCGAAGCGAAGCTCGATCCGCTCGGCGGACACATCCGGCGCCTCGGCCGGTCCCAGCGCGAAACGGCCCGAAACGCCGGAAAGACCCAGCCCTTCAATCTCCACCGAAGAGGCGATGCCGTGCCCGCGGAAATATTGGCGCGTCAGTTCCGCCGCCAGCTGTGCCCGGAGGATCCAAAGCAACAGCAGGATTGCGGCGAGGCCGAGCAGTCCCACGCCGATGATGCGCCGCCAGGTCATGAGCCAAGTCATCCGGTGGAACTATCTGTCTTCAAACTGTGACCGATTTGCGCCCGGATATTTGTCCGCAAAGCATCCTCTGATCGTCACAAATGCGTTTTTTGCCCCCGGCAGGATAACGGCGGCTGGACCCCCCAACGGCAAAGGAAACTCCCATGCACGAACATCCTATCGCACGCGAGAATATCGCGCATCTGAGCCATTCTTTGGAAATGGCCCTGGGCCGCAATCGTGCCCTGCTGGAAGACATGATGCGCTTCACCCGGGACGAATCGCTTCGCCTGGCGCGCATGCAGCTGGATCATGCCGGCACCGCTTTCGCGCAGCTGCAAGACCGGCGCGATCTTTCCGGCCTGGTCGGCGCGCAGCAGGAATGGGTCAAGCAGGCGATGCAGGAATATGCCACGCTCGGCCTGCGCTATGCGGAAATGGTCCAGGGCTTGACCCAGCAGGTGCAGTCCCATGTCCAGGCCTCGGCCAGCGAGTTCGGCCACCAGCCCGCCGAAGAGGCGGAGAAACTGGAGCGGACCCTGGAAAAGACCAGGTCCCATGCCAATGGCGGGCATGGCGCCATGCCCGCCGAATAGGCTTTTTAGGGAAAATCCGGCCCGGAACCGGACCGGCCGTCCTAGCAAGCTTTTAACCAACTCCGGTCAAGCTCTAGTCCGGGTCATGTCCGGAGGCGTTACCGGTGCGGCAGATCGGCTTCACGGTGGGTATTCTGGTGCTGGGCGCGCTGATCCTCAGCCCGGTGGTGGCGGCGTTCAACTTCGATCCCCTGCCCGGCGACCTGCATTTTCACTGGGGCAACACGGTGGTCACGATTCCCGTGTTTTATTCGCTGTGCGCAAGCGTCGACTTGGCTCTTTTATATAAGGTCCTGAAAGGATAAGAGCGGCGGGCATCCTCGCTTCCCGGACGCTCCATGACCGACCGCAAGATTTCCCGCGCCCTTCTTTCCGTTTCCGACAAGACCGGCCTGATCGATTTCGCCAAAGGCCTCGCCGGCCATGGGGTCGCCCTGATCTCGACCGGGGGCACCGCCAAGGCGCTGCGCGACGCGGGGCTGACGGTGGCCGACGTGTCGGACATCACCAATTTTCCGGAAATGATGGATGGCCGGGTCAAGACCCTGCATCCCAATGTCCATGGCGGGCTGTTGTCGTTGCGCGACAAGGCCGATCATGCAGCCTCGATGAAGGCGCACGGCATCGAAGGCATCGATCTTCTGGTCTGCAATCTTTATCCCTTCGAAGCCACAGTGGCGCGAGGCGCCGATTTCGAGACCACCATCGAGAATATCGATATCGGCGGTCCGGCCATGACCCGCTCCGCCGCCAAGAATCACGACTGGGTGACGGTGGTGGTCGATGTCGAGGACTATAAAGCCGTGCTCGACGAGATGGCCGCGAACAATGGCGCCACCAGCCTGAAGCTGCGCCAGACCCTGGCGCAACGCGCTTTCGCCCGCACCGCCGCCTATGACGCGGCCGTGTCCAATTGGTTCGCGGGCGCGCTGGAAAAGAATGGCGAGACCGCCCCGCCCCGCCGCCGCGCGTTTGGCGGGTTGCTGCGCCAGCCTTTGCGCTATGGCGAAAACCCGCACCAGCAGGCGGCTTTCTATGTCGATGGCAGCGCGCGCCCCGGCGTCGCCGGCGCCAGGCAATTGCAGGGCAAGGAACTGTCCTACAACAACATCAACGACACCGACGCCGCGTATGAGCTGGTGGCGGAGTTCGATCCCAAAATCGCGCCCGCCTGCGCCATCATCAAGCACGCCAATCCCTGCGGCGTCGCCATCGGCAAGAGCTTGAAAGATGCCTATCTGGCGGCGCTGGCCTGCGATACGCAAAGCGCCTTTGGTGGCGTGCTTGCCTTCAACACCAAACTCGACGGCGCCACGGCGGAGGAAATTTCCAAGATCTTCACCGAAGTGATCATCGCGCCGGACGCCGACGAAGACGCCAAGGCCATTCTCGCGGCCAAGAAGAATCTGCGCCTTCTGATCGCGGGCGGCCTGCCCGATCCCTTGGCGCCCACCCTCACCTATCGCTCGGTGGCGGGCGGCTTTCTGGTCCAGACCCGGGACAATGGCCGCGTCACGCGCCAGGAATTGAAAGTCGTCACCAAGCGCCAGCCCAGCGAGCAGGAAATCACGGACATGCTGTTCGCCTTCACGGTGGGCAAGCATGTGAAGTCCAACGCCATCATCTATGCCAAGGACGGCTCGACCGCCGGCATCGGCGCCGGCCAGATGTCGCGCGTGGATTCCGCCCGCATCGCCGCCATCAAGGCGAAGGATGCCGCCAAGGTGGCGGGCTGGAGCGAGCCTCGCACCGTCGGCTCGTCAGCGGCTTCGGAAGCCTTTTTCCCCTTCCCGGACGGCCTTCTGACGGTTGCCGAAGCCGGCGCCACCGCCGTGATCCAGCCCGGCGGTTCGCTGAACGATCAGAAAGTGATCGACGCGGCTGACGAAGCCGGGTTAGCGATGGTTTTCACCGGCATGCGCCACTTCCGCCATTAACATAGAAGATCCGGCGCGAGGAATTTTGGCCACCGGCTGGGATTGCCGCTACGCTGTCGCTAGGCAACCGCGCGGAGCGTGCGCAAGCACGTGAGCACGCGCGACAACGCCGGAGGGCAAAAGGACCGCGCCCTATTTAAAGACTTCCCCGGGGTCGACGCCCCAGATGCGGTCCTTGGCGATCCAGCCATCCACGCGCTGGGCGCGCACGCGGCAAAATTCTGGACCGCAGCTTTTCAGCCCCAACACCGCATCGGGATCGGCCAGGCCGACCACCCGCGAAGACGGGTCTTCGCTTTTCCGGATTTCCACCCGTCCCTTCCCCGTGACCAGCACCGTGCGGGCGTCGGACAAAAGCTGCCCGTTGATCCAGCCCACCGTGCCATCCGCTGTGGTCACCCGCCGCCAGATATCGAAGCGGGCATTTTCCCGGAAGGGATAACCTTTGTGGCGATAGACCCACAAAATCCGATAGGCGTAGCCCGGCCCTTCGCGCATCGAAGCCTGGGTGACGCGCTGGCTGACATAATGCGGCTGGAAAGGCGCGTCAGCGCCCAGCGCTGCGACCGGGATCAATGCCGCCATCAGGAACAGCAACACACCGCGCACAGCGCCAGGCCTCAGAGATTGCGTTTCAACAGATCGAACAGCTTTTGATAATGCCGTTCGGATTGAGTCGGGTCGTAGATATCACGACCCGGCACCGTCCAGCCATGCCGCGCCCCTTCATAGACTTCGCTCTGATAGCGGCCGCCCCAGGCCTTCAACGTATCGTTCAGCTTCTCGACGGCGTCGGGCGGCATCAACGGATCTTCGACCGCATGCCCGAAATAAAGCTCGCCCTTCACCCGGGCGATCCGGCTGTGCGGGCTGTCGGGTTCTTCGGTCACCAGATGGCCGCCATGGAAGGAGGCCGCCGCGGCGATCCAGTCGGCACAGACCGCAGCGGTGCGCAGCGCCATCGCGCCGGTAAAGCAATAGCCTACCGCGCCGATCTTACCTTCCGAAACTTCCGGCCGGTTCAACAGGGCCTCCACATAGACCGGCGCGTCCTTTTCCATCATCGCGCCGGTCAATGACGCGAAAAGGCCGTTGATGATCTTCATGGAGGCCGGCTCGCCCCATCTGAAGCTGGCGTCGGCGAAGGGTGGCTTGCCGTACCGATAAAAGACGTTGGGCATCAGCACGGCATAGCCTTGCTCCGCCACACGCTGCGCCATGCCCTGATTGGCGGGCCGGATGCCGAATATATCGGTATAGAACAGAAGCCCCGGATACGGCCCTTCTGCGGGCGTGTAGAGAATGGCGTCCGTCACGCCATAGGTGGTGGCGATTTCGAATTTTTTCTCGATCACGGCGGGTTCCATTCATACGTGACGGCATTCCAGTAACGCACGCGGTGGGCGCCGGTTCGCGTGAATCCACGCTGGCGCAGCTGGCGGCCGATCATGGCGTTGAAATAGCCGTGAGCGACCAGCGCTACTGCATTGGCTTTCTTTTCCGGTCGCTCCCGCTCGCGCGGACGCTCCTCTTCTGGTCGCTCCCGCTCGCGCGGACGCTCCGGCACGGCGCTGCCGCCGTCGACCAATTTTCCGATCAGGATATCGGCGGCCTGCGAGGCGCGATGCTTGGCCTTGCGGTAATCCTCGATCTCCGGGTGATAGCCGGCATGCCACAGAACCCGCGCCACCACCGCCCATTTTGGCACCCGCATCTTCAAAAGCGGAATGCGCGGCGCGGCTAAGGGTGCTTCGGCAAAAAGAGGATCGGCCTGCAAGATGGCGTGCGGCGCGAGCGCCCGCGCGCTCTGATGCGAACGGGGTCGGTCCGAGGTGAAGACATGGTCCAGTTCCTTGACCAGGTCCGAAAGCTCCCGCGGCGGCAGATTTTCCGGATCCAGCCCGGCGGCCTCATAAGCGTCGATATAGTCGGCAAAGCCGCGGTGCCCGGTGCGCGGACGCAGCGGCAAATGCGGCCGCCCATGCCGCACCAGAATGATGCGCGCGCCCTTGGGGATGGAATGCAACTCTTTCGGATCGGGCATCGGCTTCAATAAACAACCGCCTTTGCTCTACCTCTCCCTAATCGGAAGGTCCAGCAAGATGGCGCAAAGCGTGGGTCCAACTGGCTATCCATCACCGTCGCAGCGCGAGGATTTTTGGCCGATGGCCAGGGTTGCCTAGCGACAGCGTAGGCAACGCGCGGAGCAGACGACCCGGCCGCTCGCCCAAGTTCGCAGCGTTCGTTGCTTTCGCAGGTCCACCGGACCTGCTCTCGCGCTTCGCGCGCCGCAACGCACAGCACGCGCGACGCCGCCAGCGGGCAGAAAGACCGCGCGTCAGACCTCTAAAGCTCTTCGGAGTTGGCCCAGGTCGAACGGCTTGGTCAAATGCCTGATGTCGCCATCCCCCGGCTTGCCGGCGTTTTCGGTGGAATAGCCCGAGGCGATGATCACTTTCAGGTCCGGACGCAGACGACGGGCTTCCTCCACCAGCTGGCGTCCGGTCATGCCCGGCAGCCCCAGATCGGTCAGCAGGATATCGACGTGCGGATCCTTTTGCAGGATCGCCAGCGCTTCGGCGCCGTCCCCCGCCTCGAGCGCCTGAAACCCGATCTGCTCCACCATGTCCACCGTGGCCATGCGGATCAGCATCACATCCTCCACCACCAGGATCTTGCCGCGCTGCTCCCCCGGCGGGCCGGCGGGCACCGGCTCAGCCTGCAGCGGCCCGCGCGCCGTGCCGGAAAAAACGCTGCGCAACTTCCGCGCCAGTTCGTCCTTGCGATACGGCTTGGACAGCAGATACGCATCGTCATCCAGCCGGCCATTATGGACGATAGCGTTCTGGGTATAGCCGGAAGTGTAAAGGACCTTGATTCTCGGATGCAGGCTCTGCGCCCGCCTGGCGAGCTCGCGGGTGGACATGCTGCCCGGCATCACCACATCGGTGAAAAGCAGATCGATTCCGGAGCCGCCTTCCAGCAGCTTCAGTGCCGCTTCAGCATTTTCGGCCCGCTCAACCCGATAGCCCAGGTCGGTGAGCATATCGACCACCGCAGCGCGCACGCCTTCATCATCCTCCACCACCAAGATGCGTTCGCTGCCGCCAAGCGCCGGCTGCTGGCCGCCGTTATCCAGCGCATCTTGAGCCCGGCGGGTGCGCGGAAGATAGATTTTCACCGTCGTGCCTTCGCCAGGCTCGCTGTAGATCTTGATATGGCCGCCGCTTTGCTTGACGAAACCATAGGCCTGCGCCAGCCCCAACCCGGTACCTTTTCCATCGGCCTTGGTGGAGAAGAAAGGCTCGAACGCGCGGCTCATCACATCCGGCGTCATGCCGGTGCCGGTATCACTGACCGCCAGCATCACATATTGGCCGGGCACCACTTCGGAATGACCTGCCGCATAACCATCATCGAGATGGGCGTTGGCCACTTCCAGAGTGAGCTTGCCGCCGCCCGGCATGGCATCGCGGGCGTTGATGGCGAGATTGAGCACTGCATTTTCGACCTGGGTGGGATCGGCCAGTGTGTTCCAAAGTCCGCCGGCGATCACCGTTTCCACTTCGATCCGTTCGCCCAAAGTGCGGCGTAGCATGTCGGTCATGTCGCGGATGATACGACCCAGATCCACCGAGCGCGGCTCCAGCGGCTGACGGCGCGCAAAGGCCAGAAGCTGGCTGGTCAGGCGCGAACCGCGCGACACCGCGCCCAT
>Ga0105240_10008813_pt1 | contig 14371 bp, 10 predicted proteins | sample KBSC54metaG_FD_80426 | JGI IMG/M metagenome (GOLD analysis project Ga0105240, IMG submission 80426) | Corn rhizosphere microbial communities from Kellogg Biological Station, Michigan, USA - KBS C5-4 metaG | ecosystem: Host-associated > Plants > Roots > Rhizosphere > Soil | place: Michigan, USA... | reverse complement strand
TTTCCCGCCTCCGGCATATCCCCTGCGGAGATCGTGCCATCAAACAATAGGTGGCGGCGGTCGTCATCGAGTGCAACGTGCGCCGCCGGCATCGAAAGGCTGTGAATCATCGGTGGGCCCTCACCAGGCAACGTGCCGGGCGCTTCCCACAGCCAGTTGGCATGTCCCGTCGCGTCGCGCCGGAAGTGTAGGTCCGTCCGCTCCATCTCTAATCTACGCACGGCGAACGAACGTCCCCACAAAGGTAGATCGAATACTATAGTGAGCTTGCCGATTTCGGCCATTGCGCCCGGTGGTGTCCAGGGGGGATTGCCGATCGTGACACGCTCGGCAATCAACATGGGATGAAACGTGATGAGTCGTGCCTGCAGAGGGCCGCCGAACCGGATCGTACGGCCATAGTGGGTAGCGAAGAGATGGGTGAGGGGGCCGCGTAGATGCTCTCCCGCCAACGTAAGGGTCAGCAACAGGGCCCCGATTACCATTACCACGGCCGCGAGAGCCCATAATGACCCTCTTAACACTCGGCGCAATATTGGTAAGCCCTGCATCAAGCATTAACGCTTGAATAGGGATGCCGTTCGCCGCCGAGCTCGGATTACCGCTGTTGGCTGGACCATTTACCATATCCGTATCAGAAGCTTGTGCGGTTTCGCAAAACCCCCACGATCCGCTTCTGGAGTTTTCAAATCCTGTGAGGGAATCGAATACCGGCCGGCCGCTCGCCGTTACACTCGGCTGCCATGGAACCCAAGACTACCCAAGCGGCGCGGCAAGCTATGCTGGCAGGCACGCACCGTCTTGACTCAGAAGAGCGCGTCAGCGCTTTTCTCGCCCACAGCAGGATGATGGTGGCGCTGTACCAAGCGGGGGCGCCGGCTTTGGCCTGCGCGGCGCCGCTGAGCCTTATTTCTTTTTGTCCTCTGACTCTTTGTCGGCCTCACGATTGGTGAAGCGGGCGTTGCCTAGGCCCGTGCCAATCGTCAACACTCCCCAGTGTTGCACGTCTTGCATAAACGGCACCTCACTCAATCCCTGCACTACCGCATCGTTGTGCATAACGATCAACGTCTCGTGATCGCCGATTTTCGGGATCGCCTCACGTAGCAACTGCGGCAGATTGAAACTTTTCACCTCCCAATTGCCAGGAAGGTTCTGGCCGCCACGATCGATAGTCCCATCCGCGCGGATTACGCCCGGGCAGCCGATGCCGATGAACGGCGCGAGCTTCAGTTCATCCTTGGCGGCGCGCTTGATGAGGTCATTGAGCATCTCGATCAGACGGTCGACGGCGTCTTCGCGCTCTGGACTCTCATCGCCGTGCCGCCACAGCTCGAAGCGGCCCACGGTGGCTTCCGAGAAGTCGGCCTTTTTCTTCGCATTCAGCTCGACGATACCCGCGCGGATGTTGGTTCCACCAATGTCGACCGCGAGGATGCTGTCATGGCCGGCGAGAATCCAGGACGGCAGCAACTGTACACTGCCTACGAGTCCGGCATGGTCCGGCTCATAAACGATCGGCTTTAGCCCAATATCAAAGCCACTCGCTTTCAAAATGACGGCGGTACGCCCGATCGCCAACTCGCCGATACGGCTTTGCCGCAGGCCGCCGCCCACCACAATACGTTGTGTATCCTTCCAGCTCTTCAAACGCAGGAAGCGACGAATTACTTGTGCGAATTCCTGTGAGAACTCCTCGATTACGCCGTGAATAACACCGGCGGCCTCGGCGTCGCCCTGCGCCATTACCTTATCGAGCTGTTTCTTGGTGATCTCTGCCGTCGCAGTGTCACCAAAGGGGTCCTCGCCGTTCTGGCGAACGCGCTCACGCCAATCTTCGAAGATTGAGAAGAAGGCGCGCCTGCTGGCGCGATCGCCGACGAAGCCCTCGGCGCTGCGTAATTCCGCATTGTAGGCATCAACGGTGACGAGGCTGAGTTGCTCAGCGCCGTGGGCGAGAAGTGAGGTTGGCGGTTGCTCAGCCATGCCGGCATAACGTTTCAGAGGTGCTCGAGTTCCCGGTCGCGCTTTGGAGGAAGCGTGGTAACGTAATGAGCTATGAGAATAGCAAGTTGGGTGCTGGTGCTGCTTGCGCTTCCACAACTGGTGCTTGCGGACAGCAGCCCCGCCACCGGGCTGGCTGACTCTGCTGCTCTCCGGGCCACCGTATTCGGCACGCAGCCGAAGGATGTCGCGCCGCTGCCCGCGATAGTGCCCTTGGAGGAAATGGACATCGCAATGCCATGGGCGCGGCCTGTGCCCAAGGTCCTGTGGTTCGACAGCCGCCTGCGCGTCTGGTTTTCTCCGCAGGACAAGCCCGCGCCCCTGGCGATCGTCATATCCGGGACCGGCAGCGACGGCAATACCACCAAACTCGCGACGCTTCGGGGAGCTCTGTACGGCGCCGGCTATCACGTGCTCACCCTGCCATCGCCGACATTTCCGGGTTTCGTTGTCTCGACGTCCAGTACCGGCGTCGCAGGCGATCTTCTTCAGGATGGCCATGACTTGTACGCCGCGATGCAGAGAATCATCGCGCACTTGCCACGGCACGCGCCCATAACGGATATCGATGTGCTTGGCTACAGTCTGGGCGGCGCTAACGCAGCCGTTGTCAAATCGATCGACTCGACGGAGGGAAAACTCAAGATCCACCGCGCGGTGATGATTAATCCGCCGGTGAGTCTGTTCGCCTCCATCGATAGGCTCGACGGGCTATTCGCGCAAAGCATCGGCTCAGGCGATGCCGCCCTCGAGAGTCTGTACCGCAAAATCTACACGCGCCTGGCTAATCTTTACCGGGCTTCCGAGAAAGTACAGATCGATGACACCGACCTGCTGGCCGCCGCGGCTGCCGTACTTCAGTCCGACGCGGATTTTTCAGCCGCTATCGCGCTTACCTTTCGTCTAGAGTTGGTCGATATGTTTTTTACGGGAGATCTGTACGCGGAGACGGGTGTGGTGATCGATCCGCGGCATCCTCCCGGAGTGTCGGACTCGCTGGAACAGATCGGGCGCACCTTGCGCAGCAAGACGTTCGCAGAATACTTCAACAGAGTGTTTGCTCCCTACTACATGGCGCATCGGCCGAAGGCGACACCGGCATCGTTGCAGGCTGACAATCGCCTTGACATCATTGGGAAAACTCTGCGCGAGGACGGCGATTACTACGCGCAAACTAACAGCGACGACCTCATTTTGGACCGATCCGAGCTGGCGTGGTTGCGCGGCACATTGGGACGCAGAATTGCGGTGTACGATCATGGCGGACACCTCGGCAACCTGGGCGAGCGCCGTCAGATCGCAGATATGCTGGATATGCTTGCCGGACGCTGGCCGGGACCCAACCAGTGAGGAGTGCCCCGCTGTTGAGGCCGTCCGGGAGGTGGGCGTGATGCGGGCGGCGCGCATTCCGGCACTCGCCAGCTGTGTGCTTTTTTCAGTGTTGGTACTGGATGGTTGCGCCACCGAGGGCGTTACTATACGGCGCCTGCCGCCCGAAACGCCGGCGGCCGATAATGCTGCTGCAGTGAAAAGAATAGAAGAGGCGACCACAACTTCAGGCGCCGCCGCTCATCCTGCGCCTGGAAACCGCAGCAGTACAGCGGATTCTCCGCCGCTCACGCCGGCAGAGGCCCCTTCGATGTATACCTACGATCCTCTGGAGCGCATAAACCGCTTCACCTACCGTGTTAACGCGCGGTTCGACGAGCATGTGTTCCTTCCGGTCGCTAACGGCTATCGCCGTCTACCGGGTCCGATTCGCCTCGGCGTACACAACTTCTTTCATAACCTCGCGGAAGTCACGAGTACGGTGAACTATGTTTTGCAGCTGCGGCTCGGCGGGGGTGCCCGCAGCCTCGGGCGATTCGCGATCAACAGCACGGTCGGGATTGGCGGTTTGTTCGACGTTGCGGCAAAGTTGCGACTTTCGAGCGAGCAAACTGGCTTTGCCGCGACGTTGGCTACCTGGGGCGCGCATCCAGGACCCTATCTCGTCGTGCCGCTGCTAGGTCCGTCCACCCTACGCGATGGTATCGGTCTGCTCGGGGATTTCGGCATTGAGTACGGCATCAATGTCGCGGATCTTTACCGAGGTAACAAGACCTGGGGCCTCGGGGTCGTTAATGCAGTTGATCAGCGGGCTGCGATTGACTTTCGTTATTACGGTAGCGGCTCCCCGTTCGAATACGAGACCATACGTTTCCTTTATGTGCACCGGGACCTGATCCAGGACGAGGCGCTACGCAAAGTAGGACGGCGTAGGGCGCCTGACACCGAGGTCCCGGCGGGAAAATGATCGCAGCAGCCTCGCTCTGCGTGGTGTTGGTGTCGATCTGGGGCTCGTTTGCTCTGTCGTATCAGGCGCGTGGAGGCCGAGTCCTACGCAGCATCTGCGTCGGACTATGGATTATTTTCAGCCTCGCGATGTTGCTTCTCATGATGCGCGGTCACGTGACGTTGGCATTTCCGGCATTCGCGTTGGCGTTTGCCGCACTGTTGTTATGGTGGCGTACGATCCTGCCATCCAACGACCGGATCTGGGCGGACGACGTAGCGCAGCTAACGACCGGTATAGTGGACGGCGAGCGTGTCGTGCTGCATAACGTGCGCCACTTCGACTGGCGCAGTCGAACGGACTATACCCAACGCTGGGAGACACGGAGTTACGACCTCTGTCGTCTAAATTCTGTCGATATGGTTCTGTCTTACTGGTCGATGTCCGCGATCGCTCACGTGTTGATATCGTTCGGCTTCGACGACGGCCAGCATGTCGTTTTTTCGGTCGAGATCCGGCGCGAGAGGACCGAGAGCTTTTCTGAGATCGGCGGCTTTTTCAAGGAGTTCGAGCTTAGCATCGTTGCGTGCGATGAGCGTGATGTCATCCGGGTACGCACCAATGTTCGTGGTGAGGATGATTATCTTTATCGCATCCGGATGCCTGTAGCGAACATGCGCTCGCTGTTCCTGTCATACGTCAACGAGGCTAACGAGCTAGCGCGCACGCCGCGCTTCTACAACACGATAACCGTCAATTGCACTACGCTTGTGTATCAATTGATGAAGCGCATCGTCGGGCAGCTGCCGCTGGATTACCGCTTACTTCTGTCCGGCTACCTGCCCGGGTACGTTTACAAGGTGGGTGGCCTGGACACCCGTTATCCGCTGTGGGAACTCCGAGAGCTCGGCCGCATTACCGAACGGGCGAGAAAGTCTGATCGGAGCGCGACGTTTTCGGCGGATATCCGCGAGGGGGTGCCGCCTCTGGAGCCCGCCGCGGAGGCCCTACGATGAGTGTTTCGAGACGCTGGCTTACGATACTGCTGTCGTTGTTGCTCGGAGGGAGCCGACAGACGGTTGCGCAGAAGATCACCGAGGATGTGGTGATCGATCATCATTTCGGGCGCGGCGAACCGCTGGAAAAGGTGATTGACTACTTCATCTCGGCGTCATTTCCGAGCGTCGTTGTCGGTAATGGGCGCGGCGGCCTTTATTTGTATCACTCCACTACGGGCAAACTGAAAGGGCCATGGAAGCGAACCACTATTCATCCGACATGGTCCGCGTACGAGCGGGCCCGGGCGTTACGTTTTCCTGGCCATGCCTATCCGGACGTCGTGGCCTCCATAGGCAACCGCATCGTCTGGTTCGAGAACCCTCTGAATTCTGGTCAGACTGCACAGCAACGCGCGGCCGTCTTTCGGCCCTGGCGGCTTCATGTCATCAACCCTAGCCACGGCTGCCATGACATTCGGCTCGAGGATCTCGATGGCGACGGCAAGGTGGACGTGATTTGTTCTGGTGCGATCGTCCTAGGCGCACCGGAGTTCGTCGCTTTTCAGAACAGTCCGCTTGACTGGCAAGTGGTCTACAACGTCGCCGATGTCGGCGATGACATTGCGGTGCTGCGAATCGGCACCGACCCCACGCCGCACCTCGTTGGTGCCGATCACACGGGCAAGATTTTCTGGTACGAGAATCCGCGCCTCCAGGGCGGTAACGCACGCACAGCGAACTGGGTCAAGCACTACATCGGCCCGGGCAATGTGGGCAACAGTTTCGCCGCGGGAAAATGGTCCTCAGCGAAAGACGATGTTCTGACTGTCGACAATGAGCATGAAGGTCCGGGAGGCGCCGGGGACTCTCGAGGCATTACCTGGTATGAGCAGCCGGCCGACCCCGCCACGCCATGGGTCGCGCATGGTATAGGCGCGAGCTATCGCGACGTGCATGAACTCAGTCTCGGCGAGTGGCATGCCGGTGTGCCCTACGTGCTCGTGGCCGAACAGGAGCAGGCATGCAATCCGGCGCGACCAGAAGGGCGGTCTCCCAGCCATCCTGGAATCCCGTGTCGAATCAGCATTTTTCAATGGATTAACGGCGCAGCGCAGAAGACTGTTCTGGCCGAGACCGGGACCCATAATCAGTCGTTGCTGCCTTGGCGTGGTGGCTTGCTCATGGCGGACTCAAACCACGGCGTGTATGGTGCCTCCAAGGACATCCATGTCAGGGTGATCATGCCTTGATATGCTCTCTATTCCCCCCCATCCCATCGAGGCACCATCATGGCAACAAAAGACGCGAAGAAGACTGAACTCAAGGAACGCCGCAAGGCTCCGCTGGTGACACCGACCGACCTGGGCTCAAAGGCTTCGGTGGACATCGGCGGAGGTATGAACGCGATTCTTGCGGACGTGTTCGCTCTCTATCTGAAGACCAAAAATTTCCACTGGCACATGAGTGGTCCGCACTTCCGCGACTACCATTTGCTGCTGGATGAGCAGGCTGACCAGCTCTACGAGATGACCGACCCCATCGCGGAGCGTATTCGCAAGGTCGGCGGTTCAACGCTGCGGTCCATCGGCCACATCGCTCGCCTCCAACGCATCAAGGATAACGATGCAGACTATGTCGATCCGCTCGATATGCTGGCTGAGCTGCGCGAGGACAACCAGTCGTTGGCCGCGCGGTTGCGCGAGGTACACGACGTAGTCGACGAGCTGCGTGACATCGCCACCGCCAGCTTGATCGAGAACTGGATCGACGAGACTGAGCGCCGGGTGTGGTTCCTGTTCGAGGCGAGTCGCCGCAGCCCCTAAGAAACGTCACGGCACACCTCTTGCTGAAGGTGGGTATGAACCGGCTGTCAGATTGCGCAGCCGGCTCATCCATAAACACTACTAGGTGGGAGAGCAAGCCATGATGAAGGCAAATCTTCTGTGGACCGCGGCGGTTGCCGCCATGTTGGCATTGGCGGGTTGTAACAAGGCCGAGTCTCCGGGAAAAGTTCAAAGCGATGTCGCTAAAGCGACTGCATCGGCCCAGAAAAGCGACGAGCGCGCGGCGGAGAAGGAGGCTAGGACGGACGCCAATGTAACCAACGATCTGTCCAATGATGTCGACAAAGCTAACGCGAAGGAAGTCCGCGCTGCCGCTGACAGCGCGGTAACGCAGGCGGAAGGTGAAAATAAGGTCGCGCTGGCGAAGTGCGAAGCGCTCGCAGGCGATGCACAGAAAACGTGTAAAGAGCAGGCTAACGCCCAGCTTGACCTCGTCAAGCAGCGCGCTAAGGCGTTGAAGTCAGATCGCGGTTGAGGCCACAAGTGGCACGGGTCTGCGCCAAGCGCGGACCCGCGCCAACAAGGGCGGCAATTACCGCGGCCCGCAGGCCTGCGTACTGCCCAGGTTCCGCCCAGGGCTATACCAACTTTTGGACAGCCTGCGCAATGCTGTCGGAATTCAGCCCTTGATGCCCCATCTGTTGCCACAGGCCGCCTGAGCCTTCTCTGTTGGTACCGATGTGGTTGTACCGGCCGCGGAAGCCGGCCTGCAGGAGGTAGCTGCCGAAACGGCTGCCCAAGCCAGTCTTCACATTCCAACCCTCCGCGACGAGCACAAACGGAACCGTTGCGAGAGTTCTCATCATGTCCTGATCGACGACGTTGAGTGTCGGTTTGTTGATGAGCCCCACCTTGACGCCCTGTTCCTGTAAGCGGATGACTGCATCCAACGCGCGGTAAACGGTCTCGCCGGTCGCGACCACGTAACCGCCGCCGGCGGGTGCCGCACGGACGATGTAATCCTTGCCAGGCTCGAACGGTTTGCCTTGGTATAGGGGCTTACCATCCTCGCCGAGGATGTCGGGCACGGCGGCCCGGGTGGAGAACACGAACCGTAATCCCGGATCGTTGAAAATGCGCTTCACGCAGGCGGCGAATTGGTGTTGGTCCACCGGAAAGTACAATCGCGTCGTGTCATCACCGTGCACCGGTGTCACTCCACCGTCGGCAAACATACTGTTGATGCCGAAGTGGCAGGTGTTATCAGCCATATCATCGACACCGCTGTGACTGAAGTGTGCCAACACGTTGGAAAAGTTCAGGCGCGCCATGGTGATTTCGCTGACGCACATCTCGAGAAAGGCGCTGAAGGTGGCGTAGATGCCCTGTTTGCCTTTGACTGAGCCGAAACCGGACGCCGCGGAATAGTTGCCACGCTCCATGATGCCGCCGCGGATAAATACTTCTGGGTGCTTCTTGCGGATATGGTGCAGGCCCTGCGAGCCTTCGAGGTCGTTGTCGAAAACGCGGACGCTGGCGATGCGATCCGCTGCGCTCATGCCGTCCAGGATCTCGTTGATGATCTTCCCGAAATCATCGCGGTTTTTGCCGGCACCACTCGAACCGCGGAAAGTGAGAGGGCTCTTGGCAGGCTTGGCGGCTTTCAGCATCTCGATGGCCTTCTCGTAGCCGCCGCGCTGCTCCAGGTACTGAATAGCAATTTCGGCTTCCAGAACCTCGTGGGCTTTGGGGCTGCCCTGCGCGCCTTCAATGCCCGGTGCCATGGGCCGCTTGATGACCAGTGCGTGGGGTTTCTGCTCTGAAAACACACGGCACAGATCGACATATAGTGCGTCGAAATCCTCACCCATAGTGGTTTCAGTCTGCAGGCCGTAACCCGTCAAGGTCCGGGTCAGATCGTAGCCAGGCATGTATTCCTGCGGGTGACCGGCGATCGTGACATTATTGTCGTCCACCAGAATTTTCACGTTGAGCTGCTTGGCTACTGCCAGGCGGCCGGCTTCAGCGTTGTCGCCCTCCATCTCACTTCCGTCGGAGCCCAACAGGATGACCGCCTTACCTGGGTTCGCCATGGCGACGCCATTACAGAATGCCCAGAGGTGCCCGAGGCGGCCCGAAGCGAACTCGACGCCGGGCGTGAGACCCTTCTCCGGGTGTCCGGGCAGGCCGCTGTCAAACTCGCGATAGTGCAGGAGCCGCTCCGCCGGCATCGCACCGTTGAGCACGCTCAGCAGATACTGCGTCGCCACGCGGTGGCCGGCTTCATCGAAAAAGACGGGCACAATGGGCGAGCCGTTCGCGATGAAGGCGCGAACGATCGTGAGCTCTGGCACCGTGTCGTAAGCGCCGCCTGTGTGTCCGGACAAGCCTTTGGCCCCGGCCAGCGCCGTGAAGAACACTATGGCGTCGCGACAAAGCTGAATATTGTGCTTGAGCGTCGCTTTCTGCGAGTCCGTCAGTGTGCTCACCGCCGGGTCTAGCTTCAGCGGCTGCAGTTTGCTCAGATCGATAGGGAAGGTTTCGTTCGCCATGGTTCGCGCGTCCATAAGTCAGTACTTCCGCAATAAACAGGGTTCAGAATAGCCTGCTATGAATCGCGGTGCTTGTACTACCGCGTCTTGTAAGGAGCGCCAGCCTGATATGAGTGACCAGACTGAAGCAAGCCGCGGTCCCTTCCGCCCGCTGCCACACGATGTCGAAGGGTTCCGGGAACTCGCCGGATTGGCACTCGATCTGCGCTCTTCTTGGAATAACGCCAGCGAGCAGATCTGGCGCGCACTCGACCCGGTCCTTTGGGAGCTCACGCATAACTGCTGGGCGGTGCTACGGACGGCCTCGCGGGAGCACATTGAGCGTTTGCTTGCGGACCCCGCCTTTCGGCGCCAGGTCGACGAGATTGACCGCGCCAGGCGCGAGGCGCTCGCGAAGCCGGCGTGGTTTCAGCGGGCGCATCCGCAATCTGCACTCAAAACCATCGTGTACTTCAGTATGGAGTTCATGTTGAGCGAGGCGTTGCCCATCTATTCGGGCGGTCTCGGTAACGTGGCGGGCGATCAGCTCAAGGCCGCGAGTGATCTAGGCGTGCCGGTGACTGGAGTCGGTCTCCTCTACAGTCAGGGCTACTTTCGCCAAGTCATTGATGCCAACGGTGGCCAACAGGCCATGTATCCCTACAACGATCCGGGACAGTTGCCTATCGTGCCGCTGCGCGGGCCGAATGGTGACTGGCTGAGGCTGCAGCTCAATCTACCCGGACATTCGATTTGGCTGCGCGCTTGGCAGGTGCAGGTGGGGCGGGTGCGGCTCTATCTCCTCGATAGCAACGATGTTGCCAACTATCCCGCCTACCGGGGTATTACCAGTGAGCTTTACGGCGGAGGCTCCTATTTGCGTCTTATGCAGGAGCTTGTGCTCGGTATCGGCGGCTGGCGCCTGCTCGCAGCGCTCGGGCTCGAGCCGGAAGTCTGTCACCTCAATGAAGGGCATGCAGCGTTTGCCGTGTTGGAAAGGGCGCGGAGCTTCATGGCCACGACGGGGTTGCCGTTTCAGGCGGCACTGGCCGCCACGTCCGCTGGAAATCTTTTCACTACCCACACCGCCGTAGCCGCGGGTTTCGACCGCTTCGCGCCCGATCTTCTTGAGAATCTGCTGGGTGAGTATGCCCGCAACTCACTGGGTATTACGCTCGAGGAGCTGCTTGGCTTGGGCCGCCAGAATCCCCGCGATTCCACCGAGCCCTTCAACATGGCGTACCTCGCCATCCGCGGCAGCGCCGCTGTAAACGCTGTCAGCCGGCTCCACAGCGTGGTCAGTCGGAGTTTGTTTCAGTCCCTCTTTCCACGTTGGCCGACGCAGGAAGTGCCGGTCGGTTATGTCACGAATGGTGTTCATACGCCGACATGGACTGGGGCGGCGGCGGATGCGCTGTGGACGAAGGCATGCGGTAGCGAGCGTTGGCAGGATGGCAATGGGAAAGACGCTCATGACGAAAGAATTCGCTCAGTATCCGCCGTGGATCTGTGGACATTCCGCAACACCGCGCGTAAGGAGTTGATCGAGTACGCCGGCGCGCGCCTGGCGCGTGAGCTCGTCGCCTCGGGAGCGGCGCCCGCCGATGCGGAGAACGCACGTCACATGTTTGATCCCGACGTCCTGACTATCGCCTTTGCACGTCGCTTTGCAACGTACAAACGGCCGAACTTGCTACTGCAGGATCCGCAACGTTTGTTGCGGTTGCTGACCAACTCGCAGCGCCCGGTGCAACTGATCATGGCCGGCAAGGCGCATCCGGCGGATGAGCCGGGCCAGGCGTTGATCCGGCAGTGGATCCAGTTCATCCGTAGCACGGAGGCACGGCGTCACGTCATTTTTCTGAGTGACTATGACATGTTGCTGACCGAGCGCATGGTGCAGGGCGCTGATGTCTGGCTCAACACGCCGCGCCGGCCTTGGGAGGCTAGTGGAACTAGCGGGATGAAGGTGCTCGTCAACGGCGGCATCAATTTATCTGAGCTAGATGGCTGGTGGGCCGAGGCGTACACGCCGGAAGTGGGCTGGGCTCTGGGCGATGGGCGAGAGCATGGCGACGATCCGCGTTGGGATGCGGCGGAAGCTGAATCCTTGTATCAGTTACTTGAGCGCGAGGTGGTCCCACAGTTTTATTCTCGCGACGGCCAAGGAGTGCCGGTTGCATGGGTAGAGCGGATGCGCGCCAGCATGTCCCAATTGACTGGGCAGTTCTCTGCAAGCCGCACCGTGCGCGAGTACACGGAGCACTTTTATCTTCCCGCCGCCAAGGGTTATGCCGAACGCGCGGCCAACAAAGGCGCCCTCGGGGAGAAGGTGTCACAATGGCGGCACGATCTGGCGCAGAAGTGGCCCGCGTTGCGTTTTGGCGAGGTCAAGGTCCGAACTGACGGCGGGCAACATGTTTTTGAGGCTCAGGTCTATCTGAATGGACTCGAGCCCGAGGCGGTGAGCGTCGAGTTATACGCCGATGGAGGCGGCCCGGAGGGTGGCCCGCTGTTGCAGGAGATGCGGCCGCTGAAACAGTTGGTGGGGACGGGGCATGCGTGGGCTTATGGTGCGCAGGTGCGGGCGGACCGGCCAGCATCAGACTACACCGCGCGTGTTGTGCCGAAGCAAGCGGGCGCTGCGGTGCCGTTGGAGGCGCCGTATATACTTTGGCAACATTAGAAGCCTACCGCCTTGCCCGTGCTGTTGCGAATGTCGCTGGCGCCCCAGCGCCGGCCGCTTTCGAGGTCGATCTGGATGCACTCGCCATCGCCGCCGCCACCGAAAGTGATGTTGTTGCCGTGCGCTTTGAGGAGCGCGAGGGTGTCGGGTGAGAAGCGGTTGCGTTCCATGAGGATGCGATCTGGCAGCCATTGCTCATGAAAGCGTGGGGCGTTCACCGCTTCCTGGATGTTGAGACCGTAGTCCTCGACGCCGATTAGTATGTTGGCGACCGTGGTGATGATAGTCGGACCTCCCGGAGTTCCCAGCACCAGCCACAGCTTCCCGTCCTTTAACACAATGGTCGGCGTCATGGCCGAGAGCGGGCGTTTATTCGCCGCCACGGCGTTCGCATCGCCCTGGATGAGGCCGAACATGTTGGGTGCGCCGGGCTTGGACGAGAAGTCGTCCATCTCGTCGTTAAGCAGGAAGCCGAGTGGCCCGACGGTTACCTTTGAGCCGAAGCCCGCGTTGAGAGTTGTGGTCACCGCAACCGCATTTCCGGCAGTATCCACCACTGAATAGTGTGTGGTCTGTGTGTTTTCTTTGAGAGGCGCTGCGACCGGGTGTGCGGCCGCGTACTGAGCCAGTGCAGGCGAGATCGGGGGCCGAGTCAGTGTCGCCGAGCCGCTCGCCTGCTGTGGTTGAATAGAAGCGCGCCAGGCATCCGCGTAGCTCTTCTCGGTAAGTTGCATGACCGGAACGTCGCTGAATTCGGGGTCGCCGAGAAATTGCGCGCGGTCGTAGAACGCGCGGCGGTAAGCCTCGGTAATCAGATGAATAGACTCAGCCGAATCCAACCCAGCCTTGCCTAGGTCGTAGCCCTCGAGAATATTGAGGATTTCCAGCAAAGCGATTCCGCCCGACGACGGTGGCGGCGCGCTGATGAGCTCCAGTCCGCGATAAGTGCCGCGTACCGGCGCACGGTCTTTCACGTCGTAATGAGCAAGGTCGTCGGCCGTGATCAGGCCGCCGCCTTTGCGAATAAAGTCGGCGAGCTCCCGCGCCATCTTCCCGGTGTAAAAATCATCCGGCGCGGCCGCGATGCGCTCCAGTGTGTGCGCCAGTTCCGGCTGCTTGAAGATGTCGTTTGGATGCCAGCCCCTGCCGCCGTTGTGAAAGATGCGTTTGGAATCAGGGAACTTGGCCAGCTCGGTATCCTGCATCATGGCATGCGCTTCACTCCAGGTTAGGGGGTAGCCATCACGTGCAAGCCGGATGGCCGGCGCGATGACCCGCTTCAGTCCCAACTTGCCGAAATGCATCTCGGCATAGACGAGTCCCTTGACGGAGCCCGGCACACCGACCGCCTTGTAGCCGATGATGCTCAGCTTTGGGATGACATTCCCCTGTGTGTCCTGGTACATGTTGGCTGTCGCTTCGCCGGGAGCTTTCTCGCGAAAATCAATGAAGTGAGTATCGCCGTCGTGCATCCGGATGAGCATGAATCCGCCGCCGCCGATATTTCCCGCCTCAGGGTGCACCACCGCCAGAGCAAATCCGGTGGCGACCGCTGCGTCGACGGCGTTTCCGCCCGCCTGCATCATTTCCACTCCGGCGCGCGAGGCGAGTTCGTGGATACTTGCGACCATGCCGTGCTCGGCCACTTCCGGGTGTGTCCCACCGCCGGCGAAGCAAAGCCGCGAGGTCAGCAAGACCAGCGCAACGAGAGATATCGACTTCGGCATCATGATGGGGCGCACCCAGCCTCGTGACAGGAATTCTGTAGTCGCAGAATAGCAGCGCTATTGCGGTCGCTCGAGCCGTGAGCGCGAGACGTTTTGTCTTGTAGGTCATCTCTGACAAAAGGCAACGGCGGCGATACGACAGACTTCCGGTGAATATCCTATTAGCGTGCGCGTACCGCACTCCAAGGGCGCGTTATCGGAGACTCACATGCCGGAAAAACAGACGATCGAGCGGGCCCGTAAAGACAAGCGGGAAGGCAAGGCGCCCAGCACGCAGGCAGGCGAGTTTGTGCGAGAAGAAATGGAACACATTCGAGAAGGCAAACATGGCGCACGCTCCACAAAGCAGGCGATTGCGATCGGGCT
>Ga0105240_10008812_pt1 | contig 14371 bp, 11 predicted proteins | sample KBSC54metaG_FD_80426 | JGI IMG/M metagenome (GOLD analysis project Ga0105240, IMG submission 80426) | Corn rhizosphere microbial communities from Kellogg Biological Station, Michigan, USA - KBS C5-4 metaG | ecosystem: Host-associated > Plants > Roots > Rhizosphere > Soil | place: Michigan, USA... | reverse complement strand
CTCGACAGAGACAGACGATGACAAGAACACTTCGGGCACTGTGTGCCGCTCTCGCCTTGCTGACCGTGGCGACGATGGCCGTTGCCGGCGGCCGCGATGGCGACCGCGACGACGACCATCGTGGCCGCGCTGAACGCGTCAACGTGCAGGTCGGCGTGCGCCCCTTCTACCTCGTCGAAGGCATGGATGACAGCGCCCTGAAGGACCGGCTCAAGCAGTGCGAGGCGGGCCCGTTCTACACGTCGCGTTTCTCGATCAGTCATCGCGGCGCGCCGCTCGAATTCCCCGAGCATTCGCACGAGAGTTATGAGGCCGCGCACCGCATGGGAGCGGGCATCATCGAATGCGACGTCACGTTCACGCGCGACGGGGAGCTTGTGTGCCGCCACTCCGAATGTGACCTGCACACGACGACGAACATCGTCGCGACGCCGCTGAACAACGCCTGCACGGTGCCCTGGACGAAGGGCGGCGCTGCGCCGAAGTGCTGCACCAGCGACATCACGCTGTCCGAGTTCAAGAGCCTGAAGGCGAAGATGGACGCCAGCAATCCCGCGGCGACCACGCCCGAGGGCTACCTGGGCGGCACGCCAGCGTGGCGCACCGACCTGTACACCGGCCGACCGGCCGGCAACGTGGTGACGCTGAAGGAGCACATCGAGCTGATCAAGCAGTGGGGCGTTGGCCAGACCCCCGAGCTCAAGAGCGGCGACGCGGCGCGCATCCAGTCCGTCTTCGGCGGCCAGGCGCAGTACGCGCAAAAGATGATCGACATCTACAAGGTTGCCGGGGTCGACCCGAGGAAGGTGTGGGCGCAGTCGTTCGACCTCAACGACATCCTGTACTGGATCCGCAACGAGCCGGCGTTCGGCCGCCAGGCGGTGTACCTCGACTCCGTCGACCCCATGGCGAACCCGCCGGTCCCGCGCCAGACGAATGCGCAGCTGGCCGCGTTGAGGGCCGCCGGCGTGCAGATCATCGCGCCGCCGATCCAGGCGCTGCTGGCCGTGACGACGACCGGGCAGGTGGTGCCCTCGCAGTACGCGCTGGACATCAACGCGGCGGGGCTGAAGATCATCAGCTGGTCGTTCGAACGTGTCGACCTGACCAAGGGCGCTGCCGGCAAGGGGAGCTACTACGGGTTCGACCCCACGGGTGCTGCCATCCGCCGCGACAGCGACATGTACAAGGCGCTGGACGTGCTGGCCAGGCAGGTGAAAGTGATCGGGCTCTTCTCGGACTGGCCGGGAACGGTGACGTACTACGCGAACTGCATGGGGCTGTAAGCGTCAGCGCGTCGAAGCCGTCGCGATTGACGGGGGTGGTGGCTCAAGCGGCCGAGGCGCGCAGCGCCTCGCGCACGAGTTCATCGATCTTGCTGGTGATCCGCGACAACTCGCTCGCCACGACCGAGAATTCCCGGCCCGATGCACCAGGACGAGCCGCGACGATCTGGGCGTTGAACGCCACGATGTGCGCCTGCTTGGCGATCGACTGGATGTCGCCCATGACACCCGTCAGCTGCTTCCTGACAAGCGCGGCCTGGCGCCTGGCCAGGTCGTCGTAGACCTGGGTGATCCCGTTGAGCACGGCCAGCAGCGGCGTGGCGCTCTCCACGAGCCGCTCCAGCAGCGACTGGCCGTCCGGCGAACACGCCTCGATGGCATCGAGCGCGCGCTGTGCGAGCCCGATGAAATCGCGAATGACCTTGTCGCCTTGCGCTGCTCCGAAGTACACCTCGTGCAGTTCGTCGCAGAAGATGCCGGGGATCTGATCGGTCCCTTCCATCAATGCGCTGTGCGCCTCTCGAAACGCCATCAGCGCGTCGTCGGCCACCTGGAGTGCGCCGTCGCGCCCCTGCGATGCCAGCACCGCGAACAACACCACGCGCTGCGACGTGAAGCGCCTGCGGCCCGAGAGATTGATGAGTGTGCCGAAGAGCTCACCGGACAACTTCGACGGCGCTCTTGATTTCCTGATGGTTGGTTCTTGTGTTCGTTCCAGGTGCAGCATCCGAGGGCTCCATGTCTGGCCCAAGATGAAGCACGGTCCATACCAGGGCACGACGCGATCGTTCGCCCGAGCCCGACCACGCGCATGGAGTTGTCCACGGCCTTTACGTCCTGCCTACTTCACAAGCCCCATCGCGATCCACGGCTGGCCGATCACGAGTGCGAGGCAAGCAAGCATCAGCACGATGAAGGGCGCTGCTGCGCGACACAACAGGCCGAACGGCTGCTTGAATGCACCCATCGCGACGATCAGGTTCAGGCCCACCGGCGGCGTCAGGTAGCCGATCTCCAGGTTGAGGATCATGACGACGCCGAACAGCACCGGGCCATAACCGTAGGCGGCGGCCAGCGGCGTCAGAAGCGGTGCCAGCACGAGGATCGCAGTATCGATCGTCATCAGGCAGCCGACCGCGAGCAGCAGCAGATTGACGACGATGATGAACGTCAGCGGGCTGTCGATCCAGTTTTGCACGAACCGCACCAGCGTCGCTGGCACATGGTGCTCGGTGAGCACGATCGACAGGCCGAGGGCGATGGCCAGCACCGGAAACAGCGCGCCACCGAAACGCGCCGCCTCCAGCACGATGGCGAAGAAATCCCCGAGCCGCAGCTCACGGTGGACGAAGAGCTCGATCGCCACCGCGTACACCAGCGCCACAGCGGCCGCTTCGGTGGTGCTGAAGACGCCGCTGTAGATGCCGCCGAGCAGGATCACCGGCATCATCGCGGCCCACGCGCCTGCGCGCAGCGCGCGCCACAGTTCGGCGCCGTCGAAAGGCGTGGTCGGCATGTGCCGATTGCGCCAGACCGCATACAGCGCGAAGACGAAGGTCAGCAGCAGGCCGGGGCCCACGCCGGCGGCGAACAGCTCGACGATCGATGTTTCCGTGACCAGCGCGTACAGGATCATCGGGATCGACGGCGGGATGATGATGCCCAGCGTGCCGCCCGACATCACCGCGCCGAGCGTGAAACGTCGCTCGTAGCCGGCCCTCAGCATCGCCGGCACCATCACCGAGCCGATCGCCAGCATGGTGACGATCGATGAGCCCGAGATCGACGCGTCGAGCGCGCAGCTCAGCATGCAGGCCACCGCGAGCCCGCCCGGAATGCGCGGCGTCAGCGCCTGCATGATGCGGATCAGGCGGCGCGCGGTCGAACCCTTGGTCATGACCTGTCCGCACAGCATGAACATCGGGATCGAGAGGATCAGCTCCTTGTCGATCGCGATCCACAGGTCTTCGACGATGTCGGCCAGTTCCCCGCGCCCCCACACGAGGTGGATCATCGCGGCAAGCGCAAGCAGGATCACCATCAGCGGCTGGCGCAGCACCAGCAACACAGTGAGCAGCCCGATCGGCAGCAGCACGGCAGTCATGCAGTCCTCACTCCTGCCCTTGCGGCCGCTGCGGACGCAGCGCCGGCCAACGCGCGAAACAGCAGTAGCGCAGCGCCGCCGAAACGAAGCCAAGCGGAATCGCCGCCTGGAACGGCCACATCGGCCACTGCAGCATCGGCGCACGCAGCCCGGTGGCCATCGAACTGCGCACGAACTCGAAGCCGTACCACGCCACGCCGAGCAGGAAGAGGCCGGTCACCAGATCGGCCAGTCGGTCCATCACGGCGTTCCAGGCCGCTGGCATGGCAGCGAAGCCGACGCGCGGCACCAGATGGCTGGCGGTCGCGGTGGCGACGCCGATGCCGCTGTAGGTGGCGATGGCAAGCGCGAACACCGCCAGCTTCTGCGCGCCGTAGACGCCGGTCGGCCCGGTGTGCCGCATGCCCATCGCCTTCAGCAGCGGGAACAGCCCTTCGCGTCCGATCACGTCGAGAATCAGCACGAGGGCGATGAAGACGAACGCTGCCACCGCGATGCGGCACTCGGTCTTGTGCCAGGCGGCGAGCAAGGTGCGCGCGGCGGCCGGCGCCTCGGCTGCCGCAGCACGTGGCGCCGCTGCCTGGGCGTGCACCGAGTCGTCAGCCACGCTTGTCACAGGCCTTGCGGCCGGCCTCCATCTGCTCGAAGAACCTTGGCCCGCCGGGCCCGGCGTCCTGCACCATGCGCGGGTACAGCGGCTCGGCGGCGCGGCGCCAGGCCTCGCGCTGCTCGGGCGACGCATTGACCACCTGGCCGCCGTTGCGTTCGTGCTGGCTGCGCATGGTGAGCTCGAAGTCGCGCACCTCCTTGCGCGTCACCGCGGCCGGCGCTCGCGCGGAGGCGCGCTGGATGGCCTGCTGCTGCTCGGGTGCCAGCTTGTCGTAGGCGGCCTTGTTCATCAGCGACACGATCGGCAGCGGCGCCAGTTCGACGCGGCTCAGCACCGGCGCGATCTTGCCCAGCCCCGAAGCGACGTAGAAGGTGGCGACCGTGGCCCAGACGTCGACCAAACCGGTCTGGAACGCCGAGCTCGATTCGACGGTGGTCATCTGCATCGGGTTCGCGCCCACCGCCGACCAGAACGTGGTGAACACCTTGTTGCCGTAGGTGCCGGCCTTCAGGCCCGCAACGTCGGCGGGCTGCAGGAACGGCTTCTTGCCGACCAGGTCGAGCATGCCGGCCTCGTTCCAGCTGAGGAACTGCACGCCTCGGGCGGCCAGCAGTTCGGCGACCGGCCGCGTCAGCGCCGTGTCGAGCACGCAATCCAGCTCGGCCGGGCTGCGAAAGTAGAACGGCAGCGAGATGAGCGACAGCTCCGGCACCATCAGCGCGACCGCGTTCATCGAGAAGCTGCCGATGTCGATGCGGCCGCGCGCCATCTGCTGCACGGTGTCGGTCTCGGCGCCAAGCTGCGAATTGAGGAAGAGCTCGATCTTCAGCGCGCCGCGGCTCTCTTCGTCGATGTTGCGGGCCCAACGCTCGGCCTGCATCGCCCACACCGTCTTCGGCGGCGCGCCGCTGGTGTGGCGCAGCTCGATCGGCTTCGTCTGCTGTGCGCTTGCGGGGGCGGCGGCCAGCACGGCGGCGGCCACGGCGGCCCAGACTGTCTGCATGTATTGCATGAGCGGCTCCTGTTGGGATCGGCCCGAAGCATCTGCGCTGCGCCCGCCGAAGTCCTGATCGTTCGCTCAAACATCGTTCAAACTGGGTCAGAATGGGCCGCTAAGGGAGCGCATGAGCCAGGCAGACAGCCCCGTCGACCGGTCACACGCGACGCTGCGCATCGGCGAGCGCGAGATCGACCTCGCACGCGGGCTGCTGCGCGATGCGCGTGGTGGCGCCGTCGAGATGCGGCCGCAGGTCTGGGCAGTGCTGCGGCACCTGGCGCTGCATGCGAACCGCATCGTCACGAAGGAAGAGCTGCTGGACGCCGTCTGGCCCGGGCTGGTCGTCACCGACGGCTCGGTCACCCAGGCCGTCAGCGACGTGCGCGTCGCGCTCGGCGATGCCGGGCATCGCGCGATCAAGACGATGCCGCGGCGCGGCTACATGCTGATCGCCGAACCCGCACCCGAACCGGCCGTCGCCGAGCCACTGGCCCAGCGTCCATCGATCGCGGTGTTGGCCTTCAACGATTCGACGGGCGAGCCGACCGGCCGCCAGCTGGCGCGCGCCCTGGCGCAGGACCTGGTGGCCGAGCTGGCGCGCAACATCGGGCTGCGGGTGGTCTCGCACCATTCGAGCTTCACCTTCGCCGACGGCACCACGCCACTGGCGGAGATCGGCAGCCGTCTGCGCAGCCGCCATCTGGTCGACGGCTCGGTGCGGCGTGACGGCGATCTGCTTCACGTCGTCGTCGAGCTGATCGACAGCGAATCCGGCGATGTCGTCTGGTCGTCGCGCTACACCGCGGGCAGCGGCGACGCGCTGGCGCACCGCAATGCGCTGGTGGAGCGCATCGCGGGAACGCTGATGTCGCGCGTCATTCACCGGCGAGACCGCTCGGCGCTGGCGCGGCCGCCGAAGACGCTGGACGTCTACGCGATGACCTTGCGCGGCATTGCGCTGCGGCGCGAAGGGCTCGCCCAGACGCACCGTGACGGCCGCGCGCTGCTCGAGCAGGCGGTATCGCTGGACCCCGAGTACGCGCCGGCCTGGTCGGCGCTCGGCTATCTGAACGCGATGGACATCGTGTTCAGGTTCACCCACGAGCGCAATCTTCGGCACCTGCCGGAGGCGGTCGCGCAGGTCGAACGCGCGATCGCGCTCGGCTTCGAGGAGGCCGAAGCCTACATCGCGCTCAGCATCGTGCGGCGCATCGAAAGGCGCTTCGACGAATCGCTCAGCGCGGCGACGCGCGCCGTCGAAACCGGCCCGAGCGACGTGCACGCCTGGCACAACATGGCGAACGCCCTGTACTGCCTGGGCCGCTGCGAAGCCGCGCTGGCGAGCGCCGAGCGCGCGATGGACCTCAACCCGATGCCCTCGGTGTGGACGCTGGTGCAGCTGGCCGCCGCGCTGTGGGGAAGCGGTCGTCTGGACGATGCCATTCGCGTCGCCGGCGAGGCGCTGGTCAAGAACCCGGGGCTCTGGCAATGCGAGATGCAGCGCATGTTTGCACTGGCCGAGTCAGGGCGCGAGGCCGAAGCGCGGCAAGGCACCGCAAAGCTGCTTGCGCGCCTGCCGCGGCTCACCACCGAGCACATCGTGGCCCTGCTGGCCGACGAGGCGATCGAGCTGCGCGAGCGGAGTCTGGCTGCCGCGCGCGCCTGCGGCATCACCTGAAACGATTCGATCACCGGCCCGCGTTGCGCTCGCGCAGCACACGCCTCAGGAGCTTCCCTGACGGCGACTTCGGGACCGCATCGACGAACTCGATGGCGCGGATGCGCTCGTGCGGCGCCAACCGGCGCGCCGTATCGGCGATGATGGTCTCGGCGTTCGTCCCCGGCTCGCGCAGCACGACGAAGGCCTTCGGCAGTTCGCCCGCCTCGTCGTCGGCAACGCCGATCACCGCGGCATCGGCAACCGCCGGGTGCTGCAGCAGCACCTCCTCCAGATGCGCCGGCGCGACCTGGTAGCCCTTGACCTTGATCAGCTCCTTCAGCCGATCGACGATGAAGAGTTCACCGTCGTCGTCGAATAGCGCAACGTCGCCGGTGTGCAGCCAGCCGTCGCCGTCGAGCGTCGACGCGGTGGCTTCGGGCTGGTTCAGGTAGCCCTGCATCACGTTAGGCCCCCGAAGCAGCAACTCGCCGCGCTGATTGGTGCCGAGATCATCGCCATTGACGACGTCGACGATGCGCGCCTCGATGTTCGGCAGCAGCCGGCCGACGCCGCCGGGTTTGGTCGGCAGCTGGTCGATCGGCAGTCCGGTCACCGCAAGCGTGGCTTCGGTGAGGCCGTAGCCCTGACGGATCGGCACGCCGATGCGTTCGCTGGCAGCCTGCTGCAATGCCGCCCCGAGCGGTGCCGCGCCGCAGCTCACGAGGCGCAGCGACGACAGGTCGTGAACGGCGACCGCCGGGTGCCGGGCCAATGCCAGCGCGATCGGCGGCACCAGATTCAGGATCGTGATGCGGTGCTGTTCAATCAGCGACAGGAAAGCCTCGAGCTCGAAGCGCGGCATCGTCACACTGGTCATGCCGCGCCGCAGCACGTTGTTCATCATCGTCAGGCCGTAGCAATGGAAGAACGGCAGCACGGCGAGGGAGCGATGGCCTTCCAGGTCCGGGGCCAGGGCGGCGGCCTGAGCGAGCATCGCGACGGCATTGTGGTGCGTCAGCATCACGCCCTTGGCGCGCCCGGCCGTGCCGCTCGAGTACGGCAACATCAGCAGGTCGGCAGATGGGTCGATCGCCACGCGCGTCAGCTCGGCGGCGTCTTCCAGCAATGCCTCGAAAGGCGTGGCACCTTCGGCGTCGCCGACGACGAACAGCTCTTCGATTCTCGACAACGTAGCTGCCTGGCGCGCGCTGTCGACGAAAGCGGGCACGGTCAGCAGAAAGCGGGCGCCCGAGTCGTTCAACTGGTGAGCCAGCTGTTCCACGGTGTAGAGCGGGTTGGCAGTGGTGATCACGCCTCCTGCGAAAGCGACGCCGTGGAACGCGACCGCGTATTCGGGCAGGTTCGGGCAGGAGACCGCGAACACATCGCCCTTGCGCAGCCCGCGCCGCACGAGCGCAGCGGCGACGCGGTGCGCAGCGGCGCGCACCTGACCATGGGTCAAGGTCCGGCCACTGGGCCCGTCGATGAACGCCGGCCTGTCGGCCCAGCTGTCCGTGTTCGCGAAGACGAAATCGCCATACGCGGTCTCGGCGATAGGGACGTCGGACCAAGGGCTGTGGTAAATCATCACGGTGTTCTCCGAGTCGTTATCCTGGACGCGCGCCGCGCCATTGTCCTGATCGTTCTCTCAAGAACACATCAAAGATGAATGCGTCCCTCGACCACTGTCGCGGCGACCGCGACTCGCTGAAACCTTCTCAACTGGCCGCGAAGAGCCAGTGACCCAAGTCAGCCGACACCGACCCCCACATTCAGCTTGACACGCAGTCGAGCCGCCTCTACTCTTCGCCCGTTCGCACTTGATCCGAGTGCGGCAGGCAGCAAGATTGCTGCCCCACATACCGGCTATGAAAGCCCTCGATTTGCGCCTCCGCGCATCGAGGGCTTTTTCTTTTTCTGGAGACGACATGTCGATCTCTCGGCCCTCGCATGGGCAGGATGTTTTTCCGGACTCGGTGGTCGCGAGCATCCAGATGGAGCCGCGCATCGGCGAGACGGCAGACAACGTCGCTCGCTCGATCCGCATGATCGAGGAGGCGGCGTCGAGCGGCGCCGCGCTCGTCGTGCTGCCCGAGCTCGCGAACACCGGCTACGTGTTCGCGAGCCGCGCGGAAGCGTTCGACCTTGCCGAAGGGGTCCCCGAGGGTGCAAGTGCGTCCGCATGGATTGAAGCGGCGAAGCGCCTGAACATCCACCTCGTGGCCGGCATCGCCGAGCGCGACGGCGACCGCCTCTTCAACTCGGCGCTCGTGGCCGGCCCGCGCGGCCACATCGGGGTGTACCGCAAGCTGCACCTCTGGGGCGACGAGCATCTCTTCTTCGAGGCCGGCGACGCAGGCCTGCCGGTGTTCCACACCGAGATCGGACGCCTGGCCGTTGCCATCTGCTACGACGGCTGGTTCCCGGAGGTCTATCGGCTGCTCGCGATGAAGGGCGCCGACATCGTCTGCGTCCCGACCAACTGGGTCCCGATGCCGGGCCAGAGCGCGGAGCGGACGGCGATGGCCAACACGCTGACGATGGCCAGCGCCCACAGCAACGGCCTGAACATCGTCTGCGCCAACCGCATCGGCACCGAGCGTGGCCAGCCGTTCATCGGCCAGAGCCTGATCGTCGGCGCGCAGGGCTGGCCGCTCGCCGGGCCGGCCACACCCGATCGCGAGGAGATCCTGTATGCGCGGATCAACCTCAAGCAGTCCCGTCATGCCCGCCACCTGAACGCGTTCAACGACGTGCTTCGCGACCGGCGGGATGACATCTACGACCCAATGCTCGGAACCGGCTGGCCACTGCCCAGGCATTGATCGCTCCCTGACCTCCTCAACCTTCAAAGGAACATCATGACAAGCCTTCGTCTCATTGCCCGCGCCAGCGCGATCGCCGCTGCGGCCACGCTCGCATTCCAGGTGCAGGCCGCGGAGCCGATCCGCATCGGCGTGCCGGTCGGGCTGTCGGGCGCGAACAGCGTCGTCGCCCCGGCCGTCGTGCAGTCGTCGCAGCTCGCGGTCGACGAGATCAATTCGAGCGGCGGCATCCTCGGTCGCAAGGTCGAACTCGAGATCGTCGACGACGCATCGGGCGCCGTCGGCGCGCAGAAGGCCTTCGACACGCTCGTGTTCCAGAAAAAGGTCGACGCCATCATCGCGATGGAGACGAGCGCCGCGCGCAACGCCGCGCTGCCGATCGTCGCGCGCGGCAAGGTGCCCTACATCTACACCTCCTTCTACGAGGGCCGCTCGTGCAGCCCGTGGATGCTGGTGAACGGCTGGGTGCCGGAGCAGCAGGTCGCGCCGGTGGTCGACTACTTCGCCAAGAGCAAGGGCGCCAAGAGCTTCTTCCTGGTCGGCAGCGACTACTCGTTCGGCCGCGGCATGCTCGACTTCACGAAGAAGTACATCGAGCAGCACGGCGGCAAGGTCGTCGGCGAGGAGTACCTGCCGATGGACGGCAGCGACTGGACGGCGATCATTTCCAAGATCCGCGCCGCGCACCCCGACGCGCTGATCAGCGCCACCGCCGGCGGCGCGCCGAACGTCTCGCTGGCCAAGCAGCTCAAGGCCGCCGGCCTCGCGCAGCCCTACGGCAACCTCGCGATCGACGAAGGCACCGCGAAGACGATGGGCGACGTCGCCACCGGCATGTATTTGTCGGCCTCGTACCTGACGAGCATCGACATCCCCGAGAACGTCAGGTTCATCGACGGGATGAAGAAGAAGTTCGGCGCCGAATTGAAGACCCCGAACGAGCTTTCGGCGCCGCAGTACGAGGCGATCTACCTGTACAAGGCCGCGGTCGAGAAGGCCGGCTCCACCGACTCCGCCAAGGTGATGAAGACACTCGGCGAGGTGAGCTACACCGGCCCGCGCGGCCCGGTGCAGATGAACAAGAGCCGCCACACGCCGCTGTCGATGCGCCTGGGCCAGGTGCAGGGCGACGGATCGATCAAGATCCTCGAGACCTTCGCGAACGTGGACCCGGGCATGCAGTGCCCCAGCGCGAAGTAGACAGCGGCATCATCGAGGACCACCGGAGATCGTCATGGTGTTCTTGCTGGACTGGCTCACGACGGCGGCGATGCTCTTCATCGTCACGGCAGGGCTGATGATGATCTTCGGGGTCATGAAGATCGTGAACTTCGCGCACGGCGCCTTGCTCACGCTGGGCGGCTATGCGAGCTTCGTGGTCACGCAGCTCAGGCTGGACCCGTGGCTCAGCTGGCCGCTCGCGTTGCTGGCCGGCGTCGTCGTGGGCTGCGTGGTCGAGGCGGTGATCGTGCGCCCGCTCTACAAGCGGCCGCTCGACGCCATCCTCGCGACCTGGGGCCTGGGCATCGTGATCGGCCAGCTGATCGTGATCGCGTTCGGCCGCGGCGTGCAGTTCGTCGACGCGCCGCTGCAGGGCACCTGGTCGATCGCCGGGCTGCCGTACTCGGCGTACCGCCTCGTGCTGATCCCCGTCGCGCTCGGCTTGTGCGCGCTGCTGACGGGCCTGCTGAACGGCACGCGCTTCGGTGTGAAGACCCGCGCGGTGATCATGAACGAAGAGCTGGCACGAGGGCTCGGCATCCACTCCGGGCGCATCCGCTTCGTCACGTTCGCGCTCGGTGCCGGCATCGGCACGCTGGCGGGCGCGTTGATCACGCCGCTGTCCAGCGTCGATCCCGACATGGGCCTGCCCTGGCTGGTGGGCGCCTTCATGCTGGTGATGGTGTCCGGGCACTCGATGTTCAGCCTGCTCGTCACCTGCCTGGTGTTCGGCGCCTGCCAGGTGCTGGTCAGCACCTATCTGAGCCCGGTACTCGGCGGCCTGACTATCGCGGTGCTGGCGGCCCTGATGCTTCGCATCCGTCCCCAGGGGTTCGCGCATGGCTGACGTGCACACCGCCACGCTGCAGACGGCCCCGGCGCCCGCCCGGCAGGGCCCTGCGAAGGCGCGCGGCCTGCTGCTGCTCGGCCTCGCCGGCATCGCACTCATCGCGTTCGGTCCGTGGATCTTCGGCACCTATCTGCTGAACATCCTGATCAAGGCGTTCTTCTTCGCGATCGTCGCGGTCACCGTCGACATGCTGTGGGGGTACACCGGCTATCTGACCTTCGGGCAATCCGCGTTTTTCGGCCTCGGCGCATATGCCGCGGGGCTGGTGTTCACGCATGCAGGCTTCTCGATCTCCACCGCATTGGCGGCGCTGGGCCTTGCGATCGCGGGCACGGCCCTGGTCGGCGCGCTGGTTGGCTGGCTCTCGTTCTACCGCGGCGCGTCGCCGTTCTTCGCGACCGTGATCTCGCTGGTGCTGCCCATCGTGCTCACGCAGCTGCTGCTGTCCGGCGGCGCATGGACGGGATCGAGCTCGGGACTCACCGGCTACGAAACCTTCGACCTCCCGCTCGAGGCCTGGTACTGGATTGCCGGCACGGCGCTCGCGCTGGTGGCGCTGCTGGGCTGGCTGATCGTGCGCAGCGATGCCGGCCGGGTGCTCACCGCCATACGCGACAACGAGTCGCGCTGCACCTACCTCGGCATCAGGACCTCGCAGGTCAAGATCATCCTGCTGAGCGCGACCGCCGTCGTCGCGGGGCTGGCCGGGTTCGGCTACGGCTCGTTCAGCGGCGTCGTCGCGCCGGAGCTTTCCGGCTTCGTGCTCGGCACCGAGTTCATCATCTGGGTGGCCCTCGGCGGGCGGGGCACCTTGTGGGGTCCGTTGCTCGGTGCAGTGCTGATCAGTGTGGTGTCCGCCTATCTCAGCAGCAGCATGCCGTTCGCGTGGCAATTGGTGCTCGGCTGCGCGTTCGTGTTCGTGATCGTGCTGCTGCCGCAGGGTCTGGTGCCGTTGCTGCTGCGGCCGTTGCATCGCAGCGGCCCGGGGGCCTTCGAGCCCGCACTGATCGAGCGCATCGCGCGGCCGCAAACCGGGCGGCCCGCAGCGGCACCCGCGCTCGTGTTGCAAGGCGTGGCCAAACACTACGGCCACTTGAAGGTTCTGCAGGGCATCGATCTGGCCGCCGAGGAGGGGCAACTGGTCGGCTTGATCGGCCCGAACGGAGCGGGCAAGACGACGCTGATGCGCTGCATGAGCGACGGCGCCGAACGAACCGCAGGGGGCGTGAACCTGTGCGGCCACGACATCCGGACCTTGCCGCCCGAGGAGTGCGTGCGCTTCGGCCTGGGGCGCAAGTTCCAGAACGCCAACATCTTCGACACGCTGACGGTCGCGGCCTGCCTGCGCATCGCGGGCACGATCCTGGAACGGCCGTCGCTTTTCACCCGAAGCCCGACGCTGGCACTGCCGTCGTACGCGCTCGAGGTGGTGCGCACGACCGGGTTGGCGGGCAAGCTGTCGGCTGTCGCGAAGGACTTGTCGCATGGCGAGCAGCAGGCGCTCGAGCTGGCGATGGTTCTCGCGCTGGAACCGAAAGTGGTGCTCCTCGACGAGCCCACTGCGGGCCTGACCAAGACCGAGCGCACGCAGATCGGCCGCATCCTGTCGTCGCTCGCGCTGCACCATGGGCTGTGCTGCCTGCTGGTCGAGCACGACCTGGACTTCGTGCAGGAGATTGCGACCCGCATCGTCGTGCTGCACCAGGGCTTGATCGTGATGCAGGGCAGCTTCGAGGAAGTGGTCCACTCCGATCTGGTGAAGACCATCTACGCGGGCAGTGCGCACGCCGCGCCGGAGGCCGCATGACACAGGCGCTGCTGCAGTTGAAGGACGTCTCGAGCGGCTACAAGGCCTCGCTCGTGCTGCGCAAGCTCTCGCTCTCGGTCGCATCGGGCGAAGCGGTGGCCGTTCTCGGCAAGAACGGCATGGGCAAGAGCACGCTGCTGAAGACGATCATGGGCTACCTGCCGAAGGCGAGCGGTGCGGTTCACGTCGGCGGCCTGGACATCACGCGCCATGGTCCCCACCGCGTCGCGCGTGCCGGCATCGCCTACGCCGCGCAGGAGCACGCCCTGTTCACCGAGCTCAGCATCCGCGACAACCTTCGCCTGGCTCTGGCGAAGGAGTCGGCCTTCGACGAGCGCTTCTCGGAGATCGAATCGGTGTTCCCGGTGTTCAAGACGCGGCTGAAGCAGTTCGCCGGCACGCTCTCGGGCGGCGAACAGAAGATGCTGCTGGTGGCGCGCGCGCTGATGATGCGCCCGGCCATCATGCTGCTCGACGAGATCACCGAAGGGCTGCAGCCTTCGGTGATCGAGCGGCTGGCCGAGGCGCTGCTCGGCGAACGCAAGAAGCGCGGCACGACGATGCTTCTCATCGAGCAGAACGTGCCCTTCGCGCTGAAGGTCTCCGACCGCTTTCTCATTCTCAAGCAAGGCGAGATCGTCGACGAGGGCAGTGCCAAGGCCGCGACGGCGGTGCAGCGCATCTTCGATCATCTGCGCGTGTGAGCATCATGTCCTGCTACCAACCAGTCTCGGCCATCGATCTGCTGAACCGCTTCCGCCACGACGCACAGGCCCGGCGAGCCTTCATCGCCGAGCGCCTCGAGCGCATCACGATGCTCGATGCGAGCCTGAAGGCCATGACGGCCACACTCGGCCTCGACCAGGCGATCTCCGCGAGCGACGCGGCGAGCGGCCCATTGCAAGGACTGCCCGTCCTGGTGAAGGACATCTTCGACACGCACGACCTTCCCACGGCCTACGGCTCGTCGATCTACGCCGGGCACCAGCCTGCGGCCGATGCGGCATTGGT
>Ga0105240_10008807_pt1 | contig 14374 bp, 11 predicted proteins | sample KBSC54metaG_FD_80426 | JGI IMG/M metagenome (GOLD analysis project Ga0105240, IMG submission 80426) | Corn rhizosphere microbial communities from Kellogg Biological Station, Michigan, USA - KBS C5-4 metaG | ecosystem: Host-associated > Plants > Roots > Rhizosphere > Soil | place: Michigan, USA... | reverse complement strand
TCTTCAGCGGCGCCACCAATTCGACCAGGGCCGGCAGGATATTTTTTGGCACGGGATTCTTGGGCGTCTTGACCCGGAGACGTTCAGTCAGAAAACGTCCTTTGACATCGACGATCGCAGCCTTGAGCCCGGTGCCGCCGATATCGATGGCGAGGATCCTAGCGACGGTTGATTTTTTTGACGATTTTTTCTTGGGCCGGTTTGCGGGCATTGAGACGGTTTTCCTCCTGCGCCAGGTTGAGCGCGGTGTTGATCAAAGCGACATGGGAAAAGGCTTGGGGGAAATTCCCCAGCATGCGCCGATCCCGGGGGTCATATTCTTCCGCGAACAACCCAACATCGTTGGCATAACCTTTCAAGCGGCGAAACAGGCGCTTGGCATCCGCCGTGCGCCCCAAGAGCAAGTAATTGTCGGCCAACCAGAAGCTGCAGGCAAGGAAGGCCCCCTCGCCCGGCGGCAGTCCATCGATGCCGGTCTCGGTTTCATAGCGCAGCAAAATACCTTTGCGCAGCAGCTTTTTCTCGATTTCTTCCACCGTGCGGCGGATGCGCTTGTCGCTGGCGGGCAGGAACCCCACCAACGGCAGCAACAGCAGGCTGGCGTCCATGCGCGTCGAGCCATAGGCCTGCACGAAACAGCCGCGCTTGCGATCAATCCCCTTGGCGCAGATATCCTTGTGAATCCGATCCGCGACCTTGCGGTAATGCGCGGAGCGGCGCTTGTCCTGCGGATTGGCCAGGCTGGCCCGATCGAAGGCGACCCAGGTCATCACTTTGGAATGGACGAATTGTTGCGGCGCGCCTCTTATTTCCCAGATGCCTTCGTCCGGCTTATTCCAGATCGTTTCCAGATGCCGGAGAAAAGTTTCGCGGATTTCGCTGCGGCGGGGCACGGCCGGCAGGCCGCCCTTGCGCGCCTGGCTGAGAACGTCGGCAAGTTCGCCATATATATCGAGCTGCAACTGTTTGGCGGCTGCGTTGCCGATGCGCACAGGGCGGGAGTTCTCATAGCCGGGAAGATGCGCCAGCTCCAATTCATCCAGGCGCTTGTCGCCCATCACGCTGTACATGGTCTGAAGCTGTTCGGGCGCGCCCGCGATCACGCGCACCAGCCAATGCTGCCAGACATTGGCTTCCTCGGTGTAACCGGCATTGAGAAACGCCAACAGGGTGAAAGTCGCGTCCCTGAGCCAGCAATAGCGATAGTCCCAGTTACGGCTGCCGCCGATCTGTTCCGGCAGTGACGTGGTGATGGCGGCGACGATACCGCCCGTCGGCTTGTAGCTGAGGCTTTTCAAGGTGAGCAACGAACGCACGATCTCGCCCCGCCATTTTCCCTTGATTTTGCAAATCCCGATCCAGTCCGCCCAGTATTTTTCCGTTTGCTCCAGCGCGATATCGGCATCGATCACTTCCGGGAGCTGGTAATGGGATTCCCGGTAACTGAGAACGAACGGAACGCGCTCGCCCTTGCGCACCGTGAAGCGGGCCGCCGAATGCATATTCTCGCCATGAATATCCACCGGCGTGCGCACACAGAGCAGATTGGGGCCCGCGACGGCGGAAATGGTCTTGGAATCGACCCGGTTCACCCAGGGAATGGTGACGCCATAATCGAAACGGATCACCAGCTCGGTTTCCATTTTGACGGTGCCGGACACACCTTCGACAATGCGCACGATGGAGCGGTCCGCGCCTCGCACCGGCATGAAATCGATCACTTTGGCGACGCCGGTGGCGGTGCGGAATTCGGTTTCCAGGATCAGACTGTCGCCCCGATAGCGCCGAGTGATGTGCGGGCCCCCGCGCTTTTTATAGGATCTGACCTTGCGGTCCGGTGCGATCAGCCAGCGGCCATGTTTGGGTTCGCCCAGCAACGCCGCGAAGCAGGCCGCGGAATCGAAACGCGGCATGCACAACCAGTCGATCGAGCCATCGCGTCCCACCAGCGCTGCGGTATGGCAATCCCCGATGACGGCATAATCCTCAATCCGCATCCGCCCCTACCGCAGCCCGGTCCACCAGCCAGATCACATCGCCCTGCGGCTTCAGGCGGCCTGCGGGAATGGTCGGGTCGCCGGCGCGCGCCCGGGCCAAAGGTTCGCGCTTGGCCGCGCCGGCCACCAGAAACACGGTTAGGCGGCTGGATTCCAGGGCTGGATAGGTCAAGCTGATACGGGGTTCGGGGCGTCCATCGGGAACCACGGTGACCCAACGCGAGCGCTCTTCCAGCACCGGCTGATCCGGCAGCAGGGACGCCGTGTGACCGTCCTCGCCCAGGCCCAGAAGCTGCAGATCGAACAATGGCGACTGCGGGAGAAGGCGGCTGCTGCCATATTGCTGGCGCAGGATCTCTTCATAGGTCTGGGCGGCACGCTCTGCATCGCCATCGCCCGGCACCGCAAACATGCCACGCGGATTGACCGTAGGCCCGGACAGCAGCAATTCGCGGATCATGCGATAATTGCTTTCGGAATGATCATGCGGAACGAAACGCTCATCGCCCAGATAAATTTCCACACAATCCCACGGCACTTGATGCAGATGTGCGAGGTAGCGGTAACAACCACGCGGCGTGGAGCCGCCGGCCAAGGCCAGGCGAAACGGCACGGTACAACCGCGGATGCGGTCGGCAATCACCTCCGCCGCCCGCGCGGATACAGCGTCCAGATCCTTCAGAACTTCCATTTCACCGGCGATGCTCATCGGCCTCTCATTTTATGGTGCGCCAGGAACGCCCATCCCGGGCCAGAAGGTCGTTGGCGGCACTGGGTCCTTCGGTGCCGGCATTATAATTGGGAAAGTGCCGGGGCGCCGTATTTGCCCATCCCGTCAACACCGGCTCGACCACGCCCCAGGCGGCCTCGACCTGATCGGCGCGCTGAAACAGGGTCGCATCGCCTATCAGGCAATCATAGATCAGCGTCTCATAGCCAACGGCCGGCGCCTGATGGAACCAGTCTTTGTATTTGAATTCCATCGCCACGCTTTCCAGCGCCATCGCCGGGCCGGGACGCTTTGCGTTGAAGCGCAGACGAATACTTTCATCGGGCTGGATGCGCAGGATCAGCCAATCGGCATCCAGCTCTTCCACCGGCGTCTCGCGGAAAAGCGCATGGGGCGCACGCTTGAAGCGGATGGCGATTTCCGACGAGCGCGCCGCCAAACGCTTGCCGGTGCGCAGATAGAAAGGCACGCCCGCCCAGCGCCAATTGTCGATCAGAAGCCGCATCGCCACGAAGGTTTCGACATTGGAATCCGGCGCGACATTCTCTTCCTTGCGATAGGCCGCCACCGCTTTTTCCGCCACCACGCCGGAATCATACTGCCCGCGCACCACATCGCCCAAGGTCAGGGGATGCACCGCCTTGAACATCTCCGCCTTCTTGGCCCGAATATCTTCGGCGTCGAACGACACCGGTGGCTCCATCGCCGTCATGGCCACCAGCTGGAACAGATGATTGGGCACCATGTCGCGCAAAGCGCCGGTCTTTTCGTAGAAATTGCCACGCCCTTCGGTGCCGATATTTTCCGCCACCGTGATCTGGACATGATCGATCCGGTCGCGATTCCAGATCGGTTCGAACAGTCCGTTGGCGAAGCGCAGCGCCATGATATTCTGCACCGTCTCCTTCCCCAGAAAGTGATCGATCCGGTAGATCTGCTCTTCCTTGAGATATTTGAGCAGACATGCGTTGAGCGCGCGGGCGGACTGCAGATCATGCCCGAACGGCTTTTCCACGATCAGGCGGCGGAATCGCCCATCTTTTTGCGCCACCAGGCCGGTTTCGCCCAGCTTCGCCGCAATGGTGGCAAAGAAGCGGTCCGCCACCGCCAGGTAAAACAGGACATTGCCACCGAGCCCTTGCTCCTTGTCGGTCTTGGCGATCAGATCGCCAAGATTCTTGTAAGTCTCGTCCTTCTCGAAATCGCCCCGCAGAAAGATCATGCAGCGGGACACCTTGCCCCAGAGGGCATCGTCGATGGTCGCGCCACTCTTCTCCAGGGATTGCGCCAAAAACTCGCGCAAGCCGTCCCGCCACTGATCGGAGGTCTTGTCATTGTGATCGACCCCGATCAGCGCCATTTTTTCCGGCAACATGCCGGTGCGCGCGAGATTGTACAGCGCCGGCACGATCAGCCTTTTGGTCAGATCGCCATTGGCGCCGAAGATCACGATGGCGCAGTCGGGCGGCGGCTCTTTATGTGACAGGCTCATTTGTCGTCGTCCTTGGCCTTATGAGCAGGAACAAGGCTTTCGACATGGCCGCCGAATTCGTTGCGCATCGCCGACAGCAGCTTTTCGCCAAAACTATGCGCAATGCGGGAACGGAAGCGGGCGTACAGCGCGGCCGTAATCACCGGCGCCGCCACCGCTTCGTCGATCGCTGCTTCGATGGTCCAGCGGCCCTCGCCGCTATCGTCGACCGAGCCTTCAAAGTTGCTCAACTCCGGCGACTTGGCCAGCGCGATGGCCGTGAGGTCCAAAAGCCAGGACGACACCACGCTGCCGCGCCGCCAAACTTCGGCAATATCGGCGGTGTCCAAGGTGAAACGTTCGTCTTCTGGCAGTTTGTCGCTGGCGCGGCCGCGCAGAATATCGAATCCTTCGGCATAGGCCTGCATCAGCCCATACTCGATGCCGTTATGCACCATCTTGACGAAATGGCCCGCGCCTACCGGCCCGGCATGCAGATATCCATTGAGGACGCGTGGATCGCGCGCTTCGCGTCCGGGAGTCTTTTCGATGGTGCCGGCGCCAGGCGCCAAGGCAGCAAAGATGGGATCCAGGTGCTTCACCGCCGCCTCATCTCCGCCGATCATCATGCAATAGCCGCGGTCCAGCCCCCAAACACCACCGGACGTGCCGCAATCGACATAACCGATATTCTTTTTCTTCAACTCTTTGGCGCGGCGGATATCGTCCTTGTAAAAAGTATTACCGCCGTCGATCACCACATCACCCGCACCGAGCAGATCGCCCAGCGTGAAAACCGTGTCATCGGTGATCTTGCCAGCCGGCAGCATCACCCACACGGCGCGGGGGGTATCGAGCTTATCGACCAATTCTTTGAGAGAGGCGGCGCCAGTTGCCCCGGTCAACGCGGCCACGGCTTTGGGCTCGCGGTCGAACGCGACGACCTTATGGCCTTTGCTCATCAGACGGCGCCCGATATTCGCACCCATCCGGCCAAGGCCGACAATGCCGATCTGCATGAAAACTCCCTCGCCGCCAAATGCGCGGCTCGAATATCGCTTCGCAGTATCGACGCATTATGCACGGCCGGCGCCCTCATGGAACGCACCGGCAAGCAGGGCGGTTCCGGCGGGCAACCCGCCACGAAACCTTACTTTTTCAACATATACTTCACTACGGTCTGCTGACGGACTTGGGCGCTGTAGATGACGCCGTCATGAACCCAGATACCTTCGCCGCCGCTGGTGATGTGACGGTCAGCTTCCGGATCGATGTCCAGGATCAATGCGCGCACGATGCCGTCCTTGACGCTGCCGATGCGAACGCCACGGGCCCAGCCGGGATGAAAACCATAGGCGACCGGCGTGCGCGATTCGGAATCGGTGCTGTAAAGCACGTCATTCTCGTCGATAAAGATGCCGCTGGGACGCCCGAACTGCGACCAGATATCGATCAGCTTGCCGTCCTGGCTGAAGATCTGGATGCGGTTGTTGTAGCGGTCGGCGATGAAAATACGGCCCTTGCTATCCATCGCCAGGGCATGAGGAACATTGAACCGGCCCAGGCCGATCCCGATGCCGCCGAACCAGCCCACATATTTGCCGTTCTTGTCGAAATGGACGATGCGATGGGTGCCTTCGTTGGGCGTATGGCTTTCAGCGACGAAGATGTCGCCTTGCGGCGAGACCAGCACGGCATTGGGCTCGTTGAAGGCATACATGCCGTTGACGAATTTCAACCCGTCACCCATCACGCCGGGCACACCCAATGTGCGAAGGACGTTGCCGTTCTGATCCATCTCGACCACGTCATTGCCGATACCGTCGCCGATCTGGCCGTCCGTTACCCACAAATGGTCGTTCCGGTCGATGGTGAAGCCGTGGGGGAAGAGAAATTTACCCGCGCCGAAAGCCTTGATGAAATTGCCGTCGGCGTCGAACTCCATGATCGGGTCGAGCTTGGAGCCTTTGCAGCTGTTGGCGCCGCAGCGATCCGCCACCCAGATATGGCCCTGATGGTCCACCGCCACCGCACTGGTGGACCCCATCTTGCGCCCGGCCGGCAGCTTCAGGAATCCGTTCACCTGGGCATAGGGATTGGGATAGGCGTTGGGATCGGCGTCCGGCTGATCCAAGGTTTGCGCAAGGACGGGGCTCGCCAGAAGCAGAAGAGCGCACAGCGCACCGGAAAAAGCCGTCGAATACCGCATACTTCAATCTCCAGCGCGCGTGCTTTGCGGCCGCGACCCTAACGAGCCAAGGTTCCCCTGGCGAGAGCCAAGCCGGGGCTGCGGCAGCAAGGCCGGATTGGTTTCGGCGAGCCGATAACCATCTGAACCCGTTCGGCTTTTGCAGTCATCCCCAGGCGCTCTATAAAGGAGCACCCACCGGAGGGAACTTTTCCTTGTCCAAGCGCCTGCCGCTTCTGCACTACGCCTATCTGGCGGCGATTCTGGTCAAGGGAGTCGACGGTGCCCTCGAGGCGCTCGCCGGCATGATCATCGCCATAACCGGGCCCGAGCGGGTCTATGAATGGGTGATCCGGATCACTGCCCCTGAACTGTCGGGTCATCATCCCGCTCTTCACGCTATCCGCAGCGGTGCGACCCGGCTAGCGGAGAGTTCACATGAATTTGTGATCTTCTATCTGCTGGTCCATGGCGTTCTGAAGCTGGGCGTGGTGGTGGCCCTGCTTCGCGGCGGCGGCCGGCTGGTCTTTCCCATCGCCTCCCTCATCCTTGGAGCCTTCGTGGTCTACATGGGCTCAGAACTCGCGCGGCATTGGTCGGGCTGGGTGCTGAGCTTCCTGTTGTTCGATCTGCTCACGCTTTTGCTGGTATTGAATGAATGGCGCAATGTTTCCCGGAACGTCATCGTGCGGAGCCAGGCTGCGAACTGACCGTGCATCTCCACGAATTTCGTAGTTAACAAATCGCGAACACCGCTCCGGCGCGTGTCTGCCCATTAAATCATCATCCATTTTTCCCTTCTACCTTCGGCGCTTATTCGGGACCCGCCGGGAATGAAAAGATTCCAATCGATCGGTGTATTGCTGTCGGTGATCACCGGCCTGCTGGTCGTTTTGCTGATCTCGGTCTTCACCTTCACCGCCAAGCAGGCCTATGACCGGCGCCAGCACGCCGTGCAACTGCTCAAAACCGTCGATGTCCTCAGCGACGTGTTTGCCGCGCTGGAAGCCCTTCGTCTCGAACAGGGTGAAATGGGCGTGGCGTTGAAGCAGCCGAACCCGGCTGACGCCGCAACGCTGGCCAAGATCGAAATGCTTCACCGCCAATCGCTGAAAGTCCTGGCGGAAACGCGCCATCACGCCCGCCTGGAAGCCGACGGGCCGATCCCCAATCTGCAGAAAATTCTCGACGCGGGAAGTGAATATGGCCTGCGCTACGCGGAAGCGATGGCCAACCTCCGCCAGCCATTGAGTGTCCGCCGGCCCAGCATTCATAAGCAATGGTACGATGCGATGAACGCGGTGGTCGCGGCCATCAATATGCGCACGCGCATGCGATCCATGTATATCGCCGACGCCAGCGCCTTCAACAATGAATCGACCAAGATCATCCGGATGGCTTGGTCGATGCGCGAAATACTGGGCCGCGACCGCCGCCTTCTCGCGGAAGCCATCACCGACAGCCGGAAATTGACGTCCACACAGCTTCAACAATTTGCCGAACAGGAAGGCAATCTCAATTATCCCTGGGGCGTGATGGCCAGCGACAGGACCGATCTTCCCACATTCCCTGTAGAGATGAAACGCGCGGTGGATAATGCCGAGACGACTTATTTCAGCCAAGTCCGCGCCCGCCGCCGCGAAATACTGGACGCGCTCGGCGCAGGCAAACCATCGCCGCTTTCGGCCACCGAATGGCTTGCCGAATCGGATCGTGGATTGCGAGCGGTGACCGACGTCTCCCGCGCCGCCCTTACTCTCACACGCGCGCGCATGACCAATTCGCTGGGACGCGCCAATAGCGAGTTCGATGTCGCGGTGGCGTTGATGATCCTGTCGATCAGCCTGGCCTCTTTCACACTGCTCTACGTCATATACTTCGTTATCCGCCCGCTTCGCGCGATTTCGGGTGCGATGCAGGCGGTTGCGGCCAGCAATCTGGATCATGTCATCCCGTTCCAGAATCGCCGCGACGAGATCGGGCAATTCGCGCGTTCGCTGCGCCAGTTTCGCGACAATGTCATCGACAAGCGTAAGCTGGAGGAGGCACTGCGCGAGAATCAGGTCGCCAAGGAAACCGCCGAAGCCTCCAGCAAGGTCAAATCGCAATTCCTGGCCAATATGAGCCACGAGCTGCGCACGCCGCTCAATGCCATTATCGGCTTCTCCGAACTGATTCAGAATCAGATCTATGGTCCACTGCAGAAGCAGTATCGCGACTATGCCACCATCATTCATGAATCGGGACACCATCTGCTCAATCTGGTGTCCGACATTCTGGACATCGCCAAGATCGAGGCTGGCAAATTCGTGCTCGATATCCGGGATGTCGATCTCACCGAAAGCGTCGCTTACTGCATCCGGTTGGTGAAAAACCGCGCCGACGAACGAGGCATCAAGCTGGTGACTCTGCTGCCGGCCCAAGGCCTCACTTTTTCCGCCGACCAGCGCGCCTTCCGCCAAATCCTGCTCAATCTTTTGTCCAACGCGATCAAATTCTCCCGTCCCGGCGACGAGGTGGAAGTCGCGGCGCGAATCACGGGCAAAAAATTGATCGTGACGGTGCGCGATCATGGCATCGGCATGCCGGAGAGCGTTCTGGCGCGGATCGGCCTGCCCTTCGAACAGGCGATCAGCGATCCCGCGCATGCCCGCGAAGGCACGGGGCTTGGTCTATCCCTGGTTCGCGCCTTGGTTCAGGAACATGGCGGCGCGCTCACCATTGAGAGCCGGGAAGGCGTCGGCACCGCCGTGACCTGTGAATTGCCGCTGAACCGGGCGGCCGACAGCGCGGCCGAGGCAGCGGCCTGAAACAGGGTGGCCGATAATGGCTGGCCGGTGATCGTTGACCGGTGACCGCCAGCGGGTCGCCATGGTATCACTCCGCGCCCGGCACACCGCGAAGGCGTGGAATTCATCATCCGATGCTCAAGGACGCATTTGCGTTACATAGCCAAGGAAAGTTCGCCGAAGCCGAACGCGCCTACGCGGAAATCCTGCGCCAGCAACCCGGCCATTTCCAAGCCCTGTATCTTTCCGGCGTCCTGGCCTTGCAGCGCGGCCACACCATGCGCGGGATGGAATTGCTGCAGGAGTCGCTGAAGCGGGAGCCGCGCCAGCCGCTGGCGCATCGCGATCTGGGCAATGCACTTCAGCAAATGCAACGCTTCGCGGAAGCGCTGGCCAGTTACGACAAATCGCTGGCGCTCAAACCGGATCAATCCGACCTTTACAACAATCGCGGCATCGCGTTGACCAGCCTGGGGCGGTTCGATGAGGCCCTGGAGAGTTATGGCCGCGCCATCACGCTCAAACCCGATTACGCACAAGCCTATAACAATCGCGGAACGGTGTTGTCGGGACGCGGTCGCGCCGCCGAAGCCCTTGCCGATTTCAGCAAAGCCATCGCGCTGGACCCCAATTATGTGAAAGCGATCACCAATCGCGCGAGCGTGTTGGCCGCGTTGGGCCGGCATGACGAAGCGCTGAAGGATTGCGACCGCGCTATTGCCCTCAATCCGACAAACGCCGATCCGCATCATCAGCGGGGCAATGTCTTGATCGGCCAGGCGCGGGCCGATGCGGCTTTGGAAAGTTTCGATCGCGCCCTGGCGCTCGATCCCGGCCTTTCCAGCGCACATACCGGCCGCGGCACGGCGCTGGCCATGCTGGGCCGCCCGCAGGATGCGCTGGGCGCGCATGAACGGGCCGTCGCGCTCGATCCCAATTCCGCCATCGCGCACACCAATCGCGGGGCGGTGCTGGCAAGGCTGCAACGGCATTACGAAGCCCTGGAGGCGCATGACCGGGCACTGGTGCTGGATCCGCAATCCGCCCTGGCGCACAGCAATCGCGGCACCGCGCTGGGATTGCTGGACCGGCCGGAGGAAGGCCTTGCGAGCCTGGACCGGGCGCTGACGATTCAGCCGGACTTGACCCAGGCCCATATCAATCGGGGCAATTTTCTCATCGACCTCAAACGCCATGATGATGCGCTGGAAAGCTTTGACCGGGCCATTGCATTGAATCCGGACACAGCAGACGCCCATTTCGGAAAGGCCCAGACTCTGCTGGCGCGCGGCCAGTACAAGGATGCCTGGCCGGTTTATGAATGGCGCAAGCGTCGCGTGGCGCCGGACGCATTTCACGGAGGTGGCCGTCCCGAATGGACAGGGCAGGAAGACATTGCCGGGAAGATCCTGTTCATCGAAGCGGAACAAGGTCTGGGCGACACGATCCAGTTCTGCCGCTTTGCCAAGCTGGCCGCCGACCGGCGCGCGCGTGTGATCCTGATGGTGCAGAAGAGCCTCATGGGTTTGCTGCAAACGCTCGATCCGCGAATCGAAATCGTTTCAGCTCCGCCCTCCGTCTTCGATTATTACATTCCGTTGCTAAGCCTGCCGCTGGCATTTGGAACCGAAGTTGCCGCCATTCCTGCCGCAACACCTTATCTGCATGCCGAACCGGCGCTGGCCGGACGGATGCGGGAGCGGATCGGCAGCATCGGCCTCAAGATCGGACTTTGCTGGCAAGGTTCCTATATCGCCGGCACGCGATCCTTTCCGCTCCGCGCCTTGGAAAATATCGCCCGTCTGCCGGGCGTGCGCCTGATCAGCTTGCAGAAAGGCGCCGGCACCGAACAGCTCGATGCCTTGCCGGACGGCATGCGCGTGGAGACTCTGGGTAACGATTTTCCGCAAGATTTCGGCGATACCGCCGCCACGATGGATGCGATGGATCTGATCATCAGTTGCGACACATCGGTGGCGCATCTTGCGGGGGCTTTGGGGCGTGCGACATGGGTGGCGCTGCCGTATGCGGCAGACTGGCGATGGCTGCTCGATCGCGAAGACAGTCCCTGGTACCCGGGCATGCAACTTTTTCGTCAGCCCAAACGTGGCGACTGGAGCGGCCTTTTCGAGAAAATCCGGGAAAATCTTGCGGCAATTGTGGCGAGAAAAAGTACCGGCGGGAAATTTAATTAGAAACCGTTTTTTGAGATTGACCTTCCATTAAGTCGGCGGGTTTAGTTTATCCGTCGGCTGGGGCGAATAGGAGTTCGCCCAATGGGAAATAGTAGTGTAAGGCCTGTGAGTCAGGTGATCGGTCCCGGTGGGAATATTCTCACCTTCGACAACCTGCCGCCGAAAAATACCAGACGCTGGGTTCCGCGCCGCAAGGCCGAGGTGATCGCTGCCGTGGATGGCGGCCTCCTCACCTTGACGGAAGCCTGCTCGCGCTATGCGATTTCCCATGAAGAATTCAGTTCCTGGATTCAAGCTTATGCGCGCCACGGCCTTGCCGGGCTGCGCGCCGGTCAGTTGATGGACCGCTGGGATGCAAAAACGGAAGACACGCCGGCGGCCTTCACCCTTGCGCCGGACCGGCCCGTGGCACGCAACCCGGAACGCAGCGGCAAGATCACCAACTAGCGTGATGCCCAGCTAAAGCGCAGCGAGCGCGGCTTTCGCCTGCCGCACCGCCACTTCGCTGGTTTCGCGGGCGTCCGGCGCGATATAGCCGAAGCGCACCAGCTTTTCGTCGATTCCCGGCCAAGCCGCAGCGAAAGAACCGTGCACTTCGCGCACGCCGGTCTTCTCGACCATCATGCGGACATTGCCGGGATTGAGGCCGCTGCCTGCCAGGATTTCCACACGGCCTGCTGCACGGCGCACCATCGCCGCGATGGTTTCGATGCCGTCGGGCGCTTTCAGGCTGCCGCCGGATGTCAGGATCGAGCGGAAACCCAGCGCGACCACCATATCCACCGCTGCCAGGGGATCAGGCGACATGTCCACGGTGCGGTTCAATGTCAGCTCCAGCCCTTTGGCATGCTCCGCCAGCCGGGTGATCGTTTTCTCGTCCAGATGCCAGTTCGGAAGACTGGCGCCGATCACCACGCCGGCAAGGCCCGCCGCGCGCGCGGCATCGATATCGCCGCGCATCACATCGATTTCGCTTTCCGAATACACATAATCGCCGACGCGGGGGCGGATCATGGCCCGGGCGGGGCGGGCGCTTTTGGCAGCCAGCACCATGAAGCCGGGGCTGGGCGTCAATCCGCCCACCGCCAGGGACGAGCAAAGCTCGATCCGGTCGGCACCGCCCGCGATCGCCGCATTCAGACCAACGGGACTGTCGACACAGACTTCAAGCAGTACAGACATGAGCACTCCCGCTGAGATATTTTCCTCTTCTGGCAGAGCCCCGGATCAGGCGCCAGAATTTTCCGCCCAGGCCTGCGCGTCCGGTCCCACAATGACTTGCCAGCGGGTCGGCGCAGTCCGGATCGCCCCCCGTGGCGCATTGGCTGCAAGGTCGCTCTCCGCCACTTTTGCGGGGTCCTTCACCTGCACCAAAAGCCGGCTGCCGCGCGCCGCCAGTTCGACCAGATTGCCACGGCCGCCCAACGTCTCCAGCAGACGATCCCGATTCATGACCGGCACGGGCACTTTCGCGCCGCCCGCCACCACCTTGCGCATATCGCCCGCCACCTGATCGGCAATCGGTCCGAGTACGATCTGGATTGCTTTCTCGGACGGCCGAATGACGCCGCGTGCACCCAAGGCTTTCAACGCGGCTTCATCGACTTTGCTCTGGTCGGCCACGATCAGCCGCAGCCTTGTGGTGCAGGCATCGATGGAAACCAGGTTGGCCGCGCCACCCAGGGCAGCAACGAAGCCCTCTTCCCGGCTGCCAGATGCCGCCAGCGACGCAGCAGACGGCATCGCCACCTTCTCGCGCCCCGGCGTCGCCAGGTCGAACCATTGAATGGTGAAGCGGAAAACCACGTAATAGAGCGCGAAATAGGCCGCGCCCACCGGCAGCAGCAACAAGGGCCGCGTCGCCAGCTTGAAGTTGATCAGATAGTCGATCAGTCCGGCCGAGAATGTGTAGCCCATATGCACGCCCAGCAGATTCATGATCAAGGCGGACAAGCCACTCATCAGCGCATGCAGGGCATAAAGAATTGGCGCCTGGAAAATGAACGAGAATTCGATGGGTTCGGTGACACCGGTAATAAAAACAGTCAGCGCCATCGACAGGAACATGCCCGCCACTGCCGCTTTCCGCTCCGGCCGCGCCGCGTGATACATCGCCAAGCACGCCGCAGGCAGGCCGAACATCATCACGGGGAAGAAACCGCTAAGAAACGCACCTGCTGTGGGATCGCCGGCGAAGAAGCGGTTCAGGTCGCCGAACACGCCGTGATAGTCGCCCATGATGAAATAGACGAAATTGTTCAGGATGTGGTGCAGACCCACAATGATCAGAAGCCGGTTGAGGATGCCGAAGACGAACGGGCCCAAAAGGCCATGCGCCAGGACGGCGCGGCTGGCCACATCGATGAAATGATTGAGCCCCTGCCAGCCGAAGCCGAATATCGCCGCCAGGCCCAGCCCGCCAAGACCGGCAATGATCGGCACCGAACGGCGGCCGCCAAAGAACGCCAGATATTCCGGCAGCTTCAATCCATGGAAGCGGTTGTAGGCATAGCCCGCGATGATGCCCGCCAAAAGGCCCATCGGCACGCCGCTGCGCGATATCGCGTCATTCTTGAAAGAGGCGATGGTCATGGCCTGAAACGCCGCCGGTACGTCCTTCAGCAATTCGGCGGGTGGCTGCAGCACCGCGATGGCGCCCTTGCTGGCAATCAGAAAACAGATCGCCCCTGCCAGACCCGCCGCACCATTATTGTCCTTGGCCAAGCCCACCGCCACGCCGATAGCGAACAAGAGACCCAGATTCGAGAACACCGCATCGCCCGCCGCCGCGATGAACGGCAGATTCAACAGATCGGGCTGACCCAGCCGCAGCAACAATCCGGCGATCGGCAAGGCCGCGATAGGTAACAACAGCGCGCCACCCAAAGGCTGCAGCCAGTTCATGATGGACCGCATGGTCAATCTCCCGGATTGAGTTCGCGCACGTCATTGGCCGAGGTGGCGGCAAGCGCCTTCCCGGCAAGATTGCGGCATTGTTCGAGGG
>Ga0105240_10008806_pt1 | contig 14374 bp, 10 predicted proteins | sample KBSC54metaG_FD_80426 | JGI IMG/M metagenome (GOLD analysis project Ga0105240, IMG submission 80426) | Corn rhizosphere microbial communities from Kellogg Biological Station, Michigan, USA - KBS C5-4 metaG | ecosystem: Host-associated > Plants > Roots > Rhizosphere > Soil | place: Michigan, USA... | reverse complement strand
TGGAGGGCGTGCGCTTCTACACCAAGGTCAAGACCATCACCGCCCGATGGCCCGAAGGCGCGCTCGAAGACTCGGCCTTCGTCATCCCGACCATGAAATAGCGATCCCCCAGGTGTTTCGTCTCCTCCGGACTCCTCAGAGTCGGCGCCTGGCGACTGCCGCCCGGAAGCGCTTGAGCCTTCCGGGCGGATCTTTCCGAGTCATGGATTTCCACTCCGCCTTCGCCGGGCCCACAGAAGGGTGAAACCTGGGATGCACGACATGGCAAGCCACGCGCAGGGGCCGGAGCGCGCCCTGGGATTCCTGTGCTCCATCGGAGCGGTCAGCACCTCGTTCCGCCTGACGCCCCGCAGCATCCGCTACTATGAGGAATGCGGGCTGATCGCGCCGGTCCGCGATGGACGCAATCGGCGGATGTTCGACCAGCGGGCCCGCGCGCGCCTTCAGCTCATCGCGACGCTGCGGCGTTCCGGCCTTTCGATCCAGGAAATCGAGCAGGTGCTCCGCCGGGAAGGCGAGGGCCGCGACGCCCAGGTCGCCGTCGCCCTCGAGAAGCTGGCCGATCAACGCGCCGCCCTCGAGGCGATCTGCGAGAATATCGACGCCGCCATCGCCCAGCTGGGCGCCCACGCCGGAATCGACTTCGCGGCCCAGCGCGACCCCGGACTGCGTCCGGGGTTCTCCAGCCTCCGTCGCTAGACAGACCGCCTTCGGGCCGCCGGAGCGCCCTGAGTGGGGGAATTTGCCACCGATCTTCGAGAAGAAGTGGTGGTGGAAGCAGTCGCGCCGCAACCTATCTCCGACGGGGCTGGCGCTGGGGGAGGCTCTCCAGTCCAAGTTACTCTGGCGGCCTTCCAGACCTTGAAATGCTACGCCGCCGCCTTCGCCCGACCAGGCGCCAGCAGCGCGCCTCAGCGCGAGCGCAAGTCCGAGCACCTGGACGATACCCGTCAGCCGGCCAGCAGAACTTCATCCTCGCGAGGACCATTCAGGACCGAGGCGATGGCGCTTAGCAATTCCGGGGCCGAGACCGGCTTCATGACGCAGGCGTCCATGCCCGCCTGAAGGTAACCCTCGATGTCTTCTGCGGACGCAGCGCCCGTCAGGGCGATCACCGGGACGGTGCGGTTTGGCCCCGCCTGCGCCCGCAACCGCCGCGTGGCCTCGCGGCCGTCGAGCCGGGGCATGTGCATGTCCATCAGCACCAGATCGAAGCTTTCGGTCGCCAGGATCTCGAGGGCTTCCGCGCCATCCTGGGCGGTGGCGAGCCTCGTCGCCCAGGCTTGCAGGATCATCGAGAAAGCTTGGCGGTTGACCTCGTGATCGTCGACGACGAGCACGCGAAGGCCGTCGGCCATGAGCGCCTGATCAAAGAGCTCGATCGGCTCCGGCGCATAGGCCGCGGCGACCGAGATCGTGACCCGGAAACATGCGCCGACGCCCGGCGTCGCTTCGACGGTGATGTCGCCGCCCATCCGCCGAGCGAGTTCGCGGCTGATATGGAGGCCCAGGCCGGTGCCGCCGTGGGTCCGGTTCGTTGCGGCGCCTAGCTGTTCGTAGGGCGCGAAAAGCCGGGCGATCTGCTCGGGGCTCATGCCCGGCCCGGTGTCGCGCACGGTTATGGTCAGAGCCAGGCGATCCTCAGTCGGTTCGACCGCGAGGTCCAAGGTCACGCCGCCTTCGACGGTGAATTTCGCGGCGTTGGACAGCAGGTTGTTCAAGACCTGCCGGATCCGGGTGGGGTCGCCGGCGACCCAGGCGGGCAGGCGCCGGGCGCCGGCAAGGCGCAGATAGAGGCCCCTCTGTCTTAGCTCCGTCCTCCAGAACAGTGTCGTATCGAGGATCAGAGTGCGCAGGCCGAAGGGGGTCGCCTCGACCTCCATCCGGCCGGCTTCCAGCTTTGCGGCGTCCAGCAGGTCGTTCAGCAGCACGCGCATCATTCGCGCCGCATCGCCGATCAGGCCAGCCGCGCGCTTCGATGTGGAATCGCTGGCCGAGGCCGCGATCTCGGACGCGGCCGCCGTCACCCCCGTGAGCGGCGTGCGCAGTTCATGGCTGACAAGGCTGATGAATTCCGACTTCGCCGCGGTGGAGGCTTCGGCGGCCGCCTTGGCGGCTTCGATCTCGGCGATCATCGCCCGGGTGGCCAGCGCTTGCCGATAGGTGTGAATGAGGCAGAGGGCCGCGGCCGTCGTGACCAGGACCGCGCCGCTGACGCCGCCACCCAGGCGCAGGGCGAACGGGCCCATGGCCAGCAGGCCGGTCGCAATCGGCGCGGCGGCGGCAAAGTAGGCAAGCCGCGAGCGTTTGGCCGAGGAGGTCGCCGGAAGCAACAGGCCGAGGAGATAGAGACCGCCGCCCACGAAGCCCCACACGCCGCCGCGGAGCATCGCCACCAGGCCGATGGCGGCCAGGATGGCCCATTTGACCGACAGGATCGCGAGCGCGCGTCGCGCCCAGGCCCCTTCGGCTTCCCCAACCGGTCCATGCTCCGAGGGCCTGGCGACCAGGTCGATGTAGATTCGCGTGAGCACGAACCAGCCGCAGGCCCAGGCCCAGCCCGTCAGCGGCGCAAAGACGGCCGCGATCGCAGCCGGCGTGAGCCAGCGCGCCCAGCCGCCGGGGCGTCCGACGGCGAGGGCCTCGCGCAGGTAGGTCAGTTCCGGCTTGGCCGGGCTCAGGGATCGTCCCATCGGACGCCGATAACACGGGTCCCGTCTGCCAAGGCTTAAGATTGGCGCTGTGGTGGATTGCCACGGGCGGTGCGTCAGCCTCAGGACTCGGCGTAGAGGGCGTTGGTCTGGCGCGACGCCAAGACGGCGCGGCCATCCCGGTCCCAGAGCCGGATACTCTGGGCGGATATCCCGTCCACAACCCGCTCGGCGTCGCTCTGCAGCAGCCACCAGTCGTCGCGGCTGGAGACGGCTTCGGTGAGCACGTCCACCGACCAGACCATTGTGCTGAGCCGCGCCGGCCCCCCCAGCAACTGCAGCGCCGGGGAGGGGCTGGCGTCCGCCAGCGCGAAGAGGCCGGCCAGGCCATGGGCGATCGGCCCGGACCCATTGCGGATCCAGACCGTGAGCGAGGGGCGCACCAGGCCGGTCGTCGAGGGTCCGGTCACGCGGCGAGCATCGAAGTTGCCGGCGAAGCGCGGACCGGCCCCGGGCTCGAAATGCGGCTTGCAGGTTTCTGGCTGCGGCGCGCTGGGCGGGGGAATACCGTCATGATCGAGCCCCGGCGCCCGGGCCGCCCCGAACACGAGTGTGGCGCGCACCGCAAGTCCCGCATCGCCGACCAGGTCGACCGCCGCGAACAGGCTGGACTTGCCCTGCCGCAGGACCGTGGGAGTGGCCACCAGACGCCCGCTCGCGGGGCCGACATAGGCGAACTGGGCGGCGCGGAGCGGCTGGGGCGGATTCAGGCGCCGCAAGGCCGTTTCCACCACGATGGCGGCGGAAAGTCCGCCATAGGCCGTGCGGCCCTGCAGCCAGTTGTCGGGCAAGTCGGCGCTGAGCCCGGTCCCTTCGGGCCTCAGGCCCCCGAGAACTTCGTCGAGCGTCACCGTCACTGCAGCACTCCTGTCGTGTCGAGGCCCGATCCTATGCCATCGCCGTCCCACCCTGCCGAAAAGGTCGCGGCGGCGGGCCGCCTCGGCGAGGCGCCCGCCGCCGCGAGTGGGGAGACTAGTAGCTGGCCCGCAGGGTCACGCCGTAAGTCCGCGGCTGCCCCAGGAAAGCGTTGAAGGTCCCCGATTGCAGGGGCGCGTCGAAGGTCACTTGCCTGTAGTGTTGGTCGAAGAGGTTCTGGCTCCAGACCTCGACGCTCCAGCGATTGTTGGCCGGGCCGATCCCGAGGCGGGCGTTCACCAGCCCGAACCCCTTCTGCAGCTTCGCCGGGACCAGATCTGAGCCGGTGCTGTAGTCCGAGGTGTACTTGCCCGAGACGTTGGCGTGCAGGAACAGGCCGTGGCCGATGTCCTGGTCCCGCGTCACCGCCAGCGTCGCTGAATACTTCGGCGCAAACGACAGGCGCGAGCCCGGCAGCAGCGAGCAACCCGCCGGGACTCCGGCCGAGGCCGGCGCTCCGGAGGCGATCGAGGTGCAGGGAACGCCCAGCACCTTGGCGTCGTCGGTTCCGTACTGGGTATCGGACATGGTCAGGCCGCCCTGGATCGACCAGCCGGGGCCTGGAAGGTAGACGAAGTCAGCGTCCAGGCCCGTCGAGACCACCTCCGGCACCGAGGTCACGGTGAAGACCAGTCCGTTGAAGGCGTTCAGCTGGAAGCCGGTGAACTTTTGATAGAACAGGGTGGCGTTCAACAGCAGCTTGCGGTCGAGCAGGGTGTTCTTGGCGCCCAGCTCATAGCTGTCGACGAACTCCGGCGCGAAGCTGGTGTTGAGCACCGGCTGCAGCGACCCGCCGCAAGACGGCGTGATCTGGTAGGGGCAGGCTAGTCGGTCGAGGTTGAAGCCGCCCGCCTTGTAGCCCCGCGCATAGGAAGCGTAGGTCAGCACTTCCGGCGTCCAGCGGTAGGCCAGCTTGATCGTGCCGTTGGTCTCGCCTTCCGACAGCGACTGGTGGTCGGGCAGGTTGTTGAAGTTCGGGTTCTCGGTGGTGTTGCACAGCAGCGCCCCCACCTTGATCGCCGTGGCGCTTTGGCCGAGGCGCTTGGACAGGGCGGCGCAGCCGATCCCGCCGTCGGTATTGGTGTAAAGGCTGTCGAGGGTCTTGTGCTCGTTGGTGTAGCGCAGCCCGGCGGTGACCTCGAGCTTATCGGTCACGTGGAAGGTGTCGTTGGTGAAGAAGGCGAAGTTGCGCTCCTTCTGATCGTAGTGGTCCGTCGAGCCCTGGCCGGCGACAAAGCTGGAGCCCGTCGGGTTGCCCAGAAGTTGGGGCAGCAAATTCTGGGTGGCGCCGGAGGAGAACAGCAGGCTGGCGTAGGGTTCGAACTGGGTTCCGTAGCGCAGCGTGGTGTTTTGATTCAGCTCCTCGGTGGCGAAGAAGCCGCCGACCATCCAGTCCAGCTTCCCAGACCTGCCCGCTAAGCGCAGCTCCTGGCTGAACTGCTTGAACGCCGAACTCTGGTGGGTGGGGTCATAGGTGATGACGTCTGCGGTCGAATAGTCCGGGTCGAACATTCCGTGGCGCTGCCACTGGCGCGCCGCGGTGATCGAGGTCAGCACCGCATCGCCGAGCCAGCCGGTCCGCCAGTTGGCCTCGCCGGAAATCCCCTCGTCCTTGATGTCCTCTGGCGTGCCACGATTGGCGAAGGCCAGCCTCGAGTAGGGATCGACGATGGCGATCAGGCCGCCATGGCCGGCGCCCAGGGTGGCGGGGTCTAGCGCTTTCACATAGGCCGCGGTCGGGCCTTCCAGCACGGTGACGGACACGCAGCAGTGCTCGCGGCGGTTGGAGATGTCGGCGATCAGGTTGAAGTCAAAGCTGTCGACCGGCGTGAACAGCAACTGGCCGCGGGCGGTGTAGTAGTCCTGGTCCTGGTCGTCCCCCGTGGTCCGGGGTCCCGGGCCGACGTTGACGGAATAGAAGCCGTCGCGCACCCGGTTGGCGAAATAGAGCCGGCCGGCGATCTTGTCGGCGACGATCGGACCGGTCACCGAGCCCGCGAAGCCCTTGCCGTTATAGTTGGAGAAGGTGGCCTCCGCCGAGGCGCCGAACGCGAAGCTCGGACGGGTGCTGATGATGTTGATCACACCGGCCGAGGTGTTCTTGCCGAACAGCGTGCCTTGCGGCCCCTTCAGCACCTCGATGCGCTGCAGCTCGCCCAGGTCGCCGAAGCCGACCGAGTTGCGGGGACGGTAGACGCCGTCCACCACCACGCCGACCGAACTCTCCAGGCCGAGATTGTCGCCCACGGTGCCGACACCGCGAATCCGCGCGGTGGTCGAGGCGTCGCTGGAGGACGATGTGACCATCAGGCCCGGCGTCAGGACCGTCAGGTCCTTGATGTCGCGGACGCCGGCGTCCTGGAGCAGCGCGCCCGACACGGCCGTCACCACGACGGGGACGTTTTGCAGGCTTTCGGTCCGCTTCTGAGCCGTCACAGTGATCTGGTCGACGGTGGTCGGGCCGCTGGCGGCGCCCGCGTCGGCGGCGAGGGCGGGCGCAGCGATCATGAGAGCAATCGCCGAGGTCGCGGCGAACGCCGCGAGGTGTCTGGTCATTGGGTAACTCCCTACGATTCTATTATCATTTGGGACCCCTGGCCGACCGTTTCTGGCCGCCGAAGTCTCTTGGCTGAGCGTCTGCGCCTATACGACCCGTCGGTGTCGTCAAAGATTTTCATAAAGGATGATAGGAGAATCTGATCCCTGTTGCGGAAATGAAACGGAAATCGCCCGTCCAGGCTGTGGCGTGGCGTCCGCCAACAACCGCAGGCGCCTCTCATGGTAGGCCTCCCGGCGCATCGGGCCGGGCGCTAGTGGGTAATAAAATAGCACCCAATTGTTCTAGGAAGTAGGGATTCGCTAGTGTGTGGGCGACTTATATCGTGTTGAAGAAAGAACCCAGGAGGGGTGGCCCACCCTGACGGTCATCGGCGGCGAAACGGCGATCCGGACGCCATCTTGGTTGCCGATTGCCGGGACATGAGCTGCGGTCGCCGCCCCTGGTCGAGAGCATTGACGCTTTCGACTCCTGACAATTTGGTCAAATCCGTTCACTGCGCGGGAGCGCACCGGCCAAGGTTTGCAGGGTTTCCCTCGCCGCGCGAAGCCCGTCCCCGAAGGGCGGTGCGGCAAATTGATATTCTAATAAAATAATGTACTAAATTCCCTGACGCCGCTCAGTCCGCCGTGGCCGAAGTGGCGTCTCAAGCGGCGCAGATCGCCCAGGGGAGGATCAGATGGATCACGGCTTCACAGGAAACCCGGGCCTCCCAGGGCGCCCCGCGCCGACCGACGCGCGCCGGTTTCAAAATCTTCGCCAACGGAAAGGCGCCTGATGACCATCGCCATCAAGGGAACCGTCCCCCTCGCCGCATCGGGACGCGTGGTCTCGGCCAACACCATCCTGTCGTTGCTCTATTTCGGCTACCTGCTGAGCTTCGCGGACCGGGTGATTTTCGGCCTGGTGATCAAGCCGATCAAGATGACCATGCATCTGTCGGACACCCGGATCGGCCTGTTGTCGGGGGCGGCCTTCGCGTTGAGCTACGCTCTCTTCAGCCCCGCCGGCGGCTGGCTGGTCGACCGGCGTTCCCGCAAATGGATCATGGTCTTCGCCATCTCCTTCTGGAGCGCGGCGACCTTCGCCACCGGCACGGCCTTCTCCTTCATCTCCATGGCGCTGGCCCGGGTCGGAGTTGGCGCCGGGGAGGGGCTCCTGCACCCGCTTTCTGTCTCCCTCATCGGGGACACCGTGCCGGCGCAGCGGCGGCCACGGGCTTTCGCCACCTATATGAGCGCCGCCTCCCTCGGCTCGATCTTCGCCATGACCTTGGGCGGCATGCTCATCGGACGGCTGATGCACACCCACGGCTTCAGCCTGCCGGTTCTCGGCAAGCTCGCCCCCTGGCAGGGTCTGTTCTTCGCCGCCGCGATCCCGGGCTTTGTCTTGGCCATCGTCGTCGCGCTGGTCATGCGCGAGCCGCCCCGCACGACCCAGGCGCCGACCGACACCAGCCCCGAGAAGGCGGTGAGCTTCCTGAAGCGCTATCCGCAAGCGTCGGTCGCCCTGTTCATCGGGATCTCGGTGATCCAGATGGGCACGATCACGCTCTCCACCTGGAACATCAATTTCTACGAGCGCGTGCACCACTGGGACGCCACCAAGGCGGCCCTGGTCACCGCCTCCACCGGCGGCCTGCTGGGCCTGGTCGGCTGTCTGCTCGCGGGTCCGATGATCGGTTGGCTCCGCCGACGCGGCCACGCCGACGCCCCGCTGATCGTCTGCCTTATCGCCGCGCTGGCGCACACGACTTTCGCGGTGGCCGGCCTGTTGGCGCCCACCCCGGTGATCGCCATGTGCATCTTCCCCTTCGCCAGTTTCTGGTCGGCCGCTCCGTCGGTCGCCGGCTTCTCGGCCATCGGCGAAGCCGTGCCGCCAGCCGTGCGCGCTCGCCTGGCTGGGCTGCATACCTTCGGCAACGGTATCTTCTCGAACTCGCTGGGGCCCTTCCTGGTTGGGGTGCTCAGCGATCGCCTGTTCCATCAGGCGGACGGCCTCCGCTACGCCTTGGTCTGCACCGAGGTCTTGGCGGGGGTCGTCGGGGCCGCGGCGGTGACCTTCGGCATGAAGCAGTTCCGGGCGCGGATGTCGGAGATCGCCTAGCGGCGGACGGAATTGGTCTCGACCGCTTCGAGCATGGCCACGCCGGAGTTGCGGATGTGGTTGCGCATCATCCGTTCGGCGCGGGCCCCGTCGGCCGCCAGGATGGCCTCGGCGATCAGCTCGTGCTCCGCCGCGGAGACGTGGTCGTAGTCCAGGTCCATGCGGTTATGCAGCCGCAGCTGATAGATCGGCAACATCAGCTGTTGGGCCATCTCCCGCACCCGGTCGTTGCCGGCCATGGCGTAGATCAGCTCATGGAACGCATGGTTGTTGCGGATGTAGTCGCCTTTCCGGGTCCGTACGATCTCCCGCATCTCGACGAGCAGGGCCTCCAGCGTCTTGCGGAAGTCGCCGACCAGGACGTGCTCCGCGGCCAGGCGCGCGGCCAGGCCCTCGACCATCTCGCGGATCTGGAAAATCTCGCGCACGTCCTTCCCGCTGAAGCTGCGGACCGAGGCGCCCTTGTTGGGGACAATTTCCACCAGGCCCTCGCCGGTCAGTCGTCGGATGGCCTCGCGAACGGGTCCGGCGCTGACTCCCAGCGCTTTGGTGACCTCGGCCACCACCAGGCGCTGGCCCTGGGCATAACGTCCGTCGCGAATCCGCTCGCGCATCGCATCGATGGTGTGCTCGACGACCGACTCGACCTCTCGCGACATGCGATTCCCTTGGACCACGGCCGATAATGCCGCGCCCGGGGATTCTAACAACAGCTCGGCCGTCGGCGCCATGACGCGAGCGACACTAAAAGGCCGCGCCGACCGGCGGCGCCAGCAGGGCGACGAGGCTTTCCGCCTGCTCGATTCTCTCAAGACCAAGGACGGTCTCGAGGATCTGCTGCTGGCGTTCCGGGCTGACCAGGCCGTCGGTCAGGGTGAAGAACTTGGCGATCACCGCGTCGCGGTCCATCGGCTGGCCCATGGTGCGCGCCACCCGCACGAACACCTCGCGGACTTCGCCTGTGGTCAGGCGCACGGTCATCCGCATATTGCCTCGGCCCGTCGGGGCCGCGTCGAATTCCGCGTTGTGCCGCGCCTTGATTTTGGGAATCAGCGCCCAGACGTCGTCGCGGTTGATCCGGTCCGGCGCGAACTGCCGGACCATGGCCTCGCCGTCGAGGATGGCGGCGGCCACCGCATAGGCCACGTTCATCTGGGCGCCGATCGGGGTCACCGGCCGCTCCAGCTCCCACCAGCCGTGGTGGTAAGCGGCGTGGGCCATCTCGATGTCGATCGCCGCGATTTCGTCGGGGTTGACGGGCTTCTCGGCCATCAGCTGGAAGATGCCGTCCAGCGGGGAGTGCAGAGCGCCCATGGCCGCGTAGGGCTTCAGCACGATGCCATGGGTCTCCCAACGCGACCCGAGGTCGGCGGCGATCTCCTGCGGTTTCGGGTCGTGGCCCTCGCCGAAGACCGCCAGGAAGCCGCCGTAGTCCCGCTCGAAGACCCGCTTGATCCCGGTGTAGCCGCCAGCCGCCATCAAGGCGGCGAAGAGGCCGTTCCGGGCTGAGAAACCATGGTGCATGCGCTTGCACATGGCCTCGTACTGCGCGGCCATCAGCCCTCCCGACTGGGTGCCGGCGAGGCCGAAGGCGTCCTCGAACCGCGAGGCGTCCAGGTTGAGCAGGGCGCCGGCCGCGGCCGCCGCGGCATGGGTGCCGAAGACCGCCCCGGAATGCCAGCCGCGCGAAAGCATCTGGGCGCCATGCAGCGCCAGGCCTACCCGCGGCCCGACCTCGAAGCCGGCGACCGCGGCCAGCAGGAGACCCGCGCCCGTCACCCCGCCGCGCGCCTCGGCGCAAGCCAGGATCGCGGGGATGATCAGGGAGGCGCTGTGCAGCGGCGCGCGCGGATGGAAATCGTCGAGCTCGAAGCCCTGGATGAAGGTCCCGTTGAGCAGGGCCGCGGTGGTCGGCGCCGCCGTCCGACCCCAGCCGATCAGGGCGCAATCGCCGCGACCCTCGAAGCGGGTCGCGGTCTCCACGGCGGTCTTCGACCAGGGGAGCTGGGCGCCCACGATGGCGCAACCCAGGCCGTCCAGCAGGATGTCCTTCGCCCGCTCGCGGGTCTCGGCCGGCACGGCCTCAAGCGTCAGATCCTGCAGCCAGGCGCAGAGCTGCCCGGTCGGACCGTTAGGGTCGGTCGGCGCCTCAACCGGGCCGCTCCAGTCCAGGGGCGAACGCCCGGCGGGCTTCGTGAGGGTGATCGTGGTCATGCCGGTTCTCCCATCGTTTCGGGCCGCGCGACGGGGGTCCAGACCCAGGGGCGGGCGAGGCGGTCGCGGGCTTGCCAGGCGCGGATGTCGTCCATGGCCGCCAGGCTGAGGCCGATGTCATCGAGGCCGGCGAGCAGGGCCGCCTTGCGCTGGCGGTCGATGTCGAACGATACCGCGTGGTTGCCGATCGCCACGGTCTGGGCGTCGAGATCGACGCGCATCGGCCGGCCGCTCTCCGCGCGTCGCGCGAGGTCGGCGACCACCGGTTCAGGCAGTCGGATCGGCAGGACCCCGTTCTGAAAGCAGTTTGAGACGAAGATGTCGCCGAAGCCGTCGGCGATCACACAGCGCACCCCCAGGCCCATGAGGGCCGTGACCGCGGCTTCCCGCGACGAACCGCAGCCGAAGTTCGGGCCGGCCAGCAGGATAGGCGCGTCCCGGAAGGGCTCGCGGTTGAACACGAAGTTGGGGTCGGGCGAACCGTCGGGGAAGTATCGCAGGGCCTCAAAGGCCCAATGGCCGAGGCTGCCCCGCTCGCCGCCGCCGGTCAGCCGGTCGATGCGGATGATTACGTCGGTGTCGACGTTGGACAACATCAGCGGGGCGGCAGGGCCCTCGAGGGTGGTGAAGGGCTGCATCTCAGAGCTTCCGCACGTCGAAAATCTCGCCGGTGACAGCGGCCGCCACCGCCATGGCCGGGCTCGCCAGATGGGTCCGCGCGCCGGGCCCCTGACGACCCACAAAGTTGCGATTGGACGTCGAGACCACCCGCGCGCCCGGCGGCGCCACCTCTCCATTGGCCGCCACGCACATGCTGCAACCGGGCTCGCGCCAGTCGAATCCGGCGGCGCGGAAGATCTTGTCGAGGCCCTCGGCCTCGGCCGCGCGCTTGACCGCCACCGACCCGGGCACCACCCAGGCGATGACCCCGTCGGCGACCTTGCGGCCCTTGGCGAGGTCGGCGGCGGCCCGCAGGTCCGAGAGCCGCGAGTTGGTGCAGGAGCCGATGAATACCCGGTCCACCTTGGCGCCGGCGATCGGCTGGCCGGGCTTCAGCCCCATATAGGCCAGCGCCTTCTCCTCACCTTCGCGGGTGGCGGCGTCGCCCGTCCGGGCGGGATCCGGCACGCAGCCGTCGATCGGCAAGGCATGTTCGGGACTGGTGCCCCAGGTGACGGTGGGCGCGACCTGGGAGACATCGAGGGTGAAGTCGCGATCGTAGACGGCGTCCGGATCGCTCTTCAACGTGCGCCAGTGGTCGGCCGCGACCTCGAACTCCGCGCCGCTGGGCGAGAACCGTCGGCCGCGCAGATAGTCGATGGTCTTCTCGTCGGGGGCGATGATCCCCGAGCGGGCGCCGAGCTCGACGGAGAGGTTGCAGAGCGTCAGGCGGGCCTCGATCTCCATCTCATCGATGGCCGAGCCCGTGTATTCCACGGCATGCTCGACTCCGGAGGCCGCGCCCAGGGCGGCGATGGCGTGAAGGATGACGTCCTTCGAGGTCACGCCCTTGGCGAGCTTGCCCTCCAGGCGTAGCCGCATCTGCTTGGGGCGCTGCATGCGAAGCGTTGCGGTGGCGAGCGCGTGGGTGCTTTCGGTATTGCCGACCCCAAAGGCCACCGCCCCCAGAGCGCCATTGGTGCAGGTATGGCTATCGCCACAGATCAGGGTGACGCCCGGCTGCACCAGCCCAAGCTCGGGTCCCATCACATGCACGATGCCCTGGCCGTCCTCGTCGACGTCGAAGAGCCGCACGTCCAGCTTCTCGCTGGTGGCCTTGAGCGCAGTCCAGAGCCGTCCGCCGGTGGGGTAGGTGAGGCCGGTGCGCCCCGGCGCGCTCGAAATCGCATGGTCTGGGGTGGCGAACACCAGGTCCGCATTGGCCAGGCGCAGGCCGCGGTGGGCGACCGCGGCCAGTGACGGCGGGCCGGACAGGTCGTGCAGCAGGTGGCGGTCAATGTGCAGCAGAGCCCAGCCGTCGCCCAGGTCCTGGATGACGTGGGCGTTCCAGATCTTCTCGAACAAGGTGGCCATGCGACCGACGCTCCTGCCTTGCCGCCCGGGCCCGGCCACTCCCGCCGGCTCCCGATGCCGGGACGGGTCAGCCGATGCGGCGATCCATTATTTTATTAAAATCTGAATGCCACCGACTGCGATGTCGCGTCAACCTCCGGGGTGTCGCAGCCCGACGATCGTGAAGAATTTAGCAAGATCGCATCGGATCAGGCTATGCGCGCCGTGCTGGCGTAGATTTCCAAGGCGGTCCTGGCCGCCCCGAGGCGCGGGCAGGGTCGGCCCAGGGCTTCGGCGCGCAGAACCAGGTCCCCCAGAATGGCGTCAACCTCGACAGCCGCGCCGGCCATCATGTCCCGGTACATGGAAGAGGTCATCGGCGAGCCCTTGGCGGTGACCATGCCGCGGATCCGGGCCAGCGCTTCCGGCGCGGGCGGGTAGCCGGCCGCCTCGGCGATCGTCCAGGCCTCGTCGAGGGCTCCTTCCAGGAAGGCGAGGCCCCCGGGGGCCGCCTCGATCTCACCGATCGGGGCGCGCATCAGGCAGGTGGTCGCGCCCAGGGTCGCGAGCATCACCCACTTGGTCCAGAGATCCTGGACGATGTTGGCCGAGAGCCGCGCCGTGAACCCGGCGTCCTGCAGTTCGGCGTCGAGCCTCCAGACCCGGTCCGACATCCCGCCGGCCAGCTCGCCATAGGTCAGCTGGGCGCCCTCCATGGCCTGGCGCACGTCGCCCTCCAGGGTGAGGGCGGCGCCGATGGCGCAGACGCCGCCCAGCACCGGACCTTCCCCAAACCGCTGCTTCAGCCGGTCGATGTGGCGTAGGCCATTGAGCAGGGGCACGATCAGGGTGTCGCGACCCACGGCGGGTTCCAGGTCGCTCAGCGCCGTCTCCAGGCCATAGGCCTTCACCGCCAGGATGATCAGGTCGAAGGGGTGATCCAGCCCTTCGGCCTGCACGATCTTCGGCGTGACCTCGATGGTGTCCGACGGAGTCAGCAGTCGCAGGCCGCGCTCGCGCAGCATCGCCGCGCGGCGCTCGCGAACCAGGAGAGTCACGTCGCGTCCCGCCGCCGCGAGCCGGCCCCCGAAATAGCCGCCGGTTGCGCCCGCGCCCACGACCAGGATTTTCATAGTATTTCCCTTTCCGCGCGACGTCCTTGCCTGCCGGATCGAGTCGGACGTCGCCTAATGCTTAGCTCAACCACAGCGATCGCTTGACTTTCGCTCTTACGATTTTAATAAAATATCGTCAGAAAAAATATGGCGATCGCGGAATCGCCAGGAGGAAGAGGTCATGGTCGAGGCAGCCGTCGCCGAACGCCCTGGGGCCGAGACAGAGCCGGGGGCCACCGCCGCACTGGCCGCCCTGGTCGCCGACACCCGCCTGGAGGACCTGCCGGCGGAGGCGCTGCCGCGGTTGCGTGGCCTGTTCCTGGATTTTGTGGGCGTCAGCGCCTTCGCCGCCTTCGCCGCGGAGAGCACGCCGGCCGTGCGCGCCGCGATCGGAACTCTCGACCCGACGCCGGGCCCTGGCTCGGTGATCGGAGAGGACCGCGGCTACGCCTGGCCTTACGCCGCCTTGCTCAACGGCTTCTACGCCCACTCCCTCGACTTCGACGACACCAACCGCGTCCAGACCGGCCATCCCGGCGCGCCGATCTTCGCCGCCGCCCTGGCCGACGCCGAGCGGCTGAGGGTCGATGGGCGCCAGTTCCTGGAAGCGGTGGCCGTGGGCTACGAAGTGGGGTGCCGGGTGGGCGGTGCGCTTGGGCCGGGCGGCTACGACCGCGGCTTCCATATCACCGGCGTGGCCGGAATCTTCGGCGCCATCGCCACCCTGGCCAAGCTGCGCGGCT
>Ga0105240_10008801_pt1 | contig 14379 bp, 14 predicted proteins | sample KBSC54metaG_FD_80426 | JGI IMG/M metagenome (GOLD analysis project Ga0105240, IMG submission 80426) | Corn rhizosphere microbial communities from Kellogg Biological Station, Michigan, USA - KBS C5-4 metaG | ecosystem: Host-associated > Plants > Roots > Rhizosphere > Soil | place: Michigan, USA... | reverse complement strand
GGCCCCGAGCCCGGCGGGTCGGACTTCTGTCCAGGGTCGCCGGCGCCCGGATCGCCGGGGTTGGAACCGTCAGTCGTCTGGCCCGGGTTGTTCGCCGTCGGGCCGGGGTTGTTGGTTTTCGGGTCCGAACCCGAGCCCTGCGAGTGATGCGCCCAGTAAGGACCGCCGTTGATTCCCGAGCCGCCGGCACCGCAGCCCGGTAGCCCACCGCAATCGAATGCCATGCCTCCGTTGTTGGCGAAGTAACCGCCGCCCGCCCTTTGCGGGCCCGTCGTGTCGCTAGAGCTCGAGGGACCACTGGGTTGCTGTTGGGTCCCAGCGCCCGGGCCAACCGTGTAGGAGGCCCCACCGTACGGAGTCGAATCGGAGTCTTTGGCCGCATCCGTTTCAGCGCTGCTGGAATACGTGCCGGCCACGGTGTAACCGTCGCCGTGCGCATCGGAAGGAGCCGGAGTCTGCGCGGGCAGCTCATCGCCGATGGCGACGGGAGCCGTTGTGTCGGTTTGCTGCGGCGAGGTATCGTCCGCCGGCACGATGCCGCTCGTGCTCACCACGAATCTGACGGGATGCTGATGGAGGGCGAAGGTGACTCCGGCAGCGGCCAGGACTCCCAGGAGCAGAGTCATGAGGAGCCAGCGCGTCTTTCTAGTTCTTGGCTTCATTGGCCATCCCGTTATGGAATTCTTGTAACGACCGGCTTTGGCCGGCTTCTTGGGCGGTAATGATCGCATCGAAGGAGCAACACCGCAAATCGCCGCGCTGCCTCATTACATAACGCGCAGGCGACCGGACATAACGCGAAAAGCGGGAGCGCGCCGCAGGTCAGCCGGCATCGTGAAAAATGACACCGAGCGTATGCCGTTGGCCCGAGCGCACGCGACTGACGCCATGTCGGAGATTGACGCGGTAGTCACCGCGCGTGCCGCGCACCGGTCGGTGATGGACCGCAAACACAACACCGTCGCCTTGTTGGAGCGGCACCACTTCGGCGCGCGACTGCATGCGCGGCCGCTGCTCGGTGAGCACGAATTCGCCGCCGGTGAAATCACCCGGTTGGGAGAGAAGCACGGTCAACTGCAACGGGAACACACATTCGCCGTAGAGATCCTGATGCAGGCAGTTGTAATCGCCCGGCCCATATTGCAGAAGAAGGGGCGTCGGCTTCACCTGGCCTGCGGCGTGGCAGCGCGCGAGGAATGCATCGAACGTTGACGGATAGCGCTCGTCCCCTCCGAGCCGGCGGCTCCACTCGTTCGCGATGGATGCCAGGTGGGGATAGAGCTTCGCGCGCAACTCGGCAATGACTCGCGGCAGGGGATAGGCGAAATACCTGTACTCACCGCGGCCGAAGCCATGACGGCCCATGATGACTCGGCTGCGGAAGCGGCTGTCTTCGCAATAGAGCGCTGCGAGCGCTCGGCATACCGCCGGTGACAGGAGGCCCGGCAGAACCACGCAGCCGCGGAGGTCCAGCTCTCCGGCGGCGGTTTTCCAGTCGATTCTGGACAGTATATCGTTGTCTTTTAACGACTTAGCCGTAATTCCTGAAGTCATATCGAGTATCGAAATCCAGCGGCTCCTGCATCCGGTGAAAGAGCTTACTGCCGGACTCCGCGGGACACTCGCCATTTCCGGCTGTCGTGCCGGCGTCAGGTTCCGATCTGCTACAGGGCTTTTCGCATCGTCAGATTGAGGCGCGCCCGACCAACACTGGCGTGGCATCCGTCTGCTACCGGCGCAACGCCGTGATACACGAGGCGGTGAGTGCCGCCCCACACCACGACATCACCGTGCTCCAAGGAGAGCCGATGCGGCCTGTCCGACCGCTTCGAGCCCCCGAAGAGGAAGGTTGCAGGAAGCCCCAGCGACACCGAGACGATCGGCGCCGAGAAGTCGCGCTCATCCCGATCCTGGTGCAGTGACATGCGTGCGCCGGGCTCGTAGCGATTGATGAGGCAGACGTCCGGTCGATAATGGGGGAAGCCCGCTCGGGCGGCGGCCTGCCCGGCGAGCTCGGCGAAAATCTGCGGCAGCGGCGGCCAGCGCCGGCCTGTCTCAGGATCGATGGGATCGTAGCGGTAGCCCTGGCGGTCCGTGACCCAGCCGACCGCTCCGCAGTTGGTCATTGCGGCCGACATGCGCTGCCCGCCGGGAGTGAGCATGTGCCGCAACGGCGCTGCCGCCGTGATCTCCTCGATTGCGGCCAGGAGCTCCCGCTCGAGCGGCTGAGCGAAGCCGGCAAGATAGGTGAGGCCCATCCCGGCAGCGCGGTCTGCGCCCGATCCATCGAAGAGATCCGCGACCGGCAATCAGGCCTCGCGTCCCGCCTTGAGCGGATAGCCAGCCTCGCGCCACGCCTTCATGCCGCCATCGAGCGCCACCGCCCGCTGAAATCCCAGCTCGCGCAGCGTGGCGGTGGCAAGCGTCGAGATGCGGCCGAATTCGCAATAGACGACGATCCGCCGGGTCGGGTCCGGCAGATCCTGGTTGACGCGCAACTCGAGCTGGCCGCGTGGCAGCTGCTTTGCGCCGGGCACGTGTCCTTCCTCGTAGGCGTCCCGCTCGCGCACGTCGAGGATGATCAGGTCATCGGGGCAGCTCTCGGCGCGTGTCTTCAGCTCCGCGAGCGACATGAAGGGCACGGCGGCCGCCGCCTCGGCCAGCATCTGCGCCACGGTCTTGGCGCCATTCATGTTGGAGCGCAGCGCCTCGGTCAGGTGGGAGGGCATGCTGAGGTTGAGATTGCGCATCATCTCGCTGAACTGCGTGCGATCGCGGACCTGTAGCCGCGGATTCGATGCGATCTCCTCGCCGATCGTCGAGTTGACGCGCCCCTTGTAGTCATGCGCCGGGAACACGAGCAGGGCGGGATCGAGGCGCAGCAGGTGATTGAAGAGGCTGTCATGGAGGGCATCCGGGTCGCCGCTGGGAAGGTCCGTGCGGCCCGTCGCGCCGATGAGCAGCGTGTCGCCCGTGCATACCCGGTCCTCGATGCGCAGGCACATCGAGTCGCGCGTGTGACCTGGCGTGTGCAGGACCTGGAGTCTCAGCTTCCCGACGAGAAGCATGTCGCCGTCATCCAGCCGCAGGTCTACGAATGGAGCCGGGCTCATCCGATGCATCGCGACCGGGACGCCGAGTTGCCGTGCGAGTCCGCGCGTTGCCGAGAAGTGATCGGCATGGGTGTGCGTATCGACCAGATAACGGACCCGCAGGCCATGGCGCGATGCGAGCCCGAGGTACCGGTCGATCAGGCCGATTTCCGGGTCGATCAACGCCGCCGCGCAGGTATCGGTGCAACCCACCAGGTACGACTTGCAGCCGCCGGCCGAGAGCTGCTCGAAAATCATGCTGGACCTCCCCGCGATCCGAGCTGCGAGCTTTGATTCAGGCGAAAGGCCGGCTCATGGTCGGCCCGCGGTGCCACATTGTCAACGTAACCGCACCCGCCCGAAGCGCCTCTATCGGATCAGGGAGGAAGCGACGAATCCCGTCTTGATCTCGGTCGGCAACAGCCGAACCATCAGGTGTAGGAGCAGCGGGACGAGAACGAGGTCATCCACCACTCCCGCCAGTGGAAGTGCGAAGTTGACCGGATCGAGGGCGTAGAGCGCGAGAACGACCGTCACCGGCCACAGCCAGATCGGCCGGCGCCGGTGTCGCAGCGCAAACCAGAGCAGGCTCAAGTCGCCGGCCACCAGCCGCCAGAGCCGCAGCAATCGAATCATGGCGGGGCCTCCCGCATGCAGATGAGCCCTATGATGAAGATCACGGGTGGGGATTCCAAGCTTTGCTATAAGCTCTGGATATTCGGGGGAGAAGAAATGGGAAATAATATTCAGTGCGCCATTACGGCGCCCCTGGCCGGCAGGCGCCTGGCCGCGATCTTACTGCTCACGGTCCTGGGTGCGCTCGCAGCACAAAACGGGCACGCGGCTTCGCTTGCCGACTACGGCCAATTACCCAGCATCGAGGACGTCGCGCTCTCACCTGACGGCTCGCGGCTGGCGTACGTAAACACCAAGGGCGACCAGCGCATTGTCGTCGTGGCCAGTGTCGCGGACCGCAAGATCGTACATTGGGTGGCACTCGGCGAGGAGAAGCTGCGCGACCTCCAATGGGCCGACGACGATAATGTGCTGATCACCACCTCCGATACGACGTCGCTGTACGGCTTCAAGGACGAGTGGCACCTGCTGCGGGTCTACAACGTTTCGCGAAACGAAATTCAGGCCCTGCCTGACACTCCGCTCGGCGCAGCCCATGGCGCGCGCAAGATCGTAGTGGGCGATGTGATGGTCCGACGCATCGACGGGCATACTGTGCTCTTCGTGCCGGGTATGAACGTGGACGACGAGTTCTCGCTCTACCGCTGCGATCTCGATGCCGGGCGCACCAGCCTGGTGAGAGCGGGGTCCTCCGCGGATGAGTCATGGCTGGTTGACGGGCAGGGGCAGCTCGCTGCGCGTGAGACTTACGACCCGCAAACGGAGCGCTGGTCCATCGACGTCTTTCCCGGAAGCGGCTCCCGCGAGGCGGCTTCGGGCCACGCAGCGCTGGATGTCCCCGAGATTCTTGGATTCGGGCCGACGGCTGGCTCGCTGCTCGTAGAGTCGATCGAGAGTGGCGCCAGAGTCTGGCGGCTCCTCTCCATCAGCGACGGAAAGTCCACGGATATGCCCAAGGAGGGCGTTTTCGATGTACCCATGAGCGACCCGCTGACCGATCGCCTGATCGGTGGCATCAACACCGTCGACCGGCCGGCCTACGTATTTCTCGATCCGACCTGGGAGTCCCGCTGGAAATCCGTCCTCGATGCATTGGACGGATCTGCGGTGAGTCTCGTCTCAAACTCGAGCGACTTTTCGAAGGTGGTGGTGCTCGTAGAGAGTCCGAGTCTCGGGTATCGCTACCTGCTCATCAACCTCGAGAAGCCGGAGGCCGTTCCGATCGGCAAGGTTTACGCAGGCATCGACAAGCCGTTGGCGGTGCAGCGGATCACCTACGCCGCCGGCGATGGCCTCGAGATTCCGGCGTATCTGACGCTGCCCCCGGATCGCTCGCCCCGCAGTCTGCCGCTCATCGTGCTGCCTCACGGTGGTCCTGTTGCCCGCGATACGGCGGAATTCGACTGGTGGTCTCAGGCGCTCGCTGCGCAGGGCTATGCGGTTTTGCGGCCGAACTATCGCGGGTCGAATCTCAATGAGCGATTTCGCGCGGCGGGCTTCGGTCAGTGGGGCCGCAAGATGCAGACGGACCTCTCCGATGGTGTTCGCTACCTCGTAAAACAGGGGATCGCCGATCCGGCGAAGGTATGCATCGTTGGGGCGAGCTATGGTGGTTACGCCGCTCTTGCAGGAGTCACGCTCGACCCAACGGTGTACCGCTGTGCAGTGTCCATTGCCGGAATTTCCGACCTGGCGCGGATGATGCGATGGGAAGGTCGGGGTGGAATCGATGCCAGGGGCGTAGACCGCTATTGGGACCGTTTCTGGGGTGTCTCAGGGAGCTCGGACCCGGCACTGGACGCGATCTCTCCCATCAAGCATATCGATGCGGTCAGGGTGCCCGTGCTGCTCATTCACGGTCGCGACGATACCGTGGTGCCTTACGAACAGAGTCAGATCATGTTCGATGCGCTGCGAAGCCAAAAGAAGGAGGTCGAGCTCGTGACCCTGAAGCGCGAAGACCACTGGCTCTCTCGCGGCGAGACCCGGACACAGATGCTGGAGGCGACCGTCGCCTTTCTGCGGGCGCACAACCCACCGGATTGACCGCGGGCGCCTGGAGTTTGTCAACCCGCAGCGTCAGGCCGGCGCGTTCGTGAGCGCCGGACAAGCGCCGTGATGACCAAAGAGAGGAGCGAGGCCACGCAGAGCCACGCGAACCAGTCTCCCCATCGCGAGTACAAGGTCCGCACTCCCTTTGTAGGAACATCCGCGATCATCGTGGCCCCGTCGGACCGGAAGTAATCGACGGCTGCCAGCCGACTGCCCTGATAGTCGAACGCTGCCGAGAGGCCGTGGCTCGCCTGGTGGACGACACTCGTACCTTCCTCGATGGCGCGCAGGCTCGCCATCTGCGTGTGCCACGGATCGATCGCCGCCCATTCGTTGGAGGGATTGAGAACGATGTCGGCATTGAGAAGGCCTGCCTGACGCAGGACCTGCGGGAAGTCGGCATCGAAGCAGATGGCGGCGCTCAACCTGCCAAACGGCGTATCGAGTATCCGCAGCCTCCCATCAGAGGGGGCCGACATGGCCGCTTCCTCACCGGGCACGGGATGAGACTTCCGGTAGTGCCAGGCGATGGCGCCACTCGGCTCGATCATGACGAGCTCGTTCTCGAGCACGCGCGCTGCGCCGGGGACCCAGACCGCGAGCGCCATGCCGAGATAGATCTTGTCCCTGGCAGCCAACTGCGAACCTTCCGCCAGGAGTTGGCCTTCGTCCTGCTTCAGCACCGATGCGTTACCCTCGGCCCAGAAGACGATCCGCGCTCCGTTGCGGGCGGCGAGGTCGGCGCGCCGCAGGAGATCATCATCGACGGGTGTCGCCCATGCTCGAATTTGCGTGAGGTCAGCCGCCGTGGCTTTACCGGCAACGAGGTGCTCCAGCGCATCCGGCGCACCCTGCGGTAGCGCGGAAAGCGATGCAATCCGGACGGTTGGCGAGCGCGGAGCGAATGCGGTCAGACGCAAGCCTCCGCCGATGAGGATGAGCGTGACGACGACGACAAACACCGCGCCCGTGCGCAGAGCGGAGTAGGACTTCCAACCGTCCTCCCAGAGCAGGTTGCCGACTGCCGCAAACCACCCGATGAGGAAGGTGATGCCCCACAGACCCGTGATGGCGGTGAGCTGCAGCAGGGGGAGCTCGCCGTACTGAGAGTAACCGGCCACACCCCAGCTGCCGTACGGGCCGAAGGACCCCAGGTAGTCGATGATGGCGTAGGAGACTGGAAAGACCAACGTGCCGAGGAGGCCCGGCAACCTGCGGATCATGACCCGGTCGATCGCGTACGGCGCCAGGATCGGGACGATGCTGACGAAGAGACCGATCCAGTAGGCACTCCCGTCGGCGATGAACATGCCGCGAAGTTGAAACGCAGTCGCGGCCATCTGCACGACGAGGAGGACAGGCATCGAGATCCGAAGCCGCTGAGTGCGTACGAACCGCAGCAGAAATAACGGCGCCAACCAGGCGGCGCACGGGATATTGTCGACGCCGTATGCAAAGGGGAGGGCCAGGCACCCCAACGCGAGTGCAAGCCAGGAGGCGGACGAAGACATTGCGCTTACCGGCACCGGCGTATGCTCCCGTACTTCACCGGTTGCGCCGGTAATTCCCCGTATGTCGGTTGACACAGTCGACTCCTCGCCCGTACTATTTCCCGTGCTTGTACGGTAAATATTAAGCGTACGCGTACGGAATGTAAAGATCGAAACTTCGAGGCCGCATCCAGCATGGCACGAGCTCAGGTCGCAAGACTCACCCGCCGCTCTCCCGGGCGCCCCAAGCGCTCGGCGGATCAGGAGATGGAAGTGCGTGCCCGTATCACTCACGTCGCGGCGCAGCTTTTTCGTGATGGGGGGATCGACGCCTTGAGCGTCCGCCGGATCGCCCGCGAAGCGGGTCTATCCGCAATGAGTCTCTACGACTACTTCCATTCAAAGAACGACATCATCCGCAGCATCTGGGAGCGCTTCTTCACGAAGTGCTTCGCGCGCGTCGAGCGCGCAGTGGTTGCCTGCGACGGCAAGCCCCGCCAGCGCCTGGAGGCGGCGTGCGCGGCCTACACGCGCTACTGGCTCGATCACCCCGATGAGTATCGAGCGGTATTCATGATCGAGGACAGGATCGAGAGCCAGGAGAAGTACTACGTCGAGACCTCGACCATTCTTGCGCGCTACCGGATCTTCGCGGAGCTCCTGGGTCAACATCTGGGAGTGACCGACAATGCTGCCGAGCGTCTGCGCGAGCGGGCCGTCGCTCTCATCTGCGCCATGAACGGCATCTGCCACATGCTCGTGACCGTGAGCGAGCACAGTTGGCCGCCGCCGGCGCGGCTGCTCGAGGAAGCACTCCGGATGGTCGACGGGCCTCTGTAGCGGGCCGCACCGGGCCCCTAACGCGGCTCGCCGCTCGGCCGGTCGTGCAGGTGCTCGAAGAGATCGCCGTTGGCGGCTCCCTTGCCGAAGTGGCAGACCGGAATCGGGAACGCCAGCGTGATGGTACAAGGCCCCACATCGATGATGCCGTGCTCGATTCTCTGGACGCGGTTGATGTGCGCCTCATCCCAACCGAATTCGGGAGGCGGGGCCTGCTTCGCCGGAACCTGCGGAAATCCGAAAGTCGCCTTGGGCCGCGCGGCCGCGTGCGCCAGCTCGGTTGTCACCTCGTGTTGCATCGCGGCCTGCCAGTTGACGGAAGATGCCGGCAAGCGCTGTTGTTGAGCGGACGGCAGGATCGGCTGCACGATGGGCGGCTCGATCACCGGGTTTCGTATTCGGGGCTCGCTGGGTAGTGGAGGGGGCGGCACCACGCGTCTGCGCCGGGTGGCGGTCATGATCGTCGTGATGAGCGGCGGTGCGCTCGTGCTACTCGACAGAAAAGGGTGTTGCGTGCTGAGCACACCGTAGAGGGCCGCCTGGAGCAACAGGGCTGCCGCCACGGCAGTGATGCGCTCGGGACGAGGTAGCCAATCGATCATCGCTCGCGGCGGAAACCCTATTTATTCAGCGGCTTGCCTGGTTCCCGGCAACGGGAGGCCGTCGCGGGCGGCCGAAATTCCCCGGCCCCTGTCCTTGGATGGGCGGGTTGGAAGACGGTTCCGCTTCACTTGTGTCCGATGCGGTCCAAGTGCATTCAAGCGGGCGCCGGCGCGATGCAGCACACTCGGCACCCATAGGCTCGACGTGGAGACCGCGAACCGGAACGACCGGAGAGCGGTCGGCCACGAGGCGCCGCAGGGCACATCAAGAGGCATCCGTGAGCAGGCTGGCGGCCACCTTCATCCCGCCCATGGCGCTCGACTTCAGCAGCGCGACGCCGCTCTATCGACAGATTTTTACCGGGTTCCAGCGGGCGGTCCTTTCCGGCAAGTTGCAACCGGGCCAGCGGGTGCCGTCCACCCGGGCACTCGCCAAGGACCTCTGCATCTCACGCATGCCGGTACTGGGCGCGTATGACCTGCTGATCGCGGAGGGTTACCTGCAGACCTTCGTGGGCACGGGCACCTGCGTCTCGAGATCGCTTCAGAAGCCTTCCGCGCCATGAAGTGCGACCCTACGCAGATCATGGTGACCCCGAGCCCCCAATGGGTGACGGGGATGTCGTGAAGAAACTGCCCAAGCTGAGCGCGGCGGTATATGCTCTTTCCGAATGCTACACGCGCAGGCCACCGAGACGCGGTCTCGTGATCGGATACTGAGAGGCGTCGCGGGGTGAGCGCAGAGCCCTACGAGTTTCGCAGCATCCTGACCGGGGTCGAGACGATTCCGGCCGGCCGGGGGATGGCGCGGCATCATCACAACGAGGGGTACGCTACGATCCTCCTCGGAGGCTCGCTCACGGAAGTCAGCTTCGCAGGGCGCATGCACGCCGAGCCCGGACATGTCTTGCTCCACGGGCGTTTCGACTGTCACATGGACATCGCAAGGGGTAGGCGGCCTCTCGAGATTCTGCGTCTGCCATGGCGGCATGACACCATCGAGGGGCAGTTCTACGTCACAGACCCTGACGCGCTGGCGCGGTTGGCAGAGATCAACCCCGAGCGCGCCGCAGCCCAGCTGCGTGAGGATCTGCGGGTAGTCGCACCTCGTGACCGATATTGGGTGGACGAGCTGGCCGGCACCCTGCGGGATGGGTCGAGCCTGCAACTGCAGGTGTGGGCCGAGACTCGCGGGCTGCGGCCGGACACGGTGTCGTACATCTTTCAGCGGGAATTCGGGGTGTGTCCAAAGCGCTTCCGGCTGGAGTGACGTACCCGCCTGGCATGGCGCGAGATCATGCGCTCCACCAGCACACTCACCGACATCGCATTCAAAGTAGGATTTTCGGATCTGGCCCACCTGAGCCGCAGCATTCACGTGCTGACCGGCCGCTCGCCCAGTAACTGGCGCTCGATCCAGGCCGCGAGCCGCCTGGCACACGGACGCGCAGGCGTCAGGATTTCCAAAGAGACAGCTCGCTCCTAGAGTCGAGGCGATGCAATCCATCGCGCCGGCTGATGTCGATCTGCGCCCACATGACGTTCAAATTCGAGCGGTGGGCCCGGAATACGTTGCTGATGCAGTGGTCATTCTGCGCGAAGCCGCGCAGTGGCTGGCCACCCTCGGAGTGCCGGTATGGTCCGAGTACGACCTGCGGAAGACGGACTTGCCGAGCCACAGCGCGGCGGGTTGTCTGATATTGGGGTTCGCAGGGGCAGAGCCGGCCGCGTGCATGCTGTTGCAGCGCACTGATCCGATCTATTGGCCAAGAGCGGTCGAGGGGAGTGCACTCTATCTGCACAAGCTCGCGGTGAGACGCGCTTACGCAGGCCGCGGGTGGGGCCCTCGGATGATCACCTGGGCGAAGGCTGAGGCCCGGCGGCGGCAGATTCGCCGGCTGCGATTGGATACATTTGCTGACTCGTGGCTCGCGCAGTATTACGTGATGCATGGGTTTCGCGTCATGAGCCAGACGGTACATTCCGAGAATGGCCGCCAAATGTGCCGCATGGAATGCTGGCTGAGCCGCAAGTGATGTCGATGCTCAGGCCGCGAGCATCCATACTCCAAAGTCCGCGGTAGCCAGAAGGGCGCGAAAGCCCTCCGGCATACCTTCGTGCAGCATGGATTTCAGCAGGCCATGAACGCCGAGCGAACCGAGCTCGCGCCACATCTCATCCGATAGGGGCGTCACGGCCGCCTGCATGACGAGCGCCACCAGATACAGAACGATCAGATAGTTGTGCGCGGTGGTCAGATCGAAGGGGTAGGAATATACCTTGCAGAATAGTGTGTTGCGCAGAATCTGCGTCAGCACCGGCGCGTCGCCCACCTCGAGGTGGAAGAGGTCGGGCGGAATCTCCCGCGGGAGTCGGCGCAATGCCGAACGCTCCCAGCCGATGATTCTCGCCAGCATGCCGCGAATGGCTTCGCGGAGCTCCTCATTGAGCTCCGCCGGGGGCTCCGCGAGCCATGCGCCCAGGTTGATCGCCTGGTTGTCCTTCAGCGCGCCGAGCAGCCGTGCCCCGACATAGAGCCGACGTCGCATGGGAACATCGCCGGCGGCAAGACAGTCACACAGTGCCTTCTCGATGTCGCGAAAGCGCTCCCAGGGAACCTCGACGCCGGGCGCGAGGTGATACGCATCCGCGGACCTGGGCTCGGCGTGGACCAACCGCTCCCGCAGATCCTCCTCCCGGTCCTGCGGCCTGATCCCCAAACCCAAGCGCACGCTGCCGCAGATGGGACTCAATCCGACCGCGATGCCTTCCGGAGTGTGAGCGAAAGAGAACGGAAAAACACAGCAGGCGCCGAAGGGCTGACGCCCCAACGTCTGGTGAATGAGGCACATTCCGCGCGGCCCGAGAAATCGGCACGTCTCATCTGGCCTCTTGAGCTGCAATTTGCCGTCTGGGCGCTGTGGCAGCCGTGTCCCGGTCAGCGGGGGGTTGAGTTTGTGCCATGGCATCGCATCGATGAGAAGCTGCGCCTCCGGCGGCAGAGTGATCTCATAGTCGTGCCTGCAGCATGCGGTGCTCATCTGACAACTGAAGCGTGCCTCCGGCAGTGAGCTGAATTGGACCGAAGGACGCCAGTATCGGCGGAAGTAGCCCGCATCGAGCAAAGCGCGCGCTGTCGCAGGATCGCTCTTGCGCATCCAGGGGTAGTCGGCGAGCGTCTGTAGCAAACCGTCGGTAAAAGACCAGGGCTCCAAGCGGTCGGCCAGCGTGCACCACACGATCCGCGATACGCCCTCGGTCGTTCGCGTACCCAGTGCGGCCACGAGGCGACGCGCATTACCGTTCTCGCTCACTTCGAACCAGCTCACGGACTCGGGATCATCCGCGCTCGCCGTCGCTTGCAGAAGGACGGGGTTTGAGAAGACGGGGAGCCGCTCCCCGCCCCGAAGACTGATGTCGCGATGAGCGCGGGCGAATTCGATCTCATCGATACCGGCAGCCGGTGCCACTCCCTGTGCCTGGCGCACGGGCGCATCGGCCGTATGCATACGATACAGCGCCCTCCCACCCTCTGCGTCACACAACGCTTGGAGGAAGTCACTAAATAGTTGCATCAGCGCCGCCGCGGCGGCATCGCTCGGCGGCTCACCGCCAGGCGGCCGGTTGTTCGTTACGATATCCACAAACCCTAAGTTCGGAGACCCTCGACCCGAGGATACTCTGGAGCTTACCCCCGAGCACCGCATTTATGTGTCGCCGTTGCAGGGCCGTCACTGACCGTCCAATTGCACGTCTGTAAGGCACGTGAAATTCTCGCAATTCTCTTGACAAGGACAGTCCGCCGAGTAGACTGCGCAGCCCTTATGCATCCCAACACACACATACCGCATCACGTCGCCCGTACGGCGGGACTGCGATCGTGCCACATCGGATATCGCGTTGAGCGCGATGCGATGGCGTGCGCGTCCAGGTCGTGCCTGTTCGGCTGGGATCGCATCGTTTCAGACTAGCCCTCCAATGAGCTCGGAGGGCTGGTTGCAGCCCTCCGGGAATCTCGACACCTCGAGGCCCCGGTCGGCACTGCCATCGGGGCCTTGTCGTTTCTGCGGCCGGCGCCTGAGGAGAATTCGACGCAGCGCCCAAGGCGTTGCGTCGTACAGAGGTCTGGACGGAAGCCGTGTCAGCGGAGCGGGCTCTTGGGTCCCGCCTGGCGCGCCTGCGCTGAGATTGCGCTCGCGTGTACCGCATGGGCATTCGGTCCTAACCACCTGACAAGTTAGCTCAGAGGGTAGAGCAACGGTCTCGAAAACCGTAGGCCACGGGTTCGACTCCCGTACTTGCCACCGGCACCTTTCAAGTGCCTTTGTGATAGCGCGGGGCTCAGGCCTCGCATCGAGGTGCCCCGGTGACCTCTCAGCAGGAAGCAGTGCGCCTCGCACTCGAGGCGGCCGGCAGGAGGAGGGCGGGCCACAGCGCGCAAACTGCCTCGAGCGGTTGGGATGCGCGGCGTCTGAAGCACTCATTGCGCTCGGCAGCGTTCCCTCCGGAGGCGGAGGGCCGCTGCCTCGAGCGGCGGAGAGCAGATGGTGCCGCGGCCCCTGCAGCCCGCGGTTTGAGCGTGGGTCACACCTCGACCCATTTTTGAAGTGACTGGACGATGAGAGGAGATGAAAACATGTTCGCAATCAAGCGCATCACCATCGCCCAGCACGAGCGTGGCCTCCTGTTCCGCAATCGGAGCTTCGAGGCTGTTCTCGAGCCGGGCGTGCACCGGATCTTCGATCCGCTCGAGCGGACCGAGGTGCAGGTCTACGATCTGACCGTGCCGGAGTTCGAGCACCCGCGCCTCGACTTCCTTCTGGAGGAAGCGCGCGAGATGGTGGCGAAGTACTTCGTCATCGAGCAGATCGGCTACTCCGAGGTCGGCGTTGTGTACAAGAGCGGCAAGCTGTCGGGAGTCCTTGCTCCCGGAACCCGCCAGCTCTACTGGCGCGGCGCAATCGAGGTGCGGGTCGATCGGCAGGACATCTCGGAGAGCTTCGAGCTCACGAAGGGCCTGGCGAAGCTCCTGGTGCGTGCAAAGCAGCCGCTCGCCACTTCGGTGGCTGAGGCTGTGAGCGCAGCCGAGGTGCCCGACACTGCAATCGGCCTGCTGCTGGTCGATGGAGAGCTGGCGCAGGTTCTGCAGCCGGGACTGCACGCCTTCTGGAAGTACCAGCGGGCGCTGAAGATCGAGCTGGTGGATCGGCGCGTGCAGGCCATGGAGGTCGCGGGACAGGAAATCCTGACCCGGGACAAGGTGAGCCTGCGGGTGAACCTGACGGCCCTCTGGCAGGTGCTGGATGCCGTGAAGGCCCGCTCGACGCTCAGCAACTTCGTGGAGTTTCTGTACAAAGAGCTGCAGTTCGCGCTGCGCGAGGCAGTTGGCGGGCGAACCCTCGATGAGCTGCTTGGCGACAAGGGCGCACTCGACCGCGAGGTCGGGGAGGCCGTGCGCGCCAAGGTCGAGGAGCATGGACTCGCCGTGCGCTCCGTCGGGGTCAAGGACGTGATCCTGCCGGGTGAGATGAAGACCATCCTCAACCAGGTGGTCGAGGCGGAGAAGGTGGCGCAGGCGAACCTCGTCAAGCGTCGTGAGGAGACGGCAGCGACCCGTTCGCTGCTCAACACCGCGCGACTCATGGACGAGAACCCGACGCTGCTGCG